>Ga0209058_1002616_pt1 | contig 14728 bp, 10 predicted proteins | sample GraSoiAngelo_147_FD_185904 | JGI IMG/M metagenome (GOLD analysis project Ga0209058, IMG submission 185904) | Grasslands soil microbial communities from the Angelo Coastal Reserve, California, USA - 14_1009_05_40cm (SPAdes) (version 2) | ecosystem: Environmental > Terrestrial > Soil > Grasslands ... | reverse complement strand
GGAGGCACGGTAAAAAAATCTAAAAAAAGTCTTGCCACGCCAGCGGGAATTGTTACAAGGGGCGTAATTCTTCGAGCCCTGGGAGAAAACATGCGAAAATTTAAGACACGTCGGCCGCGCGCTTTACTATTTCGTTCGCTCTTCGTTGTGGCGGGCGCGCTGCTGCTGATGGCCGCTCTCGCCCCAAAAGCGAATGCGACGGTACTAGTTTATTTTAACTTTGAAGACGCGACGATAGGCGGCCCATTTGATCCTGCATCTGATGTTGTCGGCGCCCCGGATTTTAATCCTGGCGGCGGATTGGTGCTTACGAACATCACGACCAATTTGGTTGTTACCGGCGCCGTGGCCGGGTTTTTGCAAAATAGAACTGCTGGTGATATCGACACCGCCAACCCAGGCGTAGCGCTGGGTATGAGAACAACCCCATCGGATAATGGCCATTACCTTCAGTTTGCCTTCGATGCGACTTTTTTTGCGAACATGTCCTTGAGCTTCGCGATTAATACCCAAGGCAACGGCTTTGACCACGTACAGGTTGCCTACAGCATTGACGGAGGAGCAACTTTCACCAACGTCGGCGTGCCTATTTTCATTCCATCATCCGGGGTACAAATCATAACTTTGGCCGTCCCTTCGGCCGTTAACAACCAGGCAGGTGCCGCCTTGCGTCTGGTTTTCACCGGCGGGACGTCAATGGGCAATAATCTCCAGACAGTCATCGACAACATCCAGCTGACTGGCTCGATCGTTCCTGAGCCGGCGACGGTCGCGGGCGGGTTACTCGGCGTTCTTGGGCTATGCTGGTTTCAACGGCGGCGATTGATTCGGTCCGTGCGTTGGCGGCGCGCTTAGCGGAACGGTCAGAACAACCCCTGTAGCCACGGCGGCTGCGCGCCGTCGAGAACGCGATCGTTCTCAGTCATGTACGCCCCACAGGGGCGTGGCTACAACATCTCTCAGAGCGCGACTATAACAGTCAACCGCGTGACGTTGCAGATGGCGCCGCGTCATTGTAAACGTCTCCCGTGGCTAAGCGCCCGTCACGTCCCGTTGCAAACAAAAACGATTTCGACCTTACTCCGCCGGAAGAAATTCGCGCCCGACGGATCAGGCTGTTTGTTTTTCTCGGGGTCATCGCCGCGTGTGCACTGGGCGTGGCAATCTACTTCGCTGCACCGCCGATCGGTGGAGCGATCAAGGCCTGGCAGTCTCGCCGGCTGGCGCGTCAGTCCTTCGCGCTGATCGAGCAAAAGAAGTGGAGCGAAGCCAATGCCAAAGCGCGCGATGCGTACCTGCTGCGTCCGACCGAACCCCAAGCGTGGCGCGCCATTGCGCGGTTGGCGTCCCGCAGGGGTCAAGGCACAGCAGTACTGGAGTGGTGGAGGAAAGTGGACGAGGCACATCGCCTAACCATCGAAGACCGCCGCGACTATGCGGCGTCTGCGCTTGCGGCCGGCGAGCTGGTAGTTGCGGCGCCACAAGTCGATCTGCTTTTGTCACAAAAGCGTGGACCTGCGCCACTTGACCTTCTGCTCGCCGCGCAACTTGCCGCCCGGCGCCAAAACGGCGTTCTTGCTCTGGATTACACAGAGCGGGCAACAACCGATCCACGCGCGAAGTCGAATGAACTGCTTGCAGGCGCTGTTCTTGTTCTCTCCATGACGAAGCCAAACTCGCCTCCTTATTCAAAGGCGTGGGAGAGCATCGTGAAGCTTGCGCGGGATCCGGCCAATCCGGCGTCTCTCGACGCATTGGTTTTTCTCGCGCGTCAGCAGTCGCGAGCGCCCTCGAGCTTTCCTGGCGAAGAGACTCCATTTTCCCGGGACGTCAGGGCCGCCCCGCAACCTGAAACCACAATGGAACCGCTGGAAGTAGCGGATGCTCTGGAAAAGCATCCCGATGCGCGTCCTTCCCATCAGCTACTGGCGCTTGGACTTCGCGCCCAGCACGATCCAGCGCTCGCCAGCCAATATGTCGCCGACGCAGTCGAACGCTTTGGCAGTGGCGACGACGAAACTATCGCTGCACTCGCCGCGTGGTTAAACAGCGTGGCTCGTGCCGACAAAACTTTGGAGGTGCTCCCGCTGGATCGAGCGTTACGGGGCCGGGATCTTTTTCTCCAGCACGTTAATGCTCTCGCCGCCCTCGAGCGCTGGAACGAGGTAAAGGAAATATTGAATAGTGAACGCTTTCCGCTCGAGCCGGTTTTTCAACACATGTATCTGGCCGTCGCGCGAACGCGGCTGGGGGAAACGACTGCTGCAACAGGCGAATGGCAGCGTGCTCTGGAAGCCGCCAACACTCCCGAGAAGTTACTCGCGTTCGCAGATTATGCTGAGCAGAACCACGTCAACGAGGTCGCCGACAGGGCTTACTCTGAAGCAATCAGACTCGCGCCCAAAAGTCGCGCAGCATACGCCGGCCGGCTTCGTGTGGCATTAGCGTCCGACCAGACAACTGAAGCCCAAACCATAGCGGGCGAGATTGTGAAGATTTGGCCCGACGACGCGGCAGCGCGAAATCAGGATGATTATCTGCGGTTGCTGCTGGGCGCATCGGGCGAGCAAGCCGAAGCGGCAGAGCGACAAGCTCAAATTCTTGTCGCACAGGAACCATGGAACTGGTCAGCCCGTGCAACACTTGGACTGGCGCGGCTTCGCCTGGGCCGAAACGCGGATGCCCTGGCGGTATTCCGTAAGGTGCGAGTGACTGGCGCCGAACCGCCGGGCGTGCTCGCAGTGCGCACGGCAATTCTTGCGGTAAACGGTTACGAAGAAAGTGCCCGGGGCGACGCGCATAATCTGGGAGCAGAACACCTCTTGCCTGAGGAACGCGCTCTCATCGCTCCGTTGCTGCAATGAAGGCGACGACCGCTTCAACCCTTTAACGCTTCAGATTTGCGATTGACGTTGGTCCGCATTTTTTGTTAGTCTCCCAGGCATGCGACGACTAGCGGTTGAAATCGTGATTATTGCGGCCGTGATTTTCTTTGGCTGGAACAAGCCTTTCAAAGATTGGGCGGACCAGGCGAGCACCACAATCACATCTACATTGGACGGCCTTGGAGGGTCGTTACAAAAAGACCAGGACCAATCCGTGCGCCGCTACGAGGCCCGCCCTGGACGTTCTGCTACACCGCCCCGATAGACTGTAGCCGCAGGTTCAAAGGTCAGCGGGCGACCTGCTGTGAAAACGCCGCTATTCAGTTACTTCTTCAAGCTGCGTGCCGAGCACATCCACGGTCCCGTCGGTGTTAAGGTCACGACCCAGCGCGATGTGAAGCCAATAGCGCTTTTCGCCTTCAACGATGAATTTTGCGAAGTCAGTCTCTCCCGGCGCACACTTTCCCGTCTGCGCAATCACGTCAATCATCAGATTCCAAGTCCGCGCCTGTCCCATTTCAGCCAGCGCGCGCGCAATTGCTTCTTTCTGTTCCTTCGTCCAGGCGGCATTCGCACCAACTCTGACCAGTCGAGCGACGTCTCCGCGGTTCAACACGGGACGCAACTTGGTTTCATCAACGATCCGCTGCGCCGCTGCTGTGGCTTCACTGGCGGAGATGACGCCTGATGACTGAGGAGCCGCGATCGTGTCGTTCTTAAGCGCGGCTTTCAAAGCTGCGGCGAGGACGGGAACGCTCCTGGTGTTGAGATTGAAGATGCCAGCGCGCGGATAAGTGTGCAGGATGGGATTGTAAGTGAAAAAATCGAGGACGGTTTTGTCGTTGCTCGTTTCCGTAACAAAATTCAGCGGTTGAAAATCATTTGCGGTATCAAGGCCGTAGCCGAACTCTCCCACGTTGCTGAATGGATGATTGAGCACCGTGGGGACGGCCGGAGGCCTCGGTTTCGTGCTTCCAGTGTTCGGGTCGATTATCCAGGCGTAAGGGTCTTTATCGACGTCGTAACCAGGACTACTTGGATTATTCTCATTCTCCCAACCGAGGACGAATCCTCCGCCATATTCAATGATCGCGGTGTGGCTGCCCGTTGCTGGGTCCCGTTCGTTTGTATCGCCGGCGTCGTCGTATTGGTCGATCAACGAGGATGCGATTGAAAGCGTCCGCGCAACGCGGTTCGAGTCAGTATCATTGGAAAACGGATCCCAGCCGGGGTTGGCTACGTTCAAGGCGTAGTTTAGAATTTTGATAAACTCAAGCCGGCCCCTTAATGGCGGGACGTAAGCCAGCGGGTTGTTGTCAGGCTCGGAGGGCTGTTGCTCGCCCACGTACTGCCAGCGGCCCCAATAGGCAAGTTGGCTCTTGTCTGTGCCGGTGCCGTTAACCCAGGCCAGGCCAAACATACCGAGAACGTCACGGACGCTGCCTCTGTATCGGCCCCGGCCTCTCCAACCGGCGCCGTTCCCGTCGCCGTTGCCGCGTCCTCGCGTTGTCACAGAATCGGGGGGCGCGGGCTTCACCAGACCAACAGCATTCATGGGAAATCTATCAGGCAATCTGCCGTTGAGGCTCCTCCAATCGGGCGCAGGCCGATTACGTTCGCGGGAAAAAGTTCCCATGTATTGAAGCAAATCCGGGCTGAAGCCGATGCTACCTTGCAGTCGCAACAACTCTTTACGAGTCATGAAGGCTTGGTCGGTTCGGCTGTACGAAGGAAAGTCGCTCGGAACGGAAGTAAATAGATATATCGATGGGTCGGTGTAAGGAGCGTCGCCGAAATCCAGCAGATAACTGCCCCAGGTATCTTGTTGAGTGTTGGGGTCCAACTGAAAACTAAACCTTCTGAAACTCGTTGCTGTTTGTTTTGTCGTGCCATAATTGCGCCAGCCAACAATTTTATTCATCTGAGAAGAGGTCGGTGCCGCGGGGAGTGCGCCAAGATCTGCAAAAGCGATGATTCCTTTTCGCCCAACATTCACCTGCCAGGGTGTTGGTGTCGGTTCCGGGTTACTAGCGCTGCTGCCCGACCAGGCAGGAAAGCCTGCCAGATTCATATCGAGCAAGCCGCCCTCGTCGTAAACCGCGAAAGCATACCGTCCAACCAGATCGCTGGGCAGCGGTGCAGGGTTCGGTCCCCGAAGGGTTACCAACACCCAGTCGGGCGGTGTGAAGCTGGCGGCAGCCGGTATTAGGTAATGGCTATTCCAACGAGCGCGTGTTACTTCGCCCCGTTTCGGATTTGCTGGGTCAACTGGTCCAGAGCTCACAGCGGAAGCGAAACTTGGAACACCAGGCGGGGATATGGCATCGTTGCGCACACTCCTGCGGATTAGATTTGGAATGGATGCGTCGTCCCCTGACCGTTGTGGTTGAATGTTGGCTTGCGTGACATTCACCCCGGCGACGGCAATTTCCCGCTTAAGACTGCTGACGATGATATCCAGCGCGGTACGGGCAAGCAGGTCCGCGCTGGCATCGTGAAAACTCGCCTGGGCAAGTTGCCGGTCAGTAGCGGTATGCGAGAAATAAGCCAGCGCCAGGCCCGTTAAAAGCGCCATAAAAGCAAGAACGATTATCAGGGCAGCGCCCTTATGCGCTGGTACCCCGGAAGGAGTCCAGCGAGTATTCATAAGCCTGTAGGCGAGAGATAAAAAGAGCGTTCGTAAAAGCGAACGCTTGAAAGCGCCGGGCGCGGCAAGCTTGTATTTCCGTTCAGAAAAGTTCGCCAGCCTGCAAGCAAACCTCCCGGGGGCTGCCTGCTATAGTCCGCCAGGTCTTCTGCGAGTGCTGTAATATCCGAATTGCTGAGGAGCACTCTGCTCTTGGGATCGATCACAGCGATGTCCACTATGATTGCAGACACATCTTGCATTCCGCGCACGCTCGAGGTCGCGTACCACGGAGTGGAGGACAAATCTCCGTTTTTGAGCAGGTAATAATATTCGAACCGAAAAACGTCCGGACCGATGACGTCAAACGGACTATTGGTTGCGTTCGCCCAAGGGTTCAGCGGCGCCCAGAAAATAACCGATGCCGGCCGGCCATCCGCCCGCGTGTCACTCGTAGCGCCGTTCCAAATCAAGCCTTCACCTAATCGCTCCAGCCTGTTGGACAATGTGGTTCCGCTCACATTGATTCGATATCCGATAATCGAGACGGGACTTTGCTGCGCGCCAGTTAAGGCCGACCAACCTGGGACCGTGCTGTAGAATGCTATTTGATCATTCCCCCTTTGCCGGGTGCAGAGCGTGCAGTCACTCGCGGTGGTAGAAGATTTCAGATAGTAATCGACGTCGGATCTCCTGACCATCTGCGCGAAGTCGATAGCCATGCGGTCGAACAATTCACGGGCCTGTGAGTCGGCGTTCATTTGCCTGTGACCAAGCGTCATAATCGTCGCGGCGCTGTTTAAGAGCTGCGAAACCAGGAGAACCAGTAGCACGAGTACACCAACGGCGACCAATAGTTCGGCTAGCGTAAAGGCGCCAGAAGCGTTGAGACCTGACCTAAAAGTCAGCTCACAAAAGTTGTAGCCTCGTCCCTGTGAGGCGTTCACTCCGTTTGAATCGGTCCGCCCCGAACAACGGCGCATAGCGCCGTGGCTACAGCGCTGCATATTTCGAAGACGACTTCTCGTTCGATTGACACGTGACCTGGTAGTCTCGTGGTCACTCATGGCTCAGTTCCTGTCGAACGCCGCGAATATCTCCACGGAGCCGCTTGGCGTTGTTGTTGTGGGATCAACTGGCGCCGGCCACGTCACCTTTAGATCGGCATAATGCAATCCTGTAGGAGCCGAATTCCACTTTATATTCAGTTGATAGCGGGAGTCAGGGCTCAGCGATATCGAGGCCTGCCCTGAAGCGTCAAAATATAATGTCTTATCGGTTCCAAAAGTTATGGCGAACTGAGGAGAAGTCGTGGCCGCTGCTGGCGTCGTCCGCAGATCCGCCACGATGGCGGCAATGATGTTTGCGGCGGCGGTCTGTGAAGTCGCGTTCCGGTTTGTCTGCATACCGACAGGCATCAAACCGAAAACGGCGAAAAGGCAAAAGGCCACAATCCCCAAAGCGAGGACTAGTTCCACCAAAGAAAATGCAGCAGCCCTCGAATTGCAGCGACGGTAGGGAGGGCGCGCGTACCTGTTTAACGTCATCGCGGTTTCCTCCGCCTCTCCCCTTACTAAAGGGGAGAGGATTAAGGTGAGGGGTTCTCCCATGCCTGCGACACAGGCGGCGAAACCCTCACCCTGCCCTCTCCCTTGGGAAGGGAGAGGCGAATCCGTGCCGCTAGCCACACACCGGCGTGCGGCGCCGTCTCCTGAAAGCTCGCCACGGGAGGAGTCCGTCCGACTGGCGGACTTTCGGGACAGCGCGGCGTCCCTACCTCCTCCTGAGCGGAAAGCATCGTCCCCAGCTGCCAGCTTTCGTGCTCTCATGGCCGAAAGACCCGGACTGCGCCGCTTGTAGTGCCAAGCTGTATGACCGCGTTGTTTCCCACGTCCTGATTGAAGTCAGCAGGCAGCGGCTGGAAGACTGTTCCATGACTTGGTTGAAAATCGATTTCCATAACATGGGGAATTGCGTCCCCGTTCGTCGAGGTGGCGATTCGCGCGATGCCTGTTGGATCGAAGTTTATCACTCGGTCAAATCGATACTGGTAGCCGGAGCCCAATGGTGATCCCAACGGCCACGTAAATGGTGTCACCGAGCTGGAGAGGGCATTCCCCAAAATGTACGGTGGACCAGTTGGTTGGTATCTCGCCATTTTGGAGTTCGGATGCGCAGTGGGACTCCACGATCCAAAATCAACCGGGACAAAATGCAGATTCTCGTATGTCTGTAATTTCCCGACCGCGATCAGATGAGCGCCATTGGCATAATTCGCTGTCCAGTCGTTGCCCTGGTCGGTGGTAGCGTATTGGTATTGTGAAGTGCCATCTTTCGATGCAACCACGGCCACCGCCACTCTGCCGTAGGGTGTATCGCCAGTCATAATCTGCGGACTGACCGAGGGATCAACCGAAGAATCCACCTCAGCAAAACCAACAAAAACATAGGTGTGGTTTGCTTTTGCGTACGCTCGTGCGTTTTCGAGTAATCCCTTTACTCCATAAATGGCGGTGGTGACCTCGGTCCCGCTCTTTATTGTCGTGAACGCGGGGGCGATTAACACCAGCAGAATGGCAATGAGGCCGATGACCATGAGCAGTTCGAGGAGCGTAAATCCGCCTTCGCACAAGGCTACGGCGCGACAAAGTCCCCGAAAGCTTTCGCGGCCACGCTCCGCGAAGATCAACGGCTGGAGATCAGATGTCGGATAGAGTGCACGTAGCGCCTGTGCGTAATGCGGTTTTCCGCGTTCTGACTTCTGATGTCTGATGCCTGACATCTTTTTAGGGGAGCGGCGTTATATCAAGAACCAGGTCTGCGTGGCAAGCGATGAATTTGGAGAGAGTTTCGGGATCGGACGCCCGAGATCAGGCGTCCCGACTGCACGCAAGTCTCGAGGAAGGGCCATCTCCCCAGAGGTCCGCCGCAGGTCGCCGCGGCGACCGAAGGCGGATCAGATCAGCTACCGGCTAGCCGCCTGTTCATTCACAACTTCGATCTGCTTATCGATCACCAGGCCGATGAAAAGGTCTATCACCAACCGTGCCTCGCCGAACCGTCGGGCGAAAGTCGGATGCACCCAGTAAAGCCATTCATCAGGGTGTGTAAGTGGCGATTCCTGTGACACTCCCGTCGCTAACGGTCATTGAGAACGAGGAGCACCCTTTATAGGCATGGCCACAAAGCCAATACGAATCCGACAGCCAGTCGAAGTCGTTGCGGGTGAACGTGCCCTGGACCGCTGTGTCCGACACTGTCCCTCTGAAAGAGTCGGTATACGTTCCGTCCTTGTTGAGGGAACGTCTGCCGGTCAGGTTCCAATGACCGCCGAAGCGACTGTCGTAGCTGATCGTGTAATTCGCGTTTCGCGGAGAACACCTGCTCCCGCCGTAGATGTTTTCCGCCAGCGGAATCGAATCACTAAACGGCATTGCAATTGATGTGCTCGCCAGAATGCAGAGCACCGCTATTGCTGTCAGTAATGTCTTCATTTAACTTCATCTACGGAAATTGGAGCGCGAAGTTCCAGAAACCTTGTCCGACCAGCGACCGGTGATAGGTCGGGCGAGTGGGACTGCATGGCCTTTTCGCGCAAAAGCACGCGGCGATCTGTGTTTGCCGCGTGGCCAAAAAGTAAAGCACCATTGGTCTAAATCTGAGGCGAAACGGCCTAATAATGAACTTAGAAATTCGCTCCACGGGGAATACCCGCTTTGGAGATTAGAGAGATCATTCACTGCATAAACGCCTCTGATTTAACAATAAACGTAGCGGGACCATCTCCCCTTTATCCCTGTCGCTGGAGACTTGGCACGGATACTGATAACAGCAGAGGCCAAGGTGAATACACCGAAGAAATTCTTAAGAAAAAAATCCCTAAGAAAAGTGTTGACGGCCTTCGTGGCTCCCGCCTAAAGGCGTATCCCTCTTGCACATATAATGTCGCAAGTTAGAGACCCCCAAAACACAACCCCCCTATGAAAAAACAAATAAACCACAGTACCAAAGCGTACCTTATCCGAGGTGCGTTTTACCTGCTTCTACTCATCGCCGTGTGCGCGATCCCATTCGCGCTGGCACGGCAAAATGCTATTGAGCGAGTCGCCGGAAAGGCGTCGTTCAAGCCAAACGCGATTCCCGCTCAGGCGCGTGAAAGCGCTCCCACGGGCGTCGTATGCAGTGATTATGTCACGTCAACTTCGACGGACACGATCGTGCCCGGAGACACCGACACAGGGAACCATTGCGATGATTGCACTACCCCCATCACGTTTCCGTTTCCAGTCAGCCTTTACGGCTCCACGTTTACCAGCGCGCTAGTTGGCGCGAATGGCAATTTGCAGTTCACGAGCAATTCAGATTATGTCGGCTCAGACTGTCCCCTGCCCAACCCCAGTCTGGACGAAAGTATTCTCCCGTATCAAGACGACCTGAGCACTGACCCGGACATATCGCCTGACTGCTCGAGTTTTGTCAGCGGCTGCGGCGTTTTCACCTCGGTCACGGGCACAGCGCCCAACCGGGTCTTTAATATTGAATGGCGCACGGGTTATTTTGGCAGACCGGGCACAGCCAACTTTGAGGTGCGATTCTCTGAGGACAACCCCTCATGTTTCGACATCATCTACGGGTCAACTGTTGACAATGGTCTCTTCGAAGTAAGCGGTGTTCAGCAAAGCGTCGCCGGCCCGGGGGCCACGACGTTCTCGTGTCAAGCGGCCGCGCTCACCAACGGATTGAAGGTGACTTACTGCTGTAGCCAACCGTCGCCGACGCCTACACCAACTGCTACGGCAACGGCCACCGCGACTGCTACGGCAACGGCCACCGCGACTGCTACGGCAACTCCTACCGCGACTGCTACGGCAACTGCTACCGCCACTGCTACGGCAACCGCTACCGCCACTGCTACGGCAACAGCCACCGCGACTGCCACGGCAACGGCCACCGCCACTGCTACCGCAACCGCTACACCAACTGCCACGGCAACCGCTACCGCAACTCCTACTCCAACGCCGACGCCGAGCCAGATCACTCTGACTGCCAACGGTTATAAGGTGAGGGGATTTGACACGGTGGATCTCTTCTGGAGCGGGGCGACTTCAGCCAATATCGACATTAAGCGTGACGGCGTGCGCATCGCGACAGTACCCAATACGCCGAGCAGCTATACGGATGGCACAGGCCAAAGGGGCCCGGCTACCTTTATATATCAGGTGTGCGAAGCGGGCGGTGGCAACTGCTCGAATGAGGTGACCGTAAGGTTTGGCGGCGGCTAAGCAATGACTTAGCCAGCAGAACAAATCCTGGACCTGCTTCCGGCGGCCGCCTGACTGCGGCCGCCGGCCAAGCAAGACACTCGAGCAGGAACAACACGTGGGACCACGATGTCGCGTATCCGGTCGTGGCCAGGTGTAGCAAATTTCTTTCGCAAGCTCCAGGCGCGAAGGGTTCCGCAGCCAGTGCTACTCAACCACTTCCTCAAGTTGACTGCCGAGCACATCCACCCTGGCATCCGGTGTAATTCCCCACGAAGGGAGTGCCATCGGCTTGAACAGGGTCGCGCCCGAGAGCGATGTCAAGCCAGTAGCACCGGGCGCATATCGCCCGCTTTGCGCGATCACATCCAGCATCAGATTCCATGTGCGCGTTTGGCCCACCTCCCCAAGAGCACGCGATGGCTTCGCGTACTCCAGTTCTTGCATGCACATCAGCCTGCCGTTAATGTCGTTCTGTGAGTCTCGCCGAAATCGAGAAGGCTGTTGACGAATTGCCGCCGAGGGAATTGACAAAATTGGCGGCTTACATCGCGCGGCGCGATAAGCTCGCTTGGGACAGAGAGCTGGAAGAAGATTTTTCTCCAGGCGAAAAGCACGAAAAGGCGCTCGAGAAGATCGACGCCGAAATCGAGTCAGGGAATTTCACGCCGCTTCCGTGACTTCGCACGCGCTGAAGTCATTCTGGAAGTGTTACGACCAGCTGCCTGCGCACGCTCAGAAGCTCGCGGATAAGAATTTCGCGCTGTTCAAGGCTAATCCCTGGCATCCCTCTATGGCTTTGGCAAGAAGGGTGAAATCTACACCGTCGAGATCGGCCGGAGCTATCGTGCCTTAGCGCGCGAGCGAAACGGCCACTACTACTGGTTCTGGATTGGCACACACGAGGAATACAATAAGTTCCGGTTCCAGGTTGTAGCGTGTTAACGCTCTAACTCTCCAAAACTATTCCCGCGACTGCGCGGACGAAGGCGGGTAGTCAGTGGTCCGCTCGCTCCGCGAGCTATTCGTTGACGACCTCGATCTGCTTCTCGAGCACCTAGCCGGTGTCCACACTGTGGTGGCACGCGTGTCGCGTGCGAGCCTGCAGGCCGATACGGCTGCCTCTACAGATTTACTGGATCGCTTTTTCCAGCTGCGTGCCGAGCATGTTCCACAGCTAGACAGACTATCGACTATCAACCATCAACTCTCCGGAACTACTCGGTTACTTCTTCAAGCTGCGCGCCGAGCACATCCACCTGGCATCCGGTGTAATTCCCCACGCAGGGAGTCCCATCGGCTTGAACAGGGTCGCGCCCTAGAGCGATGTGAAGCCAATATCGCTTTTCACCTTCGACAACAAAATTACTGCCCGTAAGATCTGGCGCGTTGGGTTTATATTTTCCAGTTTGCGCAACAACGTCGATTAACAGGTTCCAAGTCCGGGTTTGTCCTACCTCGGCAAGAGCGCGCGAGATCGCTTGCTCCTGTTCAGTGAGATTAGTCCCAGGGGCATGCTGAGCCGCAGCCGCGGCAAGTCGGGCGGCAATCGCCCGCGTCATGTCAGTCTGCGTCACAGAGCCGTAACCCGGAGTGCCTGCGAGGACGTTCTGTGTCTCCTGAACGATTCGGCTCGCCATGGTCATCGCTTCCGAATTGGCAGAAGGACTTCCGCTTATCACAGGCGATGGCGGGTTTTGGCTCGCTGCTGCATCGGTTTTCAGTGTGCCCGCCAGGATGGCGGCAAGGACGGGAGCATTCCTTGTGTAAAGATTGACGATGCCCGCGCGTGGATACGCGCTGCTGATGGGGTTATAGCTAAAGAAGTCGAGTATCGGAGCATCTAGAAAACTGGGTGGGCTAAAGTCCAGGGTAGGAAGCGGGCTAGGAAAAGGAGTCGGCGAGGGACTCGAGGTGTAAATGCCGTAGCCAAGTTCTCCCGCGTTGCTAAAAGCGTGGCTAATAACCTGTGTACTTGAAGTTGGGGTAGGCGCAGGCGATTCGTTTGGAGCGCAGGGAAACTGGTTATCCCCTACACAGGGTCGATGCGGCGCGCCCGAGCAGCCTCCGCCCGTCTGGCCGGCAGGGCAGTCGCCATTAATATAGCCATCCGATCCCACCGTCGTCGAGTAGTTTGGTTCCATACCAAAGGCGAATTGACTTTGCCCGGGCCCCTGTCCGAACTGAATGGCGGTGGTATGAGTCGCGTACTTTAGGTTGTTGCCGTTATGGGTTACGACGTGCGAATCAAGGTCACAGCCTGTGCCCGCCCAGGAACTGGGGAGTAAGGTAAGACAATCCGTTCCGGAGTCGTATTGATCGATCAGTGATGCTCCGATTCCAAACGTCCTTGCTTGTTGACCGAGACCGCCGCAGCGACTTGTTTGATTCTGCGAAGCATTCAATGCATAATGCAGGACCTGAAAGAAATCCGACTGTTGGTTCGCTCCTCTGAAGCAAATAATACTATGCGGATCCGGATCGGGCTGACCCGGGGGATTTGGTCCGGTATGGTCGATATACTTCCAGTGACCGGGCGTCTTATAGTTCGTGTCTATCGTGTCGGCTTTTACCCAAGCCAGGCCAAATAACTCGATGATCTCCGGTGTGGTCCCACAAATATGATTCCGATTCTTGCCGGTTTGCCAGCCTTTCTTCCTGCCATGCTGGGTATTACAGTCGTCTGGGTTCGGTACCACCAGGGCCAGATTGTTCATGTTAAAACGGCCTTCGCTGAGAGCGCCCGTCTCGCTCAGATGTGGCCAGTCCGGCGCCGGCCGATTCCGTTCCCGGGAAAAAGTTCCCATGTACTGAAGCACGTTTTGGCTAAAGCCGATCGAGCTTCGAAGCTTCAGTAACTCCTGCCGGGTCATGAGTGATTGATCTGTGCGCCCCGCTTTGTAGATATAGGTTGCCACAGCAGTGAACGGATAAAGCGAGTCAAGCAGCTTGTCGGACAGGCTTTCGATGGTGAATGGCGGATCGCCAAAATAGAGCAAGTAACTGCCATAATTATCCTGTTTAGTCTGGCTAGTGCAGTCTGCTGACCCATAACCGGGACCGGGACTAGGGCTGGGAAACTGGATAAAGGTCCGCTGCGTTGTCGCATAATTTCGCCAGCCGACGATGCTATCCACTTGCGTTTGCGACCAGAGGTTGAGCGGATCTGGCAACGCCGTGAGATCAGCGAAAGCCACGATCCCCTTGCGGCCAACGTTCACCAGCCACGGCGTGGGACTTGCTGCAGGAGGACTTGGTGTGGGACAGTTGAGCAGGTTAGCCCAGCCGTGACTCGTGTCATTCGCATGCCAAATCGGTGACCCTGCCACAGTCATATCGAGCAACCCGCCCTCGTCGTAAACCGCGAAGGCATACCTCCCGATTACAGCGCCAGGCGCTGGAGCCGTATTCGGGCCTTGCCCGGTCACAAGTACCCAGTCGGGCGCGGTGAAACTTAACACTGGCGTAGTATCTACAGCGTTGCTTGAGGGATCGAGCCGGGGAACTAAATAATGACTGTTCCAGCGAGCTGTGCTGACGAAGCGGCCATTAGCCGAAGCTATGGTGGAGCTGACGTTTGAAGCCAAACTTGGAACGCCAGGCGCAGGTATAGCGTCGTTGCGCACACTTCTGCGGATTAAGTTTGGAATAGACGCGTCATCGCCTGACCGTTGCGGTTGAATGTTCTGCCTCGTCACAGCCCCGCCATTGATAATTTCCTGCTTGAAATCGTTGACCACTGTATCAAGCGCGGTGCGACCTAGCAGATCGGCCGACGTGTCGTTGTAACTCGATTGGGCAAGTCGTCTGTCGGTGGTTGTGCGCGACATGTAGGCCAGGGACAGGCCTGTCAAAAGCACAACGAATGCAAGAACAATCATCAGAGCGGCGCCTTTGGATGCGCCATTACGGGAATTAAGGAAATTTTTCATGGAGTTGTAGCCGCCTCGCTGTGC
>Ga0209058_1002613_pt1 | contig 14739 bp, 12 predicted proteins | sample GraSoiAngelo_147_FD_185904 | JGI IMG/M metagenome (GOLD analysis project Ga0209058, IMG submission 185904) | Grasslands soil microbial communities from the Angelo Coastal Reserve, California, USA - 14_1009_05_40cm (SPAdes) (version 2) | ecosystem: Environmental > Terrestrial > Soil > Grasslands ... | reverse complement strand
ACTTCGGTAATTCCGTCCGCCTTCAATCCCGCAAGCACCAGCGCGGCGGACGCGCGCAAGTCGCTCGCCATCACTGGAGCGCCAAAGAGATGATCGACGCCCTGGATCACCGCAGTCGCGCCTTCAAGATCGACATGTGCGCCCATCCGCTTTAACTCAGCGACATGCATGTAGCGTTGCGGAAAAATGTTCTCTGTGATGACACTGATGCCGTCTGTCGTCGAGAGTAGCGCGCACATTTGCGCCTGCATGTCGGTCGGAAAACCTGGATATGGCTCCGTCGTTAGCTCCAGCGCACTGGCATCTCCGTTGGGCAAGATCGAAATCGCATCATCTTTGACGTCGATTGGAAGGCCGCATCGCGCCAGCGCATCGGTGACCGCGCGAACATGCTCGGGATTTACGCGCTTGACGGTTACTTCCCTACCGGCAATTGCGCCCGCCACCAGAAATGTTCCCGCTTCGATCCGATCGGGAATGATGTCGTGCTCGACGCCGTGCAATTCTTTTACGCCTTCGATGATCAAACGGCGCGTGCCTGCGCCTTCGATTTTGGCGCCCATTTTGTTTAAGAAATTCGCAAGATCGACAACTTCCGGTTCCTGCGCCGCGCCTTCGATCACGGTTGTTCCCTCCGCCAGCACCGCCGCCATCATGACGTTATCGGTGCCCAGAACGGTGGGCCCAAATTTCCCGCGTAAGTTAATCACCGCGCCGCGCAATTTTGGGGCAAAAACTTTTATATTGCCGCCTTCCACGCGCACGGCGGCACCCAGCGCCTCGAATCCTTTCAGATGCAAATCGATTGGACGATCGCCAATCACGCATCCGCCCGGCATCGATACGGTCGCTTCTTTACAACGGCCGAGCAGCGGCCCGAGCACGCAAACCGAAGCGCGCATTTTGCGCACGACATCGTAAGGCGCGACCGATTGCACGTTCTCGGCCGCCACCGTGACTGTTCCGCTGGCGCGTTCCACTTGCGCGCCGAGATGGATCAAAATTTGCAGCATGTAATGCGTGTCGCTTAGGTCGGGCACGCGATGAACGATGCACGGTTCGCGCGTGAGCAACGTCGCGGCCAGAATCGGCAGCGAGGAATTTTTCGAGCCGCTGACTTTGATCGACCCAGACAGCGGATGCCCACCGTGAATGAGAATTTTATCCATACCTCGCAAACAGGAAACGTGTCACACCTGAATAATCGGTTTTCGAAGAAATGTCGCGGTAATTTTTTTCCGCTAAGGTCGAAAGAAGCGCCTCGCTTTGGCCCATTCCGATCTCCAATGCCAGCATTCCTCCCGGTCGAAGGCGCGATGGTGCCTGTGCAATCAGTTCGCGAACTAATTCATCACCTCGGGTGCTGGCGAAAACCGCGACCTCCGGATCGTGCAAAACCTCACGGGAAAGAGTGTGCCGCTCTTGTGTCGAGACATACGGAAGATTTGCGACAATGACATCGAAAACTCCCTCCACATTTTCAAGGAGATTGCTCTTCAGAAACCGGACCCGCTCGGCCAGGTTTAGCCTCGCTGCATTTTCTTGCGCGAGCGCCAGTGCATCGTTCGAAATGTCGACGGCGAGAATCTGCGCCCCGGGAAATTCCGCCGCGAGACATAGCGCAATAACCCCGCTGCCGGTGCCAACATCCATGATTTCGGATTTCGGATTTCGGACTTCGGACTTTAAGACCTCGACGAGTTGTTCGGTCTCAGGCCGGGGTATCATCGCGCGTCTGTCGCAGAGAAAGGTCAGTCCGCAGAATTCGACTGTGCCCAAAAGATGCTGGAGCGGTTCACCCTGAGCGCGACGCTTCACGAGTTCGCGTAGCGGCGCCAGTTCGGCTTCGGCTAGCTCGCGTTCGAATTCCAAATAAAGTTCGATCCGTTTCCGGCGGAGCACATGCGCCAGCAAGTGCTCTGCATTCAGTCGCGGACTTTCGAGATCATGTTTCTTGAAATACGCGGTCGTCGCTTGCAGCACTTCAAGCACGGTCATGCGTCGTTCTTCTATTACTCCGAGCGAAGTTGGGACGACAGAACCAAATTGCTCATGCAGGCGCTGATTCCTTCAACCGCTCGCTCACATCGGCAGCTTGCAGGGCGCTGATCAATTCCCCGAGATCGCCGTCGATCACGCGGTCCAAATTGTAAAGCGTCAGACCAATGCGATGATCGGTCACGCGGTTTTGCGGGAAATTGTAGGTGCGAATTTTCTCTTCGCGCCCGCCGGTACCGATCTGGCCACGGCGTTGCGCACTGTATTTCTCCGCTTCTTCGCGCTGCTTTCGCTCCAGCAGGCGCGCCCGCAGGATCGATAGTGCGCGCTCCTTGTTCTTGATTTGGCTGCGCCCGTCCTGACAGCGCACGATCATGCCGGTCGGAATGTGCAGAACCTGCACGGCCGAGTCAGTCGTGTTTACGCCTTGCCCGCCAGGCCCGCCTGCACGCGAGACTTCGATTCGCAAATCTTCCGGCTTCAACTCCACATCAATATCTTCGGCCTCAGGCAATACCGCCACTGTGGCTGTTGATGTGTGAATACGACCTTGCGCCTCCGTTGCGGGCACGCGTTGCACACGATGAACGCCGCTTTCGTAACGAAGTTTTCGAAAAACAGATTCGCCCGAAACGCGGAAGATTACTTCTTTCAGGCCGCCGAGTTCCGACGGACTCGATTCGAGGTCTTCCGTTTTCAGGCCGGCAGATTCTGCGTAGCGATGATACATGCGGTAAAGATCGGAGGCGAAAATGGCCGCTTCGCTCCCGCCCGTTCCGGCACGAATTTCCACTATGGCATCACGCTCTTCATTTTCATCGGGTGGCAGCAAGGCGATCTGAACATCGCGCTCAAGATCGCCGACTCGTTTTTCCAAATCCGGGATTTCGTCATCAGCCATCGCAGCGATCTCGACATCGCGCGACATCGCCAGCTCGCGATTGTCATCCAATTGCTTGCGCGCCGCTTCGAGTTCGCCCCACTTTGCCAGCAGTTGCTTAATGTTCGCGTGCTCACGCATGATCTCGCTCGCGCGTTGGCGATTGGAAAAAAGCGCCGGATCAGCGATCTCGCGTTCGAGTTGTTCGAAGCGCTCGCGTTTCAGTTTAATGAGGGAATTAAAGTCCATCTGTCGCCCCGAAAGCTTCGGAGAAGAAGGGCGGCAGTCATAGACAGCCGCTACAGTTCAGCTAAGCTTTCTTCTCAGCCCGGGCCGCTTTGGTGCTGCCGTAGCGGCGAGCGAATTTCTCGACGCGCCCGGCGGTATCGACGAACTTTTGTTCGCCGGTGAAAAAGGGATGACAAGCCGCACAAATACCGATCTTAATATCGCGACGCGTGGAGCGGGTGTGATACACCGCGCCGCACGCACAGACGATGTCGGTCTCGTAATACTCTGGATGAATGGCTGCTTTCATCTTCAAAACGGAGCGCGGAATGTATCTGCGCACGCGGTTTCCTGCAAGCGATGAAATCGGAAGACCCATTGCTGGCAGCGTGGGAGAAGACGCTCGCGCGGAAAGGCCATATGCCGGCGATCCTGAACACTGCCGGCCAAGTTCTGAGAACGTTTCGTGGGATCGAGGAACATGCGCGCGCCGTTGAAACGACGATAGCGCGCGCCTTAGAAGCGAAGAGGCATTCGCCCAAACCCCACAATGTAAGTGCGATTCAAATTGGCAATCATCAAGATTGGCCTTCGTCGTTTTTAGTTTGCCTGAGGAAGCGGAATGTTTTTCTCCCCATCGATGAATCTGTTCCCAAGGACCAGTCTGACGCGGCGTTTTCGGTCGCGGCGAAAAGTGGAATCACCGATTGGGGCGACAAGCCGCCGACACTTTTCAAATTGACCTCCGGCACGACGGCAACGCCGCGGCTTGTCCGCTTCCGCAGCGAGCAACTACTCGCCGATTGCAATCAGATTTGTGAGACGATGGAAATTTCCGATGTCGATCTGAATTTCGGCGTGATTCCGATTTCACATTCGTACGGGTTCAGTAATCTGCTTTTGCCCTTGATCGCCCGCGGTGTGCCGATGGTCGTTAGTTGCGACCGCACTCCTCGCGCCATTCTGGCCGACCTCGCCCGCACAAATGCCACTGTATTCCCGGGGATGCCACTGTTCTACCAGGCATTTTGCGAAATCAATGACACTCCTGCGTTGCCGAACTTACGGCTCTGCATTTCCGCAGGCGCACCACTTTCCGCCGCTGTGGCGAAAAAGTTTTTCGAAAAATTCAAAAAGCCGATCCACTCCTTCTACGGCGCGTCGGAATGCGGCGGGATCTGTTATGACCGCGAGGGGAAAAGCGATATCGAAGGATTTGTTGGGCAGCCGATCAGGGGTGTCGAGGTCGAGCTGGTCGACGCGACCGCGACATCGAGCCGGATCCGGGTGCGCAGCGCCGCAGTGGGCGACGGCTATTTTCCGAAACCCGATGAGGGGAAATTGGGAACCGGAACTTTCATTCCAGACGATCTGCTCGCGCGAGAAGCTTCCGGTTTTAAGATCGTGGGCCGCATTTCCGATCTGATCAATGTCGCAGGAAAGAAGGTGAATCCGGCAGAAGTGGAAACGCAATTGTTGCACTTTGCCGGGGTGCGACAGGCGGTGGTGTTCGGCCGTAGCGCAGGCGCGGGATTGCGCAATGAAGAAGTAGTGGCATGCGTGGTGGCGGCGCCGGCGGTGAGCGAAAACGATCTCCTGCGATTTTGTCGAACTGGGTTAAGCACTTGGCAAGTGCCGAAGCAGATTTTTATCATGGATGCAATCCCAACGAATGAGCGCGGAAAAATCAGCCGGCAAGACCTGGCGCGGCGGTTCTCAACGACCGGCAAGAGTTCTCCGTTGCGAAGATTGGGCTCTTGATAAAGCCTTCACATGGGATTTGCTTACTACGACGAGGAATGACCATGCCGAAATCACACGGCAAACCAAAGCCAATAGAAGCTACGAAGAGCGAAGAGCGAGAGCAAACCGACAGCCCGCCTGTTCCGCAGGAGGAAGAATCTGTGCCGGAAGCTGGTGCGAATGTGGAGAGTGTCCAGTCCGAGGACTGGTGGAGCATGTCGGAACCAGCTCCGGATTGGTCTCAACCTGAGACTGAAGCTCCGGCTACGGAAGTCATTCCCCGAAAGGAGCCGGGCACGGCTGACGTTTATTTTTGCGGGAACACGAGTGTGTTTCCGTTTAACCGTGCGCTGCAAGCAATAGCAAAAGAGAAACTCACAGGCTTGCTACGATCATTTTGGGACCAGGAGCCAATCGACCTTCTGGCGCGCGACGGCGAGATCGTCCTCGTCACAACCCGAGACCCAGACCTTTATTGTCCTGAGACTCCGTCCCCTCTCGCCGACGTGGATCCGGTAATTGTTGACAGGGCCCGCGATCAACAAAGAGAAACAGGAACTCCCTTCTTTCTGAGTCTTGCTCGTCAAGCATCGATAGCTCGCGAGCAGGCCGTGGAATTCACGCAGTATTATGGCCAAAAGCTTTTCTCGCAGCTTTGGACGGCTCCGCAGGCTTGGATAATGTTTGAAAAGAATGCCGATCTGTTAAGTGACGCCGGGGACATGCCGGGTGAGCCAAATGTAAGCGACTGGGCGCTGGAGACCTTGCGCCTTGTTCAGGATCCGGATCAGGCCGCAAACTTCGACCCGACATCCATTCCCGCATTCACGAAAGACGGCTTCGAGCTGGTGCAGAAGTTAAAGCTGACTTCGGACGAGGCCCAATTCGCGTCGCAATTCAATGGCGCCCGGTCAGTGCAACAAATTGCCAAGAATCTGCGGCTCGATTTGAAATCTGCGCGGCAACTGCTGTTCCGGTTTCTCGCTCTCGAAATAGTGGAATGCTGGCGTGCCAGCACTGCCGCAAAACCACAGCAGCGGAGCTTCTTTCAGCGTCTTCGCGGCTTCGGTCGGCGCGACCGGTAATTTACCCGAGGCATTCGGGGCGGCGGTCGCTCATGAGGAGAAAGATTCTGGTCGTCGATATCGGCGGCACACACGTAAAATTGCTGATGTCGCCGCGCGATGAGCGCGAATTTCCTTCCGGGCAACGAATGGGGCCAAAACAGTTTGTGGCAAGATTTAAAGAGAACGTGCGCGGTTGGAAATTCGACAGGGCATCCATTGGTTTTCCCGTGCCGGTGCGCAACGGACGGATTACAAGAAATCCGAAGCATTTGGGCAAAGGTTGGATTGGTTTCAATTTTTCCAAAGCACTCGGATTACCGGTGCGTGTGATCAACGACGCAGCCATGCAAGCGCTCGGCAGCTACCATGGCGGCGGACGCATGCTCTTTTTGGGACTCGGGACCGGCCTGGGCTCAGCTCTGGTCTGGGAGAAGATTTTGATGCCGCTTGAGCTGGGCGACCTGCCATATCCGCATGGCCGCATCATTGAGAATTATCTCGGCATTCCAGGCCTCGAGTTGTTAGGCCAAAAAAAATGGAAGCGCGAAGTGCTTTATGCAGTCGTGCAATTAAAAAAATCCTTCATCGCCGATTACGTTGTCCTGGGCGGCGGCCTTGTGCACCGCTTTACTCGGCTGCCGAAGGGAATTGAGCGCGGGCGAAATGAAAATGCGTTCCTCGGCGGAATCCGTTTATGGGAAACGAAAAGAAATTCGCGCGAACTGAAGTGGAGTTTGCTGTAGCCGCAACCTCTCCTTCTTCAGCTATTTCGGCGAATGGTATCGTTGGAAGTAATAAACGATGCTTATGCTGGCCTGAAACTTCTTTGCGCCGCTGCTGAGCGCCTTTTCCAAACTAGCGCTGAGGACAACCGGAACCTTCGAAAGCCGCTTAGCAACGCCCGCGCTGACCGTGTGACTCCACCGGTCGCCATTCTCAAAATCGACAGTCGTTTTGTATCTCGCGCTCATCGACCAAGCCTGCGGAAGAATTAACGTGGCCGGTACCGATAGTTCCAAATAACGATGCGGCCGGACATTATCTTTTTCGGCAATGGAATGGTTGTAGTCGGCATTGAGCGTTAACGTCAGCCAATCAGTAAAGTCGTGCGCAACTCCCCAGCCTGGCTTTAAACGCCATACCCTTTCAGCGAGCGCGGGATCGGAAGCGGTATCGGCATGCAACTCGATACCGCCAGCGGTCCGCCACGCTTCATTTAATCGAAACGCCGTGCCTATCCCGGCCTCAGTGTCACCAATGCCGCCGACCTCAGCGTGACCTGAGGCTTGATCGCTTCGGTGATAAGCAAAAGGCAGCTTGAAACGTATGCCCCAGTCTTGCCAGTCACTCACAGGCCAGCCCCATAATCCCGATAGCGTCCAGACTGCCTTTTCTGCACCGTCCTTAAATTGATTCCACTCTGAGTCCAGCGACAGGTGAGTGCCAATGATGGTCCGATCGTTCAGTTGTTTCAATTCGTCGGCCACTGCCGGATCAGTCGGTGGTCCAACTGCGGCCATCCTACCACACGCGAGTAGCAGCAGAGGAACAAGCGGTAACGAGTTACGGAATTTCGGCAGCACAGAAAAACTGCACAAGGCAGCCCATTGAAAATTGTTGGCAATCACGACCTACCACAAGGCGGAGAACTTCACGCGGCGCGCGTGTTTAAGGAGTCTCTTTAATGAGATGGCTCAACGCGTTCGTCATCGGGTCGCTGGGAATTCGGACAATGCCGGCAAATGGGTAATCGAGTTCCAGGATTATGAAAACGGCACAGACGACCGAGAACGCGCCGGCGATCAAAGCGAGAGTGCTTGTAGCGTTGGCCGGCGCAAGCAGGCTAAAGCCAAAGAAGATCACCACAAGCCACAAGACCAGCGCGATCAACAATGGCTTGGAAACCGACGACACCGCCTGCGCTTGCAGCAGCGACCGCAGCTCCGCAAGCTGCACCATAAGGTTTGCGGCTTGCGTCTTAAGAGCACGTTCCGCCTCGTTCTGCGGGGCGAGACGACTAATAGCCCCGTAAACGGCGTCACCCATTTGCTGATTCGGGTCTAACCGGACGGTCCCGCCTCGTTCCGCTGGCCAGGTCCGCCGGACGCCTTCGTCGGTTGCGTCGCGAAGGGCACGGCGCGCATCCGCTGTTTCCGGACCGTAAAGTACCAGCACACGATCGAGCAAGGCAACCTTTGCGGCCATCTGTATCACTTCGCTTCGAGCGGTGTCGAAGGCGCTTTTGGCTGAACTGATGAGCAGTCCCAGGAGTATCGCGGTCATCGTCGCAACGAGTCCCAGCGCCAGTTTCACCGCGTCTTTAGACTCAGTGCTCAGCTGCTCGGCGGGAAGGAGACGACGGAGACGACCTCCCATCAGCGTGACGGCGACGAGGATTACGAACAAGGTCAGGGCAACAGCAGGAATAATCATTATTGCATTTTCGGATATGTAGATTGGTAAGTTGTTTGAGCAAGAGTCGTCTTGACGTCGCCGCTTTTTCTTAGATGCAACCGCAGGATGCGCTGAAGTTCGGCGATCATTTGAGGTAAATCATGCTCGAAAGCTTACCTGAGCGGGCCTGGCGCAAGCCGGTCCTGCACCGTGAAACCGCGCGTTTCCAATTCCTGTCGCAACCCCAGTGAAACTTGCCCGGAAAGCGCGACAAAAACACTTCCGCGCTTGCCGGATTGAGCGACGATTTTCTGCACGTCACTGGTGAACCCGGCTGCGCCTGACGTCCAGGCGGCGTAGTCCCACTGAAGTGCCACGACAACTGTGCCGTCTTTCGCGATGCCGATCGGAAAGTCGCCAATCATCGCCAGGCGAGCGAGCGGCTTGTCCTTGTGAATTTTGCTCATGAGAGCCGCTGTTTGAACACAGAAAATTGCGTCGGACTCATCGGAGCTCGTTTCGCCGGCTGTGCGAACAAACGCACCGCGATTCGCGACTCCATTGAGCGACCTCAGATTGAGAACAAACGCGGTCTGCTCCGATGGTGAGAACGCATTGTTGTTGAGGAATCGTTCTGTTTCTTTTCCGTTAGCGCCCAGGGCCAATAGCGTTTTGCGATTCAGGATCTTAAGATCGGTGGGAGATTTTTCCTTCAGCATCTCGTCAAACGTGCTCGTCACGCCTGTGACGGTCAGCGCCGGGCCGCCGATGGGCATCGTCGCAACTTGAAAGGTCAACCCGCCCGCAAATGACGCCCAAGCGATTCCCTCCAGTTCGCGTTGTAAGACACTGTTCGTGCTGTAGGGATCGACACCGAGCTTCGCCGCGACTTTTCGCTTTGCGTCAGAGAAGCCAATCATCTGCTGCATCTTGCTGCCTTCAGCGGCGTGGGGCTCGCTCTTCTTGCCGATGTTTTTGACGCTCTCTCCGGCGCGACTCATGAATTTCATGATACCTTTCGGCACGTTCGCAACGGTATTGACCGGATCGGTGACGATGTTCTTCGCCGCGGCAATGGGGCTTTTCGCAGCTGCGACCAGCGCGTTTTTGTATTGATCGGTTCGTGAAACGTCCTTTAGCTGTGCGATTGCATTAATCTCGTTGATCCGACGAACCAGCATTTCGTTCCCGTCCGCTTCAAACGCGCCGAATTCGGAATCGATCGTGAACTGGTTTGCGCCGAAGTAGGTGGGAACCGGTTCGCGCATCTTGTGATGAGGTCCTGCGAGAATTTCCGGGCGCAGGATCTCGCTCGCGTTTAACACGGGCAGTTCTTCAAACGCGGCTTCCGCGCGGCGCACTTCGAATGGTTCCGGCGTTTGTGCGAGACATGATAACGACACGCTGAGCGCCATCGCCAGAAAGAGAATCCTCGTACCCCTGCGCTGGTCGACATCAACGGTCATTGGTCGTCGTAGGTAATCATTAGGTGCCAGTTTTCAGAAAGATTGCGATACTAAATCGCAGGCGAAATGTGAAATGCTAAATTGCGCCGTTCCTAATTCGTCTCTAAAACTAATCTGCCCACCGCTAGTTGCCGTTCGGCAGATCTTCGCGGATCAAGCGTGAGAAATCCGGATCCTTGTCCGCGGCGCGGGCGCGTTCGTTGATAAGGCTGCGCTGCTTAAGTTCGCTAAACGGCAGCCCACCGGTGGCGATGGCGTGACGTTCATAAAGCAATTCGTCGGCTTTGCCATTGATGAGCATCCGCCAATCCCATGGTGCACGCAGTTTAACCGCGCGCTGCGTGCGAATGCTTGTCGTGCAGTTGGTAGTGACCTCATTGTACCAACGCGGATGATCACGCAGCGCGTTCGTCGCCTTTATATATTCCAAGAATCTCTCGCGTGCTTGTGCCGGGGAAGCCAACGTGCGGTAAAGATAAACATCTTCTCTCCGGTAGTTAGTGCGCAGACGAATGGAATCGCGCTCATCGGCCACGACGTAAATCAGTGTGTACTGCCGGTAAAGACCGTCCAATGCGGAGTACTTCTGTCCAATTGCCTTGCGCGTTTCGATTGAAAAGCAGAGCGGAAGCGCATTGGCAAACAGAAAGCTGACGATGGGATGTGAGATCCAGGGAGAACCCCAGTAATTAATAGCCACGTCCATACCGCTGATCTGCGAGAGCCGCACTGTGCGCGTTTCCCAGCGGGGCGTGAAATCGGTCTCTGTGCGGTAGTCGCAGTTCCGCACGTTGTGAACTGTGACCTCGTCGCCATTGATTTGTGCCCAAGCTGTCTGTGCAACGTCCGGCTGCCAGGCGCGATCGTTGCCTGGCTTAAGCGTGAGCCACCACAACGCAACAAGCGCGAATGCGCCAAAGACGATGGCAAGCTTTAGCAGTTTTCCACGAACGAAGATGATTGCCGTGATCAGAACGAGCACGAACAGAATCGCTGTGAACGTACGCGCCGTTGGAAAATCAAAGTACAGCGCGCCGAAGGCCCATGCGACACAAACAACTGCCGCGATCCAAGCGATCGCACAGGCGATGAATCGCAGTGCTTTCATGGCTGCCATTACTCAGGACGCAACCAGCATGATCGTGCGGTAGTTCAGAAACCACGTGGCCAGCCAGCGTGCTTGAGCAAAAGGCGACTCAGTGCCTCCCACCAAAGCTCAGTGATCAAGGGCCAGACTGCTCTTGCTCGTTCGATTCAGGTTACTGCCCTTCTTGTGAGTCGTCTTCGACATCATCCTCAGTCACTTTCCAAGTCTTGTCAGGATTGTACTTGTCCATCCTCTGGAACGTCTTCAGCGTATCGGGCCCGAGATCCTTCTCGTAAACGACTCCGTCGGGACCAACCATGAATGTTTGCACTCCGGTCACACGATATTGAGCGGGTGCCGCGGCTAGCGCGAACCCGCCGATCATGGCACCGCCAACCATGAAGTCCATCTCGCCCATCGGCGCTGCTCGTCCTTGACCCTTTAGCACCTTGAAGTAGTAACCATGATAAGGCTGACCTCGCTGCGCCGAATAACCTTCCTCTAGTGCTTTGGCAACTTCTTCGCCGACGGGACCTCCCCAGCTACCATCCGGGTTCTTCCATGCCAGACCATCGTGTTTCCCGGGCGCGCTAAGAATGTGTTGTGCGTATTGGTTCACCTTCGAGTCATCGTGCTTTTCCTGAGCATACTCATGTTGTGCCTCGACGAACCCACGACAAATCTGGATCGCGTTTAGTTCGTTGGCGCCGACACGGCGATTTAATATTTCCTGACGTCCCTCTTTGGTATCAAATGACCACTTGCCTTTCTGCTTCACGATCGGAATGGGAAGCGGAAAATTATCGTTGCCCACCAGGAGAATGGCGTGGTTCGAATTCTTCTTGTCCATTTCAATCGATGCCTTTTCCTTTGCCTTGGCTGCGAATGCCTGCGCGCGGTTTCTGTCCATCACGGGATCTTCGGAACTGATAATGTCCTCGCTATCCAGTCCCAGAATTTCCTTTGCGCCGGCGACATCAAAAGTCTCGGCTGCTTGAATAAGCGCATCGGCCGCCTGCTTCGGCGTGTCGAACTCCTTTTGTGTTGACGTCGACGCCGCAGCTGCGTCCGGTTTGGCCGGCGCGGCCGCGTGCAAGGCGAGACCCAACAAACAATAAATGGCGATCACAGAAGCGAGCAGAGAAATCTTATCGGAAGTCATAGTTTTGAATTGTGATTTCATTTTAATTTTCCCTCATCGAAATGATTTGCTTATCTTCTGCGGCCTCCGCCGCCACGTCCTCCGCCACCACTGCGACTAAATCCGCCCCCGCCCATGCTATGGCCGCCCCTGCTGCTGCTGGCGCGAGCGAAGTTTCCACTACCACCGCCACCAAAGCCCCCGCCGCGAGAAGCCGAACTAAGTCCTGACGATGTGCTTCGGTTGCCGATTTGGTTCTTAGCGTTACCGCCAGCCGGACGAGCTCCGGTTCCGCCTCCACCGGGCCGAGTTCCAGCGCCACCACCGGGGCGGTTTCCAGCTCCGGCACCACCGCCAGGCCTATTGCCAGCTCCAGCGCCGCCACCGGGCCGGTTTCCTTCTCCGGCACTCCCGCCAGGGCGATTGCCGGCTCCAGAACCGCGCGAGCCCAGTTGATTTTGGACCTGGCTCGCTGAGGCCCTGTTATAAGGGGCATTGCCGCGATGTTGTGGATTGTGTTGCCACTGGCCTCCTTGTTTGTTGTAGTTCCCCTTATTGTAATTGTTTATGTAGTTGTTGTTCACGTTCACGTTGACATCGCCGTGGCCCCATCCGCAATTCCAACCCCAGCTCCCGCCCCAGGCGGCTCCCAGCGCGACACCGGTGCCGAACGCCACGGCCGCTCCCGCCGCATAATATCCTGGGGGCGGATAGTAAATCGGGGGATAGGGATAGACAGGCGGACCGTAGACCACAACCGGGTCGTATGAGGGAACGTAAACAACTTCGGGGTTCGCTTGTTGTACTACGATAACCTGTTTACCTCCCTCCACTGTCTGAGTCTCCACTTTCTGTTGGGCACTGGTTTTTAGGGTTCCTTTACTCTGGGCTTTCGCGCGCATGCGCTGAACCGCGTTCATAACGTCGGATTCCTGCGCCAGAAAGGCGTTGCCTAGATCCGTCGTCCATTGGATATCGTCGGCCAACCGCTTGACTACGTCGGGGAACACCGCCATCGCCTGGATGCTGGGGTCCCAATTCTGCTTTTGCACCGCGCTCGCGAGGGCTTTGTCCTTCAAGTTTTTGTTTTTCTCCAACCACTGTTGAAGCTGGATGATCTCCAGCGGATAGGTGGAAGCTACCAGCGTCTGACTCAAAAGCTGGTCGGGATAAAGGGCAATCGGCGCCACCAAAGAATCCAACTGATCACTCGGAATCTTTGCAGCCTCTTTCGTCGTGGTCATCACCTGCGACTGTGCCTGCTGCGCGAATGCGCTAAAGCCCGACGAGAGGAATGCGAGACCAATAATGGCGATCACGCCACGAACTAGTTTGCGGCTTTGTGACTTCATAAGTTTTTTCTTTTCAACCGTTGCCCGCGAGGATAAACGAACTTCGTTGATCGGCAATATGAGACTTTCGTCCAATAGAAGTGGATTGATCGCTGGTCCTTTGCCGCGTGTGTCGTGTCGGCACGAGAGTGATCTTCATCGTGTTGCGAGAACGTCCGGCCCGTCGAGCCGCATGAGTTCAATGCGGTGATTGGCCTTCGGATTTCGCGGCGACGGGCCGGCGACGAGCATCACGCGTTCGGCGGCGATTCCGTTGTCGCGGACCCAGCGCGACGTCCATTCCCGCCAGTCGTCAGGTTGCTCCGCGAGATCTACGGGATACACCCCGTAGGAGAACGCGAGATTTTGGCATACAGCAGGATCGGAGCTCGGCGCGATGATCCAGACCGGCGGTTTGAAGCACGAGATGGCACGCGCAACGGTGCCGCCACGCGTCGGCACAACCAACAGGTCGGACGGCACTGTGTATAGTGCGTGCTCAACCAGGGACGCCATGCGATCGCGACCGCTACTCGCTGCCTTTTCCTGCGCGAATTCACGTTGAGCCGCAAAGCTCCTGGGTGGCCGATGTGTTTCGGTGAACGCGGCGATCTTCGCCAGCATCGTGACTGCTTCCTCGGGGAATTTGCCCATCGCCGACTCGCCCGAGAGCATGACGCAATCGGTGCCGTCGAGGATCGCATTTGCCACGTCGGTTGCCTCGGCACGCGTGGGCAGACGGCTCGCGACCATCGATTCGAGCATTTGCGTCGCGGTAATGACGGGCTGTCCCACAAGATGTGCTTTCGCAATGAGCTGCTTCTGCGTGTAGGCGATCTCTTCGATCGGCACCTCCACTCCCAAATCGCCGCGCGCTACCATGATCCCGTCCGCGGCGGCGAGAATTTCGTCGAAATGCGCAAGCGCCTCTGCCCGCTCGATCTTTGCAATAACGAAAGGCTGGCCGCCGATTTTTGCCGCAGCCGCGCGCACGGCGTGGATGTCCGCGGCGCGTTCAACGAACGACTGGCTCACGGCGTCGACACCTGCTTCCAGCGCGAACTCAAGACAGGCGCGGTCGTGTTCCGTAAAAGCGCTGATGCCCAGATCAACGCCAGGAAGGTTCAGTCCTTTGCGTGAGCGCAGCTCGCCGCCGACGGCGACGGTGCACTCCACGTCATTGCCCGCCACGCGCTCCACCACCAGCTGCACGAGACCGTCGTTGAGAAAAATGCGATCGCCGGGTTTCACCACGCGCGGCAACCGCTCGAAGCTTGTCGAGGCGCGCTGCGTATCGCCAACGATGTCCTCACTCGTTAAAGTGAAATGCGCGCCGGGGAGAAGTTGAATCGGTTCCGGATCAATTTTCCCGAGTCGCAGTTTCGGCCCTGGAAGGTCAGCCAT
>Ga0209058_1002611_pt1 | contig 14742 bp, 11 predicted proteins | sample GraSoiAngelo_147_FD_185904 | JGI IMG/M metagenome (GOLD analysis project Ga0209058, IMG submission 185904) | Grasslands soil microbial communities from the Angelo Coastal Reserve, California, USA - 14_1009_05_40cm (SPAdes) (version 2) | ecosystem: Environmental > Terrestrial > Soil > Grasslands ... | reverse complement strand
GCTGTTTACCAGGGTGTTTACTAGGGTGTTTTACGAACACGTCTAGGAACTTCTCGAAATCCTCTAGCGTAATCCCCCCGTTGGCTTCGCGTCGGCCAAGTCCTTCCATGAACATCCGCAACTCGACACCTCTCATGTAGGCGCGACGGAGTGCTTCGGTAACCTCGTGCTGTACGAAAAGAAGGAATGGCTCCGGAAGCTGGACAGGGCGACAGAAGAGAGTGACAAGGCTGATACAACGAACGCTATTCGTGAAGTTGCCCTGTCTCTTGTCCGCCAGAATGGAGATGCCCGTGATAGCCTGGCAAGAGACGATATCGTAGGAGTAAAGCAAAGTTGTTGGTATGCCGCTTTCGACGCGATAAAGCTCGTATTCTTGTTAAATCATAGGTTCGCGAGAAACGACTTTTGGAAGGAGGTTTTCGAATGTCCTACGCGGCCCTCCGACTTTCGTCAGCGACTTGAAATCCTGCAGGGGTTTGACCCTTCCTCGCTGGAGGAATTGGTTGGGTCTTTGGAGAATCTCTGTAGAGAACTGCTGGAGATAGTAACCTCTCGCGGAATCAGAATCACTTCCTCCCAACTTAAAGTATGAAGGCCGACCAGAGACCAAGGAAAAGGAATAATATTCCAATCCTTGGGGGAGAGAATGATGACCCGCATTCGTTCACAGAAATCACTAACTCGAACATCGCAGACTTGGGGCAAAACACAATGAAGAGCTAGTCTGTGAGAGATGCGACTACAGTTCTCTCCGAACTGGAATCTAGGGGTCTCCTGCCCGGCTATGGCCGGGTCGTACTTCTGAAAGCTCTGAAGGCGAATAACGTTCGTGGCGGAAAGGGGAACCCCAGTTTATATCGAGAGTCGAGCATGGAACATGCGTCTGCATGGCAAACACTTGGTAAAGTTCGAGAGAGGTTACTGTTTTCTCGAAGAGCCAGGAAGGAACATAACGTGGATTTGGCCGAGGCGAGTTATCCGAGGTAACGAGACTACCCTAATAGTCGAGACAGGATTCTGGCAATACGGAAAACTCACTCTAAGATTCAGTTCCTCGGCCGACGCTTATCTGACGGAAGCTCAACTACGAAAAATGATTGCGTAGCTCCCTGGTATTACTGACACTAAAACTAGGGGGAAATGTATCCTCTCATGCACTAGCAATGTTGTCCAATCGATGGCTTTCAGGGTCTCGGGCCAAGTTGACCCAAGACACTTCGTTCACTTCAGAAGGACTTTCTAGTTGGTTTCACTTCTTGAAAAAGAGAATGTAGTATACTGCTCCCGATAGGACTATGAACATAGCCAAGATCAATATCACGATGGCGGAAAAAGTCCTGTCTTTGATTTGCATCGGTGCAACCTTTGCTCTCGGTCACATGAGATATGAAGCTTCCAGAGGAGAAGCATAGAAGAGAAAACCTCCCTGCTGGCTCCATCGATGAAGAATCCTGTTCCTCCTGCGTCTGGAGCATCAGACTCGCGAGAGAAATTCTCGGCTTAGCAATTTCCTTGGTTAAGAAACACTCATAGTCGCTGAACTCGAAGCTTACTTAGACCTCACTAATCATAGCTTCGAACGCCTGAAGCACCTTCTTCTTAGCCTGTTGGTAGTCATATCTCATCTTGATGTAGGCCGCGAACCGTTGAAAGTCCATGTCCAAGTGCCCTCGTCCAAACTCTCGTTACAGGCCCAGCAAGTCCCTCCGGCCTGAAGCATTGTGGGCACCTTCTTCGCCATCTGGCCGAGGACTTTTTTGTAGTCACGTTAACAGCTGGTTTCAAGCCAGCATCGACAGGCATTGGTCTTGACAAGATAATCTTGGAGAACACGAGAGGCTATGAATTTCCGATCATGATGAACATGGACTTTGGACATACTGATCCCCAGATGACGTTGCCGATACGTGTCAGAGCAACAATGCGTGCCGAGGAGAAGTATCTGAGTATTGACGAGCCTGCGGTGTCGTGACGCTGTTGAGGGATGGCTGAGACAGCCAGCTCAAGAAGAAGGTAAACTCCCACCTCCTTCAATCGTTCCTCTCTACCCAGGTGCTGGCACTTCCAATTGCGATAAGAATCACTTGAACTTCCTCTCCAATCCTGAGAAGACTCAGAGCAAAGGAGATGACCAAGAGTGCTGTCCCAGCATGTAGTAGATTTCTGTGCTTCACCACGACCTTTCCCAGTTACCTCTCAGTTCGGGTGACGACATCGCTGATTAACCATTCATGGATTCCTGCTTGAACCATTGTCTCACTCCCCTCTCACGCACGTTTCTTGAGCAACTCTACGAGCCTCTCCGACAAAAACCCCTCTCCCAATCCTTCAAGATCACGCAAAGAGCAATTGCGGGAATTGTGGGAATCGTGGGCCTCTTCTGTATTTCCACGGTTCCTCCCCCAACGCGGCAACACTCTCGGCCAGTTTGTCTATCCGTTTCTGAATTTACGATTTAGAAAGTTCTAACGCCAAGTGACCTGCGTTTTCTTCAGTCAATTGGAAAGACCTACCAACCCTGAGCATCCATCTGAAATCCAATCCAGGCGTATTCTCTGGGATGTCTCACGTAGTTTCTGATTACGTTCTCAAATGGAATTGTAAACTGCGAATTCGCCGGTGCCGGGTTTCACCGAGTAAAGGTCCGTCCCGAACCCCTCAATCTTCTAAATCTGTTGAAAAGAAGTTATCCTCTCTTCCCAAAACCGGCCCTTGTGTTTCTCTCTCGCACTTGTAAAACTCTTCCAAGGGCGAACTCTTCAGCTTTGGAAAGATCGAGCACCGGATCATTGTCTTCAAGAGGAACCAGCGGCTTTAGTATTCGAACGGGAACGACGCCAGAGAAGTCGTCCTCAAGATTCCAAAGCAATCTATCTAAGGGAATTCCAACCATATGTGAGGTAATCGCGACATCTGTCAAAACCCATTTTTCACCAGTTCGGGCGCTCATGTATCGGACCGGAGAATCAAGCTCAACAAGACAGTAGTCATCACCATCTGTTCCTCTGAGGGCTTTGGTTATCTTCCCTGGGGGCATTGTCGGGGGGGTGGGTGTCCCGTCTTCTTCAATGATTATTTGGACCCGCAAACCGACGAGGGATTGCTCTTGCTTCATTGAACTCACTCAACGTATTAGGGAATAAGCCGTGTCCAAGGCCCCACGATAATCGAGGACCTACTAAATGCGTAGACCTGAATGCCAGTGCCTCCTTTGATGGGACCTATTGCCACGATGCTTCCCCTTGGGATCCTCTATTGCACAAGGCAACAGTTTCTATCGGACCTGGAAAGAAACCAAGCATGAAGCATTGTGATCTCGCGGTCTGACAGTGAAAAGATTCGAGATTTTCTATCATAGAGCATGAGTAATTGTCAGCCATCCTCCTTAACCAAGAAGAAGATTCGAACACCTAGGCGCCAGAACGCGTTGGTAGCCTTCTTAAATCCGTGGCGCTTAGTAATCCTTTCTGGAAAAGAATCGTTTTTTAGAAAGACCGAAAGTAAGCTAGCCTACCTCACGGTTGGGCAGTTCGCCAACTTAGTTATCTGCTGAGACACGCAAAACCCGACAGCATAACCTATCCGTGAACCCTGAAATGTGAAGCCTACCGTTTATGTTTCAGTGGCATTCTTCTGCGGCACTTTGCCGCCAGTGAATGATGATTCCCAGCGAACGACACCGCCAAGCATGTCACGGCAACATAGGCGACACCATAACCGTCGCGTATAAAGAAAGGCTATATTCTGGCATGATTACGAACATTGGCGTGACGCAGCTACATTCGAAACTGAAGGCGCTTTCGCCACTTGTCTTTCTACTCCTTTCAGCATTCTTCGGAGTTCCGGCTTTGGTTCACCCAGCCAGGGCTACTACGGCGGGACTTGTGTGCATAGCCGACCAGTCGTTGAATCCCACGGATTGCCCCTCCTCACCCGCTATTCTCGCGGGCGAGGTCGGGTCGACGATAACGGTGGCTGTCAACGTTCAGGGAAGCGACTCCCTAAACGCGTTCGACATTACCATCCAAGTGAACCCGGCTGTTCTGCAACCACTAAGCGTCAGCCTTGCAGACAGTGTGATTCAAGAACCGCGCGTTGTACTGGTAGAATCGGCGAACTCGACTAGCGGTGTCACCCGGGTTGCAACGGCGGCTTTAGGATACGCCGTACCCGGCGCAGGAAACCTCTTCGAGATTTTCTACAGGGTTCTCTCTTCTGGCAGCGGGACCTCGATAGCTTTTGGGGGCTGTGGGAACACACGTAGCACCCCTTTCCCGTGCGTGGAATTGGCTAACCCGGGCCATGTTCCCGTGACATTGCAAACGGCCAGCTTCGGATTAGTGATGCCAGACTTCTTGGTGTCAGTCTCCGCAGCTTCTCGGAGCGTGCAGGCAGGATTCAGTGTTAACACAACAATTGTTCTCAGCAGCATAGGTGAGTTCAATAATCCAGTCAACCTCTCGGTTGCTCCCGTGGGTCGATGCCCGTCCACGGCATGCCCCTCGGCAACTCTCGGCGAGGAAACAATCATGCTTTCCCCAGACGGGATCAGCCTCACGACGCTCACTTTCACCGCGCCGCCTGAACAGTTTGATGCTCCGACAATAGACCTGAGCATCAATGTCACTGGGACGAGCGGCAGCCTGTCTCATTCAGTCGTAGCTGCATTCACCGTCCTGCCTCCTGACTTGTCCATCGAAGTGGCATCGAATTATCAGGCGGTCCGGTCAGGGTCAACTGGCAACGCCACGATAGTGTTGCGTGGGATTGGGGGGTTCGGCGTAGTCAAGCTTGCGGCCAACCTGACGGACTATCACTCACCCGACTTTAATCCGGTCTGCGCAGCTTCGGCGTGTCCTTCGTGGAGTCTTAGCCCAACTACGCTAGCTGTCTCTCCCGACGCGACGTCTCAGACGACACTCGCCTTCTCGAACCCACCCGCACAACCTAATGCTACAGTAACCTACTGGGGCTTCGGGGTCCGCGCGATAAGCAGTAATCTGTCTCGTTACGCCTTCGTGCAGTTCACTGTCATTCCCCCGGCGGACTTCTCAATCTCCGCCGACCCATCAACACTGACTGTCGAGAGGGGGCAATCGAATGTTGCGAGTATCAGAATCTCAGGAGTTCAAGTCTCCCTTTCAGTGTCAATCAGCCCGAACATCGAGAAGGGCCCAACCATCTCATTACAGTATGAGCGTTACGGCCCAGCGCTGCTCGTGTCAACGGATGGCACAACTTATCGTGGCACATACACTGTTACCGTAACAGGGTCTAATCTTTGGAATACTCACAGCTTTTCAGTGACGGTAGTTGTAGGTGGATTCGGTGGAGGCTGCTCCTCATCCTGTCGGCCTCATGGTCCGATCACGATTAGGGGCAACGCCGATTTCAATTCTGCGAACGGAGTGACGGGGGGCACCGGCACTCCTTCAGACCCGTACCTCATTCAGGGTCTTGACATTGAAATTATTGCGGACACTCCTGCAATCCAGATTCGCAACACTTCCGCTTACTTCGAAATTCGTAACGTGTACATTCACTCGTATTGTTACGAGTGCTCCGGCATTGTTATGACGAACGTTGAGAATGGTGCTCTAGAAGACTCCCAGATTGCTGTCTATTCATCCAGCCTGACACTCGACTCGTCTAGGAACATCATGGTCTCTGGCGACGAGGTCGCTTGGATTAGCATAGACGCGTCCGATAACGTGACTGTCTCTGACTCGGGAGGAAAAACCTGTTACGATATTTCATGTTACGGTGGTTTCATTGTTACAACCTCATCGGACAATGTAACACTCGTCCGCAACACTTTTTCCAGATTCCAGATTCTCGATTCTACCAGAGTCATAGCGGAGAACAATACTTTGACCGGTAGAGGTATAGAAATTTCGGGGACGACGCCTGAACACTTCGATTCTCACACGATAACCCCGGACAACACAGTGAACGGGCGACCATTGTTGTACTACAAAGATTGTTCAGGACTGAACTTGAGTTCGATCGAATTGGGCGAATTGATAGTGGCCCACTGCACGGGTTTCAAGGTAGACAATCTGGCATTCCGAGGCGATGCACAGATAGAGATGGCCTTCGTTAACGAGGCGATCATAGAGAACGTCACTGGATACCCTACGGTACACGTTCTCAATTCCACCTATGTCGAGTTGTCTCGTGCTAATGTATCGAGCATCGATGTCGAGTCAACGACAGGGGTCACTATTTCTGATAGCGCTAGCAACATCTTGGTTTCATCGTCGACCAACGCCTACATATTTGATGATACGGGCACAGTGAGAGTCGTCAACTCCTCTAACGTCACCATCTCGGGGAGCGCTCTTGGGTCTTGCGATTGCAACGCAGTTAGTATCCAAGACTCTTCCTACGTCAGGGTTTCCGCCAACCATCTTGAAGGTGAACCTAGCGTGGTTGTTGCGGATTCAAGCTTTGTTGAAGTATTGGACAATCAAATCACGGGTCCTATTGGGGCTATTGAACTCAGGGCTTGCTCGGACGTTTCCGTACTTAGAAACCGTCTAGCCGCCGGTGATGGCGGAGATACTGTCGCACTCGTGTCTGAGTGCGAGAGAGTAAGTATTTCCGAGAATACCATCTCTCCGTGCTGCCGGTACGATACCTCTTATCTCTTGGATGTTTCGCGTTCTAACAATGTTACAATCACAGGAAACAACCTCTCTAATTCGACCGTCGCTGTCAGAGTCACGGACTCTTCAGACTTAACGATCAACGACAACAATATCCGGTCGAACGCTCAAGGAGTCGTTCTAAACGACACTATGAACATTCGCGTGTTTCACAATAACTTCCTCAACAACACGCTCCGGGCGAGTGACACGTATGCAACGTACAATGTCTGGGACAACGGGTATCCTAGCGGTGGAAACTACTGGTCCGACTATACCGGCGTCGACAACTGCGCCGGGGCGATGCAGAACCTTTGTCCAAGCCCCGACGGCATTGGTGATACCGCGTACTCCTTTAGCTTCGGCAATGACCGGTATCCACTTACGCAACCTTTTGCCCCGAGTGTTACGGGCACTCTCCAGTACAACCCTTCACGAATCGTGTTTCAGCATACGCCAAAGTACCTGACAATCGTTATCAAAATGCCTTCTGGCGCGAACGCGACTAATGTCGTTGCTTCCAGCCTCCGATTGAACGATACCGTGTCGATGGCCTCGGGACCCGCCGCGTTCCAAGTCATAAATGGCGGCCGAGAAGTCATGGTCAGGTTTCCAATGAGCAAGGCGATGGGTCTGATTCCTAGACAGGGGAGCTACGTTCTTCGAGTCAGCGCGAACATTCTCACAGCGACAAATTTCATGCCATTTGTGGCTCTTGGATATGTTCGGTTTGTGGCGGGCGGATAACAAAAATGAAGATACCCAATGCGCCACAATCGGATTGCCCTGCTCTGCGAATTTGAGAACGACCAGACGACGAGCTGGCCGCTAAGAGCTCAGAACTTCTTCTGGGCAGGGTGGATGCTTTGCAGTTGCTCCTTCTCCACAAGAGAAAAACCGCGTTTTTCCTAGAAACCGTAACGCAGATTACTCAGCTCCATGACATGCCCAGTCTGAAAAGAAATGTCTCTGGGACTAACCATCAAGGGCGCCGAGGGCATTGTCCTGGCAGCGGAAAGTCGAATCACTTTAACCGTTCAGAACCCTGAAACAAAAGAGACTCTCGCAGTCAATTGTGACAATGCGCAAAAGCTGTTGAAATTCTCAGCTCCTCACAACCACATCGGGGCGGTGACATATGGCATCGTAATCCGAGTCGCGAGTAGCGCCTACTAATCACGCTTCGAGTCCTACCTTCTTGAACAGCTCGATGAACCGAGGATCTTGACGTATGTTACGCATCGCTGGGATCTCCATGTCGATCAGGCGGAGGAGCCCAAAATTCAGTGCTTTCTCTTCAGAAGCACGCTGGGTCCAGATGAAGAACTCATGCAGTTCGCCGAGCCCAGCATGCGCATATGCGATGTAAGCGGACCTGAATGGGGTTCCTTCGGGCAGCGTCTCTAATTTGGCTAGCCATTCTATTGCTTCGTCTCGATTGCGAATCGCCGAGTATGCCATGACGAGAGACTCTTTCTTCAACGATAAGAGTCTCTCTTCGATTGCACGAGAATAGTTGCCAGTATCATGGTGGAAGAGTATCTCCATCTCTTTAGTCAATTGATGTTCAGGATATAGCTGAATGGCCTTGGCGACTTTCTGAGCGGACTGTTCCAGATCCCTTTGGTACAAGAGCAGCCAGTCAAGCTGGTTGCTGAGGACGGCTATCGACATAGGATCCGCGAGTTCCGCTATTTTGAGCTCTTCGAGACATTCTTGATATCGACCTTGGTATGCTAGAACGAACTGTCCCAGCCAGTTGTGTGCATTTGAGTAACTTGGGTTGAGCGATATCGCTCTTCTGAACTCCTTCTCAGCGTCCGGGAAGTCGTATTCCTGCGCAAGTAGCAGTCCGAGCGTAGCTCGCGCCTCTGCAAGATCAGGGTTAATTTCCAGCGCCTTGGAGACCAGTTCTCGCGCTTGTCGTTTGGCGGCTGAGGGAGGAATGGTCGAAGAGTAATCTCCGAGGAGGATGTACGCATCGGCGAGACCAGAGTAGGCAGGTGCGTAGGCCGGGTCCAGTGCGATGGCAGACTCGAAGAGTTCTTTGGCTGCTTTCAGATCAGCCTCGGTGCGTGACACTAACAATGGTTTCCCCTTGAGGTACAAAGCGTATGCTCTCATGTTTTCCGTCGGTTTCTTCGCGATCTTTTCCTTGTCCTCCTTCAGAAGCGCAACCCGTAGGGATCCCGCTATCTTCGCCGCGATGTCGCTTTGGACCGCGAATATGTCCTTGAGTTCTCGGTCGTACGTTTGTGACCAGAGATGCTTGTCGCTCTGAGTGTCTATCAATTGAGCTGTAATCCTGAGCTTTTCACCTGCCTTCCTTACACTTCCTTCCAGGATTGCGGACACTGCTAGCTCTGTCCCGATCTCTGTCGCAGCCATTGCTCGTCCTCGATACTGCATGACAGAAGTTCTAGATATGACGCTGAGCTCGGAAATTTTCGACAAGGTGGAAATCAGCTCTTCGGTTAATCCGTCGGCGAAGTAGGCATCAGCGGGATCCGGACTAATATTGATAATAGGGAGTACGGCGATGCGATGCGGGTCAATCGGCACGAGCTTCTGGACAGTAGGCGCTCTCGAGTGCCTGGGCCCGGATAACCACCCTTTGAGTCCCACGCCTTTGTCTTCAGTCACGGACCCCTGAAACCCTTGTCGACGACTGCTCGGTCCCCAATTTAAGGGAAAAGCTTGGACCTCAGGCGATTTGCGAGAGTCTGCCTTCGTTTGGAGACTCACGCTCCGCCTAATGGTGTTTGATTCGACCGTTGCGTCAGGGGAAGAGAGCACCAACACCATCGACAGCATGACCAACAGCGCCCTTGACTACATGCAGAGATTCGCAAACCGACTGAAACAGAAAACGGGACACATTCGCGGACAGGTAGGGAAGTTGATGTCGGACCATATCGAAGTGATTAGGGCTAAACTCGAAGCAGGCAAGAAATAGCTCTAACCACTGCTCTTTTTTTCAAGCACACCATAACCTTAGACCCTCACAACAACGCTACGAGGAAAGAGAGCCAAGGAGATGCAGGGTAAACGAGTCATAGGGTCCAAAACCTAACCAATTTGGCCTTGGCAATTCTTCATTCCAATTCGTTTTGCTTGCGAAGTTAGAAGGTGGCTATCGTAGCTCAGATAGTTTTTCGAAGCTTCTGATCAGCTGAAACTCTTACTACTAAGAGTTTGGCTTTTCGCCAAGGATTAGAAACCGGGGGAATGGGACCTAGCTTCTATCATAGTCCCGAGTCATCGGAAGTCCAGAGAGTACTGTTTAGTAGTTTGCGGAGTGGTGTTTCTGGTATTAGCATTCCGATGTTTATGAGGTGGTGGAAGGTCCTTGTTCTTACCTTGTGCAGTGTAGGCTCTAGTGCGACCCCGGTCTTGATGATTTCTGCGATGAAATAGGTGAAGAAATTGGAAGTGCTGGTGACTACGAGACGCAGTTTTCTATCACGTGTAACGTATCGTTCTTCAAGCTCCAATATTCGGCCTCCACGCAGCCGCTGGTGGAACATTTTTGACAGCGTGTTCCGTCTTAGGTCTCTCGTCCCGCAGGCCCAAGTTCCGTGGTTCATACGAGGTCCATTGTGAAGCCCGCCCTCTATTCGTTCAGGAGATTGTAATTGGTTACAATGTGAGACTACTAGATCCTTTTGCTCCTGTGTACCACCCTCATAGAAAGGCTATCCCAAATCGACGGGGACATTCAGAAGACTTGTTATCCAAACTCGAAAAGGGCAAAGTATCAGCACTCTTCGAATCGCGTAGACACTGAGCCAGTAGTTTGCCTGCAACTCAATCCATGGACATGCGGACCCGAGGGTGTGCTAGGCTGAAACTTCTCGCAGAGAGAGGCAGGGAAGACTCCGATCGCCTCCACATTCGTTACCGCTTCAGAGAACGCTACTCCGATGGGGAGTCGGAAATCATCGAACAGGACGCGTATTGTGACCTTCGCGAAGGGGCAATAGTTGCCATGGATCTTCTCTGTTCAGGTCATCGCCCTGAACTGCCCGACAAAGTTGCGGACGTACACCGTTTTGACGCTGGAGACCTGGGCTGTTCGAGTGGATTTGCCGGAGGAGTTCCGCCGCCGGATCGAGGGAATACCCATTGGAAACATCCTAGAAGTTGTGACTCGCGACCCCTCAGCGAAGGAGGATCTTCCGTCTCTCGTCTCTTAGGCCATCGGGTCATCTCTATCAGGAACTTACGAGATGGCAGTACTGTGCTTGTAGTGCAGCGTGGTCGTTAAGTCGTGAGCGCTACTAGCCATCCAGACCTTGAGCTGGGCCGGGCCTTCGCACTGTCTTTGTCTTCAAAAGATTTTCCCGCGATCGAGCGTCTTCTTCACCCGAATCTAACATTCAGGGCCCTTACGCCAGGAAGGGCACGTTACCTCTGGGAATCACATAAGCCCGACTTGGTTGTCTCTGAAATACTCAAGAATTGGTTCGAAGAAACCGACCATATCGAGTCCCTGTTGAAACTAGATCTCGACCGGGTTGGGGATCGGAACCGAGTTGCCTATAGGTTCTCGGTGACCAATTCAGACGGAAAATTCGAGATCGAGCAACAGGCCTACTTCTCGGTGACTGAGGGAAGAATCTCATGGATGAGCCTGGTCTGCTCAGGGTTCCGACCTGTCTGAGCGATCCCTGGCACGATTGGTCGGGTAAGAAAAGCATTCGACGACTTGATTTGCTCCGAACCGATCCATTAATGATCTTACTTTGAGAGGGGTTTGAACGTGCATTTACTCCCACGCCAGGTCGTCGTTGTTCCAGTGTTGAATTGGCATTAAGCCTAAATGAGGATTTCTATCTGAGCGCCAAGAGGAGAGACGCTCGTCCTTCAATGAAAGCCTTGCGACGCTCTGGGGGCTGGTCGAATACGACAAGGCTACTGGCGACAAAGACTCTTTGGAGGCTGCGGATAAGGCTGCCGAGTTCTTTCTGAGACATCGGACTCGAAAGCATGAACACAGGGAGGGTGCTAGCGCGCTTATATCGGGCGAGGTAACGCTAAGATGATATGGGCATCGGACCAAATCTCAAATCTGCGCGGACACTGCTTGACCTGTTTGAGAACTATTCCGCCAAAAAACTGTTCCTCAAGGAGATGGCTGAGAGAGTTACCAAAGACACAGGCCTAGCACGTACGTCAATCCAAGGAACACTAGTCGAACCAGTAGTTAGGACACTATCTAGGCTTGAGCTGAGACAGACACCGGATGATCCGCAAAGTCGTGAGCGGTTGATCGAGCGAGCAACGAGTGATGTTCGGGACCGGCTTACCGTCAAGGCAATCACAAAACTCAGTACCGAAGGAATCAGATTCGAAGCAGGATACGATGTGGCAATTGTCGGGTACCGCCTACTGGCACAAATCTGGCACTAGCTTCAAAGCCGCCGCTGACGCCAACTAGATGCCGTTCTTGGAACAGTAGATTAGCGCCTATCTAGAACGACACCCGTGCCCTGTCGAGCCGTTATCCGTTCTTTGCGTTCGCAGCTTTGTACCATACAGTCCACCACACCTTTGCTGAGACAACTCTCCCGACTTGGGGCGTTCCATCACTGCTTCGAACTGCTCAGCGGTCGCTTGCTGTACCATTTGAGATGAGACGTGTCCTTTAGCTGTGGAACAGGCCGAACGATGATGTTGCGTTCCACAAGGTCGCGCGCACGCAGAAACATGTCGTCACAAGACCGCCAATAGAGCTAGCGTTCCTGACCCAATGAAGAGGGCAATCGACACCATGAGAGTTCCAACCGCTCGCTTCTCTAGCTCCCTCCTTGCTCAGCGCAATCAATTGTTGCCTCATATCCCCTGGTGCGGCGGCCACACTGCCCCAGAACGGACGGGTTGTTCTTGGCGAGGAGCGGCTCGTCCATACTAAAATTACCGCTAAGCTCACGAGTCGGACAGCAGCCCGGCCTCTAATCTAAGCGTTGGCCTGCCCAGATCAGTCTTAGTATTGTATCTATCTCCACATCATAAGTCTCGCCGCTTTCCCCGGTATCTGGTAGTGTCCTACCGGGGTCTTCCAATTTCTCCGACTGCTTCAGGGCATATCAGCCAGTTACAGTAGAAAGCTAGTATTATGATAGCCTTGTCATGGCAGCCTTGAAAAGGCGCATGCAACCCGAACACTGTTTGATGCAGGATAATGTCCCTTTTACTACAGCTGTAGCAACTTTAGGATTGAACCTGGAGAAAACAGGTATTCTTGTCTCAAGGGTTAAGACCATCGACGGTCGGGCCTCGGCAGGCAGCACGTCGCCGTCCAAGCGCAACGTGAGGCTCTTCTTTCTTCCTGTGCCGAGGACTGGGTGGAGTTGTGAATGCGCATGCCACTCGCCTATTTTGGACTTGCTTACATAACCGCAGTGGAACCTGTCCAGGGAGGTTAGGAGCGACGGGAACGTTGCTGGGGTGGTCGAGAAGCCGTCCTAGTTTGTGCATGCCACTCGGGAATTATGACCGCTCGGATCAGGTCTTGCACTGTGATCCCCTTGTCCTCAGCAATCTGGACCAGGTTTCGATAGACACCCTCTTGCACCGTCTGAATAAACTTGACAGTGTTCATGGGTAAAGTCTGAGCTACCGCCATTTAACCGACCCCGACCTTTTCCCAGGAAAAAGGTAGAAAAGGAGAGCAAAATGTTGAAGAACCAAATACCCAGCTCCTTCCTGATATTGGACACTTCTCAATTCAGCCCTGCAATGGACAAGTACTGAGAGAGTAAACCCGTCAGTCCATGCAAGACTTAATCCATTGATCACCCATGAACATCGTTGACTCGGCCACCGTGGCGAGTGCTTATGGTTGCGGCCAAGGCCAATCAGGTTACAGTTCTCGAGTTCCTTGTAGATGTGCTCATTGAGGGTCATCATGAACTTGCGCGGCTCCCTCGGCTCTCTCTTGTTATGACGTAGCATTCTTGGAATTTACAAGGGGAGTGATACTGATGCTCCGATTCATAGAATGGTAACCGTTACCGTCTGGTAGGCCTTTGCTGTCTGGCCACCTGCATCGGTGACCGTCAGTGTGACAGTGTATGCTCCTGGGAGGAGGTATGAATGGTCGACCGATTGTCCTGTAGCGGTTGACCCGTCGCCAAAGTCCCACGTGAAACTGTATGGTTGAGTTCCACCGGTCGCGCTTCCGGTGAACGTCACCGGCAACACTGGTAATGGGCTAGAGGGGCTGTAGGTGAAGCTTGCTGAAAGCGGCGGAATAGGTGCGCTAATGGCAATCTGCTGGGACGCGTTGCTAGTCTGACTATTGGCATCTGTGACCGTTGCACTTACTACGAATGTTCCTGCAGCATTGAAGGTCGTCGTGAAGCTGGACCCGCCACCCGACGACGGGCTGCCTCCTGTAGCAGTCCAGGCGAAGGTGTAAGGAGCCGTGCCACCTGACGCGGTCGCGGTGAAAGCTACTGGGCTACCAGTTGTAGCTGTGGATGGCCCACTAACGCTGAGTGAGAGGGGTGTGGGACTCACTGATACAGGATTGGTCATTGTTTGTGTGTTGGGTGTCGGTGCGGCCGAGTCTCTAACGGTGAGTGCCACGTTGTAGGAGCCAGCTTTGGTATAGCTGTGGGAGACAGGATTACCTTGGGCTGTTGAGTTGTCGCCGAAGTTCCAGTCGAAACTGTAGGGCGAGGTTCCGCCTGAAGCGGTTGCAGTAAAGGTCACCTGGGCGCCGATTGTTGGCGATGCTGGGCTGTAGGTGAAGCTTGCTGATAGTGAGGTTGTGGGTGACACTACGCTGAAACTATCCTGGTAGGTTCCAGCGAAGTCGGTTTGAATGTCAATCCTGTCCGTCGACACGGCGTATTTGAGGAAGCCGTGTCCATTTCCCGGGGTGTTGCTTCCCATTAGCTTGACAAAGTACGGAGCCTCGGCGACGTTTGCCGGATGTTTGGCGGTGTCGTTGACGGTGCCGAGCCCCGCACCGAAGGTGCCCTCGATGATGACCACGGTTCCTGCTCCAGCTGTATAGAATCCTCTCGAGCCATCATCCACAACGCAGCTTGAATTGTATAGAACGTACCTGCTGTTAGTGGTG
>Ga0209058_1002607_pt1 | contig 14752 bp, 14 predicted proteins | sample GraSoiAngelo_147_FD_185904 | JGI IMG/M metagenome (GOLD analysis project Ga0209058, IMG submission 185904) | Grasslands soil microbial communities from the Angelo Coastal Reserve, California, USA - 14_1009_05_40cm (SPAdes) (version 2) | ecosystem: Environmental > Terrestrial > Soil > Grasslands ... | reverse complement strand
ACTAGTGGTATCCGGCGACCGCGGCGCGGCCGATCGGCACCTCGGGCGGTGGCGCGGGGTTGGGTGTCGCGATCGGCCCGAGGCGGTTGATCTGGTAGCACTGGACGGGCTCGGCGCGGCCCTTCACGGGAATCGCCCCAAGGTCGATGAACGCGACGTCGTCACCGACCTCCTTCAGCGTCTCGGCGCTGCAGGCGACCTGGTCGCGTCTCGCGATGTCGCTTGAGGTCAGGCGCGAGGCGACGTTCGCGGTGTCCCCGATGACCGTGTACTCCATGCGCCCCTTCGCGCCCAGGAAGCCGGCGACGACATGACCGGTGTTGATCCCGAAGCCGAACGACACGTCCGGTCCGCCCTTCGAGCGCTCCCCGACGATCCACCGCTGCATCTCGAGCGCGCACTCGACCGCCTTCTTCGCCTGGTCCCTCACCTCGAGCGGCGCGCCCCACAGCACCATGATGTTGTCGCCGTTGTACTTGTTCACGGTCCCTTCGTAGCGATTCACGATGTCGACCATGCCGTCGAAGTAACGGTTCAGATGACCGAGCAGTGTGGCGGGCGTCATCCCCTCCGAAATGGTCGTGAACCCGCGGATGTCGCCGAAGAGGACGGTGACTCGCCGATCCTCGCCCCCGAGCGAGAGCATCCCGGCCTCTTCGCGGTCCATGATGGTGCGCGCGACCGCGGGCGTCACGAAGCGGCCGAACGTGCTGCGGGTCCGCGCGACCGCGACCTGCTCCTCCACGAGGAGGTAGCCGAGCACCACCACCCACCAGAACGGCGCGCCCACGAGGTAGCCGAGCGAGGGCACCTCGACCGCGCCGGTGCCGACGTCGCCTCCGGTCTGGTTCGCGAAGAGCACGTAGCCGCCGACGACGTACGCGAGGAACAGCACCAGCGCTCCGAAGAAGCCGTAGAGGCGCCAACGCAGGACGAGGACCATTCCGACGAGCGTGAGGAGGGAGAGCTGGACAAGGGTCGTAAAGAAGCCTTGCTTCAGGACGGGATAGCGGTTGGTGAAGATCGACTGCGCGGTGTTCGCCCAGATCTCGACGCCGTACATCTTGGAGCCCTGCGAGTTCGGCACGGGATAGTCGTCGGGCACGGCCGAGACGGAATGCGCGCCGACGAGCACCGCGTGGCCGATGATGAGCCGGCGGTCGATCGCGCCGTTCACCACGTCCTTGAGCGAGACGACGCAGAACTCCGCCGGGTTCCTGCACGGGTACGCGGGGTTGTCGTACGTCGTCGGCGCGGGCGGCGCCGCGTAGTACACCGACATCCCACCCCGGCGGTCCACGGGCATCACGCGATCTCCCAGCGGCGTCGGCAGGATGAGGCGATCGCCCTCGCGACGGAGCTTCGCGAGATCGGCCCGCTGCTGCCTCGCGGCGGCGACGAGCGGCAGTGAGTAGTAGCGCGCGCCGTCAGGCCCGGTGATGACGAGCTGGCTGTCGCGCACGCGGCCGTCTGGGTCCGGGTTGATGTTCACGGCGCCGAGTCCCGACGCGGCGTCGCGCAGGACGGGCACCGGGAACTGGAGCGTCTTATAGACGGTCGTGTGATCGCCGAGCTCCTGCTCGCCCGCGCCCTGCATCGCCAGGATGACGCTCCCGGGTCGCTGCGAGGGATCGGTCGGCGTCTGGAAGTCGCGGATCGCCTCGGCGAGCGCGCGGTCCTCCGCCGGATCGGCCGCGGGATCGTAGAAGCCGACGTCGAACGCGACGACAGCCGGGCTGAGCGGCTTCAGGGCCTTGATGAGGTCGGCGTACGCCTTGCGCGGCAGCGGATAGCGGCCGTATTGCGTGATCGTCGGGTCATCGAGCGCGACGATCGTGACCTGGTTCTTCACCTTCGCCGGCGACAGGTCGATGGCCTTGTCGTAGACCGCGGTCTGAAGCGTGGTGTCGAAGAACTCGGTCGCGAGCGCCACGGCGCCCAGGAGGACGGCAAGGGCAGTGAGCCCGGCCACGACGGCGCGCTGGCGCGTTTGTCGCTTCGTGAACACAACGGTCGAAGGGGGCTAGGCCCCCTTCAGATCCCCCGTCTCGAACGGTGTTTCACCACTGGTCGGCGTCAGATTATGGCCTTGCTCGCTCGGTCGAGCACCCCTCGGAGCACGCGGATCGACCGCGCGTAGTCGACGAGCGAGAGCCGCTCGAGCGGCGTGTGGTCGTACCTGCTGTCCCCCGGACCGTATGCGACCATCGGACATCCCCAGGCGGGCGCGAGGATGTTCATGTCGCTCGTGCCGCTCTTCTCCTTGAACGTCGCCTGACCACCCGCCTCGGCGATGGCGCGCGCGAACGCCCGCGCGAGCGGGCTCGTCCTCGCGGTGCGCACCGGCTCCTCCATGCCGACCGTCTCGATCGCGACGGCGCTCGCGTCGGGCGCCGACCCAGCTCCATTCCGAATGAGGCCTTCCGCCTCGCGCTCGAGCTCCCGCGGATCGATGCCCGGCGGCAAGCGATAGCCGATGCGCAGCTCCGCGCGCTCGGACATGCCGTCGTCGTTGCCGGCGCGGATCCCCTCGAGGCGGCAGTCGAGCCGATCGAACGCGCGCGAGGCGTCGACCCGCGTCGATGCGCCCGCACGTGCGTGCTGCCATATCGCGAGCGCTTCCTCGGCGACCGTCGGCCCGGGCGCGGCACCGTGGCGCGCGTGCCGCGTCAGCGTGACGCGCAGCGTGAGCCGTCCCTTGTACGCGACCGTGATCGCGTCCCAGCCGGACGGCTCGCCGATGACGCACCAGTCCGGCGCGCCGAGCGCCGCGCGGTAGCGCGCCCCGGCGCTCGTCGGCGATTCCTCCTCGACCGCGCCGACGACGGTGACGCGCACGCCCGCCGGCGGCCGCGTCGCCGCCGCGACGAACGCCGCGAGCGGGCCCTTCGCGTCGACCGCGCCGCGACCGACGAGCTCGTCGCCCTCGATGCGCACCGGGATCTCGCCCGGGACGGTGTCGATGTGGCCGAGGAGGATGACGTGATGCGCGCCGTCGCCGATCTCGCCCACGGCGTTCCCCGCGTCGTCGACGGTCGCGCGGAAGCCTCGCTCGGCCAGCTGCGCGACGAGCCACTCGACCGCCTCGCCCTCGTGTCGCGAGAGGCTCGGGATCGCGACGAGGCCGTGGACGAGGTCGACGTCGGCCTGCTGCGGCCTCACGCGAGCGCTTTCGCCGACGCGGCGAGGACGCGATCGACCTGGTCCGCGGTGATGACCAGCGGCGGCAGATAGCGCACCACGGTCGGTCCCGCGCCGAGCGCGAGCACGCCCTCATCCTGGAGCGCCTTGAGCGCCGCGCCGGCGTTCTCCTTCAGCTCGACGCCGACGAGGAGGCCGAGCCCGCGCACCTCACGGACGCGATCGCTGCGGATCGCGCGCAGCCCGTCCTGCAGCTGCCGCCCTCGCTCGCGCGCGCTCCGCGGCAGATCGAGGCGCGCCATCTCGCCGAGCGCGGCGATCGCGGCCGCGCAGGCGAGCGGGTTGCCGCCGAAGGTCGTCGAGTGCGAGCGCTTGGGCAGGTCCCCGATCGCCGCGGAGAACGCGATCGCGCCCATCGGGACGCCGCCGGCGATGGACTTCGCGAGACACAGGAGGTCGGGCTCGACGCCGTACTGCTCGAGCGCGAACATCGTGCCGGTGCGACCGAAGCCGGTCTGCACCTCGTCGACGATGAACAGCGCTCCACGCTGCCGGCAGAGCCGTGCCGCCTCGTCGATGAACTCGCGCGTCGCGGGTCGGACCCCGCCCTCACCCTGTACGAGCTCGACGATGAACGCCGCCGTGTCCTTGGTGATCGCCGCGTCCAGCGACTCGGGCTTGTTGAACGGCACGTGCGCGAAGCCGGGGACGAGCGGGCCGAAGAGGTCACGGTATTCGGGACCCCAGGTCGCCGAGAGCGCGCCCATGGTCTTCCCGTGGAAGCCGCGCATCGTCGCGACGACCCCCGGCCGTTTCGTCGCCGCGCGGGCGAACTTGAGCGCACCTTCGACCGCTTCGGTGCCGCTGTTGCAGAGGAACACGCGCTCGAGCGATCGCGGGAGGATCCCCGCGAGGACCCCGTAGAGCTCCGCGCGGCGGTCGTTGTAGAAGAGCTCGGTGCACGAGGCGAGGGTCCGCGCCTGGTCCGCCAGCGCCGCCGCGACCGCCGTGTTGCCGTGGCCGAGGTTGGCCGAGCCCTGCCCCCCGACGCAGTCGATGAACGCACGGCCCTCGCTGTCCCACACCGTCGCGCCCTCGCCGCGCGTGATCACGAGCGAGCGCTTCGTATACAGGCCCGAGGTGTGCGCGTCCTCCATCGCGATGATGCCCGACGTCGGGGGGTTCTCGGGGCGCCGCGCCCCCCGGACAGTCGTCACGAGCGGATCACCGTCCGGACGTTCGGGTCGCCTGTCGGGGCACGGATGACGACCTCGTCGACGCCGCCCTCGAGCGCCTCGCGCGCGGCGAGGATCTTCACCTTCATCCGACCGGTGGCGAGCGCCTCGGCTTCGGCGACCGTCGTCTCCGCGACGAGGGAGGTCGGATCGTCCACGTCGCGGAGGAGCCCCGGCACGCTCGTGAGGATGATGAGCGCGTCCGCGTCGATCGCGACCGCGATCGCGGCGGCGACGCGGTCTCCGTCGACGTTCAACGCCTCGTTCTCCGTCGAGAGCGCGAGGGGCGCGACGACCGGCACGCGCCCCGGCCCGATGAACTGCGTGAGCAGGGGCAGGTTCACCGCCTCGACCGTGCCGGTGTAGTCGTCCCGCAGGAGCAGGGTCTTGTCGCCCTTCACCGCGCGCACGTCCTTCTTCCTCGCGACGAGCAGCCGGCCGGAGATCCCCGAGAGCGCGATCGCGTCGATCCCGCGCTGCTGGAGCTTCTCGACGTAGTGAAAGCTCTCGACGCCCAGCGCCGCCATCGCGAATATCTCGAGCGTCCGCCGGTCCGTACGCCGGCTCTGGTGCCCCGACGGCGAGCGGAGCGTCTCCTGGGGGACGTCGAGCGCCGCCGCCAGCCGGTCGGTCTCGGCGGAGGCACCGTGGACGAGGACGATCTCGTCAAGCCGCGCGACCTCCGCGACCATGTCCGCGACCGCGTCCCGATCCACGCCCTTGCTCCCGCCCGCCTTGATCACCGCGCGCAGCGTCATGCGGCGCAGCGTAAGGAACGGCCGAGGCTCATGACTCAGGCTGTCCGTCGTAGATAAGGCAGAACTCGTTCCCCTCGGGGTCCGCCATGGTCCGCCAGGAGTAGCCGTACTCCCTGAAGTCGGCCTCGGGCCGTCGCCTGCGCCCGCCCAAGGACTCGATGCGCGACGTGGCAACGTCCACGTCGTCGACCATGAGATCGAGGTGCACCCGATTCTTCACGGTCTTCGGCTCCGGCACGCGCTGAAAGGACACGTGCGGCGCATCCGTGGACTGGGGGTCCAGATCCACGAACTGCGGAGGCGACCCGAGCCGGCCACGGATCTCGACGCCGAGCACCGCGGACCAGAACACCGCGAGACGCTCGGGGTCCGGGCAATCGATCTGGATCCAGCCGAGGCGTCCGAGCGGTCTCACGGATGGAGCCCCACGAACTCGAGCCCGGCGGTCTCGGCGAAGCCGAGCGCGACGTTCATCGCCTGCACCCCGTTGCCGGCGGCGCCCTTCATGAGGTTGTCGATCGCGCACAGGGCGACGATGCGCTCGCCGCGCGGGTCGACGGCGAAACCGACGTCGGCGAAGTTCGTCCCGGCGAGCAGCTTCGGCTCGGGGTAGCGGTAGCTTCCGGTGCGCTCCTTCACGATGCGTACGAACGGCTCGCTCGCGTAGCACTCACGGTAGATCCGCCAGAGCGCCTTCTCGTCGAGGGCGGCCTTCGTGTAGACGTGCGCGGTCGCGAGGACGCCGCGGACGAGCTCGACCGCGGTGACCGAGAGATCGATGCGTGGCGCGGCGCCGTCGAGCGCGAGCTCCTGCTCGATCTCGGCCGTGTGGCGATGGCCGACCGGGCGGAACGAGCGCACGACGCCGGCGCGCTCGGGGTGGTGGCTATCCTCGCTCGCCTCGCGCCCGCCTTCGCTCGAGCCGACCTTCGCCTCGACGACGATCGGCCGGTCGCGGTCCACGACGTCCGCGCGGAAGAGCGGGAGCAGCGCGAGGATGGCGGCGGTCGCGTTGCAGCCGGCGCCGGTCAGCCGCGTCGCGCTCACGAGCTTCGGGCGGTGCAGCTCGGGGATGCCGTAGACGAAGTCGCCGAGCCGCTCCGGATGCGGGTGTGGGCCCTCGTACCAGCGCTCGTAGTCCGCCGCGCTCCGCAGCCGGTGGTCGCTCGAAAGGTCGACGACGACCCGGGCGCGGTCGGCGAACTCGTCGTAGCGGTGAGAGCCGTTCGGGAGCGACAGGAAGAGGACGTCGCATCGGCCGACCTTCTCGTACGGCACGAACGCGAGGTCGGTCCGCTTGCGCAGATTCGGATGGGCGACCGTGACCGGCTTCCCCGCGAGCGACGCGCTCGCCGCCGTGACCTCGCCGACCTCCGGATGCGACAGGAGCACGCGCAACAGCTCGCCGCCGGCGTAGCCGCCGGCTCCGATGACCGCGACCGATATCACGTGGCGGCCTTGACCGTCGCGGCCCTGGCGACCTCGAGCACGTAGTCGACGACCTTCGCCGGGATGTTCACTCCGGTCGTGTCGATCGAATTCCGGAACTCCATCGTGTAGTTGACCTCGTTCACGAGCGGGCCTTCGGCGCCCTCGAGGACGTCGATCGCGACCACGCCGCCGCCGACGGCGCGCGCGGCCCGCACGCAGAGCTCGTTCAGCTCGGGCGTGACGGGGCAGTTCGTCGCCCTGCCACCGCGTGCCGTGTTCGTGATCCAGTGGTCCGAGTAGCGGTAGATCGCGCAGATCGTCTCGTCGCCGACGACGAACGCGCGGATGTCGCGCCCGGGCTTGGGCACGTACTCCTGCACGTAGTAGACGGAGTGCAGGTACGTCCCGAGCACGTCCTTGTGCTCGACGATGGCCTCGGCCGCCTCGCGATCGTTCACCTTGGAGATGAGGCGGCCCCACGAGCCGATGAGCGGCTTCATCACGACGGGGTAGCCGAGCTCCTCCACCGCGGCGAGGGCGGACTCGGGCGTGAACGCCACGCGCGTCCGCGGGCTCGGGACGCCGTCGCGGATGAGCCGCATGGTCGTGAGCAGCTTGTTCCCGCAGATCTCGGCGACCTCGTAGCGGTTCACGCTCGGCACGCCCCACGTGTCGAGGATCGAGAGCGCATAGAGCGCCGTGCTGTGCTGGATGCAGCGCTCGAGGACGACGTCCACCCCGAGGTCCGGACGCTTCTCCACCGCGAGGACGAGCTCGCGGTCGTCGATGACCGTCGTCTCGACGCCGCGGCTCTGGAGCTCCTGGAGCAAGAGCTTCTCCTCGACGCGCACCCGTGACAGCAGGACTCCGACCCGGGGGGCGGGGGGCGGACCCCCCCGACTATTCACCCCAGTCCTCTGCGGCCTCCGGGGCGAGCGCGAGCGCGAGCGGGACGGTCTCCTTGACCTCGAGCTCCGCACCGCAGTCGGGGCACGACACGATCTCGCCCTTCACGGCGTCGGAGCCGACGTTCACGTCGGCATCGCACTCGGGACACTTCGCCACGGCTTCCTCCCTCGGTCGCTCGCGACGCTCGCGGTTTTGGCCGCGAGCGGCGGGCTCGAAAAGCGTAATCGCTCGGGGCCGCACTCAGCGCGAGGTCGGTCCCTCGATCGTCAACGGCGGCGTCGTGGCTGAGTACGTCCGCGAGCGGCCGTGCCCTTGCGTGCGCAACACGCCGTCGCGCACGAGGCGCCTCAGGTCGCTTGCCGCCGTGGCCAGCGTCACCCCGCAACGTTCTGACACGTCGTGGCTCGTCCAGACCGTGCCCGCCTCCGCCTCACGAAGAACGACAGCCCGACGAGCCGGCGCGTCAAGGACGCTCGGCGCGTACGGAAGCTCGGCCTGCAAGGGCATCGCGCCGAGGTTCGACACTCGTTCGGGTCTTCTCCCCGTGCGGGCATGTGTCGCGGCGGAAAGCCACCGATACGCCCACTCCTCGGCAAGGCGAGGCGACTCTGCAAATGTCCACTGCACGGAGCGGTGACCGACCTGCAGCGAGACGAGGAGATTGAGAAGCCAGCCGGTCCGGTTCTTTCCGTGCTGAGCCGCCTTGATCACGTCGCTGAGCCGGCCTTCGACGACCAGCGCGGCGTGAGCGACTCGGCCAAGCTCTCCGAGGACCAGGTCCAGCTCGCCCTCCATCGCGCCTTTTGCCAGATCCGCCGCGGTCTTACGCTCGACCGCCGCGACCACTCGCCCCTCATGAATGACCGCATAGTCCCCGACGGGGAGAGCGCGTCTGACCACGGTCACGGCGCGACCTCCGAATCGCCAGGGAAAACGTTCGGCGACGTCGACCGCGATCTCGAATGACCTTTCGAGTCCCCGGGCTTGCGGCATACGAAGGCCCGGACGAGCAGCTCGGATCGAAGCCTGCGACCTCCAGAAAATGACCTCCCGCCCGGTACTGCTCTGTGTCCAGGCGAACAAACAGCGCCGAGCTCGGGCGCGCCGCAGCGTCAGATGCACCGCCTTGCCGACCCGCCAGCAGGACTCGACCGGGACCTCTTCCACCGTCTCAGCGACGTCCGGCCATGCCGCCAGCTGACGGCAGAACACGTCCTTGCCGCGCGGCCAGCTGTCGGCAGCCGCGAAGAAGAGCGGCCCTTCTCGTGGCAGGGGAACCCGGAGGACGAACGGCAATCGCTTCGCCGAGGGCAGGCGACCGATCCAGAACGCGGTCCGCGAGTCCCTGACCTCGTCCATGTCGGCGAGCCTATGACGAGAAGGCCTCTTCGCGATCGGGGGTCTGAGGGGGCAGAGCCCTCAACGGTGGGGTCTGAGGGGGCGAAGCCCTCAACGGGCCCCCCTCAACGTTAGTCCGCTCCGGCTGCACTGTCGCGCGCGATCCGCGCGCGCGACTTGTCCTCGTACATGCGGGCGTCCGCGGTCGCGAGGAGGGCATCGGCGTTTCGCCCATCCTCGGGGAACCACGAGATTCCGAAGGACACCCGCGGCAGCCCGTTCTCCCGGCCGGCCCACATGTAGCGCTCGTCGCGGAGACGCGACGCGATCCGCGTCACGACCGCCTGAGCCGGAAGGAGGCCCGTCCGCGGGAGGAGGATGACGAACTCGTCGCCGCCGAACCGCGCCACGAGGTCCTCGGCACGCGCCGACTCGCGCATGACGCGCGCGACCGTCTTGAGGACCTCGTTCCCGACGAGGTGGCCCGCGGAGTCGTTCACGGCCTTGAGGCCGTCGAGGTCGCAGAGGACGACGCCGAAGATGTCTCCGTGGCGCGACGCCTCGGCGATCTCCGTCTCGAGCCGCTCCATGAGGCTTCGCCGATTGAGGGTGCCGGTGAGGTCGTCGTCGCGGGCGAGCCGACGGGTCTCGGCCACCAGGCGCGCGTTCGCGACCGCGATCGCGGCCTGGGCGGCGTACAGACGCACGAGCCGCAGAGTCTCTTCCGTGAAGACGCGAGGCCTGCTCGAGTACGCCGTGAGCGTGCCCACGATCTCGCCGTGCGCGACGAGCGGCACCGCGAGCGCGGACGCGATGACCTCGTGGAGCGCCACGGTGCTCTGCGGGTGCGCCGAGTAATCGGTGGCGACGACCATCTCGCGCGACTCGATGACCGCGAGCGCGATACCCCGGAGCGGCTCGCCGACGGAGTCGCGCAGGCGCAGGAGCGGGCCCTTGTGGAGGGCGCGGATGACGAACCCGTTCCCGGGCTCCGCAAGCGACACCATCGCACCGTCCGTCCGCGTGAGCAGCGTCGCCTCGCGCGCGACGAGTGCCGTCAGGTCGTCGAGCGAGAGCTCTCCGGCCGTCGCGAGCCCGACCTCGTACAACGCCTGAAGCTGTGAGGCGCGGCGACGCTCGGCCTCGCCGAGCCGCCAGTTGGTGAACAGCGCGAGTCCGGCGCGACCGGAGAGCACGAGGACGACGAGGGCGATCGCGACGTCGATCACGAGCTCGGCCGCGCCCGCGCCGATGAGGTGCGCGAGCACGATGAGGAGGGCGCTCGCGAGGGCGACGATCGCCGGCAGCGTCATCCGCGAGAACTCGATCACCGCGGTCGAGAGCTCGGTCTCCACGGCGCGGTCGCGGTCCGCGACCGATTGCCAACCGGCGATCCCGATCGCGGCCATGCCGAGCATCCAGAGCGGGTCGAGGAAGGTGCCGGGCACGAAGCTGCCCTGGATCAGCGCCGGGAGATAGAGCGTGAAAGCCAGGGCGTTGAGACCGATGCCCACGAAGAGCGTGAATGCCGCCGAGCGCGGCTCCTCGGCGGGAAGTCCGAACAGCACGGAGAGCGCAGCGCCGGTCGCCGCCACGTACACCACGGGATAGAGCAGGGCTGAGATCGTGCCGAACGTATCCATGGTCATGTCGTACGTGATCGTCTTCGCGAGGAAGAGCGTGATCACCGCGACGAGCACGAGCACGACCGCACCGACGTCCAGGAGCAGCGCGTAGACGGCGAGGCGCTGACCGTGCCGGACGAGCATGAGGACGAACCCGAGCGTGAAGAGCGGTGCGGCGAGGATGTAGCCGAAATCGATCGCGTTCGGCGGGAGCGGCAGCGCCGCGAGCTGCGACGCGTCGCGGAGCAGCTGCGAGCCGAGCCAGGCGAGCGCGCCGAGGAGGAACGATCCCCACGCGGGGCGATCCGGTGCCGAGGCCGCCCGCACCGCGCCGCTGGTGCCGACGACGGCGCTGATCGCCGCGCCCGTGAGGGCGAGGTCGGCAACGGCCGTGCGCGTCTCCCCGGCGGGCAGGAGCCGTTCGAGCGCGTACGCGGCGAGGGCGAGCGCGAGGGCGACCAGGTACTGCCGGCGGCCGCCCACCGCGAAGATCTTGCGCAGATATCTCACGTGGGAAAGGCTAGGGAGCGCCCGGCGCGCCACGCGGGGGATTCCCCCTGCAAGACGTACCAGACCGCACGGGGGACGCGAACGGGTGATGATCCGCGCACCGTCCCCCGCTCGCCCTAGTCCGTTCGCGGGTAGGGTGACCGGTCGTGTCGATCGCTCTTGCCATCCTCGACGCGCTCGTCTTCATCGCCGTGGTCGTTCCCTTCATTCTCCTCGTCCGTCATCGCGGGGCGATCCCGGCGCTCCCGGCGGTCGACGTGCCTGGCGCGCTGCCTTCCCTTTCGGTCATCGTCCCGGCACGGAACGAAGCGACCGCGATCGGCCGCGCCCTGGCGTCACTCCTCGCCCAGGACTACCCGGGCCTCGAAATCGTGGCCGTCGACGACCGCTCGACCGACGGCACCGGCGACGTGCTGCGCGAGCTCGCTTCGGCGAACCCGTCGCTGCGGGTGCTCCGGATCGACGCCCTGCCTTCGGGCTGGCTGGGCAAGAACCACGCCCTCTGGCGCGGGGCGCAGCGCTCGACGGGTACGTGGCTCCTTTTCACGGACGCGGACGTGGTCTTCGCGCCGGGAACGCTCCGGCGGACCCTCGCCTACGCGCTCGCCGAGCGACTCGACCACCTCACGCTCGCGCCGCGCCTCGTGTCGCGGTCGTTCATGCTCGGCGCGTTCGTCGCGTTCTTCGCCTACGCGTTCGTCGCGCTCTGGGGCGCGTATCTCGCGAACGACCCCACGAGCAAGCGCGGCGTCGGCGTCGGTGCCTTCAATCTCGTGCGCCGCGAGGCCTACGAGGCGATCGGCACGATGGCCGCGCTCTCACTGCGACCGGATGACGACATCCGGCTCGGGCGCCGCCTCCGCGCGTTCGGCTTCCGCCAGCGCGTGCTGAACGGTCGCGAATGGCTCTCGGTGAGCTGGTATCCCTCGCTCGCGGCGGCGGTCCGTGGTCTCGAGAAGAGCATGTTCTCGAGCCTTGAGTATCGGCTCGTCGACGCGGGGGCGGTCGTCCTGTTCATCATCTCCACGATGGTGTGGCCGTTCGTCGGCGTGATCGTGCTCGACGGGATCGACCGCGCGCTGCTCGCGATGGTGGTCGCGTGTCAGCTGGCGGGATTCCTCGAGACCTACCGCCAATCGATGGGTCGCATCGATCCGCGCGCCGTCGCGCAGGCGGCGCTCTTACCGCTCACGGCGCTGCTCTTCGCGTACACGATCGTTCGCGCCACCTACCTCGCCCTCGCGACCGGACGCGTCACCTGGCGCGACACCGCCTACCCGCTCGCGGAGCTGCGCGCCCAGACCGGGCTCGAGGGCGTGCCGCGCTCGTGATCGACGAAGCCGTCGCGGCGACCTGCCGCGCACATGCCGACCTCGTGCGGGACGCCGCGCGCGCCCGACCCAAGGCGTGGGGCGCCCTCGCCGCGCATGGGATCGTCGCCTTCCGCGAGCGCGCGGGCCGCCCACCCTCGGACGCCGAGCGCCGCGCGATCTGGGTGGGTCTCTGGCGCGCGGTCGAGGCGGCCCGTCAATCTCCTACACAACCGTAGTAGTATCTCTGACGTGATCCGGTCACGACCGGACCCGGCGACGCTTGGGCGCCGCCAGGCGCTGCGGGCCGCCTTCGCGGCCGCGGCGGCGATCGCCGTGACGCAGCTCGCCGCCGCCGTGCCGGCGTACCTGCGCGTCAACCGTATCGAGGGCTTGGGCGCGCTCGTGCCCGTCGGGTCCCGCGACGACATCCTCGCGGCCTTCGCGCGGACGAACGATCGGCCGATCCTCAACATCGCGGGCCGCTTCTGGCTGCTGCGCGCCCCGGGCGGCATCGTCGCGGCGTACCGCAAGTGCACGCACCTCGGCTGCGCGGTGCCGTTCAACGATGCCGAAGACCGCTTCCACTGTCCGTGTCACCAGTCGGTATACGACAAGCACACCGCGGTCGTCGTGAGCGGGCCCGCGCCAAAGCCGCTCCAGCTCTTCCACATCAAAGACGACGCGAGCGGGCTCATCGTCGACACGAACCCGCTGAACGTCATCGACCGCACCGACAACCGCTGGGACTCGGCGCACCTCGAGATCCGGACGTGATCGGCCGGCGCACCCGCGCCGGGGGCTTCCGCCGCTTCTACCTCTATTCCGCGCTCTCCATCGCTGTGCTCGCCGCCGCGCTCGGGATCGGCGCGCTCCTCAACGCGGTCCTACGCGCAGCCGGCGTCGGCACCGCGCTTGGCGCCGCGGATCTCTCCCGTACGATCTCGCTCACGATCGCGGTCCTCGCCTTCGCACTGCCGGTGGGCGGCGTGCACCTCTGGCTGATCGCGCGATCCCTGCGAGACCCGGTCGAGTCCGGAAGCGAGGCCCGCCACGGCTATCTGAACGCGTGGCTCCTCGTCGCGCTCGTCGTCGACCTCATCGCGGGGACCGCACTGATCTCGGCCTTGGCCCTGCCATTCCCTTCAGAGCCGGCCCCGTTCATCGCGGCGCTGGTGGTCGCGAGCGCGGTCGGCGTGGCGGCGTGGCTCTGGGTCGACACGACGGTCCCCGAGGACACCCGTCGGCGCACGCAAGCGGCGCGCGTCGCGATGGCCGTCACCATGATCGGCACGACGCTCGCGATCGCCGGGGCGGCCGCAGCGGCCGGGAGCCTCGCGAACACCCCGCCGGAGCCGGCCAGCCTGCCGCCGTTCCTCACGCCGGAACTCCAAGCACGCCAGCTACGCGGGAACCTCATCAGCGGCGCATACGCCCTCGCGCTCTGGTCGATCGCGCTGCTTCGCCAGTGGCGCTGGCGCGCGGACCGCGACCGCGCGCTCTACACGCTTGCGTTCTACGGCGCCGGCGTCGCGCTCGTGACGATCGCCGCCGCTCTCGAGGCGAGCGCGCTGATCCGGCGCGCCGACGGGACCGCGAGCCTCGCCGCCGTCACCGCGCTCTGGCCGGCGCTCGCGGCAGGTGCGCTGCTCGTCACGGTCCACCTCGGCCTACTTCTCGCCGACCGCGGCCGGAATGGCCATCCGGCGGTCGTGACGGATCGGCTCGTGCTCGCGTTCCCCGCCGCCGTCGGCCTGGCGGCCGCTCTTGCGGGCATCGCCCTCGCGTGGTCGCGCCTCGTCCTTGGCGGAGAGCTCGTGAGCGCCGCCGCGCTCGTCGCCCTCGGTGTCGCGGTCTACGTGCCCGCCTGGCTCGGGCTGCTCCGCCTCACAGCGGCCGAGCCGCAGAGCGATGTCCGTCGCTTCTATCTGTTCACTGTCGTCTGCCTCGCGCTCGTCGCGACGGTGCTCTTCGGGGTCGTCTCCGTCTACAACACGCTTGTCGCCGTGCTGCTCATCGGCTCGCCGAACAGCGCGCGCGACGGCCTGGCGTGGCTGGGCGCGGCCCTCGCGGCGGGAATGGCGTTCGCGGTGCACGTCTGGCTTCTCGTCCGCGACCAGCGGCGCACGCGAACGATCGTGGAGCCACAAGCCGCCGACCCGCTCGTCGACGTGCTAGAGGCGGTGCGCGCCGGCCGTCTCTCGATCGAGGACGCAGCCGTCCGGATACGTGGAGAAGCCTCCGGGCCGCGCGGCTGAGCGCCTTTCTCAGCGCATCATCAAGGGACCCATCCGCTCCATCATGGCAAGGCAAGCGCTGGCCATGCCCGACACACTCCCGCCCATCATGTTCATGCCCGTGCCCGTCCACATGAAGATCCAAGGCAGGGCGGAGATCACCGCGAGGATGACGAGCGCCAACAGGATCAGCTTGGCCCACGCGGGCCATGGCTCGTAGCGGACATCGGTCGTCATAGCGACTCCTCCCATCTCTCG
>Ga0209058_1002606_pt1 | contig 14757 bp, 15 predicted proteins | sample GraSoiAngelo_147_FD_185904 | JGI IMG/M metagenome (GOLD analysis project Ga0209058, IMG submission 185904) | Grasslands soil microbial communities from the Angelo Coastal Reserve, California, USA - 14_1009_05_40cm (SPAdes) (version 2) | ecosystem: Environmental > Terrestrial > Soil > Grasslands ... | reverse complement strand
GTTAAAATATTTCAAAGTTAAAAGGTTGTTTGGGCAACGCGATTTCTGACGCCCAATTTAACTTTTTAACTATTCCGGTTTTAACTATTCGTAGCAGCCTTCCGGGCAAAGAAGGCGCCGATTGCTTCTACCAAGCCGTCAATATCGTGGCGCTTTGCTTCGACTTCGACCTTCAAACCATTGTCGCGCGCTGTTTGCGACGTGATGGGGCCAATGCTGGCAACTTGCATTCCTTTCGGCCAAGGCAGGCCCAAAGAGAGAAAATTTTCCACCGTTGAAGAACTGGTGAAGGTAATCAAATCGGCCCCGCGCTTCGCTAGTTGTTGCCGCGCGCCGATCGGATCGCGCGTCTCGGGCAAGTTCCGATATGCGAATGCTTCGTCCACGATCGCTCCCAAGCCGGAGAGCCCCTTTGGAAGTACGTCCCGCGCTTTTTCCGCGCGCACCAAAAGGATGTTCAAATTTTCAATGCTTCCCTGCTTTTTGAATTCCCGCACAACGTCCTCAGCAACGAATTCCTTCGGCTGAAGGTCGACATGCAGATGAAAGTCTTTCACCCGTTGAGCTGTAGCCGGACCGATGGCGGCAATCCGGGCGCCGCCGATCTCGCGCGCATCGTCATATAGTTTGAAGAAAATATTGAAAAAAGCTTCAACTCCATTTGCGCTGGTAAACACAATCCAGTCGTACATGTGCGCATCCTGCACAAGTTCTGCGAATTCGCGTAAATCAGTCGGCGGCCCGATGCGAATCGTGGGCAGTTCAATGATGTCAGCGCCCAAGGAGCGTAGTTTGCTGCTTAACACACTGGCTTGTTTTCTCGTTCGAGTAACGACAATTCTTTTTCCAAGGAGCGGGCGCTTTTCGTACCAATTGAGCTTGTCTCGCAACGTGACAACTTCTCCAAATACTGCGACTGCAGGCGCTGCAAAAGCGTTGGTCACTGCCTTCTGGGCAATATCGCCAAGTGTGCCGGTGAGCGTTTCTTGTTGCCCAGTCGTCGCCCAGCGAACCAGCGCGACCGGCAAATCGCCGCGGACACCGTGCTTCAGCATTTCGCTCGTGATCGACCCGAGGCGTTCCACGCCCATCAACATTACCTGGGTCCCGCCAAGTTTCGCCAGCGCTGCGTAATCGATTGCACTTTCCGTCTTCGCGGGATTTTCATGTCCCGTAAAGAATGTCACATGAGAATTGTGCGCCCGATGCGTCACGGGAATGCCTGCATAAGCCGGCCCGGCGATGGACGAGGTGATTCCAGGCACAACTTCGAATGGAATACCTGCTTCGGCGATCGCCTGCGCTTCTTCAGCGCCTCGACCAAACACGAAAGGATCCCCGCCTTTCAACCGAACGACCTGCTTCCCTTCGTGCGCTTTCTTGATCAGCAACGCATTAATTTCATTCTGGTTGCTTCGCGATTCGCCAGGCGTTTTGCCGACGTAAGTGATTTCAGCATCGTCCCGCGCCCAGCCGAGCGTCTCGGGATTTGCAAGGTGATCGTAAATGATCGCGTCCGCATTCTCGATGCACTCCTTGGCACGCAATGTTACCAAGCCGGGGTCGCCTGGGCCGGCACCAACGAGATAAACCTTACCAGTCTTACTCATGCTCAATCTGGTAAGCCGTAGCCTTGCTCGGCGACTGGTGCTTGCAATCGATTTAATAACTGCACCGCTAGACGTTCAAGCTCATCATGAGGGCCTTCCAGTTGAGCTTCCCTCGGTGCTGCTGATTGATCAGTAAACAGTTGAGCCCTCAGTTTCATTTTGTCGCTTTCAATTGTCGCCAGCACGCCCACCGGACAATTGCAGTCGCCATGCAACAAGCGCAGAAACTCTCGCTCTGCTCGCAAACAAAGCAATGTCCTGTGATCGTTCACGAGGTCGACGATAGCCTTCATGTTTTCATCATTCACACGAACTTGAAGCGCAATGATTCCCTGGCCACCTGCAGGTAGAAAAATTTCGGGTGGAAGGATTTCAATGAACAATTGTCTGCCCTCGAAGCTGAGCTCGTGATCAGCCAGAGATAGGCTGAGCCGTGCTAGCCCTGCGCGAGCCAGCACGATGGCGTCCCAATTGTTATCGGTCAGTTTGCGCAATCGCGTTGGAACGTTTCCGCGAAGGTCGACGAGTTTGAGATCTGCGCGTTTCCACAGCAATTGGCGTTTCCTTCTCACGCTGCCTGTGGCGACGGCGGCGCTCTGCGGCAACGAAGCGAACCCGCCCGGATGCTTCGAAACCAGCACGTCATCCGTCGGTCCGCGAGGAAGAACCGCAACAATTTCTGCGTCCGGATTGGTTTCACTCGGAAGATCTTTTGCGCTGTGGATCGCGACATCGACGTTGCCGCGAAGAAGAGCCCGCTCGATTTCTGCTGTGAACAATCCTTTGCGACCAGCTTCACGCTCAAGAAGCGTGGCTTTGTCGCCTCGTGTCGTGATGATTCTTGTTTCGATTTTTGTGTCCGGTTGCGTCGCTTGAATTGCTTTTTCAACCAAACGGGCTTGCGCACGTGCGAGCTCGCTGCCGCGCGTGCCAAGGATGATTTTTCTCGTCACCGCGGGAATGTAATTCGCGATAGAGGATAGGGGAAGCTGCCTGCTTCCCTAAAGCTGCGATGCGTGTAATGAACTGTCAGCGACCGGTGGATGCCCGGTGATCCGCGAGACGCGATTCAGTTCGGAGGAAACTTTCTCCAGGAAATCTGCGACATGTTCGGCAATGATCGCTTCGGCAGAAGCGATTTGCTGCCGGCGCACTGCCAGCGACTGCTCCGCTACTGACCGCAATGCATCTATATCGTAAAGATAGACGCCTTCCATTTCGTTTACTGCGGGATCGACATCGCGCGGAACGGCGATATCGATGATGAAAAGCGGACGATCGACCCGATTGGCCAACATGGGTTCCAGATTTGTTGGGGTCAGTAATGGAGTTTCCGAAGAAGTCGATGTAATCAGGATATCGATCTCGCGGCATTGCTGCGGCCACTTATCGAACTGGACGGCCTGGCCATCTACTCGTTGTGCCAATTCCTGACCGCGATCATTTGAGCGATTGCTCACGCGCAGGTCGTTGACACCTCGGGAAATGAGCGCGCGTGCTGTGCGCTCGCTCGTTTCACCAGCTCCCAAAACCAAGACTTTACAATTGCCAAGTTCACCGAAAATCTTCTGAGCCAGATCAACCGCAACGGAGCCAACGGAGACCGACCCGCGTGTAATTTCGGTTCGGGTGCGAACCTGCTTCGCCACACGAAAGGCCCGTTGAAACAAGCGATGAAGGCAGGGGCCAACCGCGCCAGACGCGCGCGCGGATTGGTAAGCCTTTTTTGTTTGTCCCAGAATTTCTGTCTCGCCTACGACCATCGAATCGAGTCCGGATGCGACTCGGAACAGATGTTGTACGCACTTTTCAGCTTCGTAACGGTAGAACGGTAACCCACTAGTGTGGCCGCCATCACCGACCTCGCTGCTTTGCAATAAGGATTGAGCAATCTCATCCGTTGACACGCGCTTCTCTGACGCGCCATAGACTTCCACGCGGTTGCAGGTGGCGAGCACCAACGCTTCCGCGCAGCCTGCGGTGCGAAGAGTGTGTTCCGCACCAGCGCTGCCGGCGAAACGTTCTCGCGTTTGTACATTTGCAGTGTGATGACTGAGGCCGACGCAGAAAAGATTCATGGGACAGAGTGCGTTTGCGCCGAGAACGTAATTCCCCAGAGAAGAGTCAGAGCTGCGCTAAATCCGATAATGCAAAGCGCCGCAACTCGCTTTGGCGCGATTCGCCGAAAATACCGGCCTTGCAGGATCGCTGCATAAAGCAACCAAACGGCTATCGCAGCCACGACTTGTACGCGCGGCAGCGGTTGCCCCGTAAAAAAGCCACTGGCAATCCCGGCGGTATATAGAATGAAACCCAACCAAAGCAGGCGGATGATTGCCGCAAAGAGATCAGTGAGCGGCGGCAGGTGATAAAAAATCGAACGCAATTGATGTGTTTTGAGCTGGCGATCCTGCACCAGATACATTACCCCGGCGATGCAGGCGAGTGCGAAGGCGCCATAAGCCACCAGCGAAACCGATGCATGAAATTCCAGTGAAGAATTGGCGGGCACCTTGACTGGATGACGAACATCGATTGGCGCAATCAACGCAAGACCTTGCAGGAGGACGACCAGCGGCGCCGTGAACGCGCCCATGAGTGAAAGACGGTAGGCTGGGCCGACCAGCATGTAAATGAGGGCTACCGACCAAGCGAGAAAGATAAAGACCTCGAACAGGTTCGTCAGCGGACAACGTCCCAGCGCATGGCCGCGGATCGACATGAACGCCGTTTGAAAAAGAAAGCCTAGCCCAATCGCGAGAAAATTAAATCTTCCTGGTCGAAAAACTCCGGCGCGCAAAGCGATCGCGGTACGCACCACCGCAGCGAGAAAACAGATTGTCGAAATGATTAGAAGATAGCGGTCCACTCTAAGAAAACCTACTGTAAGGCAGGCTCTCTACTTGGCAATTTGCGCCTTCGTCGCTCTGCCTGCGAAACGCGCGAGGATATGAATTCAGCACGTAGTAGCGACTTCACAGGGAGCAACATTTGTTTCTCCGTAGTAGGTGGGCGTGGCTGGGACAAAAACGGAAGGAAGGGAGGAAGACCCGTGTGCCGGTGAGTCCTGATTGACGTTTTCGAAGCGCCCGCTAGCATTCGCGCGGATGGCTTTGGATACTGTTGAAAGACTACGCGCCGCCGTACGCGATGTGCCCGACTTTCCGAAGAAGGGGATCGTATTCAAAGATATCACGCCGGTCTTGAATGACCCCGTCCTTTTCCACGCGTCCATAGATCTGTTTTTGGATCGTTGCCGCGGGAGAAAAGTGGATAAGATCGTTGGGATCGACGCGCGCGGGTTCCTCTTTGGATCGGCGGTGGCGTATGAGCTTGGTGTCGGTTTCGTTCCGATTCGAAAGCGCGGCAAGCTTCCTTTCCAGACTGAGGTGGCCAGTTACTCGCTCGAGTACGGCGAAGCGGAAATGGAGATGCACATCGATGCTATTAACGCAGGTGAACAAATTGTGCTGGTAGATGATTTGCTGGCCACGGGCGGAACTTCTGCCGCTGCCGCTGTCCTAATTCGCAAAGCGGGGGGACGCCTCCTTGAAGCACAGTTTCTCATTGAATTGGAGTCCCTCGATGGCCGTAAGCAGCTCGCGCCGACACCGGTGGCTTCATTTTTGAAATATTGAACCTCGGCGGGTATAACGTCTTGTCGCCAGGGTGAAACATTCGTCACTGACCGATTGCTTCTTCTCCGTCTGAGATCGATTTGGATTTTCAAGATCCAATTTTAGATTGAAGAGCAATCCGCATTGACGATGAAAACGTCCCGTCATCTAGAGCAAGTGTTGGCGCACGCCGCAAGCCGCCTTGCAGCGACGGGTACCAGACGCCCAACCGAAGTCCTTCCGCTTTACAAGAAGTTTCTGAAGGTCGAGGAGCATCGGTTGCGTCTGAAGCATCAGGCGGGTGGCGGTGGCCGTGAAATTTGCGCCCGGCGCGCCGAGCTGGTTGACGTTTTATTGCAGTATGTTTTCGGGGCTGCTGAAACCTCTGCTCGCGGAAACGGGGCCGCCAAAGTCCCACTTGCCTTAGTTGCTCTTGGTGGATATGGCCGGGGCGAGCTGAACCCGTTTAGTGACATCGATGTGATGCTTTTGCATGACCAGGAAAAGAAGGGAATTTCGCCGCATCTGGAGGAGATGGTGCAGCAGGTTCTTTATCTCCTATGGGACAGCGGTTTCAAGGTTGGACACTCCACGCGCTCGATCAAAGAAGCGGTCGCTCAAGCAAATCAGGACATGCGCACAAAGACTGCCATGCTGGAATCGCGGTTTCTCGCGGGCGATGCCGATCTGGCACGGGAATTTCGGCGGCAATTTCGTTCGAAGTGTGTCGATGGATCTGAACGAGAATACGTTGAACTGCGCATACAGGATCAGGTCGCCCGCCACAAGAAATTCGGCGACAGTGTCTATCTCCAGGAACCGAACCTGAAAAGTGGATGCGGCGGCCTGCGCGATTATCAAAACCTTCTTTGGATGACCTATTTCAAAGAGGGTTCACTGAGCACGAACCAGCTTGTGGGAAAAGACTGGCTGAGCGAAAGCGACCAGCGTCGGATAGAAAACGCGTACGATTTTCTCCTGCGTTTGCGCACCGCTTTACATTACGCGACGGGACGCGCGACCGACATTCTTCACATTAGTTTGCAGGAACAGATCGCAAAACGCCTCGATTATTCTTCTGGGAACCCAGAAGACTTTCGGGGCAGCGAGGAGCTCATGCGGGATTATTACGAGCACACGCGAAACATCTTCCGGGTCACGGAACGCATAACGGAGCAATTTGTAAGCGGATATGTCACAAGCAAGACCCGTTCTCTGTTCAGTTTTCTTCCGCTGATGCGAACGCACAAAACTGCTGTGGGAGATTTTTTCTTCGTTCGCAACAAGCAGTTGCACCCGGCGCGTCGCGATCTTTTTCGCAGGGATCCCGAGCAGATGATGCGAGCATTTGAAATCGCGCAGGAACGCGGCCTGGATCTGAGCCCGGAGCTCGAGGATCTGCTAAGCCGAAGCCTCGGCCAGGTCACCCGCACGTATCAGTATGCCCGCGGACCACGTGCGATTTTCAAGGACATTCTATCCAAAAAGGGAAGAGTGGGCCGCATTCTCAGAATGATGCATCGGGTCGATTTTCTTGGGCGCTACATTCCCGAATTCGGACAGCTTACATGTCTGGTGCAGCATGAGTTTCTGCATCGTTACACGGCCGACGAGCACACATTGGTGTGCATCCATAAACTTGATGCCTTGACGCAGACGAACGATCCGAAGCTGGTTCCTTATCGCAAGATTTTCGAGAAACTGGAGGACCCATTTGTGCTCTATCTCGCGCTCCTTCTACACGACAGCGGTAAAGCAGTTGGTGCCAGGCCACACTCCGAGGCGAGCGCGCTCTTTGCCCAGCGTGTCGCTGCGCGTCTGCAATTGTCGTCCGAGCAGCGCAAGTCTCTTATCCTGTTGGTTGATCATCACCTCACGCTTTCGCAGACGGCGCAGCAAAGAAACCTTGATGATCCGGCAACAGTGACAGACTTCGCTCACATCGTGAAGCACCAGAAAAACCTAAACGCGTTAATGCTGCTTACTCTGGCGGATGGCCAGGGCACAAGTGCGGAGGAGTGGTCGGATTGGAAAGAATCTCTGGTATGGGCGCTATTTCACGAGACCTCCCGCTGTCTCGCGGACCAAAGGTCTTACTACGAGCGGACAAAAGTCCAGCGTGCGAGCTTGCAGGCGTCAGTGACAGCAAAGCTTCCCTCGGATTTTGCAGGCGAGATTGAAGCTCACTTTGAGTTCATGCCCGACAATTATTTTCGCGCTAGCGACGTGCCAGAGATCATCGAGCACCTGAAACTATTCCGGTCGTTTCTGGAGAATGTTTCCAGCGAGGGAGATTCCCCCCTGGCTCCGGCAATCCAATGGAAGGCCGTTCCGGAACAGGGTCACACTGTTGTCATCTTCTATACGTGGGAGCGTGAACGGTTATTGGCAAAAGTGGCCGGCTCATTTTCGGTTGTACCTTTGAATATTTTGAGCGCTGATATCTATCCGCGGGGGGACAACGTTCTGCTGTGCGTTTTTCGTGTGTGTGACACGAAAGCACGACCTGTCACACATCAGCGCGACTTCACGCTGGTAGAGCAAACTTTGCGGCGAGCGCTCGAAGACGAGAGCTTTGATTTCCTTCCGTTAATCGAAAAAGCGAAGCACCAAAGCCATCGTCTTACGACAGGAATTGAATTTCCAACGCGGATCGCAATCGATAACAAAACGCATCCGGTGTACGCGCTTATTGAGATTCAGGCACCGGACCGGATCGGTTTACTTTACGATGTCTTGACCTGCCTTGACCGCGAAAATCTTTTAGTCCCGCTCTCTCGCATCAACACGCAGGCAGGCGCAGCCATTGATACTTTGTATGTCGTGGATCGTTCCACACGTGCCAAGATTACCGATTCGCATCGCATCAGGACGATCCAGCAGCGCCTTCAAAATGCGATTCTGGGTGGTGGCGCTTCAAAATCGAAGTAGTAAGAAGCGCGTACAGCTCTGCTTTCTTAACCTTATGAACGCTCTAATCCTCGCGGCCGGCTATGCAACACGCCTTTATCCACTGACCCTCAACAAAGCGAAGCCGCTGCTCGTCGTCGGTGGTAAGCCGATCGTTGAATGGGTGGTGGATAACCTTCAGGATATTCCCGATCTGGAGACGATTTATGTAGTGACGAACGACAAATTCGCGGGGGACTTTCAGGCTTGGAGTGAGGGTTATCAAGATCGACATCCGCGATTCAAATTCAAAATTGTAAACGATGGCTCCAAGAGCGACGACGATAAGCTGGGAGCAATTGGAGATATCAATTTTGTCGCGACGCGCGAGAACTTGAGCCAAAGCAGTCTCCTCATTGTTGCCGGCGACAATTTGTTTACTGAGTCACTCGAGGGATTTGTGGTTTGCGCCAAAGGAAGCGAAGCAACCGTTGGCGTCTATGATGTTGGCGATCGCGAAGCAATCAAAAAGTACGGCAACGTCTTAATCGACGACGATGGAATCATTACTCACCTGGAAGAGAAACCACAGAAGCCGCGCGGAACGTTGGCCGCGATCGCCCTTTACTATTACTCGCGTGCGGTCCTCTCTCTCCTGACCACATACCTTGCAGCTGGCAATAACCCCGATCAACCGGGCCGGTTCGTGCAATGGCTTTACACGCGTAAACCAGTAAAGACGTACCAGATCAAGGGGAAATGGCTCGATATCGGAAGCAAAGAAACATTGGAGAATGCGGACGCCATTCTCAGGACGATCAAAACATGATTGTTGAGTACGAAATCCGAATGGCGAATTCGGAAAGTTAAAAGCATTACAAAGTTAAAAAGTTAAAAGGGAAGCCGATGATCCGAAAAGGAATGCCGAACCTTGTAACTTCTTAACTCTTTTAACTTTGTAACCTTGTCCTCATTTCAATCGTCCTTCGTCAAACTCGATCAGATCGAAATAAGTCCGAATATCTTTACGCCCTTCGCCACCGGCCTCCTTTAGAAAGTGCAGGAAACGCGCCTTTTTTGCGGCCGTGTCTGGATGCCGTGAAATCATCGCCTGGTTCCACTGTTCAATTGCTTCGGGAGAATGCCGCGCACCGTTTGTCTGCACCCATTTTAGAATTGCGTCATCCTCATCCAGTTTGTTGACGATTTCTTCAAACGCGTCGCCGTCAATTCTCACGAAAGCCAGTAGATGTTTGTCGAACCCGACGGTTTTATAGTTGTAGCCGTTGAGCAGGCCCTTGCGGTGAAGCCTGGCTTTGTCGATCAAACGCGGCAGATGCACATAGCCGCCAAGTTTCTCGTACGGACTGCGTGGATGCAGTCTTTGCATGGAGAAATATTGCTGTTAGGTCGCAGGCAAAGGCCGCGGGTCGACCCCCGAAAAATCGCCCTCTGGAATGGGCGGAATGTCGGGCTTCCGTTCCTGCAACAGTTCTCCCTGCGTAAGATCGGCCCGGCCAATCACAAGCTGACCGGAAAACATGCCGCCTTTTTCCACCGAAATTGCCCTCGCAGTGACATCGCCTTCGAGTGCGCCTTTTTTTTGAATCTCCACGGTTTGGGCAATGATCTCTCCCGACATCCTTCCCTTGATCTCGATGCTTTCCGCCTGAAGCCGTCGAAAGCAATGAATATCGGCTTTGCGCTCAACTATGACGCGCCGCGCGCTGATCCGCCCCGGAATTTTCCCTGCGAAGTTGATCGTCGCCGTATCGTCGCAATGCAGATTGCCTCGGAGTCTGCCCTCAATTAAGGCGCACCGACAGACCACACTGCTGCTGCCCAAATCGCCTTTGCCCGTGAGATGTACGTCTCCCCGTGTCCGAATCGTCCGGCTGAAGCCGCTGGTAATTTTGTAGTCGCGCAGATCGATGTGCGCGCTGCACGACGGGCAGATTGTGGACGTCGCGGTGCCACAAACCTGTTGTTTCCGTTTGCATTCGAAACACTCGATAACAGAGCTGTGTTGCCGTTTCCAAAAATCCTCAAATTTGCCGAGGATGGAAGAGCTGGCTGGTGCAGCAGCAGGCGCTTCTTCGCGGACCCGCAGCTTTAGGCCGGGTTTTGGCGCAAACGGAGAGAAGTAGCGCCCGCATTGGCGACAAATCGAGCTTTTCGCCGCTGCATACTCCATCTGCTTGAAGCCACAGTGTGGACATTCAAGACTGACTTTTGCAGGCGACGGACTGGCCACCGGACGCTAACCCCTGGATTCCCTTCTCTCTCAGCGCCCTCCGAATGCCGCCTTGATTGGCTCGCTGGACCGCACGACTTCCGGGCGGGCCGGGGCCGACTTCGCGGAAATCGAGCCACTGGTGACTTCCGATTTGCCAATAAAAGTTGCTCCCTCTTCAATGACAAGGCGCGCTGCTTTCAAATCTCCCTGCAATGTGCATTTTGATTTTAGCTCGCAACGCTCGGCCACCGTGATGTTGCCGTGCACTTTGCCATAGACGGTGATCGATTTGGTTTTTACTTCGCCGCGAATGTCAGCGTTTTCACCAATCGTCAAGACGCCGTCGGAATTGATTTCCCCTTCGACCTTCCCGTCGATGAGAAGTTCTTTTTGGAACTTGATCGAGCCTTTGATTTCGACATCGCTCGAGAGGATGTCTTTGCCACCGTGATCTGCCATAGGTTTTGGTTTATCGATGATTGTTGAGGTTATTATTGGTTCTTCGCCATTCGCAGGATGATTATTTTCATCTGGACCCGAAAACCGCGGTTCTTCTCGAACCGGCGGCATCGGCTTTTGCGGGACGAATCTTTTGAGCATCCGGTAGTATTGGGACAGTCGTCAACATATGTCAACGAATTCTCGCTTCCGAGCGCAATTTTTATTGCGAAACAGTGCGGTACAGTTTGCACGTTCCATTCTGCGCAGCGAAAATCAGGAATGGCGGCACGCGGCCTGGGGTCCTATCCAATACGCGGCACAGCGGGTGCGCAGGTGCTGCCTGACTCAAAATTGCCGCCGAGTTTTGCGCCACACGTTCGGAATTGTAAGCAAAAACCCACCCTGCCTTATGATTTTGCAGAATTTGGCGCGCTTTTTGCCAATCGTCGCAAAGGAAAAATTGCGCGCTGTCCGCGATGCCGTCCAAGCTTTCGTGCGAGCTTCCAGCAATCCCGGGCTGCCCGGACCAATATGCGATCGATGGTGAAAGCCACCACGGCGCAAGGAACGCGCGAATTTCTGTCGATCGCAAACTGAGTGCCACGTCGCGCAACTGTACCAATTCGTTGCGCTGTTCCAGCCGAAGCGCGAGTTCCGCTTCGCTTGGCGAAAGCTTTTCATCCCAATCGCGCACAATCGGAAAGATTGACAGGAAAAATACGATCCAAACGGCCCCACGCGATTTGACCGGCTCGAGCAAACACGGCAGCGCAAACGCGAAGACCATTACAAAGAAGTATCCCCAGCGCGCCTGCCAAATTGTCAGGACATAGGTAGCAATGAGAAGCACGAGAACAAACGTTGGTGTCTCCTCGCCCTTCTTCCTGGTTAGGTTAATCCAAATGAGTAACGGCGTGATCAGGAGCAAATAACCGCACCATCGCAACCAGATTGGATTTGCGGGAGAGACATGCTGGAGTTCGCCAATCGTGCGCGCCCAGTTTTGGAACAGCGGGTCGGAATACAAGATGGAAAATGACTGGATGCGTCGCTCGATTAAAAGCGCGGCCACCATGACGAGAACAAAAGAAAGCCAACCGGCGCGCCGAGACCCGGCCGAAATCGCCTTCGGGTTCTTAAACGCACTCACAACCATCACAAGCAGAAATAAAACGAGAGACTCATAAGCCGAGGTCCAGATCGCCAATCCCCATGCGACTCCACTAACGATGCCCCATTTGATGCGATCAGTAGCGGCAGAAGCGCCGAGTTCTGCCTGCATGCTCCATTCTGCGCAAATCGCGATTGTCACAAGCAGCATCAGCAAGGATTGATGATCGGGCCTGCCGAGCTCCGTTCCATGAACGAGAATAGGACTGATCGCGTACACGATCAGGGTGATCCAGCGGTATCGAAACTTCATTTGCTTTAACCACCACCACAGAAACCAACCTCCGAGCAGCGCGAGCAACGGCGAAATAAATGCGCCTGCCAGATCGATCGCATGTGCGCTGAATGGCTTCAGGAAAATCGAGAACGCCAGAATGAGATAATCGAGCGGCGCAGTTGTATGCGGAGTTGTCCCTGTCGGGAAGTTCTCGAACTCATGGTGCCGTACGATCAATCCCGGATGTTCCGAGCACATCTGCACACGCGTCATCCGCGCGTAACAATCGGCATCGGTGAAATAAATATTTCCAGTGACAAAAACGTCCTGATAATCCGCGCAGCGTGTCGTGAGGACCAGCACGCTGAGAACTGCGATTTCGATGATGCTCAGGATTCTGCGAACCACCACGCCATCCCAAATCCGCAAGTCCCAATGCGCAATCCAAAATTTAAGCTGACTTTCCGGCTTTCCCGATTGGTCATGCGCATATGCTATGCTTCAATGCATAAGCAAAATGGGCCTGTAGCTCAGCGGTTAGAGCAGGGGACTCATAATCCGATGCTCCCACTAGCTAACGATTCCCTTGCTTGGGCGTATAAGCGAACGCTTGCGAACAAAAACGACCATTTCAGACGCTCATAACGTCAACATGGAGTCAACAGCCTCGCGTAAGACGCAACGGAAATAACCGAAAGTACACGACGAGCGCGCAACTCTCGGCAGATTAAATCGCTTACACGCCAGCTCGATTTCCGTATCTGGAATCGTAGCCATGTTCAACGGCACGCGCGCTGTAAGATGCCATACAACCAGCTTGGCTTGATGTGTTGGCTGAGGTTTCTTCGCCTTGCGCGTTGCCGACCTGGCAGCCTGGCTCTCATACAACGCTGCTGCGTGCTGCGCATGCCGAAGCCTGGCCCAATCGTCACGAGCGGATGCGATACGCTCGCGCAAAGCTGGGTTGTTTCGCTTGGCGTCATTCCAAGCCGTCAGACCGATTCCCGCTCTGAGACAAGCTGCACGCTCGCTTTCACCGCGCGCCAGCATCTGGCAAATCAATTGGACGCGCTCCGGCGTGACAACGGGTTTTCGTCCTCGCTTAGGCTTTGCTGCCGCGCTTTCTGGCAGGATCGCGCGCGATGCGCTGTCACCACGTTTCGGCTTCGGCGAAAATTTCGCTTCTGCCGCCGCGACCATCAGTTCGCAGGTCGAGCTGATGGACGGATTTTTCGCAAGCAACCGCGCTTTATCTGGAGGATCGTATTTGCCACTCATTGTTACCACTCATTGAATTGTTCTTCTGCTCTACCCCTCGTTTGCAAGCGTCCCAACGTCCCATTCCCTCGTAAAACGGTGTTTTCGCATCCGTCCCATTTTCAGCTTTGGGACGGATGGAAAAATCGCGTTTCCTCTCGTGTGGGACGATGGGACGGATGAAATCTCTGCCTATCCCTTTAGATAGCGTTCAAAGACCTCGCTGAAGTCCGCCAGCTCGTAGCCTTTTGCCTGCTCCTCGGCTATCCGGAGCGTTTTGGAGTGGATACCGAAGTCAGCCAGCTTTCGGGCGAACCGGGCAAAACACTTCCAAAGCCAGAAATTGTCATCGCCTTTAAACACGGAAAACGATTTGTGCTCATCATGATGAAACGGGCAATGCGCGCTCTTTTTCGCCTGTTCGCCAAGTCCCTCCCTCGCCATCAACTCCGGCAGTGGCAACCGACGCTTAGCCTCATCAATTTTCTGGCGTAGATCATTATGGTCGCTCATGTCTGTCCCGCTACCTCCTTTAGCTTCGCTAATGCCGCGTCCTTATCGGTAAGCGTGAACCCGTCCACGCCCCAAGCTTCCGAGTTTGGGTAAACCTCGGCCGGTTCGACAAACCTACCGTCGATTTGAAAACCCTCGCGTCGGCGGATGCGAATTACCTCGTAACAAACACTCGCGTTAGAAGGACCGCTCCACTTTTGCTCGTATCAGGCTGCGAGCCTGCTTGCAATAAGACTGTCTGCATCGCGTAAGCTGCAACGGAAATAACCGAATCGCAGCAGGATCCTCCTGACCCGACTACGATTGCGTCAGGTCAAAGATTCCTCCAGGCGCTCTTTGACGATGCGCCAGTTCGGGCAGACCTGCGTCAGCAAAGCTAACGGGCGAGCAGAGGCGAGCGATCGGCTGGACGCTCGTCGGCGTCGGCACGTTAACGACGATCCCACTCGCGCGGTGCAATTATTGGGTGATTATGAATGAGCGCGACAATCGAGCGCAATTCTAGTCACCACGATCGCGCTGGCCTTTCGGTGCCCCGGTTTTCGCTTTGCGTCGTCTGTCTGCGGCTAACGAACTTTCTACCTTCTACTTTCTTGTTATCCCATCCCGAGGGAATCGAGCGTCGGCTCGTCGATTGCCGCTGTCGTGGTAAGTCCCTGGTCGGCCTGGTAAGCACCGAGCGCCTCGCGGGTTAACGGCCCGAGCAATCCATCCACGTCACCCCGGTAATAGCCCATCTGTTGCAGCACGGCCTGCACGTCAGCGATCACCTTATCCGGCGGCTCAGCACTGTGACCCGCATAGATC
>Ga0209058_1002604_pt1 | contig 14762 bp, 11 predicted proteins | sample GraSoiAngelo_147_FD_185904 | JGI IMG/M metagenome (GOLD analysis project Ga0209058, IMG submission 185904) | Grasslands soil microbial communities from the Angelo Coastal Reserve, California, USA - 14_1009_05_40cm (SPAdes) (version 2) | ecosystem: Environmental > Terrestrial > Soil > Grasslands ... | reverse complement strand
CCTCACGCCCCTGATCGGGTTCAAAGCGACGTTCCTCTTCGTCGCGGCCGCCATCGCCCTCGTCACGCTCCTCGTCCCGGCTCCGATGCGCGAGCTGCCCGGGCCGCCGCGTCTTGTCGCGAACGGCTCTCGCCTGAGGGCTGTCGGAAAAGAGCTGGGCCGCTTCGTCCGCGACACCGGAAAGGCCTTCGTCGGAAGCCGTGCCGCGTTCATCGCCATTTTCCTCGCGTTGCTCCCCATGGGAGGCTACGCGCTTTCGCTCTCCCTTCAGTCCAACCTGGCGGTCGAGCTTGGCCTGGACGACCGGCGGATCGGCCTGCTGGGGCTCGGGAGCACGGCGCTCTCGGCCGGGTTCTGCGTCCTCGGCGGCTGGCTGTCCGACCGCCTGGGTCGCAGGCGCACGTTGGCCACATTCATCGTCGGCACGACGCTTCCGACGTTCGCGATGGCGATCGCGATGCACCGATTCGGTTGGATCATGCCGATCAGCCCGCTGGCCGCCGGCCGTCCGATTCCGCCCCACGAGCTCGTCACGATTTTCTGGGTCCTGACGCTCTCGTACGCGGTCTTCCAGGGGTTGATGTACGGAGTGGGGACGGCGATCTACATGGACGTCACGACGCCGGCGGTGGCGGCGACCCAGTTCACGGCGTACATGGCTCTGTGCAACGTGGTGTACTCCTACACCTCCACGTGGCAAGGGCGCGCCGTCGAACGGTGGGGATATCCCGTGACCCTGACGCTCGACGGGGCGTTCGGGCTCGTTTCGGTATTCCTGCTGCCCTTTATGGGACGGCTGGGACGCGGTGATCCGCGGTGATCGGCCGCACCTTGCTGGCGCATAGCTTGGCCCGCCGACGGGCCTCCGCGATGTCGGGGCCGTGCGCCAGGGCCACCCCCATCCGACGCCTTACGAACGCCTCCGGCTTCCCGAACAGACGGAGATCGGTGCCCGGAACGTGAAGCGCCTCCTCGATTCCCTCAAAGGCGATGCCCTTCGCGTTCACCTCTCCATAGATCACCGCGCTCGCGCCCGGCGACCTCATCTCCGTGCTCACGGGAAGACCGAGGATCGCCCTCGCGTGGAGCTCGAATTCGCTCTGCGCCTGGGTGATCATGGTCACCATGCCCGTGTCGTGCGGGCGTGGACTCACCTCGCTGAACCAGACCTGATCCCCCTTTACGAACAACTCCACGCCGAAAATGCCCCGCCCGCCCAAACGGTCCGTCACGGTCTTGGCGATATGCCTCGCCCGCGAAAGAGCGGTGGGGGTCATCGGCTGCGGCTGCCAGCTCTCGACATAGTCTCCCTTCACCTGCACGTGTCCGACCGGCTCGCAGAACGACGTGGCGTTCGCACCGCTGTCGTCGATCGATCGAACCGTGAGGAGCGTGATCTCGTAGTCGAAGTGGATCATTTCTTCCACGATGGCCCGGCCGCTCTTCACCCGTCCAGCGCTCATCGCGTAGTCCCAAGCTTTCTCCACATCCTCGGGGCCGCCCAGCACCGACTGACCTTTGCCCGAGGAGGACATGACCGGTTTGACCAGGCAAGGGTAGCCGAGGCCGTCGGCGGCCCTGCGGACGTCGCGTGCGTTTTCGGCGAACGCGTACTTCGATGTGGGCAGCTTCAGCTCCTCGGCGACCAGACGGCGAATGCCCTCTCGATTCATCGTGAGCTGCGTGGCGCGCGCGGTCGGGATCACGTGCGCGAGGCCTGCCTCCTCGATGCGGGCCAGTTCGTCCGTCGCGATCGCCTCGATTTCCGGAACTAGGAAGTCGGGCCGTTCCAATTCCACGACCGCGCGAAGGGCCGCGGGGTCGGTCATATCGACGACGTGGGATCGGTGGGCGACCTGGTGGCCGGGTGCGTGGGCGTAGCGATCCACGGCGATGACTTCCACGCCAAGGCGCTGCAGCGCGATGACGACTTCTTTGCCAAGCTCCCCGGCCCCAAGGAGCATGATCTTGGTGGCGCCGGGGGAGAGCGGCGTGCCGATGCGCAACACTCCCTCCTGACTCGCTGGTAGGCCCTACATATCCGGTGCCGGAGGGTAGACGGGTTCCGGGCGGGACGCAAGCGGGGCAGCGGGGTGCTCTCGCGAAACCTTGCGCCCCGCGCCTGCGTACGTAATTCTGTATCCCGGCGTATGGCCCATGAGGAGGTCTCGATGCTCAGCACGCGCGGTCTCGTGAAAGTCTACCCCGGCCCGGTCACGGCCCTGAACGGAATTGACCTCGACGTCCCGCCAGGGATGTTCGGGCTCCTGGGTCCGAACGGCGCGGGGAAATCCACCTTCATGAAGATCCTCGCGGGTCTCCTGGAGCCTACCTCCGGGACGGTCACGCTGGACGGAGCGGACATCCTGAATGCCCCGGAGGCCCTCTGGCCCCGCCTCGGGTACCTGCCACAGGAGTTCGGGTTCTACCCGCACCTGAGCGGGGAGGCGATGCTCTCGCACCTCCTGGCGCTGAAGGGTGTCGACGCGCCGCAGGGACGTAGGCGGCTCGTCGCGGACCTCCTGGAGCGCGTGAACCTCTCCTTTGCCGCCAAACGGGCGGTGAAAAGCTACTCCGGAGGCATGAGGCAGCGCCTGGGCATCGCGCAGGCGCTCGCGGGGAACCCGCGCCTCATCATCGTGGATGAACCGACGGCCGGCCTCGATCCCGAAGAGCGCCTGCGGTTCTACCGTCTGCTATCCGAGCTGGCGGTCGACCGCATCGTGGTCCTCTCGACCCATATCGTGGAAGACGTCGCCGTTCTGTGCCCCCGTTTCGCGGTCATCCGGGACGGCCGCCTCCTGGCCGTGACGTCGCCGGGCGAGGCCCGTGCTTCGATCGCCGGTCACATGTTCGAGGGGACGGTGAACGTGGAGGAGCTGGCCGGGCTGCGCGCCGAGCGCACGGTGACCCAAGCACTCCTCGTGGAGGGGTTGAACCGCGCGCGCATCTACGATCCCTCGGGAGCGCCTCCCGATGGATTCGTCCCCGCACCCGTCACTTTGGAGGACGCCTACCTGGTGCTCATGCGCTCGAGGTCCCTGCCCGAGCGTGGGAGTCGGAGCGAAGGGCTTCCTCCCCTAGGGAATGGCCTGCGCTCGCTGGGCTCGGCGCCCGCGGGGGTGGCCGGATGAGCATGCGGCGCATCGCCGCGACGTTCGGCGTCGCGTTCGGGCACTCCTTCCGTCGCCCTCTTTTCATCTTCCTGGCGGCGATCCTTCTCTTGAGCGCCTTTGGACTGTCGAGCGGGAAAATGCAGATCTCGTCCGGAGACAGCGAAGTAGGTGGTACCAAGGCGTGGATCACGTCGGAGTTCGCCCAGACCCAGATGATGACGTTCATCACGCTCCTCTATTACGCGTTCTTCATCGCGATCGCGTCGGGACTGTCCCTGCTGCGCGACCGTGAGACAAAGGTCGACGTGCTGTTGCATTCCACCCCGTTGACGCCGGGTGAATACGTCTGGGGGCGCTTTCTCGCCGTGACGGCCGGATTTGTCGTGCTGATGGCGTGGCAGATGGTCGCAAACGCGTTCTTCAACCACGTCGTGCCGAACGCGGAGGCCCATGAGATACGCGGTCCCTTCGCGGTGCGGAACTACCTCATGCCGGTGCTGGCGATGGGGCTGCCCTTTCTCGTTTTCTTCGCGGGCCTGTCGATGTATGTCGGCGAGAAGACGAGGAACGCGGTGCTGGTCTTCGTGCTGCCGGTTGCGGCTCTCCTCCTGTGCGGATTCTTCCTCTGGACCTGGGCGCCGTCCTGGCTTGATCTGCGCGTGAACAGGATTCTGGAGGTTCTCGAGCCTTCCGGATACCGCTGGCTCAACGAGACCCACCTCAAGGTGGACCGCGGCGTCGAGTTCTACAACAAGCAGCCCGTGCCGTACGACGCGCTCTTCTGGCTGAACCGCGCGTGGCTCGTCGTGTTCGGGCTCGGTGCGGTCCTCCTGACTCAGCGGTCCGTGGCTCAGTCGCTGCGCGGCGTCGTAGCCGCGAAGCGCGCTCTTAAGGACCGGGACTCCCGGCACGAGGCGACCGGCGTGGCCTGGGGCGAGGCACCGGAGGGGGTGGCGCTCGCCAACCTTGGAATGAAGAGCGGCGCGCCGTCCTTCTTGCATAGCGTCGGATCGGTTGCCGGCACGGAGCTGCGAGAGCTCCTGCGCCAGGGGGGACTCTATCTCTTCGTCCCGCTCATCCTGATTCAGGTCTTGGGAAGCTCCCTCCTGGCGGTAGGGGCGTTCGACACGCCCGTTCTCCTCACGCCGGGCACGAGCGCGGTCGCAATCGCGACGCAGGCCACGACGCTCATTCTTCTGTTGCTCCTCTTCTACACCGTGGAGTCGCTGGAACGCGAGCGCTCCACGGGTCTCTCCCAGATTCTCTACGCGACGCCCCTGCGCACCGGGGCATTGCTCTTCGGGAAAGCCCTCGCCAACAGCGCGGTGGGGGTGGTCATCCTCGCTGCGTCTTTGCTCGCGAGCGCCATCGCGATCGCGGTTCAGGGCACGGTTCCGTTCTCGTTCACGCCCTACGCCATCATATGGGGACTTCTTCTCATTCCCACCTTCCTGGCGTGGACGGCGTTCGTGACCGCCGTGTATGCCGCGGTAGGGGACCGGTACGCCACCTATTCGGTCGCCCTCGCGGCGCTGATCTATAGCGGCTTCCGTGCCCTTACGGGCCAGATCAGCTGGGCGGGCAACTGGGCTCTATGGAGATCCCTCCGGTGGAGTGACCTTGGATTCTTCGAGACCGACCGAGCGGCCCTGATTTGGAACCGTGTCATGGTTCTGGGCCTCGCGGTGCTGTTCACCGCGGTTGCCGTACGGCTCTTCGGGCGTCGCGGCGCGGATGCCGTGCGCACCATGCACCGGATCGCCCCACGGCGGCTCGCGTCCTCGGCGTTCCGTCTCGCGCCGTTCGCGCTGGTTCCTGCGATCGCCTGGACGGTTCTCGTGTTCCAGGTAGACCGGGGTATGGAGGGGGGCGCGGCCAAGAAGGAGAGGAAGGACTACTGGGCGAAGAATCTCAAGACCTGGCTCGACGCGCCTCTGCCGGACATCGCTCGCGCCGACGTGAGGTTGAAGTTGAATCCTTCCAAACATTGGCTGGCGAGCACCGGCACATTCACGCTCGTGAACAGCTTGGATACGACCCTCGCCCAGATTCCCCTCACGGGAGGTCTGGATTGGAAGAACCTCACCTGGACGATGGACGGCCGAGCCTACACGCCCGAGGACCGCAAGCATCTCTATGTCTTCACCCCGCCTCGGCCCTTGGCGAAAGGGGACAGCGTGGCCATTGGGTGGACCTGGGAGGGTCACTTGCCCGACGGGGTCACCAAGAACGGCGGGAACACGGAGGAGTTTGTGCTTCCGTCGGGGGTCGTGCTGACCGGATTCTCGCCGAGCTTCGTGCCCGTTCTCGGATTCATGGAGGACGTGGGGGAGACCAAGGAGAACAAGACCGAGCCACGACGATACCCGCGCGACTACTGGAAGGGCATCACGCGCGCCGGGTACGGCGCGACGGCATGGTACCCCGCCCGTGTCACCGTCACGGCTCCTGCGTCCTATACGCTCAACTCGGTCGGCGTCTGCACCAGCAATACCGTGAAGGACGGGTGGCGGACGCAGGTGTGGGAGACGGACCACCCGATCAAGATTCTCAATGTGGTGTGCGGCAAGTGGAAGGTGAAGCGGGGACAGGGCACGACCATCTTCTACGATCCCGCCCACCCCTACAATGTCGACGAGATGTCCTCGACCCTGGACGCCGCGCGCCGCTGGTATTCCGAGTGGTTTCTCCCGTATCCATGGCGCGAGCTAAAGCTCTCGGAATTCCCCGCGCTGGCGGGGTACGCGCAAGGGTTCGGAACGAACATCACATTCAGCGAGAACATCGGCTTCCTCACGAAGAACGACGCGAAGACCGATGCGACGTTTCTTGTCACCGCCCACGAGGCGGCGCATCAGTGGTGGGGGAACATTCTGACCCCAGCGAATGGCCCGAACGGCGATTTCCTGAGCGAGGGCATGGCGCATTTCTCCACCCTCCTGCTTTTCGAGAAGGTGAAGGGGCCTCGTGAGCGAATGGAATTCGCGAAGGGCCTCGAAACACGATACGGCGACCGGCGCCGCGTCGACGACGAGAGACCGATGTACGACATCGACGGAAAGCGGGAGTCGGACCAAACCGTGCTCTACGACCGCGGCGGCTGGGTGTTCTGGATGCTCTACGACTTCGTCGGCCATGACCGGGCCCTGGAAGGGCTCCGCCATTTCATCCGGACGTGGAGCGAAGGCCGCGACCACCCCGCGTTGCAAGATTTCGTGGCCTCGATGCGTCCGTACGCCAAGGATCCGATCGCCTACGACGCCTTCGTGAAGGAGTGGTTCGAGGACCGGGCGATGCCCGAATACCTGGTCGCGAAGGCGAAAAAGGTCAAACGCGGAGACGGGTACGACGTGACCGTGACCGTGCGGAATACGGGCACGGGGACCATGCCGGTGGAGGTCGCCGCGGCTGCCGGGGAGCGCTGGCCGAAGCTGGAGAGGAATGACTCCAAGGGGTCGGGGGCCAAACCGTCCTCATCCGGGCAAAGCCCGTCCTACCGTGAAGCGCGCGAGACCGTGAGGCTGACGGCCGGTGAATCGAAGACCCTCACCATCCATTGCGCCTTTTCACCCGAGAAGGTCGTGGTGGATCCGGACGTCCGCGTGTTGCAGTTGAGGCGCAAGCAGGCTGTCGCGTCCCTCTAGGCGCCGGCGCGCCGTTCCCTCAGCGCCCGGCAAACAAGTGCGGCCACCGGCGGGGAACCGGTGGCCGCTCTGGTCTCAGACCGAAGCGCCCGCGCGTTCCTTGCCCGGCTGCGGGACGATTCTCAGATACGGCTTTTTCGCCTCGAACCCCGGGAATCTCTTGTGGGCCTCCTCGTCCGTAACCGTCGAGGCGATGATCACGTCCTCGCCGTGCTTCCAGTCAACCGGGGTCGCGACCGAGTGATTGGCCGTGAGCTGGAGGGAATCGATGGAGCGCAGGAGCTCGTCGAAATTCCGTCCGGTGCTCGCGGGATACGTGAGCGTGAGCTTTACCTTGTTGTCTGGAGCCATCACGAAAACCGAACGAACCGTCAACGTGTCGTTCGCATTCGGATGGATCATGTCGTATAGATCGGAGACTTTCCGGTCGGAGTCCGCGATGAGCGGAAAGTTGAGCTTGTGCCCCGTCACGTCCTCGATGTCCTTCATCCAACCCTTGTGGCTATCGAGGGGGTCGACGCTCAGACCGATCACCTTGATGTTGCGCTTTTCGAACTCATTCTTCAACGCGGCCACCCGTCCCAGCTCGGTCGTGCACACCGGAGTAAAGTCTTTCGGATGGGAGAAGAGCACCGCCCAGCTATCCCCCTTCCAGCGGTAGAAATCGATCGGTCCCTCTGTGGTCTCGGCGGTAAAGTTCGGCGCCACGTCGCCCAGGCGAATCGGCATATCAACCTCCTGCAACCCGTGAAGGAATGTGAGTGGAATCCATGGCGCCAGCGGCCACGCGATCGCCCTCGAGGGTCGCATGCCGTGCGCGGATTCGGTCCCGGGAAGGTACCAGACCCCAGGGACCGCGTCCATGGGTGGACTCTCTTGGAGCCGGTGAGGATACTCGGGCGCTAGGGGCTCAAGGTCTCGGGCCGCCATCCCAGCTTCTTCATTTTCTTGTACAGATGGCTTCGCTCGAGCCCCAAGCGGGATGCCGCCTTTGTCATGCTGCCGCCCGCGGCGAGAAGGGCGGCTTCGATCTCCTTCTTTTCGAATTCCCGCACCGAGTCGCTCAAGCGCGCCCCCGCGCCCGACTCGCTTGCCGAGGGTGGAAGCACGGCGTGAACCTGCTCGGGGCCGATGCTCGTGCCACGGCTCATGATGAGCAGACGCTCGACGATATTCCGAAGCTCGCGGACGTTTCCCGGGAATGAGTAGCGCCGAAGGTACTCGAGTGCGGCGGAGGTGAACTTCCTCGGCTTCCCGCCATCTTGCTTCTGAAGCTGCTCCGCGAAATGCTCGACGAGGATCGGAATGTCCTCGGGGCGCTCGCGCAGCGGAGGCACCGTGATCGGAATGACCGCGAGCCGAAAATAGAGGTCCTCTCGGAAGCGTTCGGACCGGACCCGTTCCGCCAGGTCGTGATTCGTGGCGGCGATCACGCGCACGTCGACCTTGATAGGGCGGTTCCCCCCGACGCGGGTAATCTCCCCTTCCTGGAGCACGCGTAACAGCTTGGTCTGGGCCCGCACGCTCATGTCGCCGATCTCGTCGAGGAACAGCGTTCCATGATGCGCTTCCTCGAATCTGCCTCTACGCGACTGCGTGGCGCCGGTAAACGCCCCACGCTCGTGACCGAAGAGCTCCGACTCGATCAGCTCCTCGGGGACCGCCGAGCAGTTCATCGCGACGAACGGCATTTCCCCGCGCGGGCCGGAGGCATGGAGGGCGCGCGCCACGAGCTCCTTCCCGGTCCCGTTCTCCCCTTGGATCAGCACCCGGGCCGAGCTGGACCCGGCGAGCTGGATTTCGTGGAGCAGCTTCTGAATCGCGGGGGAGCGGCCGACGATCGGAAACGACCACGGCCGTGGAAGGCGACGGTTCTCGGCCTTGAGCGCGATCGTGTTCGAGGCGTTTCTCAGAAGAACGAGCAGACGCTCCAGCGAAATCGGTTTCTCGAGAAAGTCGAATGCGCCGAGACGCGTCGCTCTCACGGCCGCGTCAACCGTCGCGTGCCCCGACATCATGATGACGATGGAGTCCGGGGTGTTGGCCATGATCTCCGCCAGGAGATCCAATCCGCTGCCCTCCTCAAACCATACGTCCAGAAGCACGATGTCGTATGCCTCGCGGAGCCTGGTCCTGCCCTCGGCGATCGACGCCGCGCAATCGACCTGATACCCCTCGCGGCCGAGGGCACCCTCCAGGCTGGATCGAATGTTGGCCTCGTCGTCCACGATGAGCACGGTCATGCGCCGACCCTCCGACTCAGCGGCAGCCGGATACGGAACGTGGTCCCGCTCTCCCGACCCGCGTCGACCGCGATCGTTCCCTGATGATCGTTCACGATCCGCTCGACGATGGTGAGTCCCAGGCCGCTCCCCTGGGATTTGGTCGTGAAGCCGGGCACGAACAGGTTCGCCTTTTGCTCGGCGTTCAAGCCGGGGCCCGTGTCGGAAACCGCGATCTCGAGCGCCCCGCCGTCGACACCGGCCGATACAACGACCCGGCCGTCACCGTTCAGGGCCTCGAGGCCGTTCTTGATCAGGTTGATGAGCGCCTGGCGCATCTGTCCTCGATCGCAGGGGAAGGTGATGTCCTGGCCGGGGCGCGAGAGAACCAGGCGGCCCGATGCGACATCGCGGCCGTAGAGCGTCTCCAACTCTTGCATCAGGCTCGACACGGCGCACGGGGCGAGCTCCGGTTTCGGAAGACGGGCGAAGTCGGAAAACTCCTGTAAAAGACGGCGAAGCGTTTCGACCTCGGCGGCGACGGTTCGGACCGCTTGATCCAGGATTTCCGGAAAATCGGGGCGTTTCTGGTCGTAGCTCCGCTTGAGATCGGCGACCGAGATCGCGATGGGGGTGAGCGGGTTCTTGACCTCGTGGGCGACCTTGCGGGCCATTTGGCTCCACGCCGCTTGGCGCTCGCTCGTGACGAGCTTGTCACGATAGGTCTGCAGGTCCTTCCGCATCCGGTCGAGCGCCGCCACGAGCGTCTGGAGCTCCCGCACGCTGTGCAGCGTCAGGGGCTCCTCCCATTCGCCCTGTGCCAGCCTGTCCGAGAACGCGGCGAGCTGCTCGACGGGTCGGGAGATCTGCGAGGACCATAGGATCGCGAGCGGGATCGCGATCCCCAATCCCAGGAGCCCCAACAGCGCGGCCGCGAGCTGGAGCGAGGCAACGGTGCGGTCGGCGGCAGTCGTCGAGGCAAGGCCGGTGATCGTCGCGTACGGCGGCAGGCCGACGGCGAGAGGGACGCTTCGGCTCAGGTAGGCGTGCCCCGCGATCTCGGTTCTTCCCGTCCCCGTGGCCCGGAGCACAGCCCCCGGTGGCAGGTCGGGAAGGGTCGTCGCCGCGATTCGTCCGGCCGAGTCGCGCAGGACCCACTCAACGCCGCTCGTCTTGCCAAGCCGCTCGAGCGCCGCGGCGTCGAACAGCAATCCTCCCTCAAGTGCGCCTGCGGTCGCGCCCTGGTACGAGATGGGGGAGCGGACCACCATGGCCAAGGCGCCGAGCCCCTCTGCGAATGCGATGGAGGGTGAATTGAATGCGCCTCCCATCTGTGTCACGAGGGCCTCCCCGTTGCCGTGCGGAGTCTGGCCCGCCGCAACCACCCTTCCGCTCGAGTCGGCAACGGACAAAAGGTCGAGTCCGAGAAGGACCTGACGCTCGGCGAGATACTCGGAAAGATCGCGGCTCCCGGAGGGGCGAAGGAGGTAAAGCCGCTTGAGCTGGGGATCCCGGGAGAGGATTCCGGCTTTCGCGGCGATACGGCGGCCATCCTCCGTGGTCTGGGCCCCGATTCCTTCCAGCGCCGAAGCGAGCCGCTCTTGCGCTTGGCTCCGCACCATGGACTGGATGCGCGCGGTGAGGATCACCATCGCGAGCGCGAGGGGAATCACGGTGATGAGGGAGAAGGCGAGGATGAGCCTCGCCTTGAGCGATTTCACCGCCCGCCCCTCGCGATGGCGCAGTCCACGATGCCCGCCAGCGCGTCCGGCCCAAGCGCGCGCAAATAGGAGCGGAGATCCGGCGGGCTCACGACGGGGCACCGGATCGCGAAGGTGAACCAGGCCGGGTCGGAGGGTGTGGCCGACGCCGCCAGGAGTGTCACCCGAACCGGGGCGGATCCGGACGAGGTGGCTGACCCACCGCGCAGCGCCCGCTCGAGCGTCTGCCATCCCGGAAGGGAGCGGTCGACCTCGAAGCGGTGTGGAGCTGGGGGCGGGTTCGTTGGCGGAGGCTGCAACGAGACGGCACTACCGGATACGCGATCCCACGGCGTGAGATCGCCCCGAAACACCGCTTCATTCAGCCAGAGGAGCGCGGTCGTATCTCCCGGGGCGAGACGGGCATCGGCGGCGTCACGGGAAAGCAGGGCCGTCAACACCACTCGGGAGCGTGCTCCGTACGAGAAGTCCCGCCACCGAGGGTTCTCGCGCATCTGGGTGGAGAGCTCGCCGGGCCAGAAGACCGCCGCGTCCAGCTCGCCGCGCTCGAGCGCGATTTCCTGATCGGTCGCTTCGTCGAAGAGACGCACCAGGAGCGTATCGGGCCACTGCGCGGTCGATTCGTCCGTCTTGTCACGAGCCAGGATGAACGAGCGCACCGTGATCGCCTCGGCGCGGTAGGCAGCACGCGGCAAGGGGGATCGGACGCTGGGAGTCCCGCACGCGAAGAGGAGATTGGATCGCGAGGGAATTCCGATCCGTAGCACGTCGACAGGCCGGAGGCGCGGATGCTCCGCGGTCACACGCAAGCGGTCGAGCTTCTTGTTTTGGTCGAGCGACCCTGACTTGATGCGGGCGATGGCGAGCGTTCCATCGAGGACGTTCAATACCGAGCCTTCGGCCGCGACCTTCTTGCCGTCGTAGAACGTGAGGAGGTCTCCCTGGATGATGGGGAGTGGATCACTGGAGGCCAGGTAGACGCGCCCCGCGTGCACCCAGACGACCTTGGCGCGGAGCGCGGTGGGCTCCGCGCCAGATGAGCCTGTGACCAGAAGGAGAACGAAAAGCGCTGCCACCACCGCTCCACCCACCGGCTTTCCTGTGTCCCTCATGACGCGCCCCCCGTTGCTGGCCGAGTCCATTGCGTGCGAAGCCGTTACTCCCACATCCGTACACTGCTCTTCGGCGCAATCTGTGTCAAGCTTGACACACAATTACTCAGGCCTCACGGCGTCAATCGAGTCAAACGTTTTGTTTGCAGTGCGTTGCGTGTGGGGCACGGGACTTGATTTAGGTGGTCCCCGAGCGGCGCAGATCGAGCGGGTCGCTCGCGGTTCTGGGACCGGGGCGTGTGCCCATAACCAGGCGATCGTGGCAGCGCCGGCGACCCGGCCACCGATCGAAAGGCAGAGCCGGATGGGAGAAGGGCAATGAAAACGAAGGACGCAGGAACCAGGGGACGCACGATCGTGATGGCATCGGCCACGCTGGCATTTCTCGCTCTAGGATGCAGCGAACACAAGGAGCAGGCGCAGGTCGCGGCCGACGCAGGACCCATTGCCGCTGTCCAGGAGACCCCGCAGACCGTCGTGGCATCGTCGACGGGCGGGAGCGCCGCGGAGGCGGGACTCACGACCCAGGGCGACGCGACGGCTTTGGGCGACTCCCTGCCGCCGGACGTAACGGCGTTCGCTCCGGACTCGCTGGTGGTCCCGGGAGGCGTTGTCGAGATCACGGCGCAGGCGTCTACCGACGTCACAGCGATGACGCTAACGGATCGGCTCGGGCAAAAGCACGCGTTCACCTATGACCCCGAGGCAAAGGCCTGGCGCGTCTACTATCGCGTTCCGATCCAAACCAACACCGAACAGCTGGGGTTGTCCATCACGGCTACGAACGGCGCCAATCGGTGGAAGCGGGTGTGGGTGTTCCTGAAGACTCAGGGCGAGGAGCCGAAGGAATCGGACGGGATCTAGGGGAGCCCGCCGGCAGGTCGAGTCCTTGAGAGCCCTCGGGCGCAGGCCCGGGGGCTCTCGTCTGTTACCGCCCAAGGACCTCGAGGGTCACCCTTGCTGTCCCGTCACGCAGGAATCCAAGCTTGCGCGCGGCGCGGCGCGACACGTCGATGACCCGACCTCGGGTGAAGGGACCGCGATCCACGATCGTGACCACCACGCTGCGACCGTTGTCGAGGTTGGTCACCCTCACGCGTGTCCCGAAGGGAAGGGTGCGGTGGGCCGCCGTGAGCCTCGTCTCGTCATAGCGCTCGCCGCTCGCGGTTCTGTTTCCGTGGAAGCGGGAGTGGTAGTACGAGGCCCGCCCCAGCTCGACATCCGGGGCGGGCGCGCGCGGGCCGGGCCCGGAAGGTCCACCGGCAGTGGCGCATCCGGACAACGAGAGCAAGGTCCATACAGCCATCCAGGCGACGTATCTCATGGGTCCTCGCTCCATAAAGTCGGCAGCCGGGTCGATCGTCTGCAGAGGAATCAACCGCTGCGCCTGGCGGAGCAGCGTAGGTGGCGGCGGATCCACTTGAGGCCAGGCGCCGGCCGGACAAACGGAGGATTTGACGCCCCGATTCGGTACACATCTTGCGGTCTGCATCAGCTCTGGCGAGGGAGTATCCATGGTCCGAATGCCGCAGCTCGCTGTGGCGAAGGCGTATCTGAGCGTGGAGGGGGCAATGCAAAAACTGCTGGTTGGTCTGGCGGTCTTCTTGTCTTGCATCGTGGCATCGCAAAATGCAATGGCAGCCTCGAATATCGGCTTGCGCAGCATCGGCGGCGACGTGGGCTTCGTCGATCCGGAGGGCGTCGACGGGACGGTCGGCTTCGGAGCCTTCGCGAACCTCGGGAATATCTCACGCGACATCCGGCTCGCGCCGCGCGTGGACTACTGGTCCAAGTCGTACTCGTTCGCCGGCGCCGAGACTTCCGTCCACGATATCTCGATCGGGACGCGGGGCGAGTACATGTTCCACGTTTCCTCGCGGAAGTTTCAGCCCTACGCGGGAGCGGGGCTCGGACTCCATTTCCTGGGCGCCAAGGTCACGGTTCCCGGGTTCATGGATGTCTCGGACTCCAGGACGAAGCTCGGCTTGGACATGGGAGGCGGGTTCATCACGCCTCTGAGTCCCAAGACCGATCTGCTGGTCGATCTGTGGTACGGAGTCGTCCAGGATTTCAACCAGGTGTCGCTGAAGGTCGGCTTGTCCTTCGATCTTCAAAACGGAGCGGAAAGCCGGGCTCCAAGCAGACCGGCGGTCAAGCATCGTCCACGCCGCAGCTGATTCGAGAAGGATAGGGGGAGGCTCGAGCAGAGCCTCCCCATTTTTCCGCCCCCTACGCTCTCCGGTAGATGCTCGTGAACTCGGCGACCCGTCTTGACCATCCTCGCTCACGCCGGGTGTGGATCACGAGGGTGCGACCCCGGTTATCAAGCGAGAAGGTTTGAATGATCGTGGTACCACGCGGACCGTCGCGCTCGACCTCGAGTTTGGAGCCATGCCACCTGCCGATGAGATACCCACGCCCGTCACCGCGTGACCAACTGCGATTCGTCGTTTCATTGCTGAATCCTCCGGTGATTCCCTTGGGGTCGCTAGAGGTGGTCCGGACATCGGTGCCCCGGAGCATCCCGGCTCGGGCCCCCTTGCCCGTGCCTGCCCCTTAAGACGTCTCGACCCTTTGCAGAAATGTGGCGTCACGCCGACAATTTGCAGCGGGTGGGGTTTGGAATTCGGTACTCTCCGATCCGATGCTGGACGTAACCCATTACCCGCTCGACCGCATAGCGTCTCGAGTCGGCACGCCCTTCTACCTCTACGACGGTGACGCGTTGAACGGCTCCGTCGCCCGGTTCGCGGAGATCGTGGGGCGCCCCGGTTTGGCGGGGCGCTATGCCATGAAGGCGAATTCCGGTCGGAAGGTGCTCGACGTGGTGCGGAGAGCGGGCCTCTGGATCGACGCTGTGAGCGGCAACGAAGTGCTGCGCGCGAGACGCGCCGGCTTTCCGGGAGGATCCGAGCCGGCGGTGATCCTTCTTACGACCGACGTCTTT
>Ga0209058_1002603_pt1 | contig 14773 bp, 13 predicted proteins | sample GraSoiAngelo_147_FD_185904 | JGI IMG/M metagenome (GOLD analysis project Ga0209058, IMG submission 185904) | Grasslands soil microbial communities from the Angelo Coastal Reserve, California, USA - 14_1009_05_40cm (SPAdes) (version 2) | ecosystem: Environmental > Terrestrial > Soil > Grasslands ... | reverse complement strand
TAACTGAAAAGAAATTTACGATTGCAGATGGTCTTCGGACAAATATCGGCGAGCCAAATTTTGCAATCATCCAGCGTTACGTGGATGACATTGTAACGGTGAACGAGGAAGCGATCGTCTCGGCGATGCGCACTGTTTGGGAAACGATGAAAATTATCATCGAGCCGTCAGCGGCTGTTCCATACGCGACGATCGTGGAAAACAAAATCGACGTCAGCGGAAAACGCGTAGGGATCATCCTTACCGGCGGCAACGTCGATCTGGACGCGTTGCCGTGGAATCTGTAGAGGCAGCCGTGCCGGCTGCGGGATACAGATGATGTTGCGGCGACACGCCTGCCGCTACAGCGGTGAGGCAAGAGTAAGAGTGAGAAGGAAGAATCAGCATCTAATTTGTGGAAATTTACATCATTTTCTTTGCCGCGAGTATCGCGGCGGGACTCATCAACGCGCTGGCCGGTGGCGGTGGACTGATAACGCTCCCGCTTTTAATGCTGGTCGTACCGCCGGTGACCGCCGACGCCACAAGCGCGGTCGCCCTGTTCTTTGCGTATCCCACGGCTGTTTGGCGCACCCGGGGCCAGTTGAGCGGACTATTTGGGCACGCCTGGTTGTGGCTACTTCTGGTTCCAAGCTTACTTGGCGGTTTGCTCGGAGCGCTGCTGCTGAGTCGCACGGGCAATCGCAACTTTATAGAGTTGGTTCCGTGGTTGGTCTTGTTGGGGACCGTTATCATTGCGCTGCGGCCGATCCTGGTTCGATACAGAGATGGCCACAGCATCCAACCCAGCTTCGCGCCAGCGTGGTGGCTTGTCGCGATCGCCAGCATTTTCGCGGTCGCGCTCTATGGCGGATATTTCGGCGCAGGAATCGGCATCCTGATGATCGGCGTGCTAAGTTTCATATCGCCGGGCGATATCCGCCACGTGGTCGCGCTCAAGAACTTGTTATGTGGTTGCATGCGAGGCGTGGCGGTGATCGTGCTCGTACTCGAAGGTGATGTGGCGTGGAAGTATGGCGCGCCGATGGCGCTGGGCGGTTTAATTGGTGGCTACATCGGTGGAATGATATCGCATCGCGCCAACCGCATCGTTGTTCGCTCGATTGCGATCGGTATAGGGTTTGCCGTGGCGGGTTATTACTTCTGGAAGTTGTACGGCCCGGCTATGACGCGCGTAGGCGACGAATAGGGCGGAGGCCAGAAGGCGGAAATCAGAGACCAGCACAGAAACCCGGGGCTTCTACGGCTGCCAACGCTTTCAAAATTTTTTCGCAAACAGGGGAACCACCAGTCGAATCAAAACCGAAACCTCTATCTGTGGAGGGAGTTTAATTAAATATGAAAGGGTTAAGTGTAATCATAGCGGGATTCATTCTGGTGTTTGGCGCTGTTGCTTCGCGCGGAGCGAACGTGGATAGAATTTCGGCGGAAACCGGAATTCCCGTCGCGACGCTGCAGGCCGAGAGAGCGTCGACCGGGCTCGGCTGGGGTGGACTGGAGAAAGCGCACCTGCTGGCTAACGCCTCGGGGCAAAGCTTCGACACGATCGTAGGCAAGTTCCAAGGCCATGAAGGCTGGGGGCAAATTGCGCACGACTACGGCCTGAACCTTGGCAGAGTGGTGAGCAGCGCGCGCCGCTCGAGCCAGGCAACGATGCATGCGCAGAACACTCAAACGGTTCACGGCAAGAGCACCACGGCCCATGGCAAGAGCACGGCGGTGCATGGCAAGAGCGCCACGAAGATGAGCAGGGGCCACACTTCCAAGATGACTACCACACGAGGTGTCGGTCGTGGCTCGAGCTTTAAATCCGGCTTCAGCGGATCTCACGGCATGCATTCGATGGGCCACATGGGTGGCGGGCGCGGGCACTAAAGAGAACCACATTCAAGCGTTAAAGCGGGAGGCTGTAGCATGCGCTGTCCTCAGCGCATGCGAAGAAAGGGGGGTTTTTGTCGCGAATCTCTCTATTAAACCTCGGTCGCAGCCCAGAATTTGCCGAAGGCGCTGGGCCAGCTTCGGTCGATGACGCTATTTCGAGCGGATTTGCTCATGCGCTCCCGCAGTGCGGAATCCGTCACCAGCGCCCGAATTGCGCACGCGAAGTCTTCCGCGTCGTGTGATTTGGTGATCAGACCGTTGGCCTTGTCTTCAACTAATTCCTTGGGCCCGCCGGAGTCGGAAACGACCACCGGCAGGCCGCACGCCTGCGCTTCCAGGATAACGTTGCCAAACGTATCGGTTGTGCTCGGAAAAACGAAGACGTCTGCCGATGCGTAGGCCGTGGCCAATTCATTGCCAGTGAGATAGCCAATGAAAAAGGCTTCCGGCAAAGATTTCGCGAACGCCTCGGAGTAGGGGCCATGACCGACGATGAAAAGTTGGATCGGCAACCCCTCGTCACGCAGACGGTGATAAGCGGTTGCCAGAAGATCGAGGTCTTTCTCGCGTGAAATGCGGCCCACGTAAAGGAGGCGAACCTCGCCGTTGCGCGCGCCGAATTTTTCGAAGAACCCCGGTTCGCGTCGAGCGGGGTTAAACAGCTCGGTATCGAGACCGCGCGGAAAAATTTTCAGTTTCGAAGGATCAAGCCCGTGCTTGATCCAGCTTTGCCGATATTCTTCGGAGTTAATAAAGACGGTGTCGAGCTGTCCATAGAACCAATGCATGTAACGCCACGCCACGCTTTCAAGAAAGCTGTCTTCGGTTAGAATGCCGATGTACTGCGGAAAGTCCGTGTGATAAATGCCGCTCGTTTGCAGGTTGAGCATCTTGGCCGCGAGCAGTGCGGTTAATCCAACGGGTCCTGGCGTGCTGATGATAATCTCACTGAATTTCTTCCGTTGTACGTAGTCCAGCATCTGAAGGATCGGCGGGAAACTCAATTTTTGCAGTTCGTACTCCGGCAATTCAAATTCGCCGATGGGCGGGAAGTTTTTGATTGGGATGTCGCAAATTTGAAGGTTGCTGTGGGAAGTTACGACGGTCAGCTCTTTCCCTGCCGCAGCACCCGCGGCGGTCATTTTCCGGATAGTAGTGGCCACGCCATTAACGTCGTCGAGCGTATCGGTGAACCAGGCGCGTTTGCGATTTTGCAAGGCGATCGGAACTGCGCCGGTCAATTCCTTAAAAATCGATCGCAACCATTTTCGCGAGGGCGCCTGACTGTGAAAACCGTATATGTACGGCGTGAGAATTACGAGGATTGGCACAATCGCGCTAAGGGCCTGCATGCTCTCGACCATATTGCCGCCACTGATTTGCTGAACGAATTTTTTGAAGAAACGAAACGCGAGCTGCTCGGCGACCATGTTCGCCATGAGAAACGTGCGGCGCTCCGGCTCGCTGACTCCGTCCAATTGCGCGGCGAGTTTCGCCTTTACCTCCGGCCGTGCAAAATAACCTGAGAGCTCTTTCCAGAGTGACACATTCGCAGGCTTGACGAATTCAAAAATTTTCCCTGACAAAACGCCCTGCACGATAAATTCCATTTTCTCTCTGAGGGTGAACTCAGTGGGCGCCCGACCCTCCATAAAGCGCGAAAACATTTTCTCCAATAGCGCGGCGCCGGGCCCGAGTTTTTCGTGGAAGCGGTCCTGGATGAAACAGGCGACCGTGTTGTAAAAGCCGTGCGACAGGATTAGCGGGGTCCCTCCGTAGCCTCGCGGGGTGCAATCGCCGCTGCGAATGAATTCCAGAAATTCTTCCGCAGAACCCGCAGCCGGCGTTTCTGTAAAAGCCGAAGCGGCAAATTGTCCGCCGTGATCGTCGGAGCCGCCGACGAAAACCTTTTTCCACGGTTCCGAGTGCGTGGCCGCAAGATTGTGACGGTTTGCGAATTCGTCGATCTTGTCCGGCGTCAACTGTTTGAAAAGAGTCTGGGCCAGATCGCTTAGAAGCGCGTCGCGCAAGCCGTTGATCCCCTCGAAATGTTTGAAGAGAAGGATGAGCTGTTCGAGATGGCTTGCCTCAAGCTTGCCGTTCACGCTGTAAAGAGGATGCGCGACCGCGTGCGCGATCTGCGCCGTTTGCAGATAGCGTTGCAGCTCGAAGACATTATCCCGGACGCCTTCGATCTCGCGATGTTGCTGCTCTGAAATTCCCCAAACAAGGATGTGCAGCTTGCAGGGATCATTAGGAAAATACGTCGTGACCTGTTCGCTGATAAAAGTGCGAGGCAGGTGCGCAATCTGGAGGCAGCCCGCGATCGTATCGTGATCGGTAATGGTGACGTAATCCATCCCGTGCATGAGCAATTGCTCATGCAGTTGCTTTGGGTCCGAATAACTGTCGGGAAAATCCAGACGGCGGAAGAGCCATTCTTCCGAGCGCGCGCTGTAACGCGAGTGAATATGTAAATCGCACCTGCTCACATCTAGTGTTGTGTAACCGGTATGGCTTGCCAATCGCCGCAAGGAGTTTGGGCGAATTTCAAGAAGCCAGCGAAGCGCCTGTATTCATTGCGATACTGGCCGAGCGAGCGACGCCGAAATTCGACCAAAGAACTGCGGCCCGGAGGGTTGAGTTGAAAATGGCCCGGCGCCTGCGTTGCGTCTCGGTCACAGCTCGCAAAGGACATGCTCCCTCGTCGCGCCTTGGCGGCGGGCCATATTGAACTCAACGATTGGCAAGTCATACCGGTTACACAACACTAGAGCCCGCGTCTCAATCTTTGCTCCGCGATCCAGTCCTGGTAGGTCGTAGCAGTTCGCACACTGTTTGTTGCCGTGATCAAAGCGAGAATCTGCCTCCAAATCGCTGGATGGAAATAATCAGGCGGATGAATGCTTATGCGCAAGAGCGGCTTGCCCTTCAGGAATTGGAACATCGCTGCGTTCCAGGTGCGGCTGACGGCGCGGCGCCAGTTGTTTTCAACGCTATAAACCAACGTTCTTGCAGGAAATACGTCGCCCGAGCGGAGATCACACACGGTACGCAAGCGCGTGGTGTATTCCATTTGCGCATCGCGCGCGGCGCGCTCCGCTTCATCGCCAAGCAACCACGCAGGCGCCACAAAACCTCGCGGCTTAAGACCGTGCGCACGGAACTCATCGCGCGCGTCTGCAATGCGACGTAGAGCTTCGTCATAGCCCAGGTCGTAAAACTCGCCTTCGTGCTGCGTGTAAAATCTTGTCAGGAATTTGTCGCGCAAATTTTCTTTCGCACGGCGAGGACGTTCGTGGAAATAACCGTGAATGACGATTTCATGACCGTCCGATTCCAAGCCCCGGAGCCACGACATAAATTGGCCGTCTGTTGTGATCAGCCCCTGATGATGGTAATCCGGCACGACAAGCAGGGAACAGACGCGCACACCGTGACGGGCTAGTTCTGAAATGATTGTGTTTGCAATTTGCTGGCTGGCAGGAGCGACGTCGTGCAAGGAGACGACGATAAAATCCCGCGCGGCCCCGGCCGTTGCGACCAGTGGAAGGAACTCGGTTGCCGCAATTGTGGTCACTTGGGAATTTTCGGCTCCGGAGCAGCTTTGAACAAGGCAAAAGGTGGAACGCGTTGTCCTCAACGCGTTGGCCAAACAAACCGCGGCTTTGCCGCCTGATATTCGCGCCTACGGCGATTCTCTTAGCATCGTCTTCGGGAGAAGTCGATCTACCTATCGCATGCCATCTTCACAATTTCGCGAAACGCCGATTCCGCCAAAGGCATCGCAGATAAACGCGACAGCCGAACCAACGGAATCCCCTTGAGCCGCGAATTGTCCTTAATCTCGCGAAGCGTCACCGGATGTCGCAGCGGTTTTAGCGGGGCAAGATCGACGGTGGACCAATCGCCGTCCTTTGCGGTCGGATCTCGATACGCCGTTCGCATCACTTTAGCGATTCCGACAACGGCCTTGTCCTCGCCGCTATGATAGAAAAGGACTTCATCGCCCTTGCGCATTCTGCGCAGATTATTTCGCGCAGCGTAATTGCGCACGCCGGTCCAACTCGTCTGGCCTTCTGCGACGAAGTCCGACCATGAGTAAGACGATGGTTCCTGTTTCACCAGCCAAAAATGTTTCATGTGTCGTTCCCAGTGATTCACAGCGCCGTAGGCGCGCTATGTTTGTAGTATGCGTGCGCCTCTCTCAAAATAAAGCTCCGTCAGGAGCGACATGTCGGACAAATCATGCCGCTCCTAATGGAGCTTGTATGTCGTTTTGACTTGGTTCTATAAACATGTCGCGCCTCTGGCGCTTTATACTGTACTCAGCGGATCCCCATCCGGAGCGGTGTCCGCATGCGGAGAACGACGCGCTGAGGACAGCGCACACAGCGCAAAGCGCGACGATATTCGACAACTGCGCTGCTTTATTTCACAATCGGAATCATGTCGCGGCTGCCATTCATCACATTTGAAGGATCGGAAGGATGCGGAAAATCGACGCAAGTCCAGAGACTGGCCGCGCGACTGCAGCGCTCTGGCGTTCCATATCTGGTAACTCGCGAACCGGGTGGCACGCCGATTGGCGAAACGATTCGCGAACTTTTGCAATTTGCTCCGCACAACTCCACGATGACGCCCGAAACCGAGCTGCTTCTCTTTGAGGCAAGCCGCAGCCAACTCGTGCGCGAGATCATCAAGCCCGCCCTCGAGCGCGGCTTGTGCGTGATCGCAGATCGGTTCCTTGATTCCACGACTGTTTATCAAGGCGCGGCGCGAAAATTGAATCGGAAGATGGTCGAGCGCTTAAATGCGTTTGCGGTCGGCGATTGCGTTCCGGACATCACTTTTGTGCTCGACGTCGATACTGTGACAGCGAAGGTGCGAATGCAGCAAAAGCCGCGAAAAGCCGATCGGATGGAACAACAGCCCGCTGAGTTTTATGAACGTGTTCGTGAGGCGTATCATGAGCTGGCTAAGGGCGAACCCAACCGCATTGTGTTGATCGACGGGTCGCGCAATTCAGATGAGATCGAGAGCGAAATTTGGAAAATGCTTTGCTCGCGTTTTTCTGCGTTAACCACAAATCCGCAATCTTGAATGGCCTTCTCGCGTACAGCCGCGGTTGAGTATTTGCGCCGCGCACACGAACAGAATCGGCTTGCGCACGCTTATTTGATCACGGGACCGCCAGGCAGCGGCAAGCAACTGTTGGCGGCGAACTTGGCCAGTCTGGTTAATGGCACACCAGCTAAAGATGTTTTCACAGCCAAGGCGCAGGAGATTTTCGTTGCCCGACCCGAGTCGAAATCGCGACGCATCGTGATTGCGCAAATCCGAGAGCTTGAGCATGCGCTCCAAATGCGCGCATCAAACGGCCGGCGGAAGGTGGCCATCATTCCCGATGCCGACCGGCTTCAAACCGAGGCGGCGAACGCGTTTCTCAAGACATTGGAAGAACCGCCAAAGGATTCGTTGCTGCTTCTGCTAAGTGCTTTGCCTGAAGCTTTGCCGGAGACAATCCTTTCAAGATGCATTGCGATCCCGCTTGCGCCGAATGGGCAGCGCCAAAGCAAGGACGAAGAAGAGAAGCTGGTGAAATTGCTGCAACAAACGTCCGGCGAAGAACGCTGGACGATTCAGTTTGCGTACCGGCTTGCTCAGGAATTTCAACGTCTGCTCCGCGACGTGCGTGAGGAAGTAAAGCGCGAAACAGATAATGCATTGAAAAAGGAAGAAACGCGCTACAAGGATGCAACTGATGGCACGTGGCTGGAAGAACGAGAGGAATACTACAAGGCGCTCACTGAGAGTCTTTACCTGCAACGACGCGCCGGACTGATCGAGACATTATTCACTTGGTGGACTGATGTTCTTCGGGCGAGCAATGGCGTGACGCAGCGTGATCTGGCACATGCAAAAAAAGAAACTGCCGCACTCGCAGCGCGCTTCAGCACCGCTGAAATCCTGAAACGCGTCCGTCGCCTCGAAGAATTGCGCGATCATCTCGGTCGCAACATTCACGAAGCCCTCGCCATCGAAGTGGCGTTTCTGACAATGTTCACCACCAAATAGCAATCCGGCCGCAAAGTTGACAAAAGGCCGTCCAATCTTATCCAGTACCCACGTATGCGACATATTTCTCGATTCATTTTAATAGTGGCCGGTGCAGGTATCGTTTCATTGCTTGCTGGTTGCGGGACGACCCGCGTGGCAGGTGCCAAGGCATACCACGTGACTGCCTACCGCCCGCATGATCCTTCGGCTGTGCGCGTCAAAGTTTCGCTCGCGAAACAAAACATCTATGTGATGGAAGGCGACCGCTGCCTGATGGCGGTGGCCTCCTCGGTTGGTTTGCCTAACAAGCCGACGCCGCGCGGCAATTTCACCATTTACTCCAAACAGGAACAAAAACGCTCCGGCGAGTACGGCTTTAGCGTGCAGGGAAATACCGTCGTAGCGACCACAGCAGGCCACGCCGGAGGTCATTACGTTGGTTATCCGATGGGTTACTGGTGCGAGTTTTCGCCGGGGTACGGTTTTCATCAGGGCTTTGTTCATCCCTCTCCGCGCACCCACGGGTGCATCCGATTGCATGGCGAAGCCGCGCCGAAGTTTTTTGCGCTAGTGAGAATCGGGACCCCCGTGAACATTGCCACTACGCAACCGGAGGATGCGACTCTTGCATCGGGAGTGCAGCGGGTGGATGATTCCAAAACGCCTGATCCCGATCCTCACATTATGGTTTCGGAAGCGGCGTTTGAAAAACCTAGCGGACCGCTGCTGGAATAGTGATATAATTAGTGGCAGGTGAAGTCGCCTCTCCCCTTCGTGAAGGGGAGAGGATTAAGGTGAGGGGTTTGCGCCTCTCACACTCTACCTAAATCAACCCTCACCCTACCCTCTCCCTTGCCAAGGGAGAGGCGATGGGAGAACATATGTCTCAGATTTCATGAGTACGAACCTTATTTCCAGCGGAACAACCGCGCGGGAGAAAGTGAACCTCCGCACGCCGGATGTGATGGCGGCGGTGCAGCAACAAGTCGAATCGCATTACCGCAGCGACATTGTCGATAAAGTGCGCCGGGCGGGTGGAATCATTTCCGTGGGCGATACCACGGTGCGTCTGGCAAAAGAGTTCGGCTTTTGCTACGGGGTCGAGCGCGCGATCGATCTTGCTTATGCAGCGCGCAAGGTTTTCAAAGATCGCCAGCTTTTTATTGTCGGCGAAATCATTCATAACCCGGAGGTCAATCATCAAATCGCCTCGTTAGGCATTAAGAATCTCACCGGCAAAAATAAACAGGCGGACATTTCAGATCTTGGACCGGAAGACGTCGTGATCGTCCCAGCGTTCGGAACCGAGTTGTCGATCCAGCAACAGATCAAAGACCGCGGCTGCCAGATTGTCGATACCACTTGCGGCGACGTGATGAGCGTTTGGAAACGAGTGCGCAAATACGCCAGCGAATCGGTTACTTCCATCATTCACGGCAAGGCCGAGCACGAAGAGACCAAGGCAACCAGTTCGCGCGCGCTTGGCGACGGCAGCGGACATTACGTCGTCGTCCTGACGCTCGAAGATACCGATTACGTTTGTGACTACATCCGCCACGGCGGCGACAAAGAAGCGTTCCTCGAGAGATTCAAAGGCGCGCATTCGCCCGGGTTCGATCCGGACGTGCATCTGCAAACCGTCGGAGTGGCAAATCAGACTACGATGCTGCGCGGCGAGACAGAAGAGGTGCAGCGGCGCGTTCGACAGGCGATTGTCGGTCGGGATGGGCCGGAACTAGCGGAGAAGAATTTTCGGTTCTTCGACACCATCTGCGGCGCAACGCAGGAGCGGCAGGATGCATTGCGTGAATTGCTCGATGTGCCAATGGATCTCCTGCTGGTGGTGGGCGGTTACAACAGCTCGAACACGTCGCATCTGGCCGAGATGGGCGAAGAAAAATTGCCGAGCTACTTTGTCCTCAACGCCTCTCGACTGGTGTCCAGCACCGAGATCAAGCATTACAACCTGCACGAGAAACGCGAGATCGTTTCGTATTTCTGGCTACCGAATGGCCCGGCTGTCATCGGAATCACCGCTGGCGCATCGTGTCCGAACAATTTGATCGAAGAGACGCTGATCCGGCTCTTCGAATTGCGCGGTATCTCCCGGCGGGAACTCGAAGTGGCCGCGTAGGGGAGCGCACGCGCCTCGCGTGCTGGCGATCGCGCCCTCGCGATCGCGAACTTTTATTCTTGCACAGGTAAAGCGGCGCAATCACGTCCTAGGCGTTTCGGCGAAGGCGCCGAAACGAGCACGCGAGGCGCGTGCGTTCCCCAGTCCTCGGCGGTCATCCGCCTTCGCATGGCTACGGCGTCCCAGGCAGACCGCCGCTACAATCACCAGATGCGAAATAATTTTGTATGGCGCGCGCAATTTGGAAAGGCAGCATCAGCTTCGGTCTGGTTAATATTCCCATCGCCCTTTATCCCGCTACGCGACGGGAGGAACTCAAGTTTCGTCTGCTGCGCAAGAACGATTTGAGTCCGGTTAACTACAAGCGTGTTGCCGAGAAGGATGGCAGGGAAGTTCCCTGGGACCAGATCGTGAAGGGCTACGAGTACGAGAAGGGGAAATACGTCGTGCTCAAGGATGAAGATTTCCAGCATGTCGATCTCGAGGCCACGCAGACGGTGGATATTCAAGACTTCGTCGATCAGGAAGACATCGATCCAATATTTTTCTACAAGCCGTACTATCTTGAGCCGCAAAAAGGCGGCGATAAAGCCTACGCGCTTTTGCGCGATGCGCTCAAGGACAGCAACAAGGTTGGCATCGCCAAGGTCGTGATCAAGACGCGCCAATACCTCGCGGGCGTGAAGCCGGAGAACGGCGCGCTCGTTCTTGAGCTGATGCATTTCGCCGATGAACTGGCGGACCCAGGAAAACTCCATGTCCCGAAAAAGACAGGAGTGGGCAAACGCGAAATGGATATGGCAAAGTCGCTGATCGATAGCATGAGTTCAAAGTGGAACCCGGAGAAGTACAAGGACGACTATCGCGAAGCGCTCATGGAAGTGATCGAGGAAAAAGTTGAAGCCGGCGGAAAAGAAATCGAAGAGACACCGAAGAAAACGCCCAAACCAACGAAGGTGATCGATCTGGTTTCCGTTTTGCAAAAGAGTCTGGAGGAAACCGGCGCGAAGAAAAAGACGGCAGGCAAATCTCGCGCGAAAAAAGCGCATCCTGCCAGGAGAGCGGCGTGAGGTGGATCGGCTTCTCCGAAGACGATGTTCAAAAGTGAGTGCGGCTATGCCGCTGCAAATTAGCAACGCGTTGAGGACAACGCATTCCACCTTCGACGCGGCTACAAGCTTGACACGCCCGCGCGACATCGTTCAGCCTGAACGGCCATGAACTCTCTGAATCGATTTGCGGATCCGTTTTACTGCGTTACGCGGCTGATTGTCGGTTTGATGTTTGCCTCTCATGGCGGGCAATTGGTGCTGGGCATGTTCGGCGGGATGCCCGGTTCAGACAATATGATGATGCAGATCGGCGGTTGGATTCAGCTTGTCGGCGGCTTGCTTATTGCATTTGGATTTCTCACGCGGTTGGCTGCATTCATCTGCAGTGGCGAAATGGCAGTGGCTTATTTCATGATTCACGTGGCCAACGCCCCAACTCCGATGGCGAAGTTTTTTCCGATTTCGAGCGCCGGACCGCAAGTATCGAACAAAGGCGAACTGGCTGTCTTCTATTGCTGGTTTTTCTTGTTCGTCGTCTTTTATGGCGCCGGACGCTGGAGTATCGACGCGTGGATTAGGAAGGGAAAAACCGCCGCTGCCACGGCAACAACTTAGCTAAGATCGACATCTCCGTCATGAAACATCTTCTGTTCGCGATCGCTCTTGCTTGCGTCGTCGGGTCAATTCGTGCGGAGGAATACAAGGATTTTGGTAAGGAACGTCTGAATAACTCGCCGCGGCACGCCGAATGGGTCGATATCAAATCAGGCGAACGCACATTCAAAGCATTCGTTGTTTATCCGGAGCGCAAAGAGAAAACGGCAGCCGTGCTGGTGATTCAGGAAATTTTTGGCCTGACTGATTGGCTCCGCAGCATGTGTGATGAGCTGGCCGAGAATGGCGTCATCGCGATTGCGCCCGATTTTCTCAATGGTCAAAAGTTTGAAGATGCCGATGGAGCGAGCAAAGCGATCTCGGCGGTGACGCAAGATCAGGTCAAAGTGGTTCTCAACGCCACCGCCGATTACGCACTCAAAATTCCGGCTTGCAACGGCACGCTTGCTGTCTGTGGATTTTGTCGGGGCGGGGGATGGGCGTTCACGTACGCAAATGAAAATCCAAAACTGAAAGCGGCATACTCTTTTTACGGCGCGCCGCCAGAGTCGCCGGAGCAAGTAGTGAACATTCGGTGTCCGGTTTACGGTTTTTACGGCGAGAATGACGAGCGGGTAAACGCCAGTATCCCCAAAGCAGAACAACTAATGAAAGCCGCCGGAAGAAAATACGAGCCGGTTATTTATAAAGGCGCAGGTCACGGCTTCATGCGCTCAGGCGAACCAGCTAACCCGAACATGCGCGAAGGTGACAAGAAAGCGCGCGACGAAGCCTGGGCGCGGTGGAAGAAACTGCTCGCGGAGCTGCCATAGAATTCTCTGTCATTCCGAGCGGAGCCGAGGAATCTCTGACTATTTCTGCGGCGCCACGGTCGTTAATGTCCAGAGATGTCTCAACTTCGCCTGACATGACAACAAGCAGGGGAAAATGACGGCCGTCACCACCAATAGATCTGGGCGATCTTGCGGTCTTTCGTCATTCTGACAGAAAACCAGTACGCGTTTCCTCCGAGGCTGACTTTGTAGCGTAGCACCTGGCCGCTTTCTTTGTCCTCGCGGTCAGAGAAAACAAACGAGCCCAATGCGCCGTGCTCCGCGAACCATTTCCAAAATGCTTTGCCTGTTGCCGTGCCTAAAAAGATGCGCATCGCGGGCGTGAACGATTCGGCTTCGTAATTTCCGTTTAGCAGACCGGACGCAACATCCTTCAGCATCGTCGTCGTTTTTGGATCGGGATCAGAACTCGCCGCAGGCCGTTTCAATGGTGGCGAACAGATTCCTGCAAGATCAATTGCTAATTGATCAACGATTCTGTCACTGTGATTAGTGAGAATGATGATCGTCAGTTTATCATCGATAAACCGGTAGATAAGTGACGAAAACCCCGGTGTTCCGCCACTGTGTTGAACAAGGCGGTGACCATGATAGCTGTCAACGAACCAGCCGAAGCCACAATTGAATGGCATGGGCGCTTTGTCATTGGTTGCAGCAGCGGTCCAAATCTGATCGAGACTGGATTTTTTCAGCAGCTTTTCGGCGTAAAGCGCGGCATCCCATTTCGCCATGTCTTCGGCGGTTGAAAGCAGGCTTCCCGCTGAAAATGCGATTACCGGAAGAAGAACGGGCCGGTTTTCAAAGTGATCGTTCTTCCATTCGTAACCTGAGGCGCGGTTCGGAACGATTGGTTGCGGATCGGTATTGCGCGTCGCGTTCATGCGGAGTGGCTTGAAAATGCGCTCGTCCAAAAATTGCCAGTAAGATTTGCCGCTCGCCTTTTCTATGACGATGCCGAGCAAATAATAACCGGTGTTATCGTACGCCCAAGTCTCGCCCGGCTGAAACTCAAGAGGCAGCTTGAAAAACATCTTGAGCAATTCATCTCGCGCCGGAGCCGTCTCATACGCGAGGTTGGTTTTGAAAACATCAAGCCAGTGCGGCACGGCGACATGATTTTGAATGCCGGACGTGTGGGTAAGCAGATGCCGGATTGTGATACCACGCCAGGCTTCAGGTGCTTCGGGAAAATATTTTGTGATTGAGTCGTCGAGATGAATCTTCCCTTCCTCCACCAGCATCATGATCGCGGCGGCGGTGAACTGCTTTGTATTGGAGCCGATTTCGTAAACAGTCTCTTTTGTCGCCGGCGCCTTTAGTTCGAGATTCGCGAATCCGTAGCCTTGCGCCTTGATGACGCGACCGTCGCGCACAATAGCAAGTGAGACGCCTGGAATGTGCAATCGCTGCATCTGCGTCGCGATGTAGCCAGCGATTTGGTCGGCCTTAGTCGACATCGGCGCGGCAAGCCCCACTAGCAGCGCAACGATAACTGCGCGACGCCCGATATTGATCGGAGCCATCAACAAAACTATTTCCTGGCGCCTTCCAGTTCGTCTGCGAGCGCGCCCGCATCATAAACTTTGCGGAGCACCTCGATAATGGCGGCGGAATCGACTGAAACAGCGCGCGCTTGTTTGTCGGTGAAAATGCAATCGAGCACCAGCGACTGAATGTTGCCGTCGAAAATGATGCCGACGAATTCGTTGTCCTTATTTACGACTGGGCTGCCGCTGTTTCCGCCAATGATGTCCGCGTCGGAAACAAAATCGAAGTGCGTCGAAAGATTCAAGTTCGCTTTCTTGTCGATCCAACGCTGCGGCAGATCGAATGGCGGTTTGTTGTTGTGCTCGGCAGAACGTTGATACAAGCCGGCGAAATCGGTGAACGCCGGAATTTGTTTTCCGTCCTGTTCGTAGCCGCGCACCGTTCCGTAAGAAAGCCGAAGTGTGAATGTCGCATCTGGAAAAGTGCCGGTGCCTTCGATGGCAAAGCGCGCCTTGGCAATTTCCGCATACGCCTGTTTCTTAATTTCCTCCTGCGCATCGTGAATCTTGCGAGCGTCTCGCGCAGGTCCCTCCGTGAGACGTGCGAGATCGAGCATTGGATCATGCGCCGCCTGCAATGCAGCAGCGTCTTTCCCATAGAGGTCTTTGCGCACTGCTACATCTTTCAACTTTGTCCCGGAGACGAGCTCG
>Ga0209058_1002591_pt1 | contig 14821 bp, 11 predicted proteins | sample GraSoiAngelo_147_FD_185904 | JGI IMG/M metagenome (GOLD analysis project Ga0209058, IMG submission 185904) | Grasslands soil microbial communities from the Angelo Coastal Reserve, California, USA - 14_1009_05_40cm (SPAdes) (version 2) | ecosystem: Environmental > Terrestrial > Soil > Grasslands ... | reverse complement strand
GAAAGATGCCGTCAGGAAGGCAGGAGTCGCCAAACCCGCCAGGCTGCCATGACCGACGGGTTGCCGTCCTCAGTGGACGTATTACCGCTAAACCGTAAATGTGCCGGCAATTCCCCAGAAGTCGCTAGCGTTGATCGGAAGTCCGAGGCGAGCCATGTAGAGGCGACGGCGAATGTTGAATGACGAGGACTTTCGATAACGCGACTTGAAGGAGGCCGCTGGCGTTTGCGGAGGACGCGGTGGGGCTATGGAGAAAGTACGGGAATGCGGTTTGATGTTGGGCTGAATTGGAGGTCGTAGGATGAAGAAAGCTGTCCTGGGAAGCGCGGTGATGTGGGGGAATGACAAATTTCGGGCAGCAAACGTCGGAGTAGGGGACTCATTATCGATGGGATTTGAAGGCATGGGCAGACATTCCCACGGACGTGGAGCGGCACATCATGAGGCTTTAGATTTTGGATCATCGCTACGACGTATCTGAGAAGCATTTGGAAACGAATCTCCATCGAAGCTGAGCCGGATTCAATCTCTCGACGACAGTGATTGGCCCATGACACGTCGGACACAAGCGAGCCGAACTGGTCGAGGTCATTTCCGTAGAACGAACGATGGGTGCCATATCCAGCAGTTGGCGGCAGAGTTCCAGTGAAGCGGATCGCTGAGAATTGGCCATGAATCCAAAATGTCGAATCCGGACGAACCCCTTCGGCAGAACGTGCAAGAAGAATCGCCGGATGAACTCCTCGGCAGAGAGGGTCATTTTGCGTTTCTTGTTGCCATGAGCATAGTCCCTCCAACGAAATCTGACGTGATCGCCATCAAAAGAAATCAATCGGTGATTGGAGATGGCCACACGATGGGTGTAACGGCCGAGGTAACGGAGAACCTGTTCAGGACCACCCAAGGAAGGCTTGGCATAGACTACCCATTCGTGCTGGTGTAGCTTGCGCACAAATTCGGCAAAGTTTTTGGCTTTCGCTAGATGTTGGATAAGGCCAGAAAAGTTCAGACGTTTTTCATTAAAGGCCTGCTGCAATCCGTCGACGAATTTTCCGCGGAATACTTGCTGGAGCACTTCCAGGGGCAAGAAGAATGTGGCAGAGCCACGTATCCAGCGTGTGCGGCCGGGCGCCAAACCTCCCGATGGGACGACACAATGGATATGAGGATGAAACAAGAGATTCTGGCTCCAAGTATGCAGGATCGCTGCGCCGCCCGGGTTCTCACAACCGCCCCGGGCAGCAAACATACCCTCGATCGAAACTCCAAAGAGTTTACATAATATGTAAAACTGTGACGCCATGGCTTCACTCCGGCCCCACCGTCCCCTCCGCCGCGTGTCGCCGCGGGCTTGTATTTCCTACATCCCGCTCAACGAGGATTTGCTCAAGCTGTGGCGCGAGGACGGGCTGACCGTCGTGTTTGTCACGCACAGCGTCTAGGAAAGCGCATTCCTCTCGACGCGGCTGATGGTGATGACGCCGCGTCCGGGACGCGTTGCCGGCGAGATTCGCGTGACCGCGCCGCAGGTGCGTACTCAGGAATGGCGCACGACTCCGGAGTTTGCCGCAATCGCGCGCGAAGTTTCCCTCACCCTCCGCCACGCGATGTATGTGGGCGCGGACATCGGCTCGCGCATATAACCGCCCTATAATCCAGCCCGCGTCACAGCCGACTTTCGCCAGTATCGGACTCCCCCCATGGCCCAGAAGTGCAAAAAAGCAATCGGCCCGCAACTACGAGGGCCGATTAAGAGATGTCCGACGGGCAGCGCGGGCGACTAACCTACTCGGCTATAGCTTCGGCGATGATCGCCTTGCCGCGCTGCGTCTGCAAGTACGAGTCGGTAAACCGCAAAACCTGAAAACCGCCGGCATCACCGACGATCCAGAGATTCAACTCGCGCCCTTTCCCGTCAGCGGCAGGAACTTTGACAAAGCGCGCCAAACCGGCTTGCTTTTCGACGGTTCGGTCGACGCCCGGTGACCAGCTGCCGGATCCGGGAAGAAAGGCCGTTCGCGGAGCCGGCCCCTTCCAGTACGCGATCTCTGCAGGGTGTAGGGGATCGCGAATGTCGAAAACGCGGGTGCCTGTACCTCTTGAACCGCAAGCGGCCATCGTCGGATTCATCGGACGGTCTAGAGCGCACCTTTCCGTGGAGTAGTCGAGGGGTCCGCCGCCGGCCTCTGGCGGCTCAGCAAGGAATTTCGTGCAGTTCTTGGGGTCATGCACCTCGAGCATGATCTTGGAGACGATTCTAGGCTTCGTCTCGTCGGTTATGTCGATGACATTCGAATACCCGTACGGTGACGCTCCCCGGGCACATGCCGCCGCCAGACGGCCGACGCCTGCTTGCCCGCCGGACTCGTCGGTACTGATCAGGTACGAGCGCCCGTGGGAGAAGAAGGGGAGTATCTGTTCTTCTTGCCCTTGATCGTCCCAGAAGAGCTTGCTGACAATTCGGATTTGTGGATTGGGACGACGCAACTGAATGTCGCTCACGTCCAGGATCACGAGACCGTCCGGTCCGAACGAAGAATCGTTCGCCGGAGCGCCGAAGTTGCCCGGTTGTCCGGCGTACAAACGTGTGCCGTCCTTGTTGGTGCTGACGTCGTGGGGCCGACCATCACCGGTGAACGTCCAGTTGAGGAGCCATTTGGCATTGTACGGGTTGGTCACGTCGATAATCGGCAGGATGCCGCCGACGCCTCGAAACTGCTGGCCAATGTAGAAGGTCTTTCCGTCCTCGGCCCAGCCGCCCATGTGGCCTTTGCTATTGGGCACCGTGATGCTGGACGCCAGCTTCGGGTGGGCGCAGTCCCCGTTTAGGTCATAGACAGCGAAATTCGGCCCGTTACTTTGCGAAAGCCCGAGGAGACCGCGCGCTTCGTTCACCTTGTTGGTTTCGTGCGGACTCAGTCCCGCCGGCGAGTCGGCGAGGTACGCGGTCGCGTGTGGATTCTTGGGATCCGAAACATCGATCACCACGACACCGGGGTGCGCCTGCCGCGGGTTATTTTCCGTTGCCATGTAGGCGCAGTGACCAAAGAATGACGGCCCGTCCTGCGAAAAGGCTCCCTCCCCCCGGAACTGGCCGACGAGCTCGAGATTGCAATTGTAGCCGCGTTGCGAGTCGCCGCTCGCGCGTTCCTGCGAGGTGGTCTGGCCCTGCAAACCGCTTTCGGTGCGATTCGAAGGGCCGCATTGGGCCTTGGGCACCGGTCCCATGGATCCGGTCTCGTTGGCCCGTTGGCTCCCGGCGGCGGCGAAGGCCGAATGGCTGAACAAAAGACCCAGCAACACGACCGTTGAAATTGCGAATCTGCTGACTAGGGGCCCCTTGTGCATTGTTTCCTCCTCAATATGCAAAGCATTCAGCGAGTCGCATCCCTGTGGGTCAGTAGCCCGCTGAAGCCATGCCGCTGGACGCCATTTCCTTTCGCGCCCCAAGCGGGATACGCAAAACTCGGGGCGTTATTTCGGGCGGCCCATGTAACCTTGGGCGATCATGTCGATTTTGTAGATCGCCTTGGCGTTGTTCCTGACACCGTCGGGAGTCCTGTATTCCTGGCCGTTGACATAATACGCCTTACATGACACTGCGGACCACACACAGAGCGTCTTATTTTAGCTACATTCAGGTCCAAAGACGGCAAAAGCAACCGTTGGGACAAGATCGGTGAAATTGTGAAGATCTATCCGCCAGTGCAGGCGCGGACGACTGAAGCGCACGACACTTCACGAGATCGCGTGTTCAAATGTGAGATCTGGAATCCCTCCGCGGCCGGCACCCATCCGCTCGTTGTTTACTCGCATTTCAGTGGCGGGAATCGCCGTGCTGCGAGCTTCCTGTGTGAGCACATATGCAGTCATGGCTATGTTGTCGCGGCGGTGGATCATTCGGAGACGTTTGTTCCGAACTCGGCTCAGGCCGAACATGTCTCATGAAGAACTCGCGGCGCGAGCCGCGTTCCCGACATGCGATTCGTGATTGATCACATGTTGAAGAATCCGGATTTCAACACCGATCAAGTGGGACTTGTCGGCCACAGCTTCGGAGGCTGGACCGTGCTTGTTACACCCGAAGTCGATCAGCGTATAAGAGCCGTCGTCGCGCTCGCTCCGTGCGGAAATTCGAAACCGAGACCTGGCATTCTGAAGGCGACCCTGACTTTCGATTGGGGACGCAACGTGCCGACGCTGTACCTCGCGGCCGAGAACGACGTACCGATTCCTCTGGACGGGATATACGAGTTAATCGAACGCACTCGCGCGAGCAAGCGGCTGTTCGTCTTGCGGCAATCGGATCACGCGCACTTCGTTGACAACGTCGAGCAGGAGCATGAGCGCATGCGCACGACGCCTGCCAGCGGCGACTGGGCGTATATGCAAAAGGAAATGCGGCCGATCGAGGAATTGTGTTCGGGGGAACAGGCGCATTTATTCGTGCGCGGCTTGACGCTTGCGCACTTCGATGCCGGGCTGCGGATAGGAATTTCAAACCAGCGGTCCTTCGACCCCTTGTCGCATAATGGCGCCTTATGTCAACTTGGCGGATCCTTTGGGTCCCTGGGCCTTTTTTTCAAAGCCCGATCTTTCGCCTTCGTGACCTTAGCGGCCGAGGAGTTTATTCGGCGGTTCTTTATTCATGTCTTGCCGGATGGCTTTCAACGCATCCGTTACTATGGCTTTATCAGCAACCGGCATCGGGAACCAAAACTCAATCTACATCTTGTCTCCACTCCCACACGGCTCGCCGCGGCGCTCGGCTAAAAATGCTCTTCCTTGTGGCAACCGACGGTGCCCAGAGGGCTCGGGTGCGTGACGAATTTACGACAAGATTTTTCGCGTGGGCAGACTTTTCGGGTGGGCGGAGAAGTCATTTTCAGCTTCCTTGGATTTTTAGAAGCCTAATAAATTGACGACGTGAGCGTATACAAAAATGGGGTCAGACACCATTTTTCGTGCACCATTTAGAATCACAAGCAGGCTAGCCACGCAACTAGCGATTCGAGCTAGCCAAAAATCGCCTATATCTACTGTGTCACGGCAGTGGCCTTCACTACAACCAACAGGGTATTGCGCGATCGTCCTATTTGAATTCGAACTCGACGAATTCGAGACGCGTGGTCCCTGTGTTCTTGATCGAACGCGTCTCGCCCGCATCCTTCCAGATGAAGTCACCGTCGTAGGGCGCCATGCCGCGGTCGGCGTTCCCCGGAACGATTTCGGCGAGCACGCCGCCATGGACATAGACGCGCAGGCCTGGAGCCGATTGCGTGATCTGTCCTGTTGATTGCCCAGGTTCCAGGACCAGGCGCCAGGCGCGGATGCGCGCATTGTCCATAATCTGGGTGTAACCATTCACATGCACGCGGTCGGAAACTGTATTTCCCGCCGGTCCAGGCTTCCTGAAGATAAACGAGATGTTGTGGAACGGCGTCGGGCCGACATTCGTCGCCTTATGTGTGCGCGGGCCGTTCTTCGTAATATCCGTGAAGGTCGCGCGGCCCGGTTCGCCTTCGCCGCCCGTTCCGGGCGCGCTGACTTCGTTCGAGCCGTAATTCTGGTTCGTCTGCGACGCGGGCATCAGATTGACTGAAACGGAATCCGCATAGTGAGTGTGGTAACCGGTGTTGCGTCCCGGCGGAATGTTCACGTTCAGAAGAATGATGTAATCGTTCTGGAAGACAGGAATGTGGAACGGCGCCTTATCCATGGGCGCCGGCTTCTCCTCAAGCTGCGGCGCCGCGGACGCGGCCAGTGCAAAAGTAAGAACGACGATGGATACGAAAGCAGAGCGCCTCAAAGTTGCCTCCTGGATTTGTCGTTGCTGAGATTTTTAGAAGCCCAATACACTGGAAAATGTTTAGCGAAGCGTGCTGCTACTGTTCCGGCGGGCAGGGTGCGTTGGCATAGCCCGAGCGGAACGGTGTCACGACTCCTGTCGCCGGATCGAATTTATGGCGCCAGACACATGCCGTATCGTTGGCCAGCAGGTGGATTGATATCGACGTCGTCTCAGAGACAGTCTGGACATAGTGGATATCATCGAGCGGGGGAAGCAGTGTGTAAAATTCGCCAACTTTCAACGTTTGTTTTTTTGTAAACCGGAGTTCTGCGTGGCCTGGATCGTCTCCGTTATCCAGCCGCTGGTACACGGTCTCATTTTGCATGCCCCGATAAATACCGACCAGACCCCACGCCAGGTGATCGTGAACCGGTGTTGAAACTCCGGCTGGAACTACCAGCGAGAACAGGCAAAGCGATCCGTCCTGCGCCCGGTAAAGAGCGTATTGTCCGACACCGCCCCCCATCTTACTGCTCAGGTCGGGTCGCGAGCAGGCGTCGGGCAGCCATCCGTCGGCCGAAAGAAGTTTCGAGAAAGCAGGACGAAGTGCTTCAACGCGGTCCGCATCAGCCGGGATGGTCTGAGTGATTCGCCGTGTTTCGTGGATCAGTTCACGAATTTCCGGATTATCGATCAGAAAACCAAATCCCTCGGCATCGTGATTGTGGTGACCGAAGTCACACATGAAAAACCTCCTCTTGCACTCTGTGGGAACTTTTTACGTCTTCTTCCCGAAAATACCGCTGTTCGCCGCGGCGGTCATCGTTGCGGGGGGGTGCAAAGACGCACGCCCCCGCTTATTTGGCTATGGCTGTACCGGCTGGCCTAAGGGTGCCCGTTGGACAATCTCGATGCGGGTGCCCCAGGGATCGGTGATGTACGTTATGGTGCTGCCGGTGGGAGACTTGCGAGGAGGCTCGTCGAGCTTGATGCCTTCCGACTGGATCTTCTTCACGAAAGCTGCGTGGTCTTTCACGTCAAAACCGATGTGGTCCAGCACGCGCCCGCGCGTGGGTGCCTGCTTTGCGTCAGCCCTGGCGAACCGGATCTGTACGCCCGGGATGTCCACGACGGGGGCGTTATTGCGGCTACCGGGTTTCCCGCCGAAGGTCTTCGCATACCAGGCTTGCGCTTTGGAGATTTCAGTCTCCGGCAGGGATAAATGAACATGTTCATTGCGGATCGGCATCGACTGGGTCTTGTCTTCCAGGATTTCGATGCGAACGCCGTCCGGCGTCTCGACGAAGGCTTGGTCTACGCGGTTGTTGCCGCCCGGAAGCACGTTCACGCCCGCAGCCTTCCACTGCGCGGCCCGCTTCTGGACGTTGTCCACGATGAAACCGACATGGTTCACCACCGAACCCTGAGTGGCGCCAGTTCCTTTCTCGGTCCCGAGTACCAGATTGATCAAGACCCCGGGGAACATGATCTGTGGGTTTGCCCCGGGCATCAATTTGCCGCCCATGGCAAGAAAGAGTTTTTTGTTCGCTTCCACATCCTTTGACGCGATGTGCCAGTGACCCATCGTCACCCCGACCTGGTTGAACGGGGCCTGTTGCGCCGCCGCGGTGCTCGCGGTCAGCGTCAAAGCGACCAACATTACGAACAACACACTTATCTTTTTCACTGATCCCTCCCTGTTGACATGGATTTACCGTCTATTGATACGTGCATACTATCAGATTCGCCTCTTCGAGAAAGAATAGCGGAACTGCTCCGCACATGAGCGCCGCTCATTGCGTCGACAAAGACCGACGCTTTTTGGAATACCGCCAGGCTAGCGCGCTCAGAACATCGCGATCGGGTTGACCGGGGATCCGGTCGCGTTGGGCAGCGCCAGCGGCGTGACCGTCAGCATGAACTCCCAGCGATTGCGTAACGCCGCCGCTTCGCTCAACGCCTCCAGATCAGCGCGGTCGAGGATGTGGATGCCGAGAATCGCCTGAACGAAGTTGTGGACGGCGTTTCTGAACAAATCGCCCTGCGGCTGCGGTGAATAGCCGGCCGTTTCCCAGACAATCAGCGCGACGTCGCGTTTCTTCAGCCACGGCAGGATCGAATTATCGAACCCGGCGGCGCCATCGTCCGGCCCGAGTTTGGCCCGTCGACCATACCGGCCCCAGCGAAGCACCAGCGCGTCTCCCGGACCCACCTTGACACCGGCCCTCTTTTCCCATGCTTCGAGATCATCGGGAAAGATGCGATCGCCCGGCGCGAGATACGGGACGCCCTTCAGCCTCGCGATGTCGTACAACACCGCGCGCGTGACGATCCCATTCTTCATTGGGAGAACAGAGTTCCTTTCTGCACCCTTTTCCTTCGTCACCAGTTTGGTTGCGTCATACCCGTTCCACATCTTTCCGCGGAAGAACGTGTGCGCAAGGGAATCGATGTGCGTTGCGGCCGCGCCGTGAATGCACGGATACGCCACCCGATCCGTTGCCCCCGTCTCCGTCGTGGTCGTCATAGCCCACTCGGCCGGGCACGGGACGTCCTCCACCTTTTGAAAAAAGGTATTGGTCGAAAGTGACACGGGCACGCCTTCCTTGACGAGCGCCAGCGCGGCGCGGCGCTTGGCCGGCGTAATCAGGTTGAGCGTTCCAAGCTGATCGTCACGGCCCCAGCGTCCCCAATTCGACAATTCTGTCTGCCAGGCCTCGTATTGCGCCTCGCTTACGAGAGGACGGGATGATCCTACCTGGGAGGCGACCTTCTGAGACAGCACTGCGACGAGCGCGAAGGCACACGCGACGACTGAAACCGCCGCGCGGATTGTCACTGCTCTCAACGCGTTACGCGCCGTGACCGCATACACATGATTCAAGTTTGGATTAATTGATGATGTGGGGCGGGCCACAAATAGGGCTGTTCCCATGAACTGGTAGCCTTGACTTGTGTAGTACGCGAGAAACGCAACGCACTTCCTAACGTGAGCGGGGATACGCATAAGGGTCCCCAGTCGTCCGTCACTACTCGACAAGCGGCGCCTCCTATTCTGTGGTCTTCGTAGATTCGCATTGTCCTTTCTGCATTCTGTTGTTCGAGCAATTCCGCAAATGGAATCACTTGGAGCAATCGCTATTACGATACCACCCGGTAGCCACAACCCACCGCCAAATTCGACGGGTGAAGATCCATATGCGAGTTTAGGCTCATTTCCGCAGCCGTGGCGCAGTTGGTGCATTGTCACGCCAAGCAACGCGCGGCCACACTGGTCTACATCGCGGTATCGGCGCATTACATTTCAGTGGACTCAAACGTGATGCACGGAGTGGCCTGCATCGCCGGCACACGTAGCCGTTCAGCAACTGTATCCGACCCAATATCTTTGCAATGCGTCGGGCGCCGATCGGAAGCAAACTGAGACAGCGAGGAGCGCGCGTACGGTAATCAAAGCTTTGTGTTCGAGGCTTTGAACTTGCAGTTCTCGGTCATCCGGCTCAGTGTGCAGATAGGAATTTCAAACCAGCGGTCCTTCGACCCCTTGTCGCATAAGGGCGCCTTATGTCAACTTGGCGGCCAGGAGGCGGCGGATTTAAACAACGGTTCAGGCGCGCGTCCGTCCCAATTTGCATCCGGTTCATTCAACAAGAAAGCAAGGAGCGCTCGATTGTCATTTGCCATCAGGTGCGGCATCGGTGCGCCGAATGATTCCCCGCAGATTTCAGCCACCTTTTACGATTTCGGGACCCTTCGACCAATAGTGTCGGTCCCGTTGATCACCGGCCCTCCTTGCAGCTGCGGCTTTTCAGGCCAAAGCGCAGTTAATGTGACCGCCGCGGTCCGGGCCGGCAGCAGCACCATTGCAATCGCTGTAAATGGCGAAATTGTGATTGCACCGCTCACCAGCTTCCAACCATGGCCTTCTAATACATGGAAAGTCCAGCCTGTTTCAACCGGTGTGCGGCGAATCGACATGCCCGTCAATGCGATAAGCGCCCTTCCCGGCACATCGAAATTATTGTTGGCAACTTCGAGCCGGGCTGGGACCATGGGGAACAGTGTCGTCACTTTCGATTCCGATACGAACCAAATCGAAAGTGCGGCATTTATTGGCAGCGAGCCATCAATTCTATCCGCCTCTCCCGACGGATCAGCAGTTTACGCTTATCTCTAAGGGGATACGAGCTGGCGAGGCTTAATGTGGCGGCAGGCTCCCGCGATCTCGTATTCGCTGCGGACCCAACGGGCGGTTTTGATCAACAATACGGCGTGTTCGCCATGGCGGTGAGTCCGGACGGCGGTCTGGCCGTCAGCTCCTAATCAGCCTTCGTAGGTATAACCGGCGGCTTTGACCAGACCCGTCCGGGCCAATTCATCGGCATTTTTGACAACGGGGTTCCACGCCCACAAGTCGATGCGAACTCACAGGGGCCCTTCGCAAATGGTCCGGCCACGTTCGATCTGGCTTTCGATGACACTGGATCGCGGCTTTACGCCTATAACTCTTTCCTGTCATCCTTCGAGCTTAAACGGGAGGCTGTATCTCCGCTCGGAGTGCAATGGCTTTCCAGCAAAGGAGGGTTGATCAGCGGATACTTCGCCACAATCCGATACGCTCAGGGCTTGCTCTATAGTTCAAACGGCCGGGTGGTCGACCCTGAACAATCCGTAGTCGTGGGGCGATTCGAATTCCCTGATTCATGGTTCGTGGGATCGGGCGCAGCGGTTGCACCAGACCCTTCTGGTGGTAGAGTTTACTTCGCGACATATTCCGGAATTCTGATCTTCGACATCAACACACGTGTCCTGCTAGGGCGCCTTCCCATCAACCTCGGTTCGAATATCTTTAACTCCCCTCAGAGCCTCGTGAGGTTTGGAGCCGACGGCTTGGCCTTTTTGACTACCACCGGTCAGGTGTATCTGGTCAGTATCTCTGCGATCCCGCTACTGCCAACACCGCCTCAGTAGCTTTAACAGTCACATTGAGGCTCCGAGGACTCCAAAATAACATCCACAACTTCGATTCGGATGCCCCCGGTCGCGTCTTGCCGGAACACAGTTTGGGATCAAAACAATCTACCAATGGGTGGTCGAGTCGCGGCAACCATCACGCGTTTTCTTGCGCCGCGATCTGGCGTGCTTTGGGAGGACCCGGCGACACCCAGGGAAGTTAGAGCTCTCGCCGAGGTACGGATCTGGGCGGCGAGGGCGCGGGAGGATGAGCCGATTCCCTTGGCTCCGCGAGCGGATGGGAAGCCACCCTCAGCCGCACGCAGATCCTTGCGCACATCCTGTCGGCCCTCGCATCGGACGATAGTCTGATACCAAACACGCCACACGTGGGCGGTTGAACATCTCGAACAACACCCGCGCCGGTGCTTCAGTTCGTCGGGCGCGACCTGCCGTGTCGCCGTCGTCGAAGACGACATTTCATTTCACGTCCTACCTACGGCACTTTTGTGTTATTGCCCGAAGACCAAACGCCTGCTAGCAGGGGGAGAAACGTTATCCCGATCTGCATTGTACGTTGGCCGGATCTCACGGCGTCTCTTGTGCAGGCGGAAGGCAACGGCTTTTCCGAAACTGTACCCCGAGATGGAAGAATGCAGATCAGAGCACAGTGACAGTTTCTTCACTGGGGTCGCATCGGGGCAACTCTCATGGCCCAAGAACGACAAGTGAACCTCGTGTAGACTGCCGCCTAGGTCGGCTCTTACGGCTACTGAATAGAATTTGCCAGTTCTATTACTTGGGTTTCAGTCAATCCGCCCGTAAGGAAATAGATATGATCGGCCGTGCTCCACACCAGTGCCAAATCCCCGATCTTGCTGCCGTTCTGCAGAAGCAATCCGGGACCGGAATTCAGACGCACCTCGTGAATGTCCATTTCATAGCGGATTGGGATCGGAAAAAACAACGCCGGATTGGCCGCGAACTTCTGGCGAAGCGTCCGGGCATCGGGTGCGTTGATCCCCACAACGCGGAACAGAACCTCGACGAACTGGTCTAACGGAAAACCCGAAGGTGTGTTGAGCGTAGGCGCCGGCGCCTGAACGATAACGAAGTCGCCATAGTCGGCGAGAACGCCTGGTCCCCGTTCGATGGCAATCGTGACAGCTTCCCAGTCTTGCGGCATGGTCACATTCGTCACCGTCCCATCGCGCAAAGCCTGGCTAAGAGCCTCAAGCTCGATTCTGGCATCCGTGTGAACCGGGTCAGTCACACCGAGTTGAATCGGCGTGGCCGACTTGGGAAGCCGAGGAGTGAATCCCGCCCGCATTGCGGCCTCGTTGAGGCTCGCGACGGGTTCGGCATCCGGAACCGGGTCTGCAAAAAAGGCGCGCAATGGTGGCGGCAGTCTGTTCATCCCCGCGGGATCCACGCGCAAAATTTCAAAGCGCTTCAGCTTAATGGCCTGCTGGGATTGCAGAGCAAGGAGAAGAACAAGGAGAAGAAACATGGAACGAGTATAGAGCAACTATTGACGAACGATTGAGCTGGAAAGAAGATCGAGTAGATCACTTGGCAAAGATTTGTTGCAGCCTCTCCGGTTCCAGCAGACTTCTCAACCGCAGATTCCCGAATCGCGCTTCAATGTCGCTCAGTAACAATTCGCGATATTCCAAGGTGGCCTCGTTGTCCACGTGGCGGTAGACGTAAACGACCTTTCCGGGTCCAGGCGGCGCCTTTAGATCTCCTGGAAAGTCCTGAATAGCATCATAGGAAATCACGAATGCAAGGGCGTGCTCCTGAGCACTTGTTACGACGTCGCCAACAACAGAGCTATCCACGGATTCGGGATCACAAGGATGGTTATTCCTCATGCACCAATCTTCATGCGTGCGATAGAACTCGGCCAATTTAGCGCCGTAAGCCGAACGGATCGCCTGAAAAGGTTTGCGCGGGAACAGTGCCATTTCCTGCCCGGTCCTGGCGTCGTAAACGGCAAGTTCGGCCGGATGGACCGGAGCGAAATGGACCTCGCTGCGTTGAAAAACGGTCAACCCGTCGCCAAATGCAGCCAGATACCAGCCGTATAGCGCCGCGCGAAACTCCAGATTGCGCGACACGACCAGGAGGCAGCCCGCCGACGGATTGATATGCGTGTCGAGAAGAAACGCATCCGGCAAAGCGTGTACGCTCAGAACAGATCCCACGCACTCGCTATGCGCGATTCGATCGCCAGCCAGAGCCAGTTGTCCTGCTTTCCACTCGCCCGAGTCGCGGTCGTAGCTCAATAAGCGTAACGGGTCCTCCAGTGCGCCCGATGGTAAGTCCCAGTAGTAGGCAAGAACATAGACGGAGCGGTCGTCCAGACCGGCATAGCTTGTGATCGGACGTTCCTGTTCTCCCGCTGCTTCTCGGGGAGCCGTCAGTCCGGCGGCGGCAATGACTTCAGCCAGGGTTTGCTTTCTGGCCTGCCTGGTTTCAGCCGGCAACAAAAGCACAGCGATTCCAGCGAGGATGCAGCTCAAACCAACATGTCTCAGGACAGCCATGCCATCGACAATGGTATGCATCCGCCAGTGGTGCAACAAGGCAAAATGACTTTTGCTCCTGCTATCCCAGCCGCACAGAGTCTGCCCTGTGCACAAATCGCATTTCGCTGTATAGTGTGCGCAAATTAATGAACATCTCCCTGGAAGGAGGAGCGTGTGATGCTCTCAACATTCAGGCGCTCGTCGCGGCGAGACGTCCGGTTTGCGGTGCTGCTATTGGTTTTGCTGACGGGCTTAACCGTGCCGGCCTTGGCCCAGGTCTCCAACGCCGTTGTCACCGGTATCGTCACCGATGAGCAGCGCGGCATTCTGCCGGGTGTGACTATTACAGTGACGAATGCAGAAAGCGGGGTCGTCCGGTCGACTGTGACGGAAGAATACGGGCGGTACCGTGTCGGCGGCATTCCACCTGGCCGCTATAACGTGAAGGCCGAGTTGCCGGGCTTTGCAACCCAGGAAGTCAAGGACATCACGCTCACCATCGGCCTCGAATATACCAAGGACTTCACCATGAGCGTTGCCGGCGTTCAAGAATCGATCACGATCACGGGCGAGTCGTCGATTGTGGAGACGACGAAGACCGAAGTGTCTGGGGTTGTCACGCAACAGCAGATTGAAACGCTGCCGTTTCAGGATCGTGGCACCCTCACCCTCAGTCTGCTGCTGCCGGGGACAGGGACCGACACAACGCGGGCCAAGCGAAGCGCCGTCAACGTCGGCGCCGGAATTTCGACCAGCTCAACCAGCTACCTGGTGGATGGACTCTCCAACGCCACGGCGATCAGCGGCGAGCAACGTCACGACATTCCTCAGGCGGCGATTCGGGAATTTGCAGTCCATACGACTCAAATCCCGGCGCAGTTCGGGCAACGCGCCGGCGGGGTCGTATCCATCGCGACCAAGAGCGGAACGAACGATCTGCATGGCGAGGCCTTCGAGTTTTTCCGCAACAAAGCGATGAACAGGCTCGACAAGTTCCAGGAACTGCAGCACGCCGCGAAACCGGATTACCTCCGCCACGAGTTTGGCTTTGCGCTCGGCGGGCCGATCCTAAAAAACCGCCTGCATTACTTCGGTACTTTCGAACGAAGCCGCGAGCACAGCTTCTTTACCGTCAACACCGGCAGGCCGGATCTTTACCAGGCGCTCGAAGGTACGTTTGAAGGCGGGTACTATACGAACATCGGGTTCCTTCGCGCCGATTATGAGATCAGCAATAAGCAAACTCTCTTCTACCGCTACACCAATCAGCATACGTTGTTCTATTGCAGCGGATGCGGCGCAAACAGCATGGCGGCCTTCAGCAACAACGACAATCTGATTCCGCGAGACATGCACGCCATCGGCCATACGTGGGCCATCTCCAACCGGATGCTGAACGAGTTCTACTTCATGCGGGGAGCTGCCTCGGACCGCAGCTACCTCAACAAGGACTATGCGCCAAAACAGTACCAACAGGTGGTGACGATTCCGGCCTCCATGGGCGGCGGGACGATCATCGGCACCTCGATATACCGGTTTCCAAGCC
>Ga0209058_1002584_pt1 | contig 14837 bp, 12 predicted proteins | sample GraSoiAngelo_147_FD_185904 | JGI IMG/M metagenome (GOLD analysis project Ga0209058, IMG submission 185904) | Grasslands soil microbial communities from the Angelo Coastal Reserve, California, USA - 14_1009_05_40cm (SPAdes) (version 2) | ecosystem: Environmental > Terrestrial > Soil > Grasslands ... | reverse complement strand
GGGAGATTGGAGCTGTAGCGGGCGGTCTATAAAGATGGGAATGAATTGGCAATACGGAAAATCTACTCTCTCCCTCTGGGAGAGGGTAGGGTGAGGGTCTCAAGATTCGCCTAGACCTGCGACCCTCAGCCGGCGCGCCAGCCCGCTGGCTGTCGCGCCGCCCTCTCCCAGAGGGAGAGGGACCGCCTTTCAATTCATTCCTTAATAGGCCGCCGCTACTATTAACATTGATGCAAAAATTACTAATTTTTTCGGTTTTGTTACTTCCAACCTTATTCCTACCCTGCCTCCTGTCCGCCGCCGACTTGCGTTTGATCGACGCTGTACGGCGCGGAGATCGCAACGCTGTCCGTGAACTGCTGCGGAATCACGTCGACGTCAATGTCGCTCAGCCCGATGGGTCTACCGCACTGCTGCTTGCCGCCGATCGCAATGATCCTGAACTGGTGGATCTATTAATCAAAGCGGGAGCGAACGTCAACGCTCGCAACGATTACGGAGCCACCCCGCTCTACGCCGCAAGCGCCGGCGGCAATATCGAGATTCTCGAGATCCTCTTGGACGCGAAAGCGGACGTGAACGCGACGCTCGTGCGGGGCGAGACCCCTCTTATGGCTGTTGCCGACAAAGGGAATCTCGACGCGGTGCGCTTACTGCTCGATCACGGCGCTGATGTGAACGCTCGAGAATCGAAGGGAGGCCAGTCGGCCTTGATGTGGGCCGTGGCCGGCAGGCACATCGGAATTGTGAAGCTTCTGCTCGATCATGGAGCAGACGTCCGTGCCCGGTCGAAGGGCGATTTCACCGCGCTGCTCTTTGCTGCGCAGCAGGGAGACGGCAGCTCCGGCCGCCTGTTACTTGAAGCCGGAGCCGACATTAACGAAATACGGAAGAGCGATCGCATGACCCCGCTCATCGTTGCGGCCGCGAGCGGCCACTCCGAGTTTGCCGCTCTTCTTTTGAACCATGGCGCCAATCCGAATCTGACTGATGACGGAGGCCGCACAGCACTGCACTATGCGGCATTGGATGAGAAACGCGTGGATCTGGTGAAGGCCCTTCTCGGTCACGGCGCGAATCCAAATCCCCGGACCACGAAGGATTCCCCTCGCAACTACAACGCGGGTGTCAGCTTTAAAGGCGCGACCCCACTGCTTTTTGCCGCTTCGCGCGGGAATATCGATGCGGTTCGCGCATTGATCGCAGGCGGCGCCGATCCGTTTATGACTACCGACGACAAGACTGCGCCCCTGCACGTGGCGAGCTGGGGCGGCACTCCTTATGCGAAAGATTGGACCGAAGACGAGAAGAAAAATTTACTCGCGGTTACCCGGCTGTTGGTCGAATCAGGAGCGGATGTCAATTCGGCCGGTGAGCACAAATGGACCGCCCTTCACGGAGGGGCTTACAAGGGAGTCGACTCGGTCGTTCAGTTTCTTGTTGAGTACGGGCAAACTCCTTTGAGCATCGCCACCGCCGTCATCACCGCCGGCATCAAGGACTATTACTATCAGAGCTCTCGCGTCGTCCGGCAAAGCACCGCCGACCTTCTGTTGAAGCTGGGCGCCACGCCTCTCGCCCAATCCGGCGTCCAGACGCTGGAACTGTTCTCGAAGGAGCGGTAACCGCAGGAAAACCCGCCCCCGGCTTCCTTCTTGCCATAACGACGTCCGCTTGTGAGCATCCGTCTTGAATCTGCCAGATGCATCATCGTTGGATGGGCAGCGTGGCGATGGACAAAGTCGGAAACATTGATGTTGGCTACAGTGTCTCCGGTTCGACGATGTATCCCGCCATCCGCTATACCGGTCGTCAAACCACCGATCCAATCGGAACGCTCCAAAGCGAAGTCAGTGTGGTTGAGGGTAACGCAAGGTCCAAATCTCAGCCGATGGGGGACTACACGAGGATGAGCGCGATCCTGTTGACGATAGCACGTTCTGGTATACCAGCGAGTACCTGAAGAGCGGCGGCACGTTCAACTGGAGCACGGAGATCGCACAATTCAAATTTCCGTCGTGTCCGGCGCCATGAGATAGGCCGCGAACGCTGTAGGGGCGGTCTATGACCGCCCACAATATCGAAACCGAGACATCGGGCGGTCAATAGACCGCCCCTACGGGGATCAGCCGACGACGAGCGCGCCGTGCCGGCTTTGGCCTTCGGTCATTCCGCGAGCCTTCATCCAGTCGTAAGCGCGGTTGAATAGCGCCTCGTCGTAGTAGTCCACGTGCTTGTAGCGGACGAACGCGCGCAGCAGTTCGTGCGGTTCTAGCGCGCCCTTCGCGTGCGCCGTCACATGATGGGCGTAACTGTAAAAGCCGGCATTGATGAGATCGACGGCTTTGTTCTCTGCATCGTAGTAGGCCTTGCGCTGCTCCGGCGTCAATTCCGCCGCCACGACCTCCCCTCCACGGTAGAAGGAAGCTGCGATGATGTGGGCGCCTTCTTTCAAACCAAGGCTGATGAAAGGCTCCATGACGGTCACCGCGCGGTAGGTGCCGTTCTTGAGTCCACCCCACCGCTTCTGCGGTAATCCCCCGGCTTGAATGTGGATGTGATCGCGGCCGATGGCGCTCTCCAGCATCTGGATGGTCGTGTAATGCGAGCCGGTGAGTTCCTGAACCACCACGGGAACGTCGAACATGTCACGCGGCGTTTGTAGCTCGTCATCAAACGTCAGGATGGCTTGCGCCGCGATCGCCGCCCGGAGAGCCGCAACTTTGCCGCCGCGTTTGCCGCGCTCCAGTCGGTCGATGCTGGCCCATTCGCAGACGTTGTAGCTGTCGGCCGACCCGCACTCGAAGAGTTCTTCTTTGAGGCGGGAGAGAACCGGCTTCTCCGCGCTGTCCTTTTCCCGATCGGCGTAGGTCGCCGAGAAGCTGACATCGAGCCCTGCTTTTTCAAACAGGCCTTCTTCGATGGCAACAATCACCGGCAGGTCAAACACCGGATTATTCGGTGCGATTTTTACGACAGGCTTCGCCGCGGAACTCATAAACGGAACCTCCCGTCGCTAGCATACCTCCCCTACCGCAGCAGATCCAGCGCCGGATTGCGGTCGAAAAATCGAAAGGGAGTAAAGAAATCTTGTGTTTACTCCCCGAGCATTGGGCTTACTTGTTTTGAAGCTCCTGATAGATGACGTTGAAGTTTCCGCCGGGGCCGCCACGTCCACCCTGAAGGTTATATTCTTTGAATTTGTCGGGAAGCTTCAGGTCAGCCATCGCCTGTTCTGGAGTCTTGCCGGCGGCGAGCGACTTGCGAGCGTGCTCGAGGAACAAACGGTTGAATTCGCCATAGTCGACGAAGTCCTGCCACTTCAAGGGACCGGTCGTCGTATGGCCGGTAATGACGGTGTCGACGTTTTTAATCGCGCTCACGGCTTTGGCAATGGTTTGGGGGTAAGCGATTCCGCTTCCCCCGTTGTTCCTGTCGATCAATGGTTGGCCCCGCGTCGCAAAAACGTCGCCGGCATGCATGGCGCGCAATGCGCGGAACACGACGAACGCATCGCCATTGGTGTGGGCCGCTCCGAAATAATAAAGGTCGATGGAGTCGGGTCCGCCCAGCAACGTCATGCGGTCCTTGAAGGTCTTGTCCGGCAGGGCGTACTTGTTTGCCGAATCTTTGAAGACATCCATCTTCTCCATATTCGCCTTTGTGTTCTCGTGCGCGACAATTTCAACACTTGCCGGAAAGAAGACATTGCTGCCGGTGTGGTCGCCGTGAGTATGGGTGTTGACGATGAGCGTGACAGGCTTGCTGCTCACCGTCTTGACCTGATCCAGAATCGCCTGGCCATTGTTGGCGAGCTTCGTGTCGACGATCACGACACCGTTTGCCGTGAGGAAGACCGCGGTATTTCCTCCACCGCCGGGAATCATATAAAGCCTGTCCGTGACTTTTTGGATCGTGCCGATCGGCCCGAGACCGGCGCCACCACCGCGCCCCTGTCCACCGGCGCCTTGTCCTGCTTGCTGCGCGATGATGCCGCCCGCGAGCATTACTAACGCGACGGCCACAATCGTCCCCAATACCAACAGCCGTTTCATGAGAACCTCCCAATTTGAATAGTGTGCGGCACATGCCGCGTTTAGAGCCGCTCCTTGAAGAAGCGCAGGATCGGGCTTGCCGTCTCCGATGACCGGCTGCCCGGCTCCAGTATCGGATCGGATGCAAAGAAATGGCCCGCGCCTTGAACGACGATGTGCCGCGCGTAGAAGCCAGCCTGTTTCAACGCCAGCAGGAAATTATCCGACTGCGCGCGATCGACGATGTCGTCCTCGGTACCATGTACGATCAGGAATGACGTCGCGTTCTTTGCCTTGACCACGTATGTTATCGGCGACGCCTCCAGATAAATCTTGCGGTTCTCCGTCAACGGCGCGCCGAGAAACTTCTCGGTGATGTTATCGTGCGGCCGGTGCAGTTGATCGTGATTCCATTGCTGCGCCATATCATAGACGCCGTAGAAGCCGACCACCGCCTTCACGCGCGCGCTCACCGACGCAAAAACGTCCTTAGGATAAGCATTGATGAACGGAGCATCTTCGTAGGTGAGCGAGGTCAGCGCAACCAGATGTGCGCCGGCCGAATCGCCCATCATGCCGATCCGCTCAGGGTCGACTTTGATCGCCTCGCCTCGCCCGCGAACAAATTGCACTGCCGCGCGCACGTCCTGCGCCGCCTGCGGATAAGTCTTCTGCCCCGGCTTGGACAGCCTGTAGCTGACCGCGAACACCACATAGCCCTGCTGCGCCAGATAACGACCCCAGTAACCATAGGCGGTGCGGGCGCCCGCCTGCCAGCCGCCGCCGTGTACCGCGACGATCGCCGGATATTTGCCCGGCGCCTTGGGTTGATACAGATCGCCCTGCAGTACAACTCCGTCATGATTGGCGTATTCGACGCCACTCTGAATCTCCACGTCCCCTGCCGCCGTCTGCGCGCGCGCCGGAACAAGACCCGCCGCGAGCGCCACAGCGCCGATGATCGTCGCCCCGAATATAGACTTCATGCGATCCTCCTGAGATTTTTTTGGGTGTCAGCATAAGCCACCCGCGCAACCGAGCGCGCAGGAATTATAAACACAGATAAATGTATTTCATCAGGCGGTCCCCGATCCCCAAAATCGCTGATTCAGTTGCCGGAGGTTTTTCGCTGCCAGCCTTAGAAGCCCGCTGGCTTGGAAGTGGAGCGCACAGCCCGCACGTTCACACGATTGACAAAAACGCCAAAACTTTTTTCAATGGCTCAGTCCGCGAAAGCGCACGATGCTAAAGCAACGTGGACAGGTAGTTGTGGTACTCGTTCTGTAATTAACCAAAGGAATGGCAAGGACAGTATTGGTTCTCTTCCATAAAATTCTCGCAAATGGCAATGCGGCCGCGGTTTTCCTCAAACTCAAAGGAATAAGCGTAAGTCCTGCAGGTTACGCTACAAGAGAGGTCCCTTTGAAAATGTTCCTTCGCTTCAGTCTACTCGTTGTAATCCTCAGTCCCGTCCTGAACGGTGTTGCTCAGACTATCACGACATACGCAGGTCCTCCTGTGCCAGTGCTGGGAGCTTTGGCGCCTACGCAATATTTCGACCGGACGGAAGGTATAGCGCCGGATAGCGCAGGTGGTTTTTACTTCAGCAGCAGCCCTGAGAACCGCGTTTATCGGGTCGCGGCCGATGGTGTTTTGAGCCTAATTGCGGGTACTGGAACCTCGGGTTTCAGCGGAGATGGTGGCCCAGCCGTGTCCGCCCGACTTTCCTATCCAGGAAATCTAGTGGTTGATGGCAGTGGCAACCTCTACATCGCGGACTGGGGGAACGATCGTATCCGCAAGGTTAATACAGAGGGAATCATCAGTACTATCGCGGGTAACGGTAAGGAGAGATTTGAAGGGGACGGGGGGGCCGCGACTTCGGCGTCATTAAACGGCCCAAGGGGAGTCGCCGTAGATCCTGCCGGTAATGTATACATCGCGGACCGGGGAAACAGTCGTATCCGCAAGGTTGATACAGTGGGACTCATCAGCACTATCGCAGGTAACGGTACCTCTGGATTTAGCGGGGACGGCGGGCTGGCGACGGCGGCCTCATTCGATGCGTGGAGCCTTGCGGTGGATGTTTCCGGCAACCTGTACATTACGGACGCGAGGAATCACCGCGTTCGTAAGGTGAATACCGCCGGGATCATCAGTACAGTCGCGGGTGATGGTGGGGATATTTTCGGCGGAGATGGCGGGCCGGCGACGGCGACCTCAGTCCTCCCGGTTGATATTTTTGTCGACCCCGGTGGCAATCTCTACCTCGCGGATGCCTCTTACCGCGTGCGTAAGGTGAACGGTGATGGGATCATCACCACGATTGCCTGCAACGGTACCTCCGGATTCACTGGGGATGGCGGACCGGCGACGGCGGCCTCCTGCGTACCGTACCGTGTTGCACGGGACAGTGCCGGAAATCTTTATGTTGCCGACGGAAGTTCCAGGCGTATTCGCAAGGTGAGCGCTGCCGGAATCATAACCACTGTTGCGGGCAGAGGCACTGGCCAATCTAGTGGCGATGGGGGCCCAGCAACTTTGGCCGAATTAATTCAGCCCCTCGGTGTGGCGGTCGATCCCGCGGGAAACGTGTACATCGCAGACGAGGGAAGCAATCGGATCCGCAAGGTTAATACGGCGGGAATCATCAGTACCATCGCGGGTAACGGTAAACAGGGATTTGACGGGGACGGGGGCCCAGCGACTTCGGCCTCATTATATGAGCCAAGCGGAGTCGCGGTAGATCCTGCCGGTAATGTGTACATCGCGGACGCGGGAAATCTTCGGATCCGCAAGGTTGATACCGCGGGAATCATCACTACTATCGCGGGTAACGGTAAGGAGGGATTTAGCGGAGACGGGGGCCCAGCAACTTCGGCCGAATTAAGTTTCCCAGTGGGAGTCGCTGTCGATCCCGCGGGAAACGTGTACATCGCAGACGAGGGAAGCAATCGGATCCGCAAGGTTAATACGGCGGGAATCATCAGTACTATTGCGGGTAACGATACGCAAGGATTTAGCGGGGACGGAGGCCCGGCGACTTCGGCGTCATTAAACAAACCAAGGGAGGTCGCGGTAGATCCTACCGGTAATGTGTACATCACGGACCGGGGAAACAATCGGATCCGCAAGGTAAATACGGCGGGAATCATCAGTACTATTGCGGGTAACGATACGCAAGGATTTAGCGGGGACGGAGGCCCGGCGACTTCGGCGTCATTAAACAAACCAAGGGAGGTCGCGGTAGACCTTGCCGGTAACGTGTACATCTCGGACGCGGGAAATTTTCGGATCCGCAAGGTAAACCCTGCCGGAGTTATCAGCACCGTTGCGGGACGCGGAACCTCTGGTTTCACTGGAGACGGCGGGCCTGCAAGCTCGGCTCAATTGGTTCCACGCGGAGTTGCAGTTGGCGTGCAAGCGGATCTTTACATCGCCGATGGCAGTCTTCGTATCAGACGCGTTGACAACTTAGGTTTGCCGCGTGTTGGCAGTTTCGCGCAGATTGCATCTGGCGCAGGATGGAAAACAACGATCGTCCTCGTAAATTTGTCTTCCATCGCGGTCAGTGCTCGTGTCAACTTCTACGGAGATTCAGGAAACCCATTAATACTACCCCTCGTCTTAGCAGATGGCTCCGGCACCGCAAGTTCATCAATAGATCTCAGCATGCAAGCGCGAGGATCGGCGGTGCTCCAGACTGAAGCATCGACATCGTCCGTAAGCCTTGGATGGGCTGAGATTGAAGCTTCCGGACCCTTGAACGGCTATGCCATATTTCGCCAAAGGCTACCCGGCCTTCCGGATTCCGAAGCTACAACTCCGTTAGAAACTATAGCTTCCTCGTCCATGGCATTTTTCTTCGACAACGTGGCTGGTTTTCAAACAGGCATTGCAGTCGTAAATCTGTCCGCGTCTGAGACGACAGTCACTGCAGTTTTCCGGGACGAGAATGGCTTGCAATTAGGTTCCTCTCAGTTCTCGATCCCAAGGTCGGGTCACTCTTCATTCTTTTTGAACAGCAGATTTCCGACCACTGCAAATCGACGCGGCATTGTCGAATTTCAGAACCAGTCTGGCATTACAGGCGTCGGCTTGAGATTCAGTCCATCATTATCGTTCACTTCCGTGCCAGTCATCCGATGACTCGGCAGCCCCTTGAGGCGCGGATGCGCCACATGTCATTTTCTTGTCTTTCTCTTTGTCCTTCTCCGCATAGGCGGTCAGGCCAACGATCATGCATAGACAGACAGCTGCAACAGTAGCAAATACTCTTACAGGCTTTGTTGGAATCATCTGATCCTCCTAGGACAGGGTTATAAGTATCTCTGACGATTTTCAGTCTGTGAAAAAAATTGAATTATCACGTTGTAGATTTTTCCGCAATCCTGTGGCTGACCAAAAAAAATTCCTCCTACGGAGAGAATGACTACCTCTTTATGTCTGGGGTGGACTTTCTGCGCGGTTTCGTTCCAGCATGACGTTTGTGATATGGATCGCTCTGCAACGGGACGCCTTAGCCCGGCGCGCCCTGCAGGCTGCGATCGACGCGCCAGGGCAGGAGGGGCTGTGAAGCATGAAACTTTGAGCGGAAAACGCGGGACGGGGAATCCTCTCGATCTGCGCCGTTGGCTGAGCGACATTGAGGGGTTGGGCGAGCTGAAGGAAGTCCGCGGCGCGGATTGGAATCTCGAGCTGGGTGCCATCAGCGAACTCAACGTAAAAAAAGAAAAGCCGCCCGCGCTGCTCTTCGATGAGATCAGCGGCTATCCGAAGGGGTTTCGCGTTCTGACCTGCAGTACCAGCAGCCCCGCGCGGCTTTCCTCGATACTGCGCCTTCCAGTAAAGACAGAGCATCGTCAACTCGTCGATGAGTTGCGCGGTAAGCCCCGCGTCTGGGAATCACAAGCAGCCAAGTACGGGCCCGTCGGTGTGAATGACGGATGTGTTTTCGAAAACATCCAGACGGGCCCCGATGTCGACATCCTCACTTTTCCGGCACCCTTCTGGCACGAGTTGGATGGCGGACGCTACATCGGTACGGGCTGCTCGGTTGTGACGCGTGATTTCGATTCGGATTGGGTCAACGTCGGCACCTACCGGATGATGGTTCATGACCGTAATCATGTCGGGCTCGACATGATCGCAGGGAAACATGGCCGCATCCATTACGATAAATACAAAAAGGCCGGCAAACCTTTTCCCGTTGTGGTGGTGCTTGGAGGGGACCCGCTCGGTTATCTCATCTCCGGAATCGAGATCCCGTTCGGCATGTGCGAGTACGACTACATGGGGGCAATTCTCAGCGAGCCCGTCGCCGTCGTTTACGGGGAAGTTACGGGACTTCCCTTCCCCTCGGCTTCCGAAATTGTCTTGGAAGGCTGGGTGCAAGCGAATGACGAACGCACCGAAGGACCCTTCGGCGAGTTTCACGGATACTATCCGGGAAAAGCCGGTACAGCGCCCGTTGTAACGGTCGAACGAATCTACTACCGCAACGATCCGATCCTGATGGGAAGCCCGCCGGCGAAGCCTCCTAACGACTACTCGTATTCGAAAGCCGTCATGCGTTCGGCATTGCTGCACGAAGCCCTCGTTGCCTCAGGCGTACCGGATGTCCGAGGCGTGTGGGCGCACGAGATTGGCGGCGCCCGCATGTTCAATGTCGTTTCGATCAGACAGCGATACGCGGGCCATGCTCGCCAAGCGGGCCACATCTTGAACCAATGCGGGGTCGGCGCGTATATGTCGCGTTACTCGGTGGTGGTCGACGAGGACATCGATCCCTCCAACCTGCAGGAAGTGATGTGGGCCGTCGCGACTCGTTCGGATCCCGCGACAAGCCTCGATATCATCCAGCGCGGTATGGGATCGAAGAATGATCCAATGTATGTCACATATCCCGACGACACTCCCTTCAGCTCCAAAGCGATCATCGATGCCTGCCGGCCTTTCAACCACCTGCACGACTTCCCTGCGGTCGCCGAAGCAAGTAAGTCGCTGCAAGATAAGATTCGCGCAAAGTGGAAGGATCTGTTCCGAAATCTGTAACCGCCGATCGCCAACTTGTAAGATCGATGCACAATTTTGTTAGCGATTTTTAATATCGATAATTGCTATTCGGATTGTGGAATGGCTGTTACAAATTGGCGATCGGCGGTTGCCGATCTAAGATCTTTCGAATCCGCCAGCGGTCCGTATGGATGCCGCCAGTATGCGACACAATTCTTCGTTTTCCGCGACAACCGCGACTATTTTATCGCTCCTCAGTAGCGAGCCTGCCATAATCAGCTGAAGCCAGACGGCGGTCTCATTTAACTCCTTTAACACGATTCGAAGCTTGTGGATGAAGTCGGAGCGGCTTTCTGCACCCCTTGCTTCAGCGTAATTTGCGGCGGCGGCGGTTCCTGATCTTAGGACTTGCTTTGCGATATGGCCAGCTTGTGGTGTTTTGCACGAACCTTTCCCAAAATCAGAAATCTGCAACCGCCGATCGCCAACCTTCAAGATGGATGCACAATTTGAATCGCAATTCTCCATCATTGAAAATCGCGAAGAAAATTGTGAATCTGTGTTACAACTCGGCGATTGCAGATGTGAGATTGAGGAAGCATGGCGTTACAAACCTCCGGACAGATTCGCGTTGCCATGGACCGGACCGCGGTTTTCCAAACCGTTAAAAATCCCGTATGGCTTGCGCAGTGTATTCCCGGATGCAAAGATTTGCGCGAGCTATCGGATGGACGTTATTCGGCGGCTCTGACGAATGAGGTGGGCTTCATCACGCTTAGCTTCAAAGTCATTGTCGAAGTCGTTAAGATCGATCCTCCAAGGCTCATCGAGGCGAAGATCACCGGCGACGCCATTGGACTAGTCGGCCGCGTTCAGGCCACTGCGGGATTAGAGCTGTCCGAAGTCGGACCTAAACAAACTGAGATCCGCTATTCATCCAATGTCAGTCTGACCGGAAAGCTCGGGGGCCTGGGCGAGCCGGTATTTCGGGCAAAGAGCGCGGAAGTCGCAAAGCAATTTGGAACGAATTTGAAGGCGGCGATCGATCGAATGCCCACAGAAGCGCAGATATGAAATCCTTCGACCTCGCAGAACCAGCAACTATTGAGGAAGCGGTTGCGCTTCTCGATCCCGAGGACAAAAGCGTGCGGGCCATCGCAGGGGGCACCGCTCTGATGCTGATGATGAAGACGCGGCTGTTTCAGCCGACACGTCTTGTCAGCTTGCGCCGCCTCAACGGAGATCTTCGCGGCTTACGTGTGAATCAGGACGGCGGATTGCGCATCGGCGCGATGACGTCGTTGGCTCAGCTCGAATACTCTCATCTCGTTGCGAGTACGTATCCCGTGTTGAGCCGGGCTCTCGGAACGCTTTCGAACATCCGGATACGTAACGTCGCGACGCTCGGCGGACATCTGGCTCACGGGGATCCGCATATGGATCTTCCGCCGATTCTGATGACGCTTGGGGCAAAAGTTTCGGCGGTCAGCCCCCGTGGCCGGCGTTGGGTCGATATTTGCGATCTCTTCACGGGCTATTACGAGACTTCATTAATCAAAGATGAACTGATCACCTCTGTCGAAATCGCCGGCCAGCCGCCGGGCGTTTATTGTTGGTATGAAAAGTTCACAGCGCGTTCGGCCGATGATTGGCCGACAGTCGGAGTAGCCGTACGGTATATCGTCGATTCCGGTGTTATCCGCGACCCACGTGTTGCGGTCAGTGCCGCGACGGAACGCCCGATGCGCAGCGCTGCGGCCGAAGCTGCGCTGACGAACGCGCCTCTGGCCCCGCACGTGCTTTCGAAAGCGGCGGACGCCGCGGCCGATGAACTGGAACCGATCGCCGACCTCCATGGCACTGCCTCCTACAAACGCGAGATGGTGCGCGTGCATGTTCGCCGTGCGCTGGAGAAAGCAGCACAATGGCGAAGATAATCGAGCCGCCTCCAAAGACCGAACGTCAAGCTCCACCAACGCGGCAAGTCAAACGCTCGGTGCGCCGTCTGGAGAGCAAGTCCAAGGTCGATGGCAGCGCGGAATATATTCACAATCTCACGCTGCCTGGAATGCTCTACGGGAAGATAGCTCGCAGTTCGATTCCGCACGGCAAAATCCTCAGTATCGATCCAGGCGCGGCGCTCGCTCTTGAGGGCGTTTACGCGGTGATCACCGGGGACGATATCCGCCGGCTCATTCCTGATCCTTACTACGGTCCGGCATTTCACGATCAGCCGATTCTGGCGCTCGATAAGGTGCGCTATGCCGGCGAACCGGTCGCCGTGGCGCTGGCGAAGGATCCCCATGTCGCCGAGGAAGCAGCAGATTTGATCGCGGTGGAATATGAGCCACTGGAAGCGGTCTTTGATGAGGTCCAAGCCGCAAAACCGGGCGCTCCCATCATTCACGACGTGCTCAAACCAGCCACGACTTTTCCCGATCTCAAGCATCTTCAAGGACGATCCGGAACGAACGTCGCTCTCAGCGCGCACGTGCGCCGCGGCGACTTGGCCCAGGCTTTCAAGGAATCGGATTATGTCTTTGAACAGACGTTTCGCAACGGCAAGGTCATCCATGCTCCTCTAGAGCCGTATGTGACAGTCGGAGAGATGGCCGGTCCAGATGGATTGACGATTCATACGGCATCACAAAGCCCATCCTTCGTCCGGTCGGAACTAAGCCGGCTCTTGGGCTGGCCGGAAAATCGCGTCCGCGTCCGAACGGCGTTTTTGGGCGGCGGATTTGGCGGCAAGCTCTACATCAAGCTCGAAGCGCTGGTTGCCGCCTGCACTCTCTTGGTTCGAAAGCCGGTGCGCATTGCGCTGACGATGGAAGAGCAGTTCTACACGATCACCAAACACGGCGCGACAGTTCGGCTCAAGACAGGAGTCCGGAAGGACGGACGCATCGTCGCCCGCGAAGTCGAAGTGTGGTGGAACGGCGGCGCTTATGCAGATATCGGGCCGCGGGTCACGCAGAAGTCGGGTCTGACCTCCTCTGGTCCTTACGATATCGAGAATATTTCCATCGAAAGCCATGCGGTTTATACCAACGAGCCGCCGGCTGGGGCGCTGCGCGGCTTCGGTATCTCGCAGGTGGTGTGGGCATACGAGTCTCAGGCCGACGTCATGGCGCGTGCGCTGAATATCGATCCGATCGACTTTCGGCGGAGAAACATCCTGCGCGAAGGCCGGCCGCACGCGACGGGGATGCCGATGACCGATATCGACATCGACGCGATTCTGGACCGTCTGGCGGAGCGGATGGAGTGGAATCGCCCATTCGATCGCGGTTCCGCAACGACTCGGCGCGGCCGCGGCATCGCCATCGGAATTAAATCGTGCGTGGCTCCGACGACGTCGGTGGCGATGGTGAATATCTACGGCGACGGAAGCTGCGGCATCTGCTCGAGCACCGTAGACATGGGGCAGGGTTCGGATACCGCGATGGCGCAAATCGCCGCCGAAATCCTCGGTATCTCGACCGAATCGATTCGGGTGGTGCATCCCGATACCGACGTGACTCCTTACGATATGGCCACTCTCGGCTCCCGTTCCACCTACCACATGGGCAACGCGGTGCGGCGCGCCGCAGAAGATGCCCGCGCTCAATTGCTACGCATGGCGGCAACCGTGCTGAAAACCGGTGAGGGTGATCTCGAGTGCCGGGACGGCGTGATCGCCGCCCATTCCGGCGCGCGCGTGACGTTTCACGACCTCATGGTGGCGCGGTTCGCCATGCAAGCTGGAAACATCATCGGCATTGGATCCTTCATCCCACCTTACGAAAAACCCGACCACGAGACGGGGCAATCGCGTCAAATCACCCCATTCTGGATGCTCGGCGGCGCAGGTGCGGAAATCGAGGTTGATACGGAAACCGGACGCATTCATGTCGTGAAACTGGTTAACGTGGGCGATGCCGGATCGCCAATCAATCCCGATATCGTCGAGCGGCAGCTCATAGGCGCCGGCACGATGCAGTTCGGTTTCACTGTTTTTGAGGAAATGATTTTCAATGAAGGCCAGGTCGTTAATGCCAGCTTCGCGGATTATAAGATCCCGGGTATGCTCGATGTTCCGGATCAACTAAGCGGCGAAATGGTCGAAGTGCCGCACCGGCAGGGACCATTCGGCGCCAAAGGCGTCGGCGAGACCGGCATGTTCTGTGTTTCGCCTGCAATCGGAAACGCTTTGTATGATGCAGTCGAAGTGCGCATTACGGAAATGCCCCTCACGCCCGAGCGCGTGCTGCGCGCCCTGCGCCGGGCGCAAAACCGGCCGTTAGGGAGTGATTGATGAAGCAAAACCACCGGCGGACGATCCGATTCAAACTCAACGGCCGGCCTGCAATCACCGAGATCGCCACACACGAGACGTTGCTAGAGGTTTTGCGGCGCGACTTCAGCCTTTTTGGCGGACGCGAGAGCTGCGGGCAAGGACTGTGCGGGTGCTGCACGGCAATCGTGGACGGCATCGCGGTTAGCGGGTGTCTCTACTTGGCGGCTTTCGTCGACGGGGCTGAAGTCACGACTGTCGAAGGGCTCGCTTCCGGCGGCAAATTGCATCCGATTCAAGAGTCGTTCATCGCCAACTGCGGATTTCAATGCGGCTTTTGCACGCCGGGATTCATTCTGATGACCAAGGAGCTGCTCGAACGCCACCCGCAGCCAACGACGGACGAGATCCGTCATTATTTATCGGGAAATTTGTGCCGCTGCGCTGCCTATCCAGATATCGTCCGTGCGGTAAAGGCAGCCGCAGGCGAGCACAATCGTTAGGAAAGGCCT
>Ga0209058_1002583_pt1 | contig 14838 bp, 10 predicted proteins | sample GraSoiAngelo_147_FD_185904 | JGI IMG/M metagenome (GOLD analysis project Ga0209058, IMG submission 185904) | Grasslands soil microbial communities from the Angelo Coastal Reserve, California, USA - 14_1009_05_40cm (SPAdes) (version 2) | ecosystem: Environmental > Terrestrial > Soil > Grasslands ... | reverse complement strand
ATGAACTGCTCACGGGCACGTTCCGTGTCTCCACGGGCAAAGAGAGAAAGACCGAGGTTGTAGTGCGCTTCCGCAGAGTTCGGCGCGAGGCTCACCGCCTGCTCAAAATAGGTCCGGGCCTGCTCGTAGTTTCCGGCCAGATGTGCCTGAGTCCCTTGTTCGGTCAGCTTCAGCACGGCTGGGGGGGCGCCTGGACCGACAGCCAACGGCGTTCGCAGTTTCACTTTCGGTGTACTCGAACAGGCCGGCAGCCAGCACAGCAAGCTGATCATCATGATCGCGCCGAGAAGTCTCAGGCCTCTGTCAGAGACGTCCTCCGAAAGGCGAATCACAGTCATGGTTTCCTCCGCTTCCGCAGCTCCTCCTCAAAGGTTTTCCTGTACAGAACCTCCCATTCCTGGCTCCCTTCGACGATCGGACGTGAGTATGACGCCAGTCGCGCACGCACGACGCGGTCTGTTGCTTCTTCCTGATGGAGCTCCGATGCGAGCACACGCTTGATCTCGCGCAACGCGTGCGCCTCCTCTCCTTTCAGGCGGGCCGCGGGACTCGTCTTCAGGCAGGCCAGAATCCGGTGTGAGAGGTGGCTCACTTTGTCGTCACTTAGTAAGGCCACGTTATTCGTAGCTTCGTTATTCGTTATTCGGAAAGACTCGGAAATCTGTTCGCGGTTTCGTATAACGAATAACGTATAACGAATGGCTTCATCAGAGAATCAACCCCCGTTCCTTGACCAGACGGCTCTTGATCATCGTGAACATCTTCTGGTAGTCGACGCCTCCGCGCTGAATCTCCGCCTCGTAGTTTTTCATGAGTTCCCGGACCTCGGCATTCAGCCGATCCTCGACCATGAGCTCCTCAGTAATCGTCTGGTTCAACGCCTGAACCAGCGCGTTCTTCTCTCCCAGCACTTCGAGGTGCCCTTCAGCCAGCAGGCGTGAGGCGAGTGACTCCGCCAGCAGGCTGATCCGTTCCCTCGAGAGTTTCAATCGCGTTCGCTCCGGGTGACTTGTTCCACCTTGATCGTAGTCGCATCCATGGCCTGACGCAGCACCGTGGCGTCTCCCAGGATGCGCCCCACGATGTTGACGCGGTCAGCCGGAACGGGATCAGGCCCCATGCTCATGGGCGTCCTTCCGAAAAAGATCGCCAGCACCCCGCCGGCTCCCCAGAACGCCAGGTCCCCCACTTTCACCTGCGTCGTCGCCATCTCGCGATGATCCTTGACCCCGGGGACCTTAAAATAGAACTCTTCGCCCCAGGTGTTCAGCACAGCCTGGATGGGACACGCCTTGTAGATGGCCTCCGCGGTTTGGTTGGTCTTCAGCTCGGCGTCGAGACTGACCGGCCCCACCAAGATTCTAATGCGCCGTGTTCCGTCTCCCATTATTTCGATCTACGATGTGCAGCCCCCGCGACACCGGCTGTGCTCTTCCTGACTGGCGATCCGAAGAGGCCGGCGTTCATGCGGGAATTTAGCTTGTTTCCGCGGTGAAATCAAGGCTAGAATCGCCGGTAGAAAGCAGCGAGTAGCTGGTAGCTAATAGCTCAGAGCAATTCGTTTATTCTAGCTGCTTGCTCATCGCTTCTCGCTGTTCGCTATTAGCTATTCGCTGTTTGCTCCATGCTTGAATCAACCTTCGTGCTGCTCAAAGGCATCGGCGAATCCACCGAGCGTCGGATCTGGGACAGCGGAGTCTCAGACTGGCACGCCTTCCTTGCCTGTGGATCGCTTCCCGGAATCGCGCCGGATCGGAAGCGATGCTACGACGCCGACATCACCCTGGCAATCCGCCGTCTGCAGGAGGGACACTCGCGATACTTTTCACGATGCCTGAAAGCGCGCGATCGCTGGCGGCTCTTCGAGACCTTCAGGTCCCATGCCGTGTATCTGGACATTGAAACCACCGGCGGCCCTCCCGCCTACGGAGAGGTGACGGTTGTCGGACTCTACGCGAATGGCCGCATGACTAGCTTGGTCCGAGGAAAGTCGCTGACCGAAGAGCGCCTCACCTCGGAGTTATCCAAGTATCACCTCGTGTTGACCTTTTTCGGCAGTGTCTTCGACCTTCCATACTTGCGCGCCAAATTTCCTGGAGTGGTCCTGGATCATCCCCACATCGATCTCTGCTTTGCCGCCCGGCGCCTCGGACTTGGTGGAGGATTGAAGCGCATCGAATCCCTGATGGGCATCGGCAGGTCCGCTGACCTCCAGGGTCTCGATGGCTGGGAAGCGGTCAGGCTGTGGCATGCGTGGCGCCGCGGAGAGACGGACGCGTTGGACCTCCTGCTGCGATACAATGCGGCCGACACACGCAATCTCGAGCCGCTGGCCGAGTTACTCTATCGCCGGTTAGCGGACCGTTACGGTCCGAGCACCCAGGCCACCGCCTGTCCCCTCACTTCCTTGTCGGCTCCCTCTCCACGGTGACAGTCGCTTGCCATCCGTTCACCGATCAGCCGTCCTTCTCCACCGGCGTGACGCACGGATCAGGCTCTGGTGCTACCCTCCCACTCAACGCTGAAGGAGAAATTATTTGACAAGCTCCGGGAGCCCGTGTAGGTTCAAGACCCAACGAATCGTACCTGCCTTTCAATAGACTAACCAGTTCCGTTCGGGTTCGACGCGGCAATCTAGGAGACGAGGCATGCGTCTCGCCGGCCTGGGTACTCGGCTTCTGGTGCTCCTCCTGGCTCTCGGGGCAGGGTGCGTCACGACCAGCTCTCGAGGGCCTGAGGAAGTGCTGCGCGCCTTGGTGCGGGCCAATGCTGAGAAGGACCTTGCCACGCTCTCAGCCCTGATGGCCCACGATGGCGACATCATCAGTTACACGCTCGGGGGAAGGAAGTACGTGGGGTGGAACGAGTTAGCCCGAGAGATGCAGAATGAATTTGCATCGGTCGCGCGGCTGGAAATCCCAATCACTCATTTGACAGTCTGGACTCGTGGTGACACGGCCTGGTTTGCGATGGAGCTCGACTACATCCGATATGTGGAGACCGGCAACGGCCAATCCCGGACCCTCCTCCCCCTGCGTGAGACCGGCGTCCTGGAGCGCCGGAACGGCCAATGGCTGCTGTTGGGGTGGCATGAGTCGTCCCGGAGCACGAGCGATGGAATGGCTATGGCCGGCCCCGTTCGTATCGTCCCTGTTCAAGAAGCAGCCGGTTCTACTCGGGCATCGGAAGCGCCTGACTTGAGCGGCGAATGGGAAATCCAGGAAGAGGACAAATCGTACCGGGCCATACTCGACCGCACCGGCAACGGTCCCTACACCCATCAAAACGGTCGCATCGTGACCACCAGTTTCGCCGAGAGGAGTTGGCAGGGAACCTGGCATCAAACTGGAAATGACCGCGAGGGGGGATTCGAAGTCCTGCTGTCAGAAGACGGGAATCAGGCCAAGGGGGTCTGGTGGTATACTCGGGTCGGTGACAAGACCAATATTCCCTCTCGTCAATGGGGCGGCAGCTATGTGTGGAAACGCCTGAACTCGCACTCAGGACGCGCGCCATGACATGAACTGTGCCGCAGGTTCGCGCAAGGCCTTCGCTCCGGCGTCACGCTCGTCGAAGAAATGCCGGTCCGAACGGCGATCCACCACAAAGCCGGAGGAAGCATGATTCGATTCATCATGACGGTGGTCCTGAGCGTCGCATGTGCGGGGCCATGCTGGGCAGCCGAAACCCATGAGCATCACGCCGTTCCCACCTTGAAGAACCAGACCACCACCTCCGTCACCATTGAAGGCAATGCGGTGACGTTGACGTTCGGACCCATTGATCTGCCATCCCCGCATGATGGCGATCTGGCGGCCAGCATGCCGAAGCACGTGTTCCAACTCCCCAAAGATATGTACCTCATCGGCTACAAATCGGCCGTGTTCACGAAGGAAGGCAAGCCCCTTCCCCAACAGTACCTGCATCACATCCTGATGCTCAACACGGATAAGGAAAGTGTCTCATGCCCCGGCGAGCCGCTCTTCTTTGCCGGAGCGGGGCTGGAATTGACCGAAGCCCGCTTCCCGGATGGGTACGGCGTGAAGCTCGAGAAGGATAAGAAACTGATGTCGGTGGTGGCGTTTTACCACAAGGCGCCGCCGACCAAGGACGTCATGGCGACTTTCACCATGTACATGGCGCCGGAAGGGGCCCCCATGAAGGACATGGACGTGTACCAGGTCGGGGTCAACATCGTCTGCTACAGCAAGTTCGGACAGCGGGGAAAGGATCAGACGGATGAAGGTGTGGAAATCAAACCCGGGATCCACGTCCTCTCGGCCCCGCTCAAGTTCCGGATGGACGGCTGCGTCAAGTTCGCCTACCCCCACGGCCATGACGAGCTGCTGCTGATCGCTCTCGAGAACAAAACGGCCAACCGGACATTACTGCGCACTGTTCCCGACGTGGCGCAGGACGGGACATTTCTGGCATTTCAGCCCCATCAAGTGTTCAAGGATAGCCGCGGGTTTTCGGTATACCAGAATGAAGAGTACGAGATGGTCATGGTGTATCACCACCCCCGGCATGATCCCCGGGTGCAGGACGGGACATTTCTGGCATTTCAGCCCCATCAAGTGTTCAAGGATAGCCGCGGGTTTTCGGTATACCAGAATGAAGAGTACGAGATGGTCATGGTGTATCACCACCCGCGGCACGACCCCCGGGTCCAGCACGGGATGGGCAACTACCTCCTCTACATGACCCCGGGGGCATGTCCGAGCGACTCTGCCGCCTCGGTTCATTGACCTCAGACCGCTGCTTACCCCTCGCGCCGCCACCCCAGGTGGTCGCTGATCCAGTTTCCTAGCATAAATTTATGCCCCCTTCAGGCTGCCGACCCCCTCCCAACGTGGTATTGACTACCTCGGCCCAGCGTGCTAATCGAACACACGTGCGGCCATTCTCGCCCCCCCCGGAAGAGGATCTCAAGGGCGGCGTGAGCCTCAACGGCTCCAATCGAGGCTGGCTGGGGGGGAATCCCGATGATCCCCTTCATGCTTATGTGGGTTCTACTGAGGTGGGCCAGCCCTTCCCTGGCCTACAGCATATTGTGTGCCAAGTCCGAAATTTATGTATTGACTACCACATCTTGATATGGCATAGCCATAGCCTGCAACGTCGGTGAGAGGACACCTTTTGGCCTAAGACGGACCTTCTGTACAGAGTCGGTGCATAACAAGAACCGGAGCTGGGTTGACCTTCGCATGAGCTACTCGAGCGTCGAGGACCCGGGCGAGAGTCATCCGTTCCTACCGGAACATATTTTAGTTACAACCCCGGAGCTTGCGAATGCCACCGGCTAACCCTCTGACCTTACTCCTTGCCAACGAGCAGCCCGAAGAGATCAAGCTGATCACCGTCACCATGCGCAGGTACTACCCGGGCTGTCGGGTGGAAGCCGTGTATTCAGGGGAAGAGGCGCTTGAGTGGGCGGTCAAACAGGATTGGCACGTCATCTTGGTGGATGAGCAGCTCCCCCGTCAGAGCGAGCAGGATATGCTTCCCGAACTCAGACGACGATCCCCCAACGCCGCGATAATCGTGTTGGCCGAACACGACGATGTCTCAGCCGCGGTCCAGGGGATGCGCGCCGGCGCGGACTTTTTTCTCTTTAAGAAATCATCGGTCTACCTGTCGGAACTCCCGATGGTCACGAAAGAGGTACTGGAAAAAAGAGAGCTCCGCGCCCGGCTGGCCTTGGCACAAGACCGTTATCATCGTCTGATCGAGATCCTGACGGATGTGGCCTATGAACTCGATGCGGAGGGGCGGTTCACCTCCGTGAGCCCAGGGATCGTCCCACTGCTGGGCTACACGCCGCAAGAGCTGACTGGAGCCCACTACTCGAAGCTGTTGCCTCCCGACGACCCTCAGCAAGCGGCGCGGCGGTTCGATGAGCGACGCACAGCCGAGAGAGCCACCCGCCAAGTCGAACTTCATCTACTGCCCAAGGGTGGCATCGCGGCGACGGCCATCACCGTCCAAATCAATGCCATCGGTCTGTACAATCAACAGCAATTTCTCGGGACAGTCGGGGTGCTGAGACCCTCGCCGGCACGACCATCGGAGCACTCCCTGGGTCAAACAGCGAGCCCAGATCGCCTCTCTTCCGTCAGCGCGGTATCACCGGGCGCCCCACCACTCCGTGCGCCAGACACGAGCCCCCTTCTCCATGAGGCCCCACCCCTGCCGAAGGCTGAGCGACGGCACTCGCCCCGGCTTGCCCTTCGAATAGAAGCCCGTCTGAGCCTGAACGGATCAGCCTGGAATGGCACGGCCCTGAACATCAGTCTGAGCGGAATCTTCATGGTCTTCGACGGAGTGGTCCCCGTCAGCGAGAATCAGCTCATTAAATTAGGCTTGATGAGCGAGGTGGGAGTGTTGGAGATCCGGGGCACGGTGCGGGGGATTCGCGAGGTATCAGGCCTGGAGAATGGACCACGGGGAAAACCTGCGCTGGGGTTGGCTGTCCAATTCACAGGGCTCCAGACCACCGAGGAAATGATTCTGGCTTCCCTCCTGGACAGTCTCCGTGATCAGCCGGGCACCATCAAGCTTCGGGCGATGCTGAACCCTCAAGACACGGGGGACCTTCTGCTGGAAGTCAGCTCGCTCGGCGCTGCCGATCACCAGACCGCTATCCATCCCGACCCCTCCCCCGTCGAGGAAAACCTCAACCCGGAACGCCGGTTTGCCGCTCGCGTCAAGGTGGCGATCCCGGCACGGGTGGAACCAGGTGAGGCGTCCGCGCCCAATTCTCAGTGTACGGCTGTCACCACGAATCTCAGCGTCCACGGTGCATGTCTTCGGCTCCAATCACGGATGAAGCCGCTTGGGCGCAGATGTATGGTGCGTCTTCTCCCGCCACCCGCATACGCTACTGAGCCTGCGAAAGGGCTGGAGGACAGCGCTGAATATACGGTGATGGGGGAGATTATCTGGAGCACCCCCCTGACCACGGAGCCGGCAGATCTCAAAGGAGAGCTGTCAGCCGGCACGATTCGTCTGGGTCTCCGGTTCCTGCATTTTAATGACGAGGGTCAGCGCAGGCTCGCCGAGCTCATCGGACGCTTCTTGACGTCCCCCGCTCGTCTCGAAGACTGGAGTGAGGAAACCAAGCTGGTCAGTGAACTCATGGAGTGCAGGAATGAGAAGGGACAGCGCATCGCGGTCTACCACGATTCGCCGCGAAACACGCTTCCTCCCGGCTCTCCGGTGGTCATCATTTCGCCCGGCTACGGGGAGACAAAAAAAGAGTACATCACACTGGCCTATTACTTCGCCAGTAACGGGTTTCACGTCTTCCGTTACGATCTCACCAATCATGTCGGCGAAAGCGAGGGGGGGATCGAACATTCGACCCTCAGCAGCATGAGGCGGGACCTGAGCGCCCTGCTCTCTTTCGCGCAACGCACCTGGCCTGCCAGCCCCATCAGCGTGGTCGCTACGAGCCTGGCGGGACGCGTGGCGCTCAAGCTTCTGGCCCACGACCGTCGTGTCAAGCTGTTGGTTCTCCTGACGTGCATCGTGGACGTCCAGGCTACTCTGCTGGCAGTCCACCAAGAAGACCATATCAGCGCCTACTTGAAGGGATCGAAGCGAGGCCTGATGAATGTGCTTGGATTTACCCTTGATGCGGATGTGTGGATAGCCGATGCGATCAAGGAAGGCTATACCGATCTACAGACAACGAAACGGGATGCGGCACAGATGCGTACTCCTGTCATCCTCTTCATCGCGGAGAATGATGCATGGGTTTCCCGGGAGTCAGTGAAAGAAGTTCAGGCGGCACTCAGTTCAAAATTGACCCACGCCTACCTCATTCCCGAGGCGCTCCATCGCCTTCATGAGAACCCACGCAAAGCCCGGGCGGTGATCCAACATCTTCTCGCTTGCTGTCGGGACGAATTCTATCCTTTGTCCGCAAAAGCAGACATTCAGGAACCTTCGCAGCGCGAAATCGGGCTCCAGAATCGGTTGGAGCGCGAACGAGCGAGAGCTCGGCACCACATGGCAAAAACCGACACCGTCGAGTTTTGGCGGGATTACCTCTCTCATTTTCATTACATTGTGAATTCGTCCGATTACTGGCATCTCCTGGACCAAATCTACAGCCTGATGGGAAGAATCGGTGAAGGCGAGCGGATATTGGACGCCGGCTGTGGGAATGGCAATTTCGGCATGTTTCTATTGATTAATCAAGCCTACCGACAACAAAATGCTCTCCGGGGAAAGTGCGAGCCGCCTCACTATGTGGGAATAGACTTTGTTCCGAACGCGCTGGTTCAAGTACGGCGCAACCTGGAAAAAGTGACCGCCGACCTCCAGGGAAAGTTTCCCACCGTTCTCACGCCACACTCACTCCTGAGAACCTCCTTCGGCCTCGTGGATCTCCACATGCCCCTCCCGTTCCGCGATGAGCAGTTCGATCGGATCGTCTGCAATCTGGTCCTCTCTTACCTCGACGATCCCTTGTTTACACTGCGAGAGCTCCTCCGGGTCCTCGCGCCCAACGGCAGATTGATATTGACAAACTTGAAACCTCATGCTGATTTATCCCAGGTGTATCGTAACTTCCTCCAGGTTGCTCAACGACCGGAAGAGGTGGAGGAAGCCAAAGAGATTTTAAACAATTCCGGGAAAATCAAGCAGTGCGAGAGTAACGGGATTTTCCGCTTCTTTGACAAGCAAGAGCTCACCATGCTGTTGACTTCCAGTGGCGCTGTTCACCCTCGAATTTATTCCACCTTTGCGAACCAGGCCTACATCGTCGTGGCCGAGAAGCCTGGCACGGTGCGCAAGCCGAAGGCGAGTGCTCTCCGACTGTCCCCAAAGCCTCGGACAGAAGCATGAATGTCTATGCCCTGAGCGGGCTCATCAACGGTCTCACCGCGACAGCACTGGGAATCTTCGTCTATTCCCGCGCGCCTGGTGATCTTCGCCACCGGACGTACAGCCTCTTCTGCTCCGGGGTGGCTGTCTGGAGCTACTTCTACTGTGCGTGGCATCTCACGGAATCTCAGGACCTCGCGTTGGCTTTTGTCCGCCTGCTCATGGTCGGTGCCATCCTCCTCCCGGTGTTTTATCTGCACCACGTCTTGGCCCTCTTAGATGCGATCACGCGACATCGGCGGCTCCTACAAGCTGGCTATCTCGCCAGCGGATTATTCATTCTCTCCGACCTCACCAGCTGGTTTGTAGCCGGGGTCGGCCCGAAGATGTCGTTCCCCAATTGGCCGACACCAGGACCGGTGTTTCATGTGTACCTGGCCGCGTTTGCCGCCTATGCAGGCTATTCTATCTACCTCTTGGCCCAGGCGTATCGGAAGGGGACCGGGCTCCAGCGCAACCAGTATCTCTACCTTCTGGCCGCGACCTTGATCGGCTACGGCGGAGGCGCCACCAACTTTCCGCTCTGGTACGGAATTCAGATCCCGCCGAATTGGACGATCCTCGTCACGGTCTATACGATCATGGTCGCGTATGCCATCGTCCGGTTCCGGCTGATGGACATCACGGTGGTGATCCACAAGGGCCTCGCGCGGGGGGTCTTGCTGGCCGCGATCATGGTACCGGTCTACCTTGCCCTCACGGTCAGCCAGCGTGCGACCGTGCATTCGATCCCCCCGCTGGTAGTCGGCAGCCTCGTCCTTGCCTCCGGCCTCTGGATTGCCCTGAAGAATCCCCGGTCGCCCATCAACCTCACGTTCGGGCTCGTGTGCGTCGGGGTGTTTACCTGGCTGTTCAGTTTTTTTATGATCTATTCCACGCCCGACGAGGCCAAGGCCTTTTTTTGGGGAAAGATGATCTATGCCGGCGTGGTGTATATCCCGGCCTTTTTCTACCACTTCTGCCTGAGTCTCGTGGAGAGCCAGGCGAGGACCAAGCTGATCGTCGGGAATTACCTCATCGGGACAGCCTTTCTTCTCCTGCTCCCGACCCCGCTCCTCGTCAACGGTCACTATTCGTATTTCTGGGGCTACTATCCGAAGGCCGGCGCCGCTCACCCGGTCTTTCTCCTGTACTTCGCGGTCATCGGCGGCCTCTCATTGTACAAGCTCTATCTGGGATACAAGGCCAAGGAAGACAGCTCCCCGCTGGAAGCGATCAGGATCAAATACGTCTTCTGGGCCTTCGTCCTCGGGTACGCGGCGTCCCTCGACTTTCTCCAAAGCTACGGGATCGAGTTCTATCCGCTCGGATTCATCTTTGTCAGCCTCTGGGTGCTCCTCGTGACCTATGCCATCGTCCGGTACCAGATCCTCAACATCTCGCTGATGGTCTCAACGACGAAGGTCCTGCCCATTGCCCAAACCCTCGCACTCCTGCTAGTCTCGTACGCGGGAATCCTGGGGCTCATCCGAATCTTTACGGGTTCGACGTACCATCTGTTGGCCGGGGTCCTGCTCGCCACCGCGGTGATGCTCGCGGAATTGCTAGGGACGGTCCTGAAACGGACGGAACGGATTGTCGGGCGGGCGCTCTTTAAACAACGACTGGATGCCTACGAAACGCTGAGCGAGTTCAGTAAAGCGATGGTGACCAGCCTGGATCTTCGCGCATTGACGCAGGAGATCGTCACCACGCTGGTCAGTGTCCTCGGGGCGAAGACGGCCGCCCTCTATCTTCTGGATCAGGAAAAAGGGGCCTATGTGCTGGCTTCCTCACACGGCATCGATCCCAACGCCGCGGCCAGCCAACCGATGAAAGCGGGGGGCAGCCTCCCGCATTACTTGTTATGCGCCCAGTCCATCCTGATCCGCGAGGAGTTGGAGGAGGTCGGTGATCCGGGAACGCCGCGCCCGTTGCTGCACCAGCTGAAGGCGCTCAACGCTGAGGTCTGTATTCCACTCATCAACAAGGAGCGCCTCATCGGTTTTTGCAACCTGGGGCCTCGAGCTCGCCGCCAGATGTATTCCGACGAGGACCTCGGGCTGCTGACCACGATGGGACAAAACGCGGCGATTGCATTGGATAACGCCACGCTCTACCAGGATCTCAAGCGTTCTGAGGTGCTGATGCGGCGAACCGACCGCTTGCGCTCGCTGGAAACCATCGCCGGCGGGTTTGCGCACGAAATCCGGAACCCGTTGACTTCGATCAAGACCTTCGTCCAGCTCGCACCGGAAAGAACAAATGACCCCGAATTCATGGGACAGTTCAGCAAAACGGTCTGTGATGACGTGGATCGAATCGAGCGGCTCATTCAAGAGATCTTAGACTATGCCCGGTACATGGAGCCCAAGTTCATGGAGGAGGATTTCAATGAAATTGTGGCGTCTTGTCTTTACTTTATCGAAGTGAAGGCGGATAGTAAGTCGATCACGATTGAAAAGGACCTCACCAGCGACCTGCCACGCGTCATGGTAGACCGCCAGCAAATCAAACAAGTGCTGCTGAACCTGTTGCTGAACGCCTTGCAGGCGATGCCTGACAGCGGCGGCCGGCTGACAGTGAAGACCCACCGGCTGACTAAATCGCTCGACTCATGGGTTCAGGTCGAAGTGGGCGACACCGGCCATGGGATCGCCGCCGAAGACCTGGATCATATCTTCGACCCCTTCTTCACGACGAAACATGAGAGCGTGGAGCGGGAGGGCACGGGGCTCGGGCTCACGATCGTACATCAGATTGTCCAGGAGCACCACGGCTATATCGAGGTCCACAGCACCGTCGGCAGTGGAACCACCTTCTACGTGAACCTGCCGGTCACTCCACTGCGGCGTGCGCCATCATCCAGGCAAGAGGAGTATGAAAAAACGAGTCCTATTGGTCGATGACGAAGAGGGAATTCGGACGTCCCTCAAGATGATTCTGGAGCCGACGTACGAGGTCATCTGCGCCGCGGATGCCCACGAGGGGCTCGATCAGTTCAGGCGGGAGCCGCCGAACCTGATTCTCCTGGATGTGATCCTGCCGGACTCGGACGGACTCACCCTCCTCCAAACGATTCGGGCGGAGGATCCCCATATCCCGGTCATCATGCTCACCGCCATGAAGACGGTCAAAACCGCCGTGGACGCGATGAAAATGGGCGCGGCCGATTATGTGACGAAACCGTTCGACCTCGAGGAGCTCCGCCTCATCGTCGCCAAAGCCCTGGCGGCGGAGGATCTCGAACGCGAAGTGCGGCGCCTGCGCGCGCAGGTCGTCAGCCGGTACGCGTTCCACAATCTGATCGGCAAGAGCCCCTCCATGCAGGAGATCTACTCCAAGATCGAGCAGATCGCCGACGCCCGAACGACCGTGCTCATCACCGGTGAGAGCGGGACCGGCAAGGAGCTCGTCGCGCGCGCGCTCCATTACAACAGCTCCCGCCGCGACCGCCCCTTCATCGCGCTCAACTGCGCGGCGATCCCGGAGACGTTGATCGAGAGCGAACTGTTCGGGCACGAGAAAGGCTCCTTCACGGACGCCCTGGCGCGCCGGGCAGGGCAGTTCGAGCTCGCCCACGGAGGGACCCTCTTTCTCGACGAGATCGGCGATCTCAGCCTCTCCACGCAGGCCAAACTTCTTCGGGTGTTACAGGAACGCGAATTCACGAGGATCGGAGGGAGCCACCCGATCCGGGTCGATGTCAGATTCATCGCCGCGACGAACAAGAACGTGGTGGAGCTGCTTCGCCGCAAGCTGTTCCGAGAAGATCTGTACTACCGGATCAACGTGATTTCGCTGTACCTTCCTCCGTTGCGTGATCGACGGGAGGACATTCCCCTCTTGGCGAAGCATTTTCTCACCAAGCGGCTCGAGGATGAGAAACAATCGCCTCTGGACCTCTCCAAAGATTCGCTGGAGGCCCTCCTCAAATATCACTGGCCGGGCAACGTCCGGGAGCTCGAAAACGTGCTCGAGCAGGCGACCGTCTGGTGCCGCGGCAACACCATCATGCCCGAGCACTTTCCCTCCACGCTCAGAGGGGGGGCTCAATCCGACTCCTTGCGCGAGGAAACCCTCTCCGGACGGCTGCCATTCGAAAAAGCCGTGCAGGAATTTGAAAAGGAAATTATCCTGGACGCGCTCAGGCGAACCGAATATGTTCAGACCCGTGCCGCAGACCTGCTGGGAATCAGCCGGCGGATGCTCAAATATCGGATGGATTCCCTGGGAATCAGCCGGACTGAGGGTCACCCACCGTCTGATGCCTCAGAGATGGTGCAATGATGGCACGGAGCCCCCACGCGCGCACGTTCCTGTACAGCGCATGTTCGTTCCTTTTCACTGCGCCAAACCGGGTGTAAACGGGCGGTGGGCCTTCTTCCGCCACTTTCCTTGAGATTTGCTTGTCTTTGGGTGGACCTCATAAATTATTGAACGCGGCATCGGATTTGCTTGACATTTCATATGCGGCCAGGTATGAGTTGAGGACCCTAAGGGGTTGTGATGCAGACTGAAGCCCAAAAACACTCCATTTTGATCGTCGAGGACGAGCCCGGACCTCGCGACGCCCTCGCCATCATCTTGCGCCCCTTCTTCACCCTGTACACCGCCGACAACGCCCATGCCGCGATGCGCATCCTGAAAAAGGAGCGGATTGACCTGGTGACGCTGGATTTAAAACTCCCGGACCGACAGGGCATGGACCTGTTGCAGGACGTCAAGCTGGAGCGGGAGGACGTGGAGGTGATCATCATCACCGGGTATGGGAGCCTCAAATCCGCGATGGACGGGATACGGTACGGCGCGGCGGTCTATCTGCTCAAACCGTTCAACGTGGCGGAACTCATCGCGTTGATTCAGCAAACACTGGAGAAAAAGGAGCGGCTTGACCACCTGCGCCACTTCTTAAAGAGCCCGGGCGACAAATGGGGGACGGAAACAGACGCGGGAACGGTCTGGCAGCTCTTGCAGAAAGACTACCGGTCGCTGGGTCAGACCAAATGGGGTCCCGACCAGCGGTTCGCCACCTATGCGGAGCTTGCGCCGCTCCTCTCCGATCTCATGCAAGCGAGGGATCGGGACCTGTTCTATCACGCCAGCCGGGTCAGTGATTACTCAGACCTGCTGGGCAAGCGTCTGAACCTGAGCGAGGCGGAGCGGAGCACGCTCGCATTCGGGGCATTTCTGCATGACATCGGGAAAGTTCCGGCTGAGGACCACCGGCTGCTCCCCAAGACCGGCAAGCTGGATACGAGGGAGCAGGAAGTGTCGAAGCACCATCCCGAGATCGGCGCGCGGATGATTCACCCCCTGAACCTGCCTGCCGAAGTGAGCCAGATCATCTCCTACCACCACGAATGGTACGACGGGTCCGGCTATCCTGATGGTCTGCAAGGGCAAGGCATTCCTCTGTTCGCCCGGATCGTGTGTCTGACCCAAGAGTTCGACCACTTGATGACGGACCATCACACGTCACCGCCATTGTCCCTCGAGGAGGCTGTTGCAGAGGTCCGGCGTCAAGCAGGCACCCGTTTCGACCCGGCGCTCGCCGAGCTCTTCACACGCGTGGTCATAGAGACCAAAGCTTCCCTTCCCTCGCTGGGAACCCCGTCCAGACGGACGACGACACCCGACCACTAAGCGCCAGCTGTAGCCCGCATCATTCATGAACGCTTCTGCTGCAATTGCAGACTCGCTGCTGCGACCAGCCTGCCTGCAGCTTCCGCGGCACGCAGGCGGGCGGGCTCGCCGCTCAGTCGGTCAACGTACTGCCGGGAGTATGCCTCCCTCCCTCGCGGCTCCACGCGCCCGTCTCGCGACGCGACTCCGCAATTTCGCGACGAACCGCCATGAATAATGCGGGCTAGGTATTCCGCTTGGCCTCGCCGATCATCTCGGCCGCCGTCGCACGCACCGCCTTCGTCACGGCCAGCCCCGCGAGCATCCTGGCAATTTCTT
>Ga0209058_1002569_pt1 | contig 14874 bp, 10 predicted proteins | sample GraSoiAngelo_147_FD_185904 | JGI IMG/M metagenome (GOLD analysis project Ga0209058, IMG submission 185904) | Grasslands soil microbial communities from the Angelo Coastal Reserve, California, USA - 14_1009_05_40cm (SPAdes) (version 2) | ecosystem: Environmental > Terrestrial > Soil > Grasslands ... | reverse complement strand
CTGCATCTCCACACGCAGTACTCGCTGCTCGACGGCGCCAACAAGATCGCCGAGCTGATGCCGCGCATCGCCGGCGCGGGAATGCCGGCGTGCGCCATCACCGACCACGGCAACATGTTCGGGGCGGTGCAGTTCCACGAGGCGGCGAGGAAGGCGCACGTGCAGCCGATCATCGGCTGCGAGATGTACGTGGCCCCGCAGAGCCGCTTCGAGAAGGCGGGACGGATCGACGACTACGAGGCGGGCGGCAACTACCACCTGATCCTGCTCGCCATGAGCCGCGAGGGCTACCGCCACCTCTGCCAGCTGGTCACCGCCGGCTATCGCGAGGGCTTCCACTACAAGCCGCGCGTCGACAAGGAGCTGCTGCGTGAGCTCGGCGGGGGGCTCGTCGCGCTCTCGGGCTGTCTCCGCGGCGAGATGGCCCACCACCTGGCCAACGGGCAGCCGGAGCGGGCGCGCGGCGCGGCCGAGGAGCTGGCCCGCATCTTCGACGGCCGCTTCTACGTCGAGATCCAGGACAACCGCCTGCCGGCGCAGGAGCGCGTGAACCGGGAGCTGATCGCGCTCGCGGGCGAGGTCGGCCTCCCCCTCGTCGCCACCAACGACTGCCACTACCTCCGCCCCGAGGACGCCGCCGCGCACGAGGCGCTCCTCTGCATCCAGACGGGCAAGACGCTCTCCGACGAGCGGCGCTGGCGCTTCGAGACCGACCAGCTCTACGTGAAGGACGTCGCCGAGATGGCCGCCGCCTTCGCCCACGTGCCCGAGGCGGTCGCCAACACCGTCGAGGTCGCCCGGCGCTGCGAGTTCGAGCTGCGGCACCGCCAGCAGTTCCCGGTCTACCAGGTGCCGGCGGGGGAGACCCGCGAGGGGATGCTCGACCGCCTCGCGCGCCAGGGCCTCGACGAGCGCCTGAACGAGCGCCGTACGCTCGGCTGGAGCCCGGTGCGCGAGCGCGCCTACGAGGAGCGGCTCGCCCTCGAGCTCGGCGTCATCACTTCCATGGGCTTCGCGGGCTACTTCCTGATCGTCGCCGACTTCATCAACTGGGCGAAGGCCCAGGGCATCCCGGTCGGCCCGGGGCGCGGCTCGGCCGCCGGCAGCCTGGTCGCCTACACGCTGCGCATCACCGACCTCGACCCCATCGAGCACGGGCTCCTCTTCGAGCGCTTTCTCAACCCCGAGCGCAAGCAGATGCCCGACATCGACGTCGACTTCTGCTTCGTGCGCCGCGACGAGGTGATCCGCTACGTGCGCGAGAAGTACGGCGCCGACCACGTGGCACAGATCATCACCTTCGGCACGCTCAAGGGGAAGGCGGCGATCAAGGACGTGGGCCGCGTCCTCGATTTCACCTTCGCGGAGACCGACCGCATCGCGAAGCTCTACCCGGAGCCCAAGCAGGGCAAGGACTTCCCGCTCGAGCAGGCCCTCGAGATGGAGCCGCGGCTGCGCGAGCTGCGCGACGGCGGCGAGCGCGAGCGGCGGCTCTTCGACCTGGCGCTCCGCCTCGAGGGGCTCCTCCGCCATGCCTCCAAGCACGCGGCGGGCATCGTCATCTCCGAGCGGCCGCTCACGGAGGACGTGCCGCTCTGGGTCGACAAGGACGGCGCCGTCGTCACGCAGTACTCTTTCGGCGACATCGACGCGATCGGCCTCATCAAGTTCGACTTCCTCGGGCTGAAGACGCTGACCCTCGTCGAGAGCATCGTGCGCCGCATCCGCGAGGGCAGGGGCGTCGAGGTGCACACGGACCGCCTCCCGCTCGACGACCCGCCCAGCTACAAGCTCCTCGCCGCCGCCGACACGATCGGCGTCTTCCAGCTCGAGTCGGGCGGCATCCGCCGCATGCTGACCCAGCTCCGGCCGTCGTGCTTCGCCGACCTGGTCGCCATCCTCGCCCTCTACCGCCCCGGCCCGCTCGACGCCAAGCTCGACGACGGCCGCACGATGGCGGAGGTCTTCATCCAGCGGAAGTGCGGCAAGGAGCCGGTCCGCTACCTCCACCCCGCGCTCGAGCCGATCCTGCGCGACACCTACGGCGTGATCGTCTACCAGGAGCAGGTGATGCAGATCGCGCAGGCCCTCGCCGGCTACTCGCTCGGCGACGCCGACAACCTGCGCCGCGCCATGGGCAAGAAGAAGAAGGAGGCCATGGCGCTCGAACGCGAGCGCTTCCTGGCCGGCGTCAAGCAGCGCGGCACGGCGGAGGTGCGCCTGGCGGGCGAGATCTTCGACCAGATGCAGACCTTCGCCGCCTACGGCTTCAACAAGAGCCACTCCGCCGCCTACGCCCTCATCACCTACCAGACGGCGTACCTGAAGGCGCACTACCCGACCGAGTTCATGGCCGGGCTGCTCTCGCTCGAGGCGGGCGACATCGACAGCACGTACAAGAACATCGCCGAGTGCCGCGCGCGCGGCATCGCCATCCTGCCCCCCGACGTGGACGCGAGCCGCGAGGACTTCACCGCCGCCGGCGACACCATCCGCTTCGGCCTGGGGGCCGTGAAGGGGGTGGGCTCGAAGGCCATCGAGGCGATCCTGGCGGCGCGAGACGACGGCCCGTTCACGAGCCTCACCGACTTCTGCCTCCGCGTGCGCGGTCAGCTCGTCAACCGCCGCGTGATCGAGAGCCTCGTCAAGTGCGGCGCCTTCGACTCGCTCGAGCGCAACCGGGCGCGTCTCCTGGCCGGGCTCGACGAGGTCATGCGCTGGGCGGCCAGCCGCGCCGAGGAGCGTGCGTCGGCGCAGATCGGCCTCTTCGGCGGCGGGGGCGGGGAGGCGATGCCGCCGCCGCTTCCGGCGGTGGCGGCATGGGCCGCCGACGAGGAGCTCGCCGCCGAACGTGAGGCGATCGGCTTCTTCATCACCGGCCATCCCCTCGACCGCTACGAGCAGGACTTGCGCAAGTTCACCACCGCCACGACGGGGACGCTCCGCACGCGCGGCCGCGAGCTGCCGCCGGGCGACGGCGAGCGCAACGGCCGGCCCGACACCCGCCCGCGCGTCAAGTTGGGCGGCGTCATCCACTCGCTCCGGCTCAAGAACAGCAGGAAGGGCGACCGCTACGCGACCTTCGTGCTCGAGGACAAGGAGGGCGTGGTCGAGGTGATCGCCTGGCCCGACGCCTACCGCCGCCACGAGGCCGTCGTCCAGGGCGGCGCGCCGGTGGTGGTCGTCGGCGCGCTCGAGATCTCCGACGAGCGCTGCCAGGTGATCGCCGACGAGGTCCTCCCGCTCGCCCGCGCCCACGCGGAGTCCATCCGCCAGGTGCACGTGCGCGTTCCGCTCGCCAGCGTCGGGCGCGACGCGCTCGCCGTCCTCAAGGAGGTGCTGGCGGCGCATCCCGGCCCCTGCGACGCCTTCCTCCACCTCGAGCGCGGCGAGGAGAGCGAGACCGTGCTGGCGCTGCCGGCGACCCTCCGCGTCACCGCGGGCGGAGAGATCGTGAGTGCCGTCGAGCGCCTCCTCGGCGCCGGGGTGATGTCCTTCCGCTGAGCGCCTTCAGGCGGCCGGCACCGGCCGGCGCGATGCGAGCACGTCGGCCGCCTCCCTGACGCAGTCCATCGGGATGACGTCGGCCAGGCCCGAGTTCTCCGTGAAGACCATGCGGGGGGTGGGCGGCTCGGTCTGCAGGCTGTAGGCGATCTCCTCGTAGGGGAGGTAGCTCCGTACCATGCCGATCAGGTAGGCCTGGTCGATCGGACGGTGGCCGGCCAGGCTGTCCGAGTTCGGCTTGACGATCACGGGGCCGCCGCTGTTGCCGGGGAAGACGGCGGCGTCGATCAGGAAGGTGCGCGAGGTCGTCAGGATCTCGTCGTCGAAACGGGCGATCATCCCGCATCGAGCGATCACGTAGTTGCGCTCGACACCGGACATCCCCATGGGGAAGCCGAGAACGAAGAGTTCCTCGCCCGGGCCGATGTCGAGCTCCTTCATCATCGACACGAAGGCCATGTCGGCCGGGCGGAAGTAGCCGAGCTCCATGCCCGCCTCGAGGAGGACGCGGGCGTTGATGAGGACGACCGCCACGTCGACCCGCTCGTCCGGATGGGCCGCCCAGCTCCTCCGCTCCCCGCCCGTCAGCGGGAGGCGGACGCGCCGGGCCGCGCCTTTCTTCGTGTTGACCCGGATCAACAGGTCGTCCCGGCCCGCGAGTACGTGCCGGTTGGTCACCAGGAACAGCCGGTAGGTCTCGGCGCTCGACGCCGAGCGGTCGCCGTAGTCGAGGCCGATGAAGAACCCGGTGCCGATCGTCCGGTAGCGGACGCTCTCGCCGTCGGCATGGGCGGATTCGATGGCGACGGTGGTGTCCAGATAGCCGCGCGGGAGGAGCGACATGCCTCGGGCTCCCAAGCAAGCGCCAGGCCAAGCCGGGAACCCCACGGGTGCTCCCTGGCCGGCGCCAGCGGTTCAAAATTCTGGCACCCGTCCGGCTTGGGAAACGACTCGATCTGGTCCACAATGGCATCATGCCCGATGAGACGAATGATGGCATCGCCGCGACCGTCCTCGTCGTCGAGGACGACTTCGACCTGCGCGACGCGCTCGTCCCGATCCTCGAATACGAGGGTCATCGGGTCGTCAGCGCCGCGAACGGCCAGGAGGCGCTCGATCGGCTGCACGCCATGCCGCCGCCCTCGCTCATCCTGCTCGACCTCATGATGCCGGTGATGAACGGGGAGGAGTTCCGGGCGGAGCAGCTGCGCGATCCGACCCTGGCGTCGATCCCGGTCGTGGTCGTGTCCGCGCACCCGGGCGCGGAGGAGCGGGCTCGGCGCATCGGCGCCGCCGGCTGCGTCAAGAAGCCGTTCGAGATCGAGGATCTGCTCGAGCAGGTGCGGCGCAGCAGCAGGCGGCCCGTCGCCGCGGTGCTGACGCCGAGCCGAAGCGCGACGCAATTGCGGCGGCCGTAGCGCACCTCGGTCGGGCGTCGGTGAACAGGTCCGGCGTCCGGGGCGTAACAGCTCCGTCGCCTTGACAGCTCTCTGGCCCGGGTGCGACCTTCGGCCGGACTCGAGCTCCGCCCGATGCCGCTTTCCCAGCCGCGCGATCCCGAGGCGACGCGCCGGCAGCTCGCCCCCTGGCTCGCCCGCCGGATGCCGCAGGCGCGGGACCTCGCCATCACGAGCATGGCCCCGCCCGCCGCGACCGGCTTCTCGAACGACACGCTCCTCTTCGACCTCGAGTGGACCGAGGACGGCCGCGCGCGCCGCGCGGGGATGGTGGTGCGCATCGAGCCGCGCGGCTTCACCGTCTTTCCCGCGTACGACGTCGGCCAGCAGTTCCACATCATGCAGCGGCTCGGCGAGGCGACGGACGTGCCGGTGCCGCCCATGTTCTGGCTCGAGGACCGCACGGACGTGCTCGGGGCCCGCTTCTTCGTGATGGGAAGGGTCGAGGGGCGCGTCCCGCCCGACAACCCGCCGTACCACGCGGCGGGGTGGATGACGGGGATCGCGCCGGCCGCGCGCGCGGCGCTCTGGTGGGACGGGCTCGAGGTGCTCGCCCGCATCCACCGCCTCGACTGGCGACGGCTCGGCTTCGACTTCCTCGCGCACGGTACGCCGGGCCTCGACGCCCAGCTCGACTACTACGCGCGCTACCTCGCGTGGGCGGCCGGGGGCCGACCCCAGCCGGTCATCGAGGCGGGCCTCGCCTGGCTCCGGCGCCACCGCCCGGCCGGCGAGCCGCTCGGCCTCTGCTGGGGGGACGCGCGCATCGGGAACATGATCTTCGCGGGCGAGCGCTGCCGCGCCGTCCTCGACTGGGAGATGGCGACGCTCGGCAACCCCGAGCAGGACCTCGCCTGGTGGCTCTTCCTCGATCGGCACCACAGCGAGGGGATCGGGATCGAGCGCCTCGCGGGCCTTCCGGGGCGGGAGGAGACGGTCGCGCGCTACGAGGAGCTCATCGACCGCCGCGTCCGGCACCTCGACTACTACGAGGTGTTCGCGGCCTTCCGCTTCGCCGTCATCATGTGCCGCCTCTGGCAGCTGCTCGTCGAATACGGGGCGGTGCCGGCCGACGCGGACCCGCAGGCGAGCAACATCCCGGCGCGGCTGCTCGCGGGGATGCTCGGCCGCTGACCTACGGGTCCGTGGGGCCCTACGAGTGCAGTTGCCCGAGCCGAGGAGCGGGCAGTCGCCGCGCATACTCGCACAGGCGTACACCGCGGGCCCGAGCCAGGCCTGGAACGCGAGCCCCGAGGCCAGCCCCGTGAATGCGGGGACCGCGCACTTGCGCGGTCGGTGCAAAACGCGAGCGGTCCCGCTGACCTCCGACCATGCAATCGGCCGGAAGGCATAGTATGATGAGCCCCGAGAGGGAGGAGGTGGAGGCATGGGGCGAACGCCACGGAGCTCGAAGCCGCGTGCGCGCAGGGCTTCCGATCCCCCTCCTGCCGCTCGCGCCGGCACTCGGGATCGCCCGTCGGAGGCCACCCCGGCCGTGCTGCGCAGTGCGACCGCCGACCGCTGGTTCGGCGACCTGCTCGAGTCCGCTCCCGATGCCATCGTCGGGGTCGACGACCAAGGGCGCATCGTGCTCATCAACTCGCAGACCGAGAAGATCTTCGGGTACGGGCGGGACGAGCTGCTGAACCAGCCCGTCGAGATCCTCCTCCCCGAGCGCGTGCGCCGAGCCCACGAGCGGCACCGCGCCGGCTACGTCGTGGACCCGCGGACGCGCCCGATGGGCGTGGGCCTGGACCTCGCCGGCCGCCGCAAGGACGGCAGCGAGTTCCCGGCCGAGATCAGCCTCTCCCCGTTCCAGACTCGGGACGGGGTGATCGTCACGAGCATCATCCGCGACATCTCGGACCGCAAGAAGGTCGAGGGGAAGTTCCGCGGGCTCCTGGAGGCGGCTCCCGACGCGATGATCATGGTCGAGCGCACGGGACGGATCGTCCTGGTGAACTCGCAGGCGGAGCGATTGTTCGGCTATCGCCGGGACCAGCTCCTCGGCCAACCCGTGGAGATGCTCGTCCCCGAGCGCTTCCGCGGCCACCACCCGGAGCACCGCCTCGCCTACTTCGAGGAGCCGAGGGTGCGCGCCATGGGGTCGGGCCTCGAGCTCTACGGGCTGCGGAGAGACGGCTCGGAGTTCCCGGTGGAGATCAGTTTGAGCCCGCTCGAGACCGAGGAGGGGATGCTGGTCACCAGCGCGATCCGCGACGTCAGCGAGCGCCGGGCGCTCGTCCGCGAGCGGGCCGCGCGCGCCGAGGCCGAGAAGCTGGCGCGCGAGAACGCCCGGCTGTACGCGGAGGCGCAGGAGGCGCGCGCGAACGCCGAGGCGGCCAACCGTGCGAAGGACGAGTTCCTCTCCGTCCTCTCGCACGAGCTCCGCACTCCGCTCACGCCCATCCTCGCGTGGACGCGGCAGTTGCGCCGCGGGAAGGTCGCGCCCGGTGGCGTCCCGCGGGCGCTCGAAGCCATCGAGCGCAACGTCAAGTCACAGGCGCGCCTGGTCGAGGACCTCCTCGACGTCTCACGAATCGTCTCCGGGAAGCTCCACGTCGACCAGCGGCCCGTCGAGCTGCCGGACGTGATCCAGGCGGCCGTGGACTCCGTCCGCCCCGCGGCCGACGCCAAGCAGCTCGTGCTCGAGCTGCTGGTGGATCCGGGCGCCGGCCTGGTGCTCGGCGATCCGCTCCGCCTGCAGCAGGTGGTCTGGAACCTGCTCAGCAACGCCGTCAAGTTCACACCCGCGGGGGGCCGGATCGAGCTCGGACTGGCGAGCGCGGGCTCTCACGTCGAGCTGACGGTCACGGATAGCGGCCAGGGCATCGCCCCGGCGTTCCTGCCCCAGCTGTTCCAGCGCTTCCGGCAGGCCGACAGCTCGAGCAGACGCGCGCACGGGGGTCTCGGCATCGGGCTCGCGATCGTGCGGAAGCTGGTCGAGCTGCACGGAGGCAGCGTCGAGGCAGCCAGTCGCGGCGAGGGGCAGGGCGCGACGTTCACGGTGAGGCTGCCCATGCTCGAACGGCAGCTGGTTCTCGACCCCGGCCAGCCCCGGCGGGGCCCCGGGACCGACCATGCCGGTCTCGACGGGCTGCACGTCCTCATCGTCGAGGACGACCCCGACACCGCGACCGTGCTCGCGGAGCTGGTCGCGGAAAATGGCGCGGAGGCGCGGACCGCGGCCTCGGTCGCCGAGGCGCTCGACGTGCTCGGGCGCTGGCGGGTCGACCTCCTCTTGTCCGACCTCGGGATGCCGGGCGAGGACGGCTACGCGCTGATCGAGAAGGTGCGACGGCAGGAGAGCGCGCAGGGCGCGAAGGCCCTGCCCGCCGTCGCGATCACCGCGTACGCTCGCAAGGAGGACCGCGAGAGTGCGCTCGCCGCCGGCTTCGACACGCACGTGGCGAAGCCGCTCGACCCCGAGGAGCTGCTCGCCACCCTCGCCGAGGTGGCGGGTCGGGGTGGTCCGACGGCTTCTTGAGCGTGGCCGCGCCTTCGGTTGACGCCCGCCGCCGCCGCGCGCTACCGTGCGTGGACACACCATCTTCGGAGCGGTGATGTCCTTCCGGTGAGCGAGCGCGCACAGACGACCGCCGCCAAGCAGGAGCGGGCGATCCTGGTGGGCACCGAGCGGCCCCATATGCTCCTCCCGGCGAGCGAGTCGCTCGCCGAGCTCGCCCGCCTGGCCGACACCGCCGGGCTCGTGGTGGCGGGTGAGACCGTGCAGGCGCTCCGTCGCGTCCATCCGGCGACCTTCGTGGGCGCCGGCAAGGTGGAGCAGATCCGCGCCCTCGCCGACGAGAGGCAGGCCGACGTCGCCATCTTCGACGATCCGCTCTCACCCGCTCAGCAGCGCAACCTCGAGAAGGGCTGCAAGCGCAAGGTCATCGACCGCAGCGCCCTCATCCTCGACATCTTTGCGCAGCGCGCGCGCTCGCTCGAGGGCAAGATGCAGGTCGAGCTGGCGCAGCTCCAGTACCTCCTGCCGCGCCTGACGCGGCAGTGGACCCACCTCTCGCGCCTGGGCGGCGGCGTGGGCACGCGGGGCCCGGGCGAGACGCAGCTCGAGGTCGACCGCCGCCGCGTGCGCGAGCGCATCGCGCAGCTCCGCCGCCGCCTGCGCGACGTCGAGCGCACGCGCGGGCTCCACCGCCACGAGCGGAGCACGGTGCCGTTCCCCACCCTGGCGCTGGTCGGCTACACGAACTCGGGCAAGTCGACGCTCATGAACACGCTCACGCGCGCCGGCGTGCTGGTCGAGGACCGCCTGTTCGCGACCCTCGACCCGACGATTCGGAAGCTCCGTCTTCCGGAGGGTCTCACCGTGCTCCTCGCCGACACGGTCGGCTTCATTCACAAGCTCCCGCACCAGCTGGTCGAGGCCTTCAAGGGCACGCTCGAGGAGGTGCGGGCGGCGGACCTCCTGATCCACGTGGTCGACGTCGCGCACCCGACCTGGGCCGAGCAGGTGCGCGTGGTCGAGGACGTGCTCGACGAGATCGGCGCGGGCGACCGGCCCGTCGTCCTCGCGCTCAACAAGATCGACCTGCTGCGGGCGGGCCAGGCCCCGCCCGGCGTCGGGCCGGACGCGATCCCGATCTCGGCGCGCACGGGCGCCGGCATCGGCGCGCTGCTGGCGGCCGTCGAGGGACGGCTGTCGCGCGGCCTCGAGCGCGTGCGCTGCGCGCTACCCTCGGGCCGCGGCGACCTGATCTCGCTGCTCAAGCGTGCGGGCCGTGTGATCGAGGAGTACTACCGCGACGGCGTGGTCACGGTGACGGCGCTCGTCCCGCCCAAGGTCGCGGGCCAGCTCCGCAAGCAGCTCCCCGGCCTGGCCGCGGAGCCGCCGTGCTGACGGTCCTGAACGTCCCCAACTTCCTCACCCTGCTTCGCATCGTCGCCATCCCCTGCTTCCTGATCCTGCTCGAGGACCTGCGCTACCGGGAGGCGCTGGCGGTGTTCGTCGCCGCCGGCGTGACCGACGGCCTCGATGGCGCGATCGCGCGGCTCACGCACACCAAGACGACGCTCGGCGCCTTCCTCGACCCCGCCGCCGACAAGGCGCTCCTCGTCTCGGCGTTCATTGCGTTGGGATTCATGCACGCCGTGCCGCGCTGGCTGGTGGTGATCGTGATCTCGCGCGACGTCCTCATCGTGCTCGGCTACTTCCTCCTCTTCATGCTGGCGCGGCAGACGATGGAGGTGCGACCGAGCGTCGCCGGCAAGGCGAGCACGGCGTTCCAGCTGCTCTCGGTCACGCTCGTGCTGGTCGGCCTCGTCCGGCCGGACATGGTCGCCCCCTCGGCCCGGGATTCCGTCTTCTACGTGAGCGGCGGGCTCACCACGCTCGCCGGGCTGCAGTACATGTACCGGGGCCTCGCCTGGCTGCAGCAGCAGGGCGAGGCGCCCGCCGCCGCGGCCGAGCCGCCCGCACGCGAGGCGCCGGGCCGGCGCCGGGCGTGATTGCGCCCGCGGGGCCTGGTCTATGAGCCCGGCGCATATGCGCGCCCGCCTGCTGGCCGCCGTCGCCGTCGTCCTCGCGCTCGCCGGCGCCGCCCGCGCCGCCGAGACCGCGCGCCAGATCCTCGACCGCCGCAAGACCCTCGACGACACCACGCGCCACTGGGACGACCGCCACCAGAAGATGAAGCTCACCATCTTCGACCGCCGCGGCGGCGAGCGCGTGCGCGAGATCGAGCTCTTCGACCGCCGCGAGCCGGGCGACGAGCAGAAGACGATCCTCTTCTTCCTCGCCCCCGCCGAGGTGAAGGGCACGGGCTTCCTCGCCTTCACCCACAAGGGGCGAGCCGCCGACCAGTGGCTCTACCTGCCCGAGCTCCAGCGCGTGCGTCAGATCACCGCGCGCACCCGCAAGGAGAGCTTCATGGGCACCGATCTCAGCTACCACGATCTCGACCTGATCCAGGAGATGACGTCCTGGACCGAGGCCGACGCACGCTCGAGCCTGCGCGGCGAGGAGACGGTCGACGGCACGCCCAACTACGCGATCGAGGAGACCCCGCAGCGCGAGGACATCGGCTACAAGAAGGTGGTCGTCTGGCTCGGGCGCGACGACCTGGTGCCACGCCGGCTCGAGCTCTACGAGGACGAGGCCGAGCCGAAGAAGCGGATCATGCAGAGCGCCATCAAGTCGATCGGCGCGATCCCCGTTCCGCACCACGTCGAGGTGGCGACCCCCGCTGCGGGCTCGCACACCGTGATCGAGATCGCCGACGTCCAGTTCAACCAGAAGCTCGATCCGGACCTGTTCAGCCAGCGCTACCTGGAGCGCGGCCAGCGCTGAGCGCCGCGGGCCGAAAGCGCGGCAGGGCCGGCTCATAGCCGGGCGAGGTTGCGGGCGCGCGAAGGGCTGCTTGAACCGAGCGTAGGGGGTGCGGCTCCGCGGGATTGCCCGAGTGCCAGGGGACGCACTAGACGGGAGGCGTGTCGCGCCGCTCGCGCGCCGAACTCGGGACGATCGGGGGCACGGCCGGTGGCGGCCCTCGGACGAGCACCTCTCCGCAGATCTCTCGACGGCGCTTCCTCGCCGCGTCGGCCGCCACGCTGACGTCCGCCCTCTTGCCGCACGGTGTGTGGGGCAGCGGCGAGAGCCCGCCGAACGACTGGGCTTCTCACGGCTTCGGTCCCGAGCAGCGGCGACACAATCCCTCGGAGAGGGACATCACGCCCGAAAGCGTCTCCCGGCTGGCGATGCGATGGGAATTCGAAGCCGGTTCGGGAATCACCTCGACCCCGGCCGTGGTCGGCGACCGAGTGATCGTGGCATCGTGGGACGGGCGCGCCTACTGCCTCGATCGTCGCTCGGGCCGGCTCCTGTGGAGCTTCGATGCGGGACAGCGAACGTATCCCCCGGATCGACGGCTGGGAATCTTCGCGTCGCCGGCGGTGGAGCGCTCGACGGTCCATCTCGCGTCCGACCGGCTGATCGCGCTTTCCCTGGAAACCGGACGCCTGCTCCGGGAACGGACGATCGGCTCGCCCGAAACCACGCTCGAGTATTTCTGGGCCGCTCCGCTCGTCCACCAGGGAAGTCTCTACGCGGGTGTGTCCGCGGGGAGCGAAACCCGGACACGGGGCCGGTTGGTGTGCGTCGATGCCGAGAGCGGCCGGCTCCGCTGGAGCTTCGCCACCGTCCCCGAGGAGATCGCCGGAGGCGCGCTGATCGCGCCGCCCTCTCTCGACGCCGCCACACGGACGCTCTACGCGGCCACGGGGAACCCGTTTCATGCGACCGGGAGCCCCGACGGCCGCGATCACAGCTCGAGTCTCGTCGCTCTCGATGCGACCAGCGGGCGCCTGCGCTGGGCTGACCAGGTCCATCCCCATGACGAGCGGAACCTCGACCTCAATTGCCCGCCGATGCTCCTTTCGGTGACGGCGCCGGATCGGCGGAGGGACCTCGTGGTCGTCGGCGGGAAGGATGGCCTCCGGGCATGGGACCGCACGAGTCGGCGAAGGCTCTGGCGGGTCGAGCTCACTCCCGCCCTGCCTCCAGGCGGGAAGGCGGCCCTGCCCACCACCGGACCGGAGGCGGGTCCCACGGCGGCGGCCGAGGATCTCGTCTTCTTCGCGTCCAACAATCACGCCGACAAGACGTGCCTCGTCGCGGGAATCGAAGCCGCGACGGGCGAGATCCGCTGGCTACACTCGCTCCCCGCCTTCCAGTTCGGCCCGCTCTCGGTCGCCGGCGGAGTCGTCTTCATGGGCCTGATCGACGGGCAGCTCCGAGCCTGGCGCGCACGGGATGGGGAGCTCGTCTGGGAGTCTCCGCCCGGTCCGCCGATTGCCGGAGGGCCCGCGATTGCGCGCGGGATGGTCTTCGTGGGAAGCGGGGCGGGAGAGTTTCTGCCGGGGAACCGGCTGCGCGCTTTTGCCCTGCCCGCCTGACGAGGGCGAAGACACGGTGGCGACGAACCAGCCGGCAAAGCGATCGCTCGCGGCGGGCCTGCTCGCACTCCTCCGGCCGCCGAACGTCTTCACCGCGATCGCCGACCCCTTCGCCGGCCTCGTCCTCGCGCGTCCGCCGGGCGCTGGTGCATCGCGGCGTCGGCCTGTCTCTACCTGGGCGGAATCGCGCTCAACGACTACTTCGATCGCGAGGTCGATGCGGTCGAGCGACCGGAGCGCCCGATTCCCTCGGGAGCCGTTCCGCCGGCGGTCGCGGCGGGGATCGGAGCGGGCCTCCTGGCCGCGGGAATCGCGCTGGCGGGCCTCGCGGGCGGTCCCGCCATCACGGTCGCGGCCGTGCTCGCACTCGCGATTCTGCTCTATGACGCGCTCCTGAAAGGAACCAAAGCCGGTTTCCTCACCATGGGCGTCTGCCGCGGCCTCAACTTCTCCCTGCCCATGTCCCTGGCGATGAAATCCGTTCCGGGGTCTCTTTTCTTCGCCCCGGCGCTTCTCGCCGCCTACATCTCCGTCCTCACGTACCTCGCGCATGAAGAGGTCGGCGGCAACACGCTCGAACGTGCGCACCACGGTGTCACCGCGATGGCCGTCGTCGCGCTGGTCATGGGCGTTGCCATCGCCCCCTGGCCGGCGGCGCCGGTCGGATGGGCCTTCCTCGCCCTGGTCGTGGTTCGGGGTGCGATGCTGTTCGCGCCGCTCTGGACGGAGCCGGGCGGGCCGACGACCGGACGCGCGATCGGCGGAGGCATTCTGATGATTCCGCTGTTCGACGCGACCTTCGTCGCGGCGGCGGGCCACGCCCCATGGGCGTTCGCGGTCGCGTCGCTCATGTTGCCGGCCATGGCTCTCCGGCGCATGTATAGCCCCACCTGACATGCGTCTCGGCTACAACACCAACGGCTTCACGTCCCACCGCCTGCGCGATGCGCTCGAGGTCATCGCCGGGTTCGGCTTCAAGAGCGTCGCCATCACGCTCGATGCCGGGGCGCTCGATCCCTACGACCCTTCGACGGCCCGGGAGGCGAGGGCGATCGGCGCCTGGCTGGCCGAGCACGACCTCGTGCCCGTGGTCGAGACCGGCGCGCGTTTCCTCCTCGATCCCTGGCGCAAGCACTGGCCCACGCTCCTCTCCCCGAGACGCGAAGACCGCGAGCGAAGAATCGATTTCGTGAAGCGCGCAATCGGCGCCGCGTCGCTGCTCGGCGCGGAGGTCGTCTCGCTCTGGTCGGGAACGGCGGAAGGGGACGAGCCGATGGGGCTCCTGGACGAGCGCCTCGCAGAAGGGTTACGGATCCTCGCGCGTGAGGCCGGCGAGCGAGGCGTCGTCCTGGGCTTCGAGCCCGAGCCCGGCATGCACATCGAGGACCTGGCGGGCTTCCGCCGGATCCGCGACCGGGCGGGAGAGCCGGGCCTCCGTCTCACGCTCGACGTCGGCCACGCGCACATGACCGAGGAGAGCGCCCCGGAAGCCATCCGGCGCTTCGCGCGCGAGATCGTCATGCGTCGCGACCGCCACGAGCACCTGCTCCCCGGCGAAGGCGACCTCGACCTCGCTGCCGTCGTGTCCGCCCTCCGTGGGGTCGATTACCGCGGCCCGGCCACCCTCGAATTGAGCCGTCACGGTCACATGGCGGTCGAAGCCGCCCGCCGCGCCATCGAGTTCTTCCGGCCGCTCGGGCTACCGTAGAGCGGGAGCGACGACAGCAAGCGCCATCCGGACGCATGCCTCGATGATTTCGTCTGTGTGACGCCCCACTCGTCTGATGCGTCGCCGTACACCCTCCAAGGGAGTACCACCACCCCCGGCTCTCCCCGCGGACCGTCTCTGCTGCCGCCAGGGCAACCTGCGCGCTGCACACTCAGCTGCGCCGATGGGCGCGCGGTGAATCGGGCGCCCGGAGGACGTAGTGCACGTCAAGATTTACATTCGGAGAAAGACTTGCAGGGAAGCCGGCCAGTAGATTTTACGAGAGGGGCC
>Ga0209058_1002566_pt1 | contig 14892 bp, 11 predicted proteins | sample GraSoiAngelo_147_FD_185904 | JGI IMG/M metagenome (GOLD analysis project Ga0209058, IMG submission 185904) | Grasslands soil microbial communities from the Angelo Coastal Reserve, California, USA - 14_1009_05_40cm (SPAdes) (version 2) | ecosystem: Environmental > Terrestrial > Soil > Grasslands ... | reverse complement strand
GCTGCCCGCCCGAGAGCGAGCCCGCGAGCTGTCGCCGCCGCTCGCGCAGGATCGGAAACGTCGCGTACACGCGCTCGAAGCTCTCGCCGCGCATCCGCCGCGCCGCCGCCGCGTAGCAGCCGATCTCGAGGTTCTCCTCGACGGTCATCGCCGGGAAGAGGCGGCGACCTTCGGGAACGAGCGCGATGCCCCGGCGGCAGAGCTCGTGCGCGGGCACCGACGCCAGATCGTCGCCGTCGAGGCGAGCGGATCCGGCCCGGATCGGCAACAGCCCGGCGATCGCGTTGATGAGCGTCGTCTTGCCAGCGCCGTTCGGTCCCACCACGGTCACGAGCTCGCGCGGCCGCACGCCGAGCGAGACGTCGCGGACCGCGACAGCCTCGCCGTGAGCGACCTCGAGGTGCGTGATCTCAAGCATAGGCTTTCCCGAGATAGGCGCGGACCACCTCGGGGTCTCGCACGACCTGTTGCGGCAGCCCCTCGGCGATGACCTGTCCGTAGCTCAAGACCACGACGCGGTCGGCGAGATCGAGGACCGCGCGCATGATGTGCTCGACGAACACGACGGTCGTCCCGCGGTCGCGAATCCTCCGCACGAGCCGGAGCGCGTCGGTCATCTGAGCCGGCGTCAGTCCCGACAGCACTTCGTCCAGCAGCACCAGCCGCGGCTCGGAAGCGAGCGCGCGCGCGAGGTCGAGGAACTTGCGCTCGAGTAGATTCAGCTCGTCCGGCAACGCGTCGGCGCGGGCCTCGAGGCCGGTGAAGGCGAGCCAGGATCGCGCGAGGTGCCGCGCGGGCTCCCGCTGGTGGGAGGCTCCGCCGAACATCGCCGCGAGCGCGACGTTGTCCAGGGCGGTGAGCCCGCCGAACGAGCGCGGGATCTGGTAGGTCCGCGAGAGGCCGAGGCGGGCGATCCGGTGCGCGGCGACCCGCGCGATATCGCGGCCGCCGAGCGCGATGCGCCCGCCATCGGCCTGGTAGTAGCCGCTGACCACGTTGATCAGGGTCGACTTGCCCGAGCCGTTCGGCCCGATGAGGCCGAGGATCTCGCCCGCCCGCACCTCGAGCGTCACGCCGGCGAGCGCCTGGAGACCGCGGAACGCCTTGTGCACGTCCGCGCAGGCCAGCAGCGTCGCCTCGGCCGGTCGCGCCCGCGGCGTCGCTTCGACGGCCGCGACGGCGATGGGTGGGGCGAGCGGTGCGGGTCGACGCCGGCGTCGTACCCCGCCGGCCACGCCGTCCGGAAGAAAGACGATCACCGCGATCAAGATGGCGCCGATCAGCGCGCGGTTCAGGATCGCGCGGTGGCCGCCCGTGAGCGACTGCGTGAGCGAGGTGACGATGAGGGCGCCCAGCGCCGGACCGTACCAGATGCGCGTGCCGCCGAGCGCCGCCATCATGATCGCATCGACGGCGAGCCCGACCGAGAACGTCTCGGCCACGGTCACGTACGACACGAACATCGCGTGGATCCCGCCGATCAGCCCGGCGATGAAGCAGCTCAGCGCGAAGGCCACGAGCTTGTAGCGATAGGTCGGCACGCCGAGTACCTCGGCCACGTCCTCGTCGTCGCGGATGGCAAAGAGCCCCATGCCCCACCGCGAGCGGAAGATCGCCCGCGCGCCGGCCGCGGAGAGCAGCGCGACCACGAGCGCCAGATGATAGAGCGTGGTCGCCGGAGCGCCGAACAGCTTCGGGATCGCGACCGCCGCCAGGAAGACGCCGGGGCCGCCGTCGATCCGCGTGTTGAGGGCGATCGTGGACAGCACGAACGTCACGGCGAGCGTGAGGAGCCCGAAGAGCTCTCCGCGGACTCCGCGGACGCGGAAGACGACCGCGGCGATCGCGGTACCGAGGAGCGCCGCCACCAGGCCGGCCGCCGGCAGCGTCCAGAGGAATGGCACGTCGAGGGCCGTCGCGAGCGTGGCCGTGGTGTAGACGCCGGCGCCGAAGAAGGCGGCGTGGCCGAAGCTGAAGTAGCCGGCGTAGCCGCTGAGGATGTTCCAGCTGGTCGCCAGGGAGACCCAGAAGAACACCAGATAGAGGAAGGTCTCGTAGAAGGCCGGCAGCCCGAGCGCCGGCACGAGCGCGAACGCGACGCCGACGGCGACGAGCGGCACCACCGAGCGGAGCCGGGACGCGCTCACAACTCGGGCCGCAGCAGCAAGATCAGGATCAAGAGCGTGAACGACACGAGCGGCGCCCAGCCCGGCGCGGTGACGGCCATCGTCAGCGCCTCGCTCGCGGCGATGAAGACCGCGGCTCCCAGCAGCCCGAGCGCGTTGCCCAGCCGGCCGATGATCACCGCCGCGAACACCACGCCGATCCACGAGTAGATCTGCGAGGGCGCCAGCGTGTGGTTGAGCGCGATGAAGAGCCCGGCGACGCCCGCGTACGCCGAGCTGAGCCCGGCCAGGAGCAGCGCAAGGCGGCGGCGGTCGACGCCGAAGGCTCCGGCCATCGGGCCGTCCTGCGCGCTCGCCCGGGCGGCCTTGCCGAGATAGCTCCAGCGAAGCCACGCCCAGGTCGCGAGCGTCAGCACGGCCGCGGCGGCGAGGCCGAGGAGCCCGCTCAGTCCCACGAAGAACGGGCCCACCTTGAGGGACATGCGCGCATACGGCGACTCGAGGCGGCGGAAGTCGGCGGTCCAGAACCACTGGATCACGCTCTCGAGGATCACGGTGAGGCCGAAGGTGACGATCAGCGAGGTGAGCTCGTTGATCTTGAATGTCAGAAAGCCCATCTCCAGCGCGACGCCGGCCGCGAAGAAGCCGGGGACGATCACCACGAGCGTCAGCATCGGATCGACGCCCGACACGGTCGCGATCTGGTAGGTGAGGTAGGCGCCCAGGAACGCGAGGGCGAAGTTCGCGAGGTTGATCACGCGCAGCAGGCCCCAGGTCAGGCTGAGTCCGAGGCCGAGCAAGGCGTAGAGACCACCGGTGAAGAGCCCCGCGATGAGCGACTGGCCGATCAGCGTCAGGCTGGGCAGGTCGCGGACCCCGGACTCAGATTCGGACGTGCTCGGGTCGGACGCCCATGCCGACCAGGCGGCCTGGGATCCGCCGCAGCAGCGGGATCCGGACGAGCAGCCGAAGCGCCAGCGGCACCGAGAGCTTGCGCGCGCGGCTGCCGAGAACGGGCGTGACGATTCGATCCTGCACCAGGATCTGCAGGCGCTGGACGATTCGGGTCGCGGGCAGTCGTCGCCGCTGGACCTGTTGCAGGTGCTCGAGCGACAGGCTCCCGTCGCGCAGCGGCGCCGCCAGGATGTTCGCGGCGGCCACCGCATCCTGGATCGCGAGGTTGATCCCGACGCCGCCGACGGGAGACATCGCGTGCGCGGCGTCGCCGAGGCAGAGGAGCCCCGAGCGGTACCACGTGGGCAGGCGGTCGACGAGAACCGTCAGCAGCTTCACGTCGTCCCAGCTCCGGATGTCGCTCACCCGATCGCGAGGGACGGCCGCGAGCCTGGCGACCTCGGCCCGAAACGCCTCGAGCCCGGCTTGTCGGATCTCGTCGATCGTTCCCTTCGCGATGACGAAGCCGCACTGCCAGTACTCGCCGCGGTTGAGCATGATGAACAGCCGGCCCGCGGTGAACCGGCCGAGACCACCGACGGCGTCCTCGGGCCGGCGGGCGAGTCGAAACCACAGCACGTCCATCGGCGCGCCGAGCTCTTCGATTCGAAGCCCGGCCTCGCGCCGGACGACCGAGTGCCGGCCGTCGGCGGCGATGACGAGCGTCGCCGGCACCTCGAGCCGGCCCTCGGGCGTGTCCACCTCGACGCCGACCACGCGGCCCGCCTCTTCGATGAGCCCGGTCACCTCCGCGCGCATCCGAAGCTCGAAGGTTGGATAGCGGCGGGCCCGCTCCGCCAGGAAGTTCAGGAAGTCCCACTGCGGCATGAACGCGATGAACCCGCACCGCGTCGGCAGGTGGGTGAAATCGGCGACCGGGAGCCTGACGTCGTCGATCTGCACGACCAGCTCGCGCACCTTCTGGTGCGGCAGCTTCAGGAAGTCGTCCAGGACTCCGAGCTCGTGCATCACCTCGAGCGTCGACGGGTGGATGGTGTCGCCGCGAAAGTCACGCAGGAAGTCGGCGTGCTTCTCGAGCACGACGACCGGGACGCCCGCGCGCGCCAGGAGCAGGCCGAGCATCATGCCCGCCGGCCCGCCGCCGGCGATGCAGCAGGTCGTCGCCCTCACGAAGACAAGAGCGGTAGCCGCTGGCCCGGAACGACGTTGGCAACCGCGTCTTCGAGCGTGCGCGCCTGGCGCCACTCACTGGCCGGCCGCACGTGGCCGTTGGTGCCGACCTGGTCGATGCCCCAATAGACCTCGAGGTTGTTGCCGTCGGGATCCTGGAACTCCACGGCGATCTGGCAGCCGGCGCGCCGGCGGCCCTCGAAGACGATCGGCACGTCGTGCTTGGAGAGCCACGCGCGCGCGCGGAACACCTCGTCGAGCGTCGCCACCTCGAACGCGAAGTGGTTCAGGCTGCTCCGCTCGGTCTTCGAGGCGCCGCCGACCAGCGCGACGCCGTGGTGGTCGGCGTTGCAGCGCATGAAGACCATGCCGCCGGGCACCATGGTGTCCGGGTAGCGATCGCTGACCTCGAGACCGAGCACGCCCGTGTAGAAGCGCACGGAGGCCTCGAGATCGGTAACGTTGAGCACGACGTGACCGAGCTTGCGCAGCTGGAACGGGAGCATCGGGTGGCCTCCTAAAGAGGAGTCTTCATGATTCGGCCGGTCGCCTCCACGAACCACTTCTCGCTCGAGAACGACTTGCCCGCGAGCGTCGCCGCCATCCACTCGTCGAACTGCTCGGTCCAGCGGCGAGTGAGGGGGATGGTGTGGCCTCCTTGATAGTGGGTGGACGGACAGGGGGAACTATACTGCGGCGGGCCAACTCCAGCCAGGAGCCCCCCTGCTTTCGTCCGCCGTTCCCGTCCACTTCGCGCTACCATCCGCGTGCCGACGACGAGGCGCGGCAAGGAGGACTCCAATGCTCGCGATCTGGGTGAAGGTGCGGGTGAAGCCGGACCAGAAGAAGCGGTTCCTGGAGGCGATCGAGGTCGACGCGCTCGGCTCCGAGAGAGACGAGGCGGGCTGTCTCAGGTTCAACGTGCTGCAAGACGCGCAGGACGAGAACACCTACTACTTCTACGAGGTCTACAAGGACCAGGCAGCGCTGGAGGCCCATCGCGCGGCGCCCCACTACGCGGTATGGCGCGCCGCCGCCGACTCCCTTGACGGTCCGACGGCTCCCACGCGCTGCACGCCGGTTTTCCCGGCCGAGCGAAAGTACTGGGGCAAGATGTAGCGGTCACCGCCGCCGCCACACACAATCGAATTCGCCCGACGCTGTCGGCCGGTCGTCGCTCGCTGTCATCGGTGGATCACCCTGGCGGTGCGATGGACAGGGCGTCGGTTTGCGGATCGTAAATTTTGCGCATAGTTCCACCGTGGCGCGGCTTTTGCTAGGAGGTGCGCGCGATGTTCGCTGACCGCATGTGGGGACTATTTTCCTCGGATCTCGCCATCGACCTGGGAACGGCGAACACCCTGGTCTTCGTGCGAGGGCGCGGAATCGTCCTCAACGAGCCTTCCATCATCGCGATCCGCAAGACCGACAACACCGTCATCGGAGTCGGCCACCAGGCCAAGGCCATGCTCGGGCGCACGCCCGAGAACATCAGCGCTATCCGTCCGCTGAAGGACGGGGTGATCGCCGACTTCGACGTCACCGAGCGGATGCTGCAGTACTTCATCGAGACCGCTCGGCGGATCTCGACCGGGCGTCGGCGCCCGTGGAGCCTCGATCGCCCACGGGTCGTCATCGGCGTGCCCTCGGGAATCACCCAGGTCGAGAAGCGGGCGGTCCGGGACGCGGCGCAGCAGGCCGGAGCTCGCGAGGTCTATCTGATGGAGGAGCCGACGGCCGCGGCGATCGGCGCGGGTCTGCCGATCCACGAGCCCGGTGGCCATCTCGTCGTCGACATCGGCGGCGGGACGACCGAGGTCGCGGTCATCTCGATGTCCGGCACCGTCTACTGCAACTCGGTGCGGATCGCCGGCGACGAGATGGACGAGGCGATCATCCAGCACATCAGGAAGCACTACCGGCTGCTGGTGGGTGAGCGGCGCGCCGAGGAGATCAAGATCGCGCTGGGCTCGGCGCACCCGGCCGCGATGGACCGCTGCTCGATCGAGGTCAAGGGGCGCGATCTGGTGGACGGCGTGCCCAAGACGCTCGTGGTCACCGACGAGGAAATCCGGGAGGCGCTTCGCGAACCCGTGATGACGATCGTCGAGACGGTCCGTACGTGCCTCGAGCGAACACCGCCGGAGCTCGCGGCCGACATCATCGAGAAGGGCGTCGTGCTGACGGGCGGCGGCGCCCTCTTGCGAGGGCTTGCCGGCCTGCTTCAGAGCGTCACGCAGCTCCCGGTACACGTCGCCGAGGATCCGCTGAGCTGCGCGGTGCGCGGCGCCGGCATGGCGCTCGACGACATCAAGCTCCTCCGCAAAGTCGCCATCCCGGCCTAATCCACGCCGAAGTCGAAGACCTTGCCGCTGGCGCCGGCGGCGAAGCCCATCGTGACGATGAAGCCGTACTCGCCGCTCGACAGGGGTTGCTTCGGCGTCAGCTTGAAGAGCCCGCGCGCATCCTTCTCCGAGTCGACGTCGATCGTGTCCTGGCTCCGGACTCCCATCTTCTGGGTGCCGCCGAACGGATGGAAGCCCCCGCTGCCGATCTTCAGATTCCTGTCGTCGTGGTCGTCGCCCTGCTTGAGACGCACGAGTGGGGCCTCGTTGGGCGGCCACGCGCTGTAGAAGACCGGCTGCTTGTCCGACACGCGATATTGCGCCTTCTTGCCCTTCAGGACCAGCTCGCTGCTCGACGCGAAGAACGCGACGTTGGTCTCGATCGACGACACGGCGGCCCTGAGCTCGACGTATTTACCGCCGATCAAGTGGTAGATCGAGTCTCGCTGCGTCGTCTGGGCGGCCGGTGGCGGGAGCGCGGCGGTGACCGCCGGCGCGGCCGACGCGCTCGCCGGCGTGCCGGGATGGCCGACCATCGCCTCGATGATCTGATCGGACAGCCCGGCGCTCTTGAGGGCGATCAAGCCCTTCGTGCTCACGTCGAACTTCGCCGGACTGGTCCGGATCTTCGTGAGGATGAGCGGGTCCGACAGCCCGGCCTTCTTCAGGGCCACGACTGACTCGTTCGTGAGGACTTCCTGCGCGGTCAGTGACGTTGCCGTGAGCAGCATCAGCGATGCCATCACGAGCCCGAGCGTGAGCCGCAGTTTTGCCGAAGCGATCATTGGTGACCCTCCGATATACCGTTGGACGTCGCGCGGGTTTCGCCTGCGGCTGCTGTTATAGGCTCTTATAGAGTGACGTCTCGCTCGCTGTCAAGAGCGCCGCCGCGGGCAGGCGCTTCTCTCTCAGCGCGTCAGCTCCCACGTCTCACCTCGGGCGCTTGACCTCCCGACCTATCGCGTGGTACCCGTCCAGCACGCGCGGGGTTGCGGCGCGCGGGGAGGGTCCGATCATGCTGGATCTGCTGATTCGGGGCGGGGACGTGGTCACGGCGCAGGGCGTCGGCCGATGGGACGTGGCCGTCGAGGGCGAGCGCATCGTCGCGCTCGGGCTGCCCGACGGTGGCCTGCAGGCGGGGCGGGTCATCGACGCCAGCGGGAAGATCGTGGTCCCGGGCGGCGTCGAGCCGCACACGCACCTGGCCCACTTCATCTCGATGCAGCCGGAAGAGAACCTTCACACGCTCGGTCCCGAGGACGACACGCGGGGGATGGTCTTCGGCGGTACGACCACCCACGTGGACTTCTGCTTCGTGCGCCCCGGCACCGACGTGCCGCAGGTGATCGAGACACGGGCCGCGCGCTGGAAGGGCAACTCCTACACCGACTACTCCTTCCACGTCACGCTCCAGGGCCAGCTCGGGCTCAAGGTGTTCGACCAGCTGCCCGAGGCGGTCCAGGCGGGCTTCCCGTCCTTCAAGGTGTTCACCGTCGACGTGCTGCCGCCGCATCCCAAGCGTCATCCGTACCGGCTCGACTACGGGCGGATCCAGCTCGCGATGGAGAAGGTGGCGCCCCACGGCGGGATCATGGTCGTCCACGCCGAGGACCAGGACATCGTGCAGTTCATGTACGAGAAGTTTCGCGAGGAGAAGCAGACGGACGGCTGGCTGCTGCCGCTCGTGCACAACAAGCTCTCCGAGAAGCTCGCGTTCCGCCGGACGATCCAGCTGGCCGCCCACACCGGCGCTGGCGTCTACTTCGTCCACACCTCGGCGCGGGAGGGTGTGGAGGCGGTGGCCGAGGCGCGCGCCGGCGGCTATCCGATCTACGCCGAGACGCTCCACCACTACGCGTGCTTCAACGCCGAGGACTACAAGTCGCCCCGCGGCTTCTGCTACCACACCTATCCGTCGCTGAAGTACCCGGAGGACCAGGCGGCGCTCTGGAACGGGCTCGTGACCGACGGCATCTCCACGACGGCGACCGACGAGTTCCCCACGTCGCTCGAGCTGAAGCTCCGCGGCCAGGACCTCGAGAACGTGACGGGCGGCAATCTCGGAGCGGAGGCGCGGATGGGGATCGTCTACTCCGAGGGCGTCGTGAAGCGAAAGATGTCGCTGGAGCGGTTCGCCGACGTCACCGCGACGAACGCCGCCAAGATCCTCGGGCTCTACCCGCGTAAGGGCGTCATCGCGCCGGGCAGCGACGCGGACATCGCGATCATCGATCCGGCGATCAAGAAGACCTTGACGCGCGACGACTTCCACGTCAGCGACTACAGCCCCTGGGAGGGCTGGGCGATCCAGGGCTGGCCGGTGACGACGATCCTGCGCGGCCGGGTCGTGGTGGAGAACCGCCGGCTGGTCGGCGACGATCGCGCCGGCAAGCTAGTCGCACGCAAGATCGCGCCCGACGTGCTGCGGCGCCCGCGCTGCTAGCCGGCGCCCGGCGCCCACGCGATGGCGGATCTGACGCGTGACGAGGTCGTCGCGCTCGCCGGCGCGCTTGGCTTGCCGGCCGGTCCCGACGACATCGCCGAGGTCACCCACCGGACGCAGCCTGACCTGGGGGACTACGAGCCGATCGACGCGGGGGGCGCGTGGACGAGGCGGCGGATCTCGGCGATGCCGAACGGCTTGCCCAGGCTCGCGGCGCCGGTCTCCTCGAGGAACCGACGGGTCGTTACGTTCATAGAGTCGCCGGTGACGAAGATCATCCGGCGCTCGACGCCGGGCAGGTTCTGCGCCACCGTCCGATAGAACTCCGCGCCGCTCATCCCCGGCATCTTCATGTCGCTGAAGATCAGATCGTACGCGCGTCCCCGGAGGCGCGTGAGCGCGTCGCTGCCGTTGTGCGCCGTGTCGACCTGATGGCCGTCGAGCGCGAGCGCTTCGGCGAGCAGCGTCGCCACGTCGGGCTCGTCGTCCACGACGAGGATCGTCTTGCTCACGGTCGGCCGCATCGGCTCGACCACCGGCGCCTCCTCGAGCGCCGTGGGCGCCACGCCGATCGGCAGCTCGGCGACGAACGTGGCCCCTCCGCCCGGCGTCGTTTCGAGCCGCAGCGCGCCGCCGTGTCCCTCGACGATGCCCCGACAGAGGGAGAGCCCGAGGCCCGTGCCCTGTCCCGGCGACTTCGTCGTGAAGAACGGCTCGAAGATCCGGGTCTGGAGATCGGTCGGCACGCCGGGGCCGCTGTCCGCGACCGTCAGCACGACCCGGTCCGTAGCCGTCTCGTACCGCGTGGTCAGTACGATCCGCCGAGGCGGCGCGGCGGCGCGCATTGCGTGATGCGCGTTCGTCAAGAGGTTCACCAGGACTTGCTGGAGCTGATGCGGATCGGCCCACATCTGCGGCAGGTCCTTGCCGAGCCAGCACGTGACCTCGACGTTGTCGATCCGGAACGGACAGGCCAGGAGCTCGACCGCCTCCTCGACGAGCGCGTTCAGGCGCACGCGGTGGCGCTGGGGCAGATGCTGGCGCGCGAGCGACCGGAAGTTCGTCACGATCCGAGTGCAGCGCTGGGCCGATTGCGCGACGCGGTCGAGCTGCTCGGCCATCGGCCCCGAGTCGGACCGCATGAGCATCAGCTGGGTGTACCCCACGATCGCCGACAGCGGGTTGTTCAGCTCGTGGGCCACACCGGCGAGGAGCTGGTCCATCGCCGCGACCTTCTCCGCCTGGAACAGCGCCGCGCGCTGCGCCTCGCGCTGCTGGGTCCGCTCCTTCACCTGCGCCTCGAGCCTGGCGGTGTGGGCGCGGAGCGCCTCTTCGCGGACGTGCCGGCCGTAGACCTGCCGGACCAGCGGGAAGAGCACCAGGTAGAGCACGAGCGCGCCGGCGAGCAAGATCGACCACACGACGAGCCGGCCCCGCTGGATCGTGGCCAGGAGACGGACGGGGCTCTTGTACACCTCGATGACGCCGATCACCTGGCCGGTCGTCTTCGAGAAGATCGGGACGTACACCTCGGCCAGCGTCTTCATCTCGACGCTGACGTCGCCGGCCAGCGCCGCGTTGAGCTCGTCGTTGTCGGGGAACCGCTGGCCGATCAGGCGCGGCTCGTTCGACCAGAGGACGGTCGCGTGGCGGTCCCACACCTTGACCCGCACCACTTCGGGCAGCCCCTGGAGCAGGCGCGCGAATTCCCGCTGGCTCGCCTCGCGGGCGACGACACCGCGCGGCGCGGTCAGCAGCGCGTCCACGCCGGTCCGCTCCACCTCGCGGCGCGCGAGCGCGGCGGTGTTCGCCCACTCCCACTCCTCGACCGAGCGCGTGAGCCGGGACGAGATCGCCAAGCCCATGGAGACCGCGAGGGCCATCACGCAGAGAAGGCTCAGGACTGCGAACTTGGCGCCCGAAGCCAACCTCATGCCGAGCTTCAACTCGCCGGCAGGTCGATCACGAACGCCGCGCCGCCCTCGGGACGGTTGTGAGCGCGGAGCGAGCCTTGATGCTGCTCGACGATGGAATAGGAGACCCAGAGGCCGAGCCCGTTACCCTCACCGGGCCCCTTGGTGGTCGTGAACGCCTCGAAGATTCGCGGCAGCACGTTCGGATGGATGCCGGGCCCGGAGTCGAACACCTCCAGGCGGATGTGCTTGTCGTCGAGGTCCGACAGACGCATCGTGAGCACGCGCGGCCCGGCGTGACCGACCAGCGCCTGGTGCGCGTTCTGGACGAGGTTGAGCAGCACCTGCTGGATCTGCACCTCGTCGGCCAGGACCGGGCGAGTCGTTTCGACCTGGGTGACGATCTCGATGTTGTCCCGCCGGAGCTGATGGCCCTTGAGCTCGAGCATCCAGCGGATCATGTCCGCCAGGAGGCACGGCTTGCGCTCCGTCGAGTGCCCGCCGGAGAACCTCAAGAGGTTTTGCAGCATCTGCGCCGCGCGCGACGTTTCCTGCACGATGATGTGGAGACGCTCGCGGGCCTTGGCCGCGTCGTCCGAGCCCATGAGCAGGAGCTCGGCCTGGCCCAGGATCGCCGTCAGTCGATTCCGCGTCTCGTGGGCGAGGCCGGCGGCCAGCTTGCCCACCGTCGACAGCTTCTCGCCCTCGATCAGCTGGGCCTCGGCCGACTTGAGGTCGTCGAGCTGGCGCCGGGTGGCGGACGAGAGCTGCGCGTTCTGGAGGGCGAGGCCGATCTGGTTCGCGGTCGCCTCGACCAGCGCGATCTCCGACTCGGTGAAGGCGTCGCGCGACCGGCGCCCGAGCGACAGGGCCCCGAGCGTCCGTCCACGACTCTGGATCGGCACGCACACGAACGCGTGGATCCCTTCTTCGGTGACGGCGGCGCGGGCCGCCGGCAGCAGGTCGGCGGACTCGCTCGCGTCGGCCCAGTGCACGGTCTTGCCGCTGGCCGCCACGCTCCCGATCAGCCCTTGCCCCGTCGGCAGCACGCGGTTGATTTCGCGCAGTCGCGGCCGCAGCCCGCGGTCGCCCCGGAGCTCCAGCGTCGCACCGTCCGGAGAGAGCAGGTGCAGGCTGGCGATCTCGTGGCCGGTGACTTCGGTGAGCGCGTCGAGGGCGATGCGCAGGACTTCGTCGACGTCGAGGGTCGCGCTGATCGCGGCGCCGATGCGGTGCAGAATGCGGAGGTGCGGCTCCACGTGCACGGTCTGCGATCCCGCCGAGCGCTGGATCAGCTCGCTGAGCTGACGGCTCCGCCCATCGGCCCTGTCCTCGAAGGCGAACGCGTAGCCGTCGTTGTCGGTGCGGACGAAGATCGACGGCACCTCGAGCTGCGTCACGCCGTCCGGTAGCGTGATCGAGAGCGTCGTGGCGCGGCTCGGGTGGTGGCGCGAGCCGTTCGCGCGGATCTTGATGCCCGACGTGCTGACGTTGACCGACGTCGATTCCCACTCGGCGCCGCTCTGCTCGCGGACGCGAACTGGCAGCGCCAGCGTCGCCCGCGGCGCCCGCCGCCGCTCCGCGCCGGACGGGTCGGGCGCGCGCAGGCTCCCCGGGCGGGTCTCGAAGCACGCGAGCGCCTCTTCCAGACGCTGGAGCGCGACCGGCTTGCCGATGAAGTCGAACGCGCCCGCCTGCAGGCACTCCTGGGCCTGCGTCTCGGTCGCCCGGCCGGAGATCACCACGATCGGCACGCCCATGTCGCGAACGGCGTCGAGCTTCAGGAAATCGAGCCCGCTCATGCCCGGCAGGCAGACGTCCAGGAGGACGGCGTCCGGGCGCGTGGATTTGATCGTGTCGAGCGCTGTTTCAGCCGAGTACGCGATGACAGGCTGATGGCCGATCTCGTGAAGGAATTCTCCGAAGACCTCGCACAGCGCTGGATCGTCGTCGACGACTAGTACGCGCATAGTTTTCGCTGGTTTCCCCGACGCTCTTTCCAGCAATCGCCGTACCATTACGAGCTGCGCCGTAACTATCAGTAAACAGCCGCATTTCCGCAAATATCGGCACGGCTGGGCTGGGTGATTCCCGTCATCCGCTGGAAAATTCCTGGTCAAGCGTTCACCGAGACGGACTAGTCCCCGAATGACCCGCACGGCGAGCACGACGGCGAGGCACGACGGAGAGTGGCTACGGAAGCGTCACGCTCGCACAGGACGCGAGCTTTCGCTCGACGTCGACCTGAGGCCGCGCTCGGAGATCCGTCCGCCGGCGGGACACCAGAGTCAATCGCTGCTATGGCGGCTGCACCATGGTCTTGGCGCCATAGATCTTTCAGTTGCACTAGACTTCTCACCGCTGGATCTCGCCCTGATCCGGACGAACCTCGCTCATCCTAACGAGCCGGAGAGGCGCGGTTTCGCTCGCTGGCATCGCGACTTGCTCGGCTTGCCGAAGTCCTTGCCGTTCGCTCGAGTTGAGACCATGGCCCCGACTTGCGGGAAGCGCCTTAGGCGGGCACGTGCCTTGCGGATGGCCCTTGGAGTCCCGGCCGCCGCGCCGGGCGGGAGCGCTCAGAGGGCGCGTGTAGCTCAGTCCAGTGAAAGGAGTCGAAGCGATGATGAGGATCCGTTGCAGGAGTCATCAGCTACGTGGATCGGCCGTGAAGTGCCTTCTTCTCGCCCTCGCGCTCCTCTCGCTCGCAACCTCGGCGTGGGGCGCTCCTGCCGCCCTCCAGTCGGCCAGCAAAACGGACTTCGGCGGCATGTCGACCTCAGACCTCGCGTTCAAACAGAACGTCGCCGCCGGGAGTCTGATCGCGATGTGTATCGCGTGGCACTCGACGACAGTCACGCTCAACAGCGTCACCGACGACAGGTTCGACACCTACAGCATCGTCGGCCCCGTCCTGACGGGGAACGGGTATAGCGCGCAATGTGCCTACGCCAAGAACGTAGCGGGCGGCACCATGACTCTGGTGACCGCACATTTCTCGGCGCCGGCGGGTGACCGGATCTGGATAGCGATGCACGAGGTTAGCGAACTAGATACGACGGCACCGTTCGATGTGAGCCACTCGCAGTTCCAAGGGACGCCGCCGCCGCCGGACACGGAGTTCTCAAGCGGCTCGGCTACGACGACCGTCAACGGGGCCTACATTTTCGGCTTCACGTTCGACGCTGGTCTCGGCAGCGGGAAGGGCAGTGCCGGAGCCGGGTTCATGCGGCATGAGAACGATGACGCCAACAACCTAACAAACGACACTGAGGATCGGATCCAGCCGACGGCCGGTCCGATCGCGGCGACGTTCACGACGAAGAGCCAGTTCACGGCCGACCTCACATGGATGATGGCGTTCAAGCCAGCGGCGGCGACCCCACTCTGGTCCGGTGTCCTTGATCCCTCGCGGGCGACGGACTGGACGGTCACGCCGGGCTTCACGATCCCTACCAACCGGACGCCGTGCACGACCGTGGAATGCAACTTGGTTAGTAGCGGTAGCGTCAATACGACGAACCTCAACGCGGCGATCTTGTCGGCTCCCGAGAATAGCATCATCACGATCCCGGCTGGGACGTTCACGCTGACCGGGGGCTTCACCGTGACTAAGCTGAATGCGAATCAGCACGACAACATCACGATCCGGGGGGCTGGCGCCGACCGGACCATTTTGAAGTTCACGGGAGAGGATGGCTCGTGCGCCCTCTCTGCTGAAGTGTGCGTGTCGGGCACCCACAGCGACGAGTACTTCGTCGTCAACTCCGCGACCTGGAGCGGGCCGTACTCGGTCGGCACCACGCAGATCACGCTCAGCAACGCGAATGACCTTCGGGTCGGCAACTTCATCATCCTGGATCAGATCGACGATCTGATGGAAACCAACCAGGTACTCGTGTGTACGAGCTCAACCGCGCCGCTGATTTGCCAGGATCCGAACCAGGTCGACGACAACGGAGGCCGCACGACCGGGGGCAACA
>Ga0209058_1002558_pt1 | contig 14931 bp, 9 predicted proteins | sample GraSoiAngelo_147_FD_185904 | JGI IMG/M metagenome (GOLD analysis project Ga0209058, IMG submission 185904) | Grasslands soil microbial communities from the Angelo Coastal Reserve, California, USA - 14_1009_05_40cm (SPAdes) (version 2) | ecosystem: Environmental > Terrestrial > Soil > Grasslands ... | reverse complement strand
CACGCTCTCCCGGGAGGCAATCGAGACGTCCGACGCCGGCGTGGCACCCAAGTTTGCCACCACCAGCACCGCGTGGTCGCCCGTTCGGCGCAGGTAGGCGGCCACCTGGGGGTTGCTCGCGGAGAGCGGCACCAGCTTCCCGGTCGCCAGGGCCTCGTTCTCTCGGCGCAGGTGGATCAGCCGGCGGTACAGGTTCAGCAACGAGCCCGGGTCGGCGTCCTCCGCCGCGACATTGGTCGTCAGCGAGTCCGGCTGGGGGCTCTCCCACGCCTTGCCGGTGGTAAAGCCTACGCCAGGACGCGGGCTCCACTGCATCGGGGTCCGCAACCGCGGATCGGGTTTGTCGCCCGTCATCCCGATTTCTTCGCCATAGTAGATGAAAGGAAGCCCCGGCAAGGTGAGCAGCAGCGTCGCGGCGAGCTTGGCGCGGGCGACGTCGCCGCCCAGGACGGTGAGCGTGCGGGTCTGATCGTGGTTTGTGAGAAACGGAGACCAGCGGTAGGCCGGCAGAGTGTCCTGGAGTCTCAGGAAGCCGGTGAGCAGCCCTGTCGCGGAGCCGGTGCGGACCGCCGACAGGAGCGAATCGGACAGCTCAAACGCGAAGTACGCGGTGAGCTGGTCGGGATAATACGGCAGCATTGTAGCGATGTTGGCCCACACCTCGCCGACGGTGTACGCATCGGGCTTGACGCCGCGGAGGTGGGCGGCGTACTCGCGCAGCAAGGCGTGGGTGCCGGGGCACCCGGCGAGACAGGTGCCTTCCTCTACGACGTAGGGGACCGCGTCGAGACGGAAGCCATCCACCCCCATCTCGCGCAGCCAGAACGTCGCGATCTTGTTTGCTTCCTCCCGCACGGCTGGCGTCTGGTAGTTCAAGTCCGGCATCCCGCTCCAGAAGACGCCGTAGTAGTACTCGTCCCGCACCGGCGAGCGGTGCCATGCTTCCCCGCCCCAGGGGCCTTTGCCCAACGGCGTGGGGGAGAAGCGGTACCACGTGCGATAGGGGGACGTCGTGTCGCGCAGTGCCGCCTGGAAGTAGGGGTGCTCGCTCGAGCTGTGGTTCAGCACCATGTCCACGAGCACCACGATCCCGCGGCGGTGCGCCTCCACCACCAGCCGCTTGAAATCGTCGTTGCTGCCGTAGGCCGGCTCGACCCGGTAGTAGTCGCTGACATCGTAGCCGTGATAGCTCGGTGACGCCGCCACCGGCATGAGCCAGATGCACGAGGCGCCGAGGCGGTTGATGTAGTCGAGCTTCCGCATCAGACCGTTCAGGTCGCCGATCCCGTCGCCGTCGCTGTCGTAGAACGAGCGCACGAACACTTCATAGCAGACGGCGCCGCGGGTCCAGGCAGGAGCAGGAGTCTGTGCTCGCGCCGCCGCAGCGGCTGCGAGCGTCGCGCAGAGTCCCAACGATATGGTCCGCCTCATGGCAGCCGCGTCGCGGCGTCGATGGCTATACTCGAGTTGGCCGCGAGGTGAAAATGAACTGCGCCGGCGGCGTCCACCACAAACGACGTGCCGGCGCACGCCGCGCCGGCCAGGCCGCCCGTGAGGATGTCGCAATAGGTGCCGGCCGGCATGCCCGTGCCGATCGTGGTGTCCACCGCCGCGGCCTCCCGGCTGATGGCCACGAAGCCCTTGTCGCCGCGCGAGAAGGCGATGGCGTTGCTCCCGTCGTCCCACCAGTGATTGATGTCCGTGCCAGCGACGACGCGGCGGAAGCGCACCATGTTCCGGATGTACGGGTCGCGGTGCTCGCACACCCACTGGCCGATCGTAGCCGTCTCGAGGCTCGACGCACACGTCACGCTATTGGTGTTCCCAGCGGCGTCAGACGGGGGACCCATGGAGTTTCCGGCCGGGCAGTCAAAGGCATAGCTCGAGAGAATCGACGGATACCCGTACGGCTGCGCCAGCGTCCACACGTTGGCGACGCGAAACACGTTGCCGTCGCGATAGCTGATGCCGCACTGGTGCTGGGTGTCGTGGTTCTGGAGGAACACCACCGCCTTGTCGGACGGCATCAGACCCCACGCCAACGGTGAAAACTGGTTTCCCGGCGGTCCGTTCGGGTTGAGCTGCGCGATGCGCTGCCCCCCGAGCCCGCGGAACTTGTCGCCCACGCCCACGAAGGTGAACTCGGTGATGTCGGCAGCGCCACCGGAGCCGTAGGCTTCGCCGTAGTAGTCGCGCGGTGACAGCGCTTCCCCCGCCCCGCCGCCGATCACCTCGAGGAAGTAATACGGGATCGGGCGCCCCTCCGCCGCCAACGTGGAATCCGCGAGCGCGAGAATGTCGTCCAGCTCCACCTGTTGGATATGTTTGGCCGCGTCGATGCGGAAGCCGGCGACGCCGAGGCGCGCCAGCATGATCAGGTAGCCCGCGATCTTCTGCCGCACCAAGGGCAGGCCCGTATTGAGGTCCGGCAGCGAGAACAACTCGCAGTCCTGCACGTTGGCGGCGCTGGAGTAGTCGTTCACGGTGCAGGGCGAGTGGAAATCGCTCGGCGTATACAGTCCGGGGTAGTCGTACTTCGTGTATGCCGTGCCGTTCGAGCCCGTGCCCGGGCTCGGGTAGTTGGTCATGTGATTGATGACGGCGTCCACATAGATACCGACACCCACCGCCCGGCAGCGCTGCACCATGTCAACGAACTCAGGCTGAGTGCCCGAGCGACTGCGCGCGATGCTGTAGCTCACCGGCTGATAGCGCTCGCTCCAGTCGTGGTTGGGCGTGATGCTGTGCTCTTGGGGCGGCGAGATCTGCACGGCCACGAAGCCAGCCGGTCCGAGCACATTCTCGCACTCGGTCGCGATGTCGGTCCACTTCCATTCGAACAGGTGGACGAACACGTCGCCCGCCGCCAGGTGACCGCTGGGGCGATAGGTCGGTGCCAGCGTCGGCCGGTCGGGGGGAGGATTCCCACCCGATAGAGAAGCGAGGGGGTGGCCGCAAGCGACCGTGGCGATTGCAAGCAGCCCTGTGACAACCAATGACCGCGCCCTGCCCGCGCGGCTGAAGCCGCGGCTCGGCACCTGCCGCTGAAGCGGCGGCATGTGCCGGTTTACCGGCAGACGCCGAGCCGCGGGTTCACCCGCGGACAACGTGCTGGCCCGCGGCGCGCTCAGTAACCCGGATTCTGCTGCAGGTTCGGGTTGGCGATCAGCTCGTTCGCCGGAAGCGGGTACAGGTCCCGCCCCGCATCCAACGCCGCCCCGCCGACGACGCCGTGCTTCCATGCCCAGACGTACGTACCGCTCGTGAACAACCCGAAGCGCACCAGGTCGGTCCGGCGCTGGGCCTCGAACAGCAGCTCGCGGCCCCGCTCGGCGAGCACCGTGTCCAGCGTGAACTGGGGGGCCGTGATGTCGGCGCTGGTGTTCCCGTACGCGCGCTCGCGGAGCGCATTGAAATAGGTCAGCGCCTGCGCCTGAGTGCCGCCGCCGCCGCGCAGATTGGCCTCGGCGTAGATCAGATACGCGTCAGCCAGTCGAAAGATCGGGAAATCCGTATCGACCATGCCGGACTGCGAACCGCTGACTCCGCCCGACGTCTTGTTGGTGAACTTGGGCCCGGCAATCCCGTTGCTGAACTGTCCGATGGTATCCACGTTGACTTGCTGGCCCGTCGTGTAGAAGAATGAGGCCCGGCCGTCGCCGGCGGCGAATAGATTGTGGACCTGCTGCTTCATACGATATCCGCCCCAGCAGTAGTCAATGCCATAATTGGCCGCGGCCATGCTGCCGCCGCAGCCGGCATGGATCAGGAACGTCATCCCGCCCCACGTCTGCGTGTTCTTGCCGTCCTGCGGAGCGACGAAGACGAGCTCGGGGGAGGTGTTGTTGTCAGCCTGGAAGTTGTGCACAAAGCTGGGATCGATGGTGTAGCCCGCGGCGATCACCGCCTGCGCTTCGGTGAGCGCTCCGGCGTAGTTCGGCGTGCCGGTGTAGACGCCCGCATTTAGGTAGAGCTTGGCCAGCAACATATGCGCAGCGGCCGGGGTCGCGCGGCCGTACGTCGCGGCGCCCTTGGGCGGCAACGCATCCTTGATGGCGTTGAGCTCGGTCACCACGTAGCGGTAGAGGCTGTCGCGGGTGGCCTGCTTCGGAGGAGTGGCTCCCAGCGGGTCCGCTTCAGTCACCAGCGGGATGTTTCCGAAGAGATCGATCCCGTGCCAGTAGCTCAAGGCTCGGAGGAACCGGGCCTCGGCGCGGTAGAACTGGATGTTGGTCCGGAGCGTGGGATCGTTCTGGTTCCGTTCCGCGAGCTTCGCATCCGTGCTCTGGCGCAAGAACTCGTTGGCCAGCATCACCTGGTAGAAGACGCGATAATACATCGCGTTCACCATCTCGTTGCTCGCTCCCCAGGTCCCCGTGTTCAGAGTAGGGAGACCGGGATCGTTCCAGCCGATCACCGCCTCGTCCGTCGGCATCTCCTGGAGGTACCAGTACAACCGCAGGTATTCGCCGAAGCCCTCGTCGATGCCTCCGATGTCGGCATTCCCGTCGGGCCCCCGTTGTCCGGTGACGATCAACCCGCCGTAGATCTTCGCGAGGAACGCCCGATACGAGTTCGGGTCGTTGAACACGTTGGCGCTGGTGACGGTGCTCTTCGGTGCCACCGTCGGATCGGTGCAGCCGGTCCCGGCCACGCAGAGAAGGGCGGCGGCGACGCTCACTGCCTTGGATGTGCGGTTCATGTCTTTCGTCCCCCTAGAACCGGACGCTCAGGCCGGTGGTGATAGTGCGCGCGCGCGGATAGATGTTGTTGTCGATTCCGTTCAGGCCCGAGGTCGGATCCACGCCGCTGTAGCCCGTTATCGTGAACGCATTCTGGATGGTGGCGTACAGGCGGAACGGCTGTCCCCGGTAGCTCGAGGAGTAGCCGAGCGAGATGTTATCGACCCGCAGGAACGAGGCGTCCTCCACAAAATAGTCCGAGTAGTATTGCGGAACGACGAACCCGGTCGTGAGGACCGACGCGTGCAGGTTGCTCGGCATCCCCGAGCCCGTGAGGTTCTGGTAGGCGCCGTTGGCGGACGCCACGTTGTTGTAGACCCAGCTCCCCAGGTACGCCCGGACCGTGAAGCCGGCGTCGAAGTGCCCGTAGCTCAAGTACGACGAGTGTCCCAGTATCCACTTCGGCGCCGGGTCGTGAAACGGCCGCCGGTCGGTGTCGTTGATGATCCCGTCCCCGTTCTGGTCCACGTACATCTTGAGCAGGCTGTCATTGGTGCAACAACTGTAGATCGGCTTCCCATTCGCGCCGTACTTTTGCTGATAGACGAAGAACGAGTTGATCGGCACGCCCGGTTGCAGCACCTCGACCAGGTTGCCGACCCCCCCTGAGATGTTGCCGGTCAGGATCTTCGATACGCTCTTGCTCGGGTTGATGGTGAGCAGCTCGTTGTTGTTATGGCTGGCGGTGAACGAAGCGGTCCAGCCCAGCCGGGTCGCGCGCCCCTCGAGCACGCGGGCGTTCAGGCTGAGCTCGAAACCCCGGTTCCTCATGCTGCCGATGTTGGTCGTGACAAAGTTCCCGAGGTTCGTGCCGGCGGCGACGGGAACGTTGAAGATCAGATCAGTGGTGTTTTTGGTATACCAGTCGATCGAGCCGCTGTACCGCTGGTTGCTGAAGCCGACATCGAGGCCGGCGTTGTAGGAGCTGGTCTTTTCCCAGTGGATGAACTCATCGACGGCGCTGGGGCGGATGGTGGTGACGAACTGGTTGCCGAACTGAACCTGCGTCTGCCCGTCGCTGTACGTATAGGTCGGGTATTGCAGGTAGTCTCCGAACGCCTGGTTGCCGGTCCTAGCCCAGGAGCCGCGCAGCTTCAGCTCCGAGAGCGAGCCGATCCCCCGCATGAAGGGCTCCTGCGAAATCCGCCACGCCAGCGCCACCGACGGGAAGGTGCCCCACTGGTTACCGGGGCCGAAGCGCGAGGAGCCATCGCGTCGGGCGCTCAGCGCCGCAAGGTAGCGGTCGCCGATGTTGTAGTTGAGCCGCCCGAAGAAGGAGATGAGCTTGTAGTCGACGATATCCCTGGTATTGCGAACGTTCGCGGCCGTCGGGACACCATTGTCGCCGAGCAGGTTGCTGCCCAGCCCCGTTTCGCGCAGCGAGGGATACTCGGCGTGCGACTGTGTGAACGAGTAGCCCCCGGCCAGATCGATGGTGCCGGGTCCGTAGGTGCGCGACGGCGCGTAGCCCAGGTACGCGTCGAGCACCGAGTTCAATTGGGTGTTGTTCGCAAGAAAGAGGAGCCCCTGACCCTGTCTCACCTGCGCGGCCAGGATGCTCGGATAGAAGGTCGTTCGATCGGCCTTCGCGAGGTCGTAGCCCAAGTTGAGGTTGGCAGTCAATGCTTCGACGAAGGGCACCCGGTACTCGGCCCGCGCATTCCCGACGCTGCGCCACGTCGTGCCGTGGTCGGCCGCCAGGTTCAAGCTGGCCACGGGATTGCTCGGGGACGCATTGGTCGTGTTCCAGTCCCAGTACCCGGTGGGGCTGGTCGGATCCATGACCGGCTGCGTCGGCGCCATCGCGGCGGCGTTGCCGAGCACGTCGCCTGGCGTGAACTTGTCGACGGCGCGCGACCCCCGCACCCTCGTACGCACGTTCAGACGGTCGCTGAAGAATCGCTGTTGATAGTTGAGGCCGACCGACAGCCGCTCCGTCGAGCTCGCCCGGATGATGCCGTCCTGGTTCAGGTAGCCGAGCGACAGACGGTAGCTCATGTCGTTGCCCGCGCTCGAGAATGACACATCGTGTTGCTGACCGTACGCGGTGCGGTCGACGAGGCCGAACCAGTCGGTGCTGGCGCCCAGCAACAACGCCGTCCGTGCCGGCGCGTACTGGGCCACGGCAGCGGCGAACTGGGATGCATTCAGCATGTCCGGTAGCCGGGTGACCGACGAGGCGGACCCGCTCGTGCTGTACTCGACCCCCGTTCCCTCGCGCCCCCTTCCCCCCTTCGTGGTAATGAGCACGACGCCGTTCGCGGCGTTCGACCCGTAGATCGCGGCGGCGGAAGCGTCCCGCAGCACCGTCATGCTCTCGATGTCGTTTGGGCTGAGGAAATTGAGGGGGTCGCGACCGGCGGAGAGCCCGCCACCCGCGCCGGTGCCGAGTGGCACGCCGTCGATGACGTAGAGGGGCTCGCTGCTGGCATTCACCGAGGTGGCGCCGCGGATCCTGATCGACAGGCCGCCGCCCGGGTCATTGTTGTCCACGACTTGCACGCCTGCCACCTTGCTCTGGATGAGCAGCTGGGGGCTGACGATGCGGCCGGGGTTGAACTCCGAGTCGGTCACTGCCGTCACGGCGCCGGTGATATCCCCAACGCGCTGCTGCCCGTAGCCGGTCACCACGACTTCCGACAGACCGATCGCCTGGGCCGTCAGGGCGAGATCGACCACGACGGCGTCGCCTGCGACGACGGCGACGCCCTGCCGCGCGGGCGCGTACCCGAGCATCTTCGCCCGCACGGTGTCCGCGCCCGCGGGAACGCCGGTAAGGACGAAGCGACCGTCCGCCTGGGTCAGGACGACCCGACTCCCCACCGTGACCGTCGCCGTCGGGAGCGGCTGCTGGGTCGCGGCGTCGGTGACGCGTCCGCGGATTGTGCCGGTGGGCTGTTGCGCGTGAAGCGGCGCCGTCCACAGCACCGCCAGGAGGGTGATGTACCGAAGTCGTCTCATAACGTCTCCTCGAACCGTGTGCCGCACACGCCGGGGCCGATCGGGAGGCCACGAGCGAGGGAGGAGGTAATTCGCGGGTGCGACTCTGTCAACCGCCGCGCCCGTCTACTACCGGCTCGCCACCGCCCGGCGTGCGATCGCGATCTCGGGTCGCGCTCCATCGGCCTGCGCCGTCACATTTAGAAACTGCTGATACGTCGCCCGCGCAACCGCGAGGTCGCCCGCCTGCGCGGCGGCTTGGGCCAGGCCGAACAGGCTGCGCGCGCGGTTGGGCGAGAGCGCCAGCGTCCTGCGGTACGCCTGCGCGGCAGCGGCGGGCTGCTGAACCGCCAGAAGCAGATCGCCCTCGAGTTCCCGGGCGGGGAGCACGGGCCCCGGCGTCACGGGATGCTTTTGGGTACCGTCCTCGCGATCGGCCGCCTGCCCGGCGTGGAGGACGGCCCCGGCCGTATCTCCCGTGGCCACGTCAAGCCACGCGCCCGCCGCGAGCCGCTGGATGGCGACCTGTCCAGCCCAGTAGGCCTGCGCTCCCCCTGTCGCGGTGAGCGTGCTCTCGATCTGCGCGAGCACGAGCAGCTCTCGGCGGGCCACGGCGGTATCGCCGCCGCGCGCCGCGCCGATCGCGCGGGCGAAATGGGTGATCGCTGCGGCGGCGGGCCACTCGGGCGCGGGGCGAACGGCGAGCCGCGCCGCCTCGGCCCAACGCCCGCGCTCGAGCTCGAAGCGAGCGGGAATCGCCGCGAACGCGTATTCGTGGGTGAGGGAGCCCGTGGGATAACCGGCCGGAGCGGCCGCGGCCTCGTCCACGACGCGCCGCGCCGCGGTATCGCGCCCTTCCTGCAAGTACGCGTACGCGAGGTAGTCGAGCGCGTGGGCCCGCTGATCCCACATCGCGTGCAGCCCCCGCTCCACCTCGTAGGCGCGGGCGACCGCCGCCGAGCGTGTGTTCGACGCGATGTCGTCGTCCCACAGTCCGAGCCGCGTGAAGATGTGTGACGGCATGTGTTGGGCGTGCGGGACGCCGGGCGCGATCTCGGCGTAGCGCCGCGCGGCGTACAGCCCGTGCTGCGCGAGCTGCGGCACGTCGTTCGTGTGAATCAGGTAGTGCGCGAGGCCCGGGTGCCGAGGCTCGCGCCGGAACAACGGCTCGAGGATCGAGTCGGCGCGTTTCTGATAGGTGAACGTCGTGTCGGTCGCATTCGCCTGCCCCACCGCGATGAGGGCGAGCGCGTAGAAGATCGCAGCCTCGCGGTCCGACGGGCTCCGCCGCCGCACGCTGTCCATCGCCAGCGCATAGCGGACGAGCCGCGATCGGGGGTCGGTCCCGTCGTAGTCGGCGTAGTAGGCGCGGATCGCCCCCAGATAGTCGCGCTCGCGCGCCGTGGTGGCCCGCGCGACGCCGCGATCGATCGCGGCGATGGCGGCCTGCGCTTCCGCGGAGGATGGCGGGGTCCAGAGCGGGTGCAACAGGCTCATCGCTTGCCCCCAGAAAGCCATGGCGCAGCTTGAATCCGCCGCGGCCGCCGCCCGGAACGCGTCCGCCGCCTTCTCGTACCAGAAGGAATGCAGATAGGCGACGCCCTGTTCGACGCCGCTCTGGGCGGCGCCGGGGCAGGACGTCGCGAACCGCACGCGTCCCAGCTGCTCCGCGTGGCCGCCGTGCTCCTCGGGCATCTGTGCGGCGAGCGGGACGGCACAGGCAAGCGCGGACGCGAGCGCCGCGAATCCTCGCATAGGGCGGATCATGGGACCTCCTGCGACCGCCGGGGATGTGGCACAGGCGATTCTGCGTCCTGGTTCGAAGGAATGCAACCCGATCGGAATGTCCGCTTGCGAGCCCGTGAAACGTCTAACGGTCAAACGCGCGAGGGCCGGCGCGAGTGAAATCGTTTAAGCTTGGAACTGCCAACCCAGGAGGAGCCATGAGCGAATTCGTGTTTCTGTATCGCAGTACCGACGCGGCCAGCCGTGCCGCGATGGGGTCACCCGAGCAGATGCAGAAGAGCATGCAGACCTGGATGGCCTGGATGAAGCAGCTTGCCGACAAGGGCCACATCAAGGACCGCGGGCACCCGCTGGAGCGTGCCGGCAAGCTCGTCAAGGGCAACAAGAGGACCATCACCGACGGGCCGTACGCGGAGGCCAAGGACATCGTGGGGGGCTACACCCTGATCGAGGCGAAGGACCTCGCTCAAGCGGTGGAGCTCTCGATGGGTTGTCCCATCTTGGAAGGCGGCGGCGTGGTGGAAGTCCGCCCGGTCCTGAAGACGGGCATGTGATGGAGCTGCACGAGCATCTGTTCCGGCGAGAGGCGGGGCGGATCGTCGCCACGCTGACGCGCATCTTCGGTGTCGAGAACCTCGCGCTGGCAGAAGACGTCACGCAAGACGCCTTCTGCCGCGCGCTGGAGGTGTGGCCGTTTCGCGGGGTGCCGGACAATCCGTCCGCATGGCTCATGGCCACCGCGAAGCATCGCGCCGTCGACGTACTGCGGCGCGAGCGCACGGCACGCACGCTCGCGCCGGAGCTGGGCCGGTTGCTCGAGTCCGACGAGAAGCTGGCGCCCGCCGTCGAGGAGCTGTTTCGGACAGACGCCATCAAGGACGATCAGCTGCGCATGATGTTCTCCTGCTGCCACCCGCGGCTCCCGGAGACGGCGCAGGTCGCGCTGATGCTCCACATCCTGTGCGGCTTCAGCGTGGACGAGGTTGCCGGCGCCTTCGTCAGCACGCGCGCGGCGATCGAGAAACGCCTCTCGCGCGCGAAGCAGACATTCGCGGGTTCCGAGCGTTTGTTCGAGATCGCGGACGCCCCCGACTTCGCCGCGCGGCTTCCGGCGGTCCACCGCGCGCTCTACCTGCTCTTCAACGAAGGCTACCATGGCGCTTCGCCCGAGTCGGCCGTGCGCGTCGAGCTGTGCAGGGAAGCGCTGCGTCTCGCCGCACTACTGTTCGAGCATCCCCTGGGGGCGACACCGGCGACTTACGCGCTCTCGGCTCTGATGTGTCTGCTGGCCGCGCGCTTGCCGGCGCGGCTCGATGCCGCGGGCAATTTGAGCGCGCTCGCCGATCAGGATCGCTCGCGCTGGGACCCCGAACTGATGGCCGAAGGGCAGCTGCTGCTCGACCGCTCAGCCACCGGCCCCGAGCTGACCGAGTATCACGTCGAGGCCGCCATCGCGGCCGTGCACGCGTCCGCGGCCTGCGTGGAAGACACCAATTGGGCGCAGATCGTTTCACTGTACGACACACTGATGACGATTCGTCCCTCCCCGGTCGTCGCGCTGAACCGCGCCATCGCCGTTGCCCAGCGCGAGGGCCCCGACCGCGGGCTGGAGGAAATCGGTGCGATCGCCGACCGCGATCGCCTCGCCACCTATCCGTTCTACTACGCCGCGCTGGGGGAGCTGGAGCTGCGCCGCGGGAGGGGGGAAACGGCGCGCGAGCACTTCCGTGCCGCGCGCGCGCTGGCGCGCAACTCCATGGAGCGGCAATTCCTCGAGCAACGCGTGGAGGCCTGCGCAGGGGGCGACTGACGCTACCTCAATATTGACAATCTCCGAGCGCGTGCCAACATCGAAGCATGGCCGAGGGCTTGGAAGGAGTGGTCGCCACAACGACCCGACTCAGCGCCGTCGATGGGGAGGCGGGTCGGCTGACCATCGCGGGGTACGCCGTGGAAGATCTGGCGCCCTACGCGAGCTTCGAGGAAGTAGCGTACCTCCTGCTGCATGGCCGCCTGCCCGAATCATCTGAGCGCGATCGGTTCATGCAGGATCTGGCCGGACGGCGCGGGCTCTCCCAGGCCGCGATCGCCATCGTCCACGAAGCCGCGGCGGCGAAGGTGCCGCCGATGGATGCGTTGCGAATGGCGGCAGCGCTTCTCAGCCTCGGCCGCGTCGAGAACCCCGTGGACGACGCGATGACGGCTATCGCGTCCTTCCCGACGATCGTGGGGTCCTACTGGCGCGTTCTCCAGGGTCACGGGCCAGTTCCGGTGCGTCCCGATCTCCCGCACGCGGCCCATTACCTGCATCAATTGTTCGGCACCGAACCGTCGGCCGAACGGGCCCGCGCGTTAGAGACGTACCTCAATACGGTCTGCGATCACGGTCTCAACGCCTCCACCTTTGCGGCGCGCGTGATCGTCTCGACGCGATCCGACGTGATCTCAGCGGTCACCGGCGCCGTCGGCGCACTCAAGGGTCCCCTCCATGGCGGCGCACCCGGGCCTGCGCTCGACATGGTATTCCACATCGGCGCGCCCGAGCGCGCGGAAGCCGTGATCCGCGCCAAGCTGGAGCGGGGCGAGCGCCTCATGGGATTCGGACACCGCATCTATAGAGTCCGTGACCCCCGCGCCGACGTCCTCGCCCAAGCCGCCGAGCGCTTCTATGCGAGCGGGGGCGATCCGCGCCTGTACGACCTCGCGCGCCAGGTCGAAGCCACCGCGCTTCGTCTGCTGCGCGAACGCAAGCCAGAGCGCCGCATCGAAACCAATGTCGAGTTCTACACGGCGCTCTTGCTACATGGCTTGGGATTGCCGTCAGAGTTGTTCACGCCGACGTTCGCCGTCGGCCGGGTCATCGGCTGGTCCGCACATTGCCTGGAGCAACTTCGCGACGGAAGGTTGATCCGACCGCAATCGGCCTACATCGGCCCGACCGATCGTCACTTCGATCGCGGTCACACCCGCGCTTCAGGCTGACGCGGGGGGCGTACCCCTCACCGTCCGGCGACTTGGCAATCCCTCTCTTGTAGCGTGGCGTCGAGCCAGCGCGCCAGCTGCGCAAAGCGGAAGGGCTTCGGGAAGACGGTGCAGTGATGCCGGTCCAACCACGGCTCGACATCGGGAGCATGGGCATCCGCCGTCATGAAGGCGATCCGCCCGGTGAGCGTCGGCCAACGGCTGACGATGGCGAGATAGAGCGCGAGCCCCGACATGGTCGGTAACCGAACGTCGAGCAGCACCGCGTCGACCGGACCACGCGCGAGCAAACCGTACGCCGCGTCCGGCTCACCCGCGCTGAGGACGCGATACCCCTGCGACGCGAGCACGCTGTCGAGCGCACCCCGCAGCGTGGCGTCGTCGTCGACGACGAGGACAGTGCGTGGAGTCGTGTTCACAGACCTGCTCCACGATGCGTGCGGCTCCGCGAAAGAGACGTGACAAGCGTCACACGTGTTCGCCCCCCCCACCCCGCGCGGCGGGACCGGAGAAAAACCACCACGACGCACCCCTGGGGGTAGGGGATTTACTGAGGGACTGTCTAGGGGTTCTACTGAGCCTGGCGTGCGAGAGCGGCGAGTCTGCGCCGCGCCGTTCCCAGGTTCGACATCTCGCGGTCGAGCACGAGGTACAGAAAGGCCTGTTGTTCCGAGCCGAGGAACTGGATCAGGTGGTAATGTCTCCCGACGGTGATCAGGACGTCTTCGGCCCTGCCCTCGGTGCCGAGCGCGGCCAGCACCCGCATTTTCTCCGGGGCGAGCGTGACCACGCCTTCGCTGGCGAGCCTCTCTCCCGTCGCGCTGTCGACCACGGCCGCGCCCTGGGCGCCCTGAATCTGCATCGCCTCGCGCAACACACCCCGGGCATTGGGGGCCGGTGGCAGGTCCGCCTGAACCGCTGCCGCCCCTGCTGCGGGATCCGTGACGCTGGCGGGCCGGGCGCGCTCATCCTGCAGGCGGGCCGCTTCCATCAGGACGTGCTGTAGCGGCTCCTCCACGGTTCGCTCGCGGCAGGTCCGCTCGTAGAAGATTTCCAGCTTGGGATCGGGCCAGCTGAGGATGTCGTACACGGCGACCAAACCGCTCGCCCGGTGCGCCTCAGCGTGGACTAACGTCCCGCGATCGAAATACAGCCGCCCCTCCGTAGTCGTCGAGTGCACCACGATCAGGGCCGTCTTGCGCTCCACCTCGATCAGCTGCAGGAACCCAAACAGGGTGATCCCCGCGATGCGTCCGACCGTGGCCGGGCTCACCGCCCGCTGCAGCTCCTGGGCGAGCGTGCCGAGATCGACCGGCTTGGTGAATGACGCCGCAATGCCGTAGCGGTGCAGGCGGTCGGCGATCTCGGGGGTGATTTGTTGTCCGGTCATCACGGCCACCGGCACGCGCACCCCGCGCTCCACGAGGTGGCTCAGCAGGGTAAGCCCGTCCATCACGGGCATCTGCAGATCCGTGAGAATGGCGTCCACGGGCTGCTCCGCGAGCACCTCGAGGGCGCGGTTCCCGTGCTCCGCCGGAGTGACCGCGAACGCTCCAGTCCGATTGAGCGCGCGGGTGATGGCCAAACGGACGAACGGGTCATCTTCGACGAACAAGAGGCTGGTCGGTGCCAGGTGTGGTGCCTCCCGAGCGGTGGTGGCTCATGGCGGCGGTAGACCCGCCGCCCGCTTCCGGTCCACCCTACGGGCGAAGCTGCGACCAGGGCACTGGAATCGCTAGGGCACCTTGCACCCGCCCCGCGGCGGCGTAGCTTCGCCGCTCTCCCGTGCCGGAGGCCGTGCATGGCGCTCGCAAGCGAGTGGTTGATTCCCGAATTCGATGAGGAGATGGCCGCCACACGCCGCGTGCTCGAGCGCGTCCCCGACGGCAAGTCCTCCTGGAAGCCGCATCCCAAGTCAATGACGCTCGGCCGGCTCGCGACCTTGGTCGCCGAGCTACCGGCGTGGACCGTGAACACCCTGACGCGCGACGAGCTCGACATCATGCCGCCGGGCGGGCCGCCCCCCAAGTTCGAAGCCCTTGAGAGCACGGCCCGCATCCTCGAGCTGTTCGACCGCAACGCGGCCGCGGCGCGCGGCGCGCTCGCCCAAGCCTCCGACCCGGAGTTCAAGAAACCTTGGACGTTCAAGGTTGCCGGCCGGGCGGTCGCGACCAACCCGAAGTTCACGGTGTACCGCCGCACCGTGCTCAATCATCTGGTGCACCATCGTGCTCAGCTCACCGTGTATCTGCGGCTCAGCGGGGTTCCCGTCCCTGCGGTGTACGGTCCCACGGCGGACGAGCCGCACTTCTAGGACGACGGCATCCCGGAGCGCGCCGGGCGTTGAGTCAGGAGCGGTCGCAGACGGGCCATCGCGCGGGCGATGAGCGCGCGCTCGCCCGGCGAGAGCCCGGCGAACCGTGCGTTCAGGGCGGCCCGCGCTGCCGCGAGCCCGGTTCGGAGCGCGCCCTTGCCTGCCCCCGTGAGCCGGAGGCGCAGCCGGCGACGATCGTGCGGGGGG
>Ga0209058_1002556_pt1 | contig 14935 bp, 14 predicted proteins | sample GraSoiAngelo_147_FD_185904 | JGI IMG/M metagenome (GOLD analysis project Ga0209058, IMG submission 185904) | Grasslands soil microbial communities from the Angelo Coastal Reserve, California, USA - 14_1009_05_40cm (SPAdes) (version 2) | ecosystem: Environmental > Terrestrial > Soil > Grasslands ... | reverse complement strand
CTTATCAGCCGATTGACCGGCGCTCTCCGCGTCCTCGACGCAGCCTCTCCAGCCGGGGTCGGCGGGCGGTTTCACGTGAAACCACAGACGAGCGCGTGCCTGTTCCGCGGGAACCGTCAGGGACCTCAGAAACCTCTGCCTATGACCGTCCCGCCCGATCGAACCATTGCCCGTCGGCGTCGTCGCGTGGGATACTGGCAATGGACGTCACCGCCGCCGATCGTCAGATGTCGCCCGCGATCAAGGCGCGAGTTGGCTCGCCGAGGATCGGATCGCCAATGACCTTGCTCGTCGCCGCGATCGCTGCGACGGTGGCTGCCATCGCTGAATCGACCATCACGCCATATCTCCGGGTGGGCAATGCCCAACCGCATCTGGTCTTCGTTCTGGCGGTCGTCTGGACCGTCGCCGTCGGACTCGACAGCGGCCTCGTCTGGGCGTTCGTTGGAGGACTCGCCCTCGACACGCTTGCCCAGCGACCGCTGGGCAGCACCGCCTTCGCCTTGCTCCTGGCCGTCGGGCTGACCGCGGCCATCGCTCGTCCACTCAATCGGCTCCGGCCGATCGCCGCAATCATCGTCACCGCCGTCCTGAGCCTCGTCTATTCGATGACTCTCGTCGTCCTCTTCTCCGTCCTGCGACCGCCGGCGGCTCTGGCCGAGCCGCTGAAGTTCGTCGCGCCAAGCGTTCCGTACGACGTGATCGTCGCGGCGATCCTTGGTCCGTTGGCCGTCTCGATCCACGACCGGTTCTCCCATGACGAGGAGCGTGTCCCGCGGTGACTCCCCTCCTCGACGGCCGCCGCCAGTACTCCCGCCCGAACAACCGATTCCTGATCTTCGCGCTGGCGGCGATCCTCGCGATCGGTGGGCTGACGACGCGGCTCTTCTATCTCCAGATCGTGAACGGCGGCCAGTTCACGGTGCTCAGCGAGGGCAACCGGACGTCGGCCGAGGCGATCCCGTCGGCGCGTGGCCTGATCTACGACCGCCGCGGCGTGGCGCTCGTCAAGAACGTTCCGACCTTCGCCGTCAAGATCCGCCCGGTCGACCTTCCCGAAGACCGCCGCGATGACGTGGTCTCGCGCCTGGCGTCGCTGCTAAACATGGATCCGGCCGACATCAACGGCGCGATCGACAGCAATCCGGGCTCACGCTTCGATCTCGTCCGGATCGCAACCGACGTTCCCGACGCGACCGCTCGGTTGCTCTCGGAAGCCGGCGATGCCCTTCCCGGCGTCGAGGTCGTCATCGAGGCTCGGCGCCAGTACCCGCTGGGGACGTTGGTGTCGCAGCTCCTGGGCTACACGGGACCGGTGTCGCCGGACCAGCTCCCGGCGCTCCGGACCGAGGGATACCTCCCCGACGACCTGCTCGGCAAGACCGGGATCGAGGCCTACTACGAGACGCAGCTCCGGGGGACGTACGGGTCGAAGACCGTCGAGAAGGACGCCTCCGGTCGCAAGATCCAGGACCTCCAGACGGTGACCCAGGCGCAGTCCGGGGATTCGCTGACGCTGACGATCGACGCCAAAGAGCAGGCACTGGCCCAGAAGGCACTCCTATGGGGCATGCGCGCCGCAGGCCTGAAGCGGGGCGTGGTGATCGTCGAGAACCCGCAGACCGGCGAGATCCTGGCGATGGTCAGCCTGCCGACCTACGACGACAACGCGTTCGCCCGCGGCATCAGCGGGAAGGCGTACGCGAAGCTGCTCGCTGACAAGAACAAGCCGCTGCTGAACCACGCCATCCAGGCTCACTACCCGCCGGGCTCGACGTACAAGCTGGTGACCGGATCCGGGGCGCTGTCCGATCACAAGATCTCAACGTCGACGCGGGTCACCACGCGGCCCTACCTCCTCCTCGGCCAGACGAAGTTCTGGGAATGGAATCACCGGGGCTGGGGCGCGATCCCGATCATGCTCGGCTTCGCCCACTCGAGCGACACGTTCTTCTTCCAGCTCGCCGGCATGCTCGGCATCGATCGGCTCGCCCACTGGGCCAAGAACTTCGGCTTTGGCGCGCCCACCGGGATCGATCTTCCCGGAGACCAGGCCGGGATCGGCCAGGGCTACGACGTCGTGACGCCGATCCAGCTGATCAACGCCTACGCGGCCCTCGCCAACGGCGGCAAGCTGTACAAGCCGCAGGTCGTCCGGCAGATCATCGGGCCGGACGGCTCGGTCGTCCGACCCTTTGCCCCGAAGCTGATTCGCCGGCTGGCCGTGCCGCGGAGCGTCCTGACGACGATGCGCGAGGCCGCCCGGAACGTCGTCCTCGTCCGCCACACCTACAACCTCGTCGATCTCCCGATCGTCGTGGCCGGCAAGTCCGGAACAGCCGAGTTCGGCATCCGCGACAGCAAGGGCCGGTTGCCGTTCCACTCGTGGTTCATCGGGATCGTGCCGAAGAACCCGAAGAAGGTCGCCTCGGATCCGACGGGGATGAAGGCGATGGCCCGCGAGGATGCCCAACTGGTGGTCCTCGCCTTCGCCTACGACTCACGGACAAAGGGCAACACCGCCACTGAGATCGTGAAGTACTACCTCCAGCTCCATTTCAACATCAAGCACGACTACCGCAACTTTGACCTGCTGCATCGCGGCAACTTCTACCAGTCGAACTGATGAGCACGCGACGGTTCCTCCGCCAGCGACGCGTCCCCGCGACGGGGGGTGGGCGATGGGCGTGATCCGCGCCGAGCCCGCCCGGATTACCGACTGGGCCGCTCGCTCGATCGGTGCGGCCTGGCGCGCCTTCGACCTCCAGCTCGCCGCCTACGCGGGACTGCTCGCGATCCTCGGGCTGGTGATGGCCTACACGAACAGCGTCGAGCAGGGCCAGGCGGTGCTTAGCGGCGGAACGACCTTCGTCCGGGGGTTGATGTGGACCGGCATCGCCCTGATCGCCTTCGTGGTCACGACGGCGTTCGACTACAAGTGGCTCAAGACGTTCGCCTGGCCGCTCTATGCGCTGCAGCTGGGTCTGCTCCTCGCCACGCTCGCGATCGGCCATGGCGTCGGCGGCGCGTCACGCTGGATCTCGGTGGGCCCGTTCGACTTCCAGTTCAGCGAGCTCGCCAAGATCCTGATGATCGTCGTGCTCTCGAACTACCTCGGCGCTCGACAGGGCCGGCTCGGGTCGCTGACGTCGATCCTCGGTGCCTGCGTCCTCGTCGCGCCGCCGTGGATCCTCGTGATGCTCCAACCCGACCTCGGGACCTCGCTGGTGATGATCGGGATCCTCGCCGGGATGCTGTTCATGTCGGGCGCCAGCCTCCGCTGGCTGGGCTCCATGGCGGGACTGGTCCTTGCCTCGCTGCCGATCGTCTGGAACTACATCCTGCGCGACTACCAGAAGCAGCGGCTGCTGTCGTTCCTCGATCCGTCGTCGGACACCCAGGGAGCCGGCTACCAGCTGTTCCAGTCCCAGATCGCGGTCGGGTCGGGCGGCCTCACCGGGACCGGCCTGACGAACGGCTCGCAGAACCAGCTGAACTGCCTGCCGGTCCAGGAGAGCGACTTCGTCGCCGCGATCTACCTCGAGGAGCTCGGCTTCGTCGGCGCCCTCGTCCTGCTCGTCCTGTTCGCCGCGCTCCTCTTCCGGCTCATGGTGGCCGGCTGGCGGTCGAAGGACCCGTTCGGGATGATGTTCGCCTCCGGCCTCGCGTCGATGATCCTCTTCCAGCTCGTCGTCAATCTCGGGATGGTCATCGGGCTCATGCCGATCACCGGCATCCCGCTGCCGTTCATCTCCCATGGCGGGGCGTCGCTGATCAGCCTCGCCGTCGGCCTGGGGATCGTCCAGAGCATCAACATCAGACAGACCCGCGCCGAGTGGTGACGGCCGCGTCCGAGACGGGGCGCGGCAGACGACGAGACGCACGACGGGCCATCCCGCCGTCCGTCGTCCTCGTCCTCGTCGGGCTCGCGATCTCTTTGGTCGGGCCGAACCTCTCGCTGCCCATCTCGCCCCACCTGATCCTCGCCATCGTCCTCCCCGGCCTGGTGTTCGAGGCGGCGTTCCGGACGACTCTCGAGGTCCTCCGGCCGGCGGCCGCCGGGGTCCTCCTGCTGGCGATCCCCGGCGTCGTCGTCGTGGCCGCGATCGTGGCCGTCGTCCTGGCCGCGACGACGGGCCTGTCGCTCGAGGAGGCGTTCGTCGTCGGTGCCATGGTCGCGGCCACGGACCCGGCCGCGGTCCTGTCGACGTTCCGACGCGTCGCCGTGCCTCACCGACTCGCCACGACGGTCGAGATGGAGAGCCTGGTCAACGACGGAACGGGGATCGTCCTGTTCGCGGTGGCCCTCGAGATGCTGACCGGCGGCGGCTCAGCGGGCGGGGCGGCCGTGCAGTTCGTCGTGAGCATCATCGCCAGCAGTGGGCTCGGCCTGGTGCTCGGCCGGGCCATGGCCGGCCTGGTCGGGCACGTCCACCACCACATCACCGAGCTCGCCCTGACGGGCCTGCTCGCCTACGGCGCGTATCTCGCTGCCGACGCCGTCGGCTTTTCCGGCGTCATCGCGACCCTCGCCGCGGCGACCGTCTTCGGGGCAACGGGCCGCGGCTCGCTGACGAAACGGACGATCGAGACGATCGATGTCGTCTGGGAATGGGTGGCCTTGCTCCTGACCGCAGCCGTGTTCCTCCTGGTCGGGCTGTCGATCGCGCCCCAGTCCATCCTGCTCGGCCGGGCCGTCGTCGTTTATCTGCTCCTCGGAGGAGCCTCGCAACTGGTCGCCTGGATCGGTGGGTGGCGAACGGAGTCGAACGCATCGAGCGGATCGCGGCGCAACCCGATCCCGCTGCCGTGGCTCCACGTCCTGTTCTGGGCCGGGCTCCGGGGCGCCGTGTCCGTGGCGCTGGCGCTGTCCCTGCCGACCGATCTCCCGAACCGGGACCTGCTCCAGGGCATCACGTTCGGGATCGTCCTGTTCACGCTCCTGGTCCAGGGGACGACGGCGACCTGGGTCGTTCGCCGCTCCGGGGCCTCGGTCGCGAATGCCTGACCGAGGCTCGGGGTCGCCGCGTCGACGTCGCTCAGCGGCGCCGGAAGAGACCGCGCCGCTGGAGGTCGGCCGCGGGGACGCTCCGCCTTCGACCGGCCTTGCGGAGCAGCTCGTCGATCTCCTCTCGGTATGGCCGCCCGATCGGCATCCGGTCGAGCCACTCGACGTAGTCGATGTCGCGCCGAGCGACCTCGCCAAGCGACCAGCCCGCGTACCGCCCGAAGGGGAGGACGGTGCCCGACGGGTTGCCGGGCGGAGGCCCGGCCGCGCCGTAGCCGTCGGCGGCGCGCATCCGCGTCGGGTCGTAGCCGCTCCCGGTCGTCGACCGCCCGCTCGTCCAGTCCGGCGAGACCGTCTCGGGCGGTCGCCCGGCCGTCGGACCGGACGTCGCCGATGGTGGGGCGGCCGGGCCCGGCGAAACGGTCGGCCCCGCCGCCGCTCCGCGGCGCTCACGATCGTGCAGCGCGCGCCGTCCGGGGTCACGGAGGAGCTCCCACGCAACATTGATGGACGCCATCCGGGCCGCCCCGTCAGCGCCCGCCACGTCGGGGTGGTATTTCTGGGCAAGCCGCCGGTACGCGGCCTGGATCACCTCGTCCTCCGCCTCCGGATCGACCTGGAGGACCTTGTACGGATCCATCGCGCGGGCAGACTAGCAGACGTGGCTGGCCCTTCCGACGCTCTTCGTGCCGCCGTGACGGCGTCCCCGATCGTGGTCCCCGCCGAGGCCCGCCAGCGCTGGCGGATCACCTTCCGCCGCGAGCCGGTCGCGCCCGATCGCGTCGGCCGCTGGGCGGTCGAGTCGTGGGGCGCATGCCTTGCCGCGTCAGGCCTGCCGATCGCGGGCCTCGACGCCGACAGCGGCCGTGCCCGATTTGCCATCGGTGCCCCGCTCCCCGCCGGCGCTGCGGGCGAGGCCGAGTTGCTCGAGATCTGGCTGACGGAGCGGCTGCCGGCGTGGCGGGTTCGGGAATGCCTCGAGCCCGTCCTGCCCGAGGCGCACGGTTGGGTGGCCGCGGACGACGTGTGGCTCGGGGCTCCTGCTCTACCCGGTCGGATCGTCGCCGCCGACTGGCGGATCGAGCTCGCCTCGCCGCATCCCGGAAGCTCCGAGGTCGAGCGACTCGCGGCAGCTGCCCGCGACCTCCTCGCCTCCGCATCGATTCCTCGGGTCCGGATCAAGGGGACCGTCGAGAGACGCTACGACCTGCGGCCGCTCCTGGCCGACCTGCGGGTCGAGGCTGGGCCGCCGCCGGCCGTCCTCGCTCGCACGCGCATCGATGCCGAGCTCGGGTCCGGTCGACCTGACGAGGTGATCGCAGCCCTGTCGGACGCGGCGGGTATCACGGTCGAGATCGCGGCCTTGACGCGGGTGCGGCTGATCCTCGCCGACGACGTCGCCCGGCCCGACGGGACGCCGCGCGATTGACGCTCCGACGCGTTCGTCCGAAGGGTTCCATGTACGCAGTCATCGAGACCGGCGGGAAGCAGTACCGCGTCGAGGTCGGGACCGAGCTCGAGGTCGAGCTGCTCGAGGCCGCTCCCGGCGACTCGATCACGCTCGATCGCGTGCTGCTCGTCGCCGACGGTGACGAGTCCGCGATCGGCCGGCCGGTCGTCGCCGACGCCGCCGTCGAGGCGGAGGTCGTTCGCCGGGATCGGGCCGACAAGGTCATCTCGTTCAAGTACCGCCCGAAGGCTCGACGCCGGGTCAAGAAGGGCCACCGCCAGGACGTGATGGTCCTTCGGATCACCGACGTCAAGCTCAACGGGAAGAGCGCCGCGGAAGCGAAGCGCAAGGCCGACGCCGCTGCGAAGACCGAGCGTCAGCGGCTCGAGGAGGCGGCCGCACGGCAGGCCGCCGAGGACGCTGCGCTCGCCGAGAAGCTCGCCAAGGCAGCGGCTGCGAAGGCGCCGGCGAAGACGAGCGCGAAGCTCGCCAAGGCCGAGGCCAAGCCGGCGGCGAAGTCGACCGCCGCGAAGTCGACCGCCGCGAAGTCGACCGCGGCGAAGTCGACGGCTGCGAAATCGACGGCGGCGAAGTCGACCGGCAAGGCCGCCCCGGGCAAGGCCGAGCCCAGGACCCCCCGGGCCAAGACCCAGAGCGGCGCCGCCGACGCAAAGCCGGCCGCCAAGCCGAAGCCGCGCGACACGAAGAAGGACGAGTAGACCCGATGGCCCACAAGAAGGCTGGCTCCAGCTCCAAGAACGGCCGCGATTCGGTCGGCCAGCGGCTGGGCGTGAAGGTCGGCGACGGCCAGCTCGTCCCGGCCGGCTCGATCATCGTCCGGCAGCGGGGGATGACGTTCCTGGCCGGCACCGGTGCCGGGCTGGGCAGGGATTACACCGTGTTCGCGACGACGACCGGCAAGGTCAAGTTCGAGCACGCGACCAAGAACAAGAAGCGGGTCCGGGTCGAGGCCGTCGAGGCCGACACCGCGGAGCCCGCGGCTGCCAAGGCCTCCTAGGGCCGGCAGCGGTAGCCGGCGACCACCGGCCGGGCAACGACCCGGTACGGAAGGCGTCGGAGGAGAGATTTCACGTGAAGCCCGATATTCATCCCAAGTACTACCAGGCACGAGTCCACTGCGGCTCGTGCGGCACCGAGTGGACCGTGGGGTCCACTCGCGAGGAGCTCCGCATCGACGTCTGCGCGAACTGCCACCCGTTCTTCACCGGCAAGCAGACGATCATCGACACGGCCGGCCAGGTCGAGCGGTTCCAGAAGCGACTGGAGCGCCAGGTCCGGGCGTAGCCGGGGCCCGGCGTCAGCCATCCGAACGGCGGGTCACCGACCCGCCGTTCTCGATTCTCGCCCCACGACCGTATCCGACCTGTTCGAGCGGCCGGGAGGGCCTCGACCGGCTGATTCTCGCGGAATCTGCACAGGTTCTCGCCCCACGAACAAACCGTCGCGTTCGGGGCGCAGCTCGTCGCATACGCTCGCCCCACGAGAATCCCGGCGGTTTCCTTCGAGGGTGAACCGGTTCGCCGAGGCGGTGACCACCGCGAGGACGCCACACATCCCGTAGGATCGACGGCGTGACGACGGCGATCGGCCTCGACGACACGCCGGCATCAAGCACCGCCGCTTCGGCGACCCTCTGGCAGGGCGACAGTCGCGAGCTCCTGGCCCGCCTCCCGGACTCGAGCGTCGACCTGATCTGCACCGACCCGCCGTACAACCTCGGGACCTACTCGACCGGCAACATCGAGATGTCCTGGCGGAAGGCGTTCAACAACGATGTCGCCGCCTGGGATCAGCTCCCCTTCGACCCGGCCGCGTGGCTCACCGAGTTCAGGCGCGTCCTGAAGCCGACGGGCACCCTCTTCGCCTTCACGTCGTACAACCTGCTCGGCCGGTGGCACGAGGTGTTCGACCCGGCGTTCGACACGTTCCAGTTCGTCGTCTGGCACAAGACGAACCCGCCCCCGAAGCTCCGTCGCGCCGGTTTCCTGAACTCGTGCGAGCTGATCGTCGCCTGCTGGGATGCGGGCCACACCTGGAACTTCACCCGCCAGCGCGACATGCACAACTTCATCGAGGCCCCGATCTGCGCCGGCCGAGAACGGGTCAAGGACCCCGTCCACCCGACGCAGAAGCCGCTGCGCGTCCTGCGCCAGCTGATCGAATGGGGCTCCAGACCGGGCGACGTCGTGCTCGACCCATTCATGGGTGTCGGCTCGACGGGCGTGGCCGCGCTGGAGCTCGGCCGGCGGTTCGTCGGGATCGAGCTGGAGCCCGCCTACGCCGACGCGTCCCGGCGGCGGCTGGCCGCGATGGACTTCGCCGGCGAGGGAGCCGGTCCGTTCGGCGACGCAGGCTAGACTTTCCGAATGCCTCGCTACTCGTACGGCGGTCAGGCCCTGATCGAGGGCGTCCTGATGCGCGGCCGCGATGCCATCGCCATCGCGGTGCGCCACCCGGACGGTCGGATCGTGTGGGCCACGGAGCGGCTCGACAGCGGCGTCCACGGGACCCGCTGGTCCAGGCTGCCCCTCATCCGCGGGCTCGTGGTCCTGTACGAGACCTTGTTCGTCGGGACCCGCTGGCTCGTCCGGAGCGCCTCAATCCAGGCCGCCGGCACCGGCGAGGAAGGCGACGAGGGCGTCGAGCTCGGCAAGACGTCGATCGCCCTGATGCTCGGACTGACGCTGCTGTTCGGGGTCGGGATCTTCTTCCTCCTGCCGCTCCTGATCGCGAGCGCGACCACCGCGAACATCCAGAACGGGCTGGTCCAGCACCTCGTCGAGGGCCTGATCCGGGTCGCGATCTTCCTTGGCTACCTCCTGCTGATCGCGCGGGCGGAGGATGTCCGGCGCGTGTTCCAGTACCACGGCGCGGAGCACATGACGATCCACGCCCTCGAGGCCGGCGATCCGCTCGTCGTGAACGAGGTGCGCAAGTACCCGACCGCGCATCCGCGCTGCGGGACCGAGTTCCTCGTCGTCGTGATCGCCCTGTCGATCATCGCCTTCAGCCTCGTCGGCCGGCAGGACCCGGCGGTGATGATCGGTAGCCGCATCGCGCTGATCCCGGTCATCGCCGCGGTCGGCTACGAGCTGCTGAAGTGGGGCGCCAAGCACCGCTCGAACCCGATCGTCCGCGCGATCATGTATCCCGGGATCCTCGTTCAGATGATCACGACCCGGCAGCCCAGCCCCGACATGATCGAGGTCGCCATCGTCTCGATGGAGCAGGCGCTCAGCGCCGACGGCGAGGCCCTGCCGGCCGGCTCCGGCGCGCTGGCGCGCGACGCTCTGATCCTGCCGGGCTCGCGCGCTGACGTCGGCGAGACGGCGGCACCGGTGACGATCGACCCGCCGCTGCCGGGAGCATGAGCGGCGACGGAGACCGGACCGGGCTCGACGCCCGCCTGGCGGAGGTCGCCGCCCAGTACGACACCCTCCAGGCGCAGCTGGCGACCCCGGAGGTCACGAGCGATCCGGACGCGATCCGCCGGCTCGGCCAGGAGCTGGCCCGCCTCGAGCCGGTCGCGGGGGCCTTCCGGGCACTCCAATCGACCCGGGCCGAGCTCGCCGGCGCACGCGAGCTGCGCGACTCCGGCGATGGCGACCCGGAGTTGCGGGCGATGGCCGCGGATGAGGTCGACCGGCTGACGGGGGAGGAGCAGCGCCTGCTCGACGAGCTCAAGGTGCTGCTCCTTCCGCGCGATCCGAACGACGATCGCGACGTCATCCTGGAGATCCGGGCCGGCGCCGGCGGCGAGGAGGCGGCGCTGTTCGCGGCGGAGCTGTACCGGATGTACGTCCGTTACGCCGAGCGACACCGGTTCAAGCCGGAGCTGCTGAGCCTGAACGAGACCGGGATCGGCGGGGTCAAGGAGGCGATCGTCCAGGTCCACGGCGACGGGGCGTACAGCCGGCTGAAGTTCGAGAGCGGCGTCCACCGCGTCCAGCGAATCCCCGCGACGGAGTCGTCCGGCCGCATCCACACCTCGACCGCGACGGTCGTCGTGATGCCCGAGGCCGATGACGTCGCGATCGACATCGACGAGGACAAGGACCTCCGGATCGAGGTCAAGCGCTCGTCGGGGCCGGGCGGTCAGTCCGTGAACACGACCGACTCCGCGGTCCGCATCACCCACATCCCGACGGGCCTCGTCGTGGAGATCCAGGACGAGAAGAGCCAGCACAAGAACAAGGCGAAGGCGCTGTCGGTCCTCCGCTCCCGCCTCTACGAGCGCGAGCTCGAGAAGCAGCGCGAGGCCGACTCGGTCGCCCGGCGGCTAATGGTCGGCGCCGGCGACCGGTCGGACAAGATCCGGACCTACAACTTTCCGCAGGATCGAGTGACCGATCACCGGATCGGGCTCGACCTGTCGGCGCTCCCGAGAGTCATGGACGGCGAGATCGACCGCCTGATCGACGCCCTGGTCATGGCCGACCAGGCCGAGCGGCTCGCCGCGGTCAGCGGAGGTCACAATGGCAAAGTCGGCTGAGGCACCCCGAGCGCTGGGCCCGCGTGCGATCCGGGCGAAGTCCACGGACGGCGGTGTCGCCTTCGTCGAGCCCCGCGTCGTGCCGATCCAGAAGGCGACCGACCTCGGCAGCGTCCAGGTCCTGAAGCACGGCAACCTCTACCTGCTGACGGACCCGTTCGGCGACATCCACCCGGACTCGCGTGGGCTCGGGCTGTACCTGTCGGACACCCGGCTCCTGTCGTGCTGCTCGCTCCGGGTCGGCGGAACTCGGCCCGTCCTCCTCCAGGGCTCGATGGGAGCGAACTATCGGGGATCGATCCAGCTGACGAACCCGAGCGCGGATCGCAACCCCGACGCGAAGGTCCACCCCGACGAGCAGACCGTCGTCGGGCGGACCCTCGGGATCGCCCGCGATCGCCTCATCGGGGTGGGTGGGATGGAGGAGCGGGTCCGGATCGTCAATCACGCGGGCAAGGAGCTGCGCGTGCCGGTCGAGCTGGAGCTCGGCGCGGACGATGCCGACATCTTCGAGGTCCGCGGGTACCCGCGGCCTGAGCGCGGGACGCTGTTACCGGTGGCGGTCACGCCGAGCCGCGTGACCTTCCGCTACGACGGCCTCGACGGCCGGCGCCGGTCGACCTATGTCGCGTTCTCGGAGCCCGCCCAGGCGTTCGGCCCGATCGACACGGGCTCGGACGACCAGACCGCCAGCGGCGGCTCGGTCCGGTTCCGCTGGGACCTCCGGCTCGCACCGGGCGAGCGTCGGGAGCTGCGGTGGACCATCTGGCCGGCGATCACCCAGGCGCCGGGCGCATCCACGAGCATTTCGGGCCCCGGCATGACGCCGCCGTCCTCCGCGCCCGGGTCGCCGGCCCGCGATGGCGCCGTTGCGCTGTTCCCCGAGCCGCCGCGGGTCACGGGCGACGACGGCGCCGGCGCCTACCACGCCTGGGGACGGGGAACGACGTCGATCCAGACGGACCACGAGCTGTTCAACCTGACGCTCAACCGGTCGCTGGCCGACCTCCGCCTCCTGATCAACGACGGGCCGGGCGAGGGCCAGCGGTACGTCTCGGCCGGCGTGCCCTGGTTCGCGACCCTGTTCGGACGCGACGCGATCATCGCCTCGTTCCAGTCGCTCGCATTCCGCCCCCAGATCGCGATGGAGACGCTCGACGTGCTCGCCGCCTACCAGGCGACGAAGGTCGACGATTGGCGCGACGCCGAGCCGGGCAAGATCCTCCACGAGCTCCGGACCGGGGAGATGGCAGGCGCCGGGGAGCTGCCGCACACGCCTTACTACGGCTCGGTCGACTCGACGCCGCTCTGGCTGATCCTGTTCGCGGCGACCTTCGACTGGACCGGGGACCGCGCCTTCCTCGACCGGCTCTGGCCGAACGCCCTGGCGGCCCTCGAGTGGATCGATCGGTACGGCGATCGCGACGGCGACGGGTTCGTCGAGTACGAGCGGCGGTCCGAGCGCGGGCTCGTCAACCAGGGTTGGAAGGACTCCGGGGACTCGATCCGGAGCCGGACCGGCGGCTTCCCGACCACGCCGATCGCGCTGGCAGAGGTCCAGGGCTACGTCTTCGATGCGAAGCGGCGGATGGCCGACCTGGCGGCCATGCGTGACGACGACGAGCTGGCCGGCCGTCTCCGGGCGGAGGCGGATGCGCTCCGCCGCCGGTTCGAGGAGCGCTTCTGGGTCGAGGACCAGCGGTATTACGCGATGGCTCTCGACGGCGAGAAGCGCCAATGCGACGCGATCGGCTCGAACGCCGGGCAGTGCCTCTGGTCGGGCCTCCCGAGCCCAGCCCGTGGCCGCGACGTCGCGGATCGCCTCATGAGCCCGATGATGTTCTCGGGCTGGGGCATCCGGACGTACGCCTCGGATCAGCCGGGCTTCAACCCCCTCGGCTACCACACCGGCTCCGTCTGGCCGCACGACACGTCGCTCATCGCCGCGGGCCTCAAGCGGTATGGCTTCGACGACGAGTCGAACCGACTGGTCGGCCACGTCTTCCAGGCCGCCCAGCACTTCCCGGACTACCGCCTGCCGGAGTTGTTCTGCGGGTTCGACCGCGACCATTCGGCCCTCCCGGTCCCGTACCCGGTCGCGTGCTCGCCGCAGGCGTGGGCCGCGGGGGCGTCGTTCCTGTTCGTCGAGACGATGCTCGGACTGCGGGCGAACGCCGGCCAGCAGGAGCTCGAGCTGCGTCACCCGAACCTGCCCGACTGGCTCGGCAAGGTCACCCTGACGAACCTCCGCGTCGGCGATGCCTCGGTCGACCTCCTGTTCCATCGCTGGCGCGGCACGACGAGCGCGGAGGTCCTCCGGAAGGTCGGCGACCTGTCGGTCACGATCCGGTTGTGACGGCGACGATCGGCGAATCGCTGGCCGGCGCGACCGAGCGGTTGCGGGCCGCCGGCTCCGAGACCGCGCGCCTCGACGCGGAGCTGCTCCTCGGTTGGGCGGTGGGCGCCGATCGGACGGCAATCGTCGCCCACCCGGACGCGCCGGTCGGGGCCGACGCCGCCGGCCGGTTCGAGGACGCCATCCGGCGGCGAGAGGCGGGCGAGCCCGTGGCCTACATCCGCGGCCTCAAGGAGTTCCACGGCTTGGCGTTCTCGGTCGATCCGCGGGCGCTCATCCCGCGGCCCGAGACCGAGACGCTCGTCGACATCGCGATCGGCGAGGTGATGGCGCGCCTTTCCGATCGGCCGTACGAGGCGGGCGGCGGCCCGGGCGGGGGCGGCGACCCCATCCGGATCGCCGACGTCGGGACCGGCAGCGGCGCAATCGCCGTTGCGATCGCCGTCGCCCTGCGACACCGCAGCGTGACGATGGGCCGGCACGTGACGATCCTCGCGACCGAGCGCTCGCCCGAGGCGCTCCAGCTGGCCCGCGAGAACGCGGTCGCCCACGCGGCCGCCGACGGGATGCGATTCGTCGAGGCCGATCTCTTCCCGCCGGTCCTGCCCGATGACGGCGCGCCCCTCGACATCGTCCTCGCGAACCTCCCGTATGTCCGCTCCGACGCGATCCCGGGGCTCCCGATCGCCGCGTCGTTCGAGCCGCGGGCGGCGCTCGACGGTGGCGCCGACGGCCTCGACGAAATCCGGGCGCTGCTTGCCCGCCTGCCGGACGTCCTCGCCGAGGGCGGCGTCGCGTTCGTCGAGATCGGTGCCGATCAGGGGGAAGCAGGGCCGCTGGCCGTCGCCGAGATCCTGCCCGGCTGGCACGCCGACGTCTCGACCGATCTCGGCGGCCTGCCCCGCGTGCTGCGGATCGAGCGTGGCTGACGGACAGGGAGACGTGTCGCGGCGGCCGGCGCCGGCCCTTCCGATCGGCCTGATCGCCCTCGACATCGACGGCACGCTGATCGGCGAGGATCTCCTCCTCCGCGATCGAACCGTCGCCGCGGTCCGGGCCGCGCACCACCGTGGCGTGTCCGTCTCGCTCGTGACCGGACGGATGTCGACCAGTGCGATCGCCTTCGCCAGGGAGCTCGGGCTGAGCGACCCGATCGTCGCCTACCAGGGCGCCCTGATCCGGGAACTCCCGCCCGAAGGCGACGATCGCCTCGGACGGCTGCTGCACCATCGCCCCCTGGCGGCCGAAACGGCCCGGGAGGTCGTCACCTGGGCAACGGCGGCCGGGCTCGAGCCGCACGTCAACCACCTCGAGCGGTTCGTCATCCGCGCCGACGACCCGCGGGCCGAGGACTACTCGTCGTTCCTCGGGTCGCGAGCGGAGATCGTCCCCGATCTCAATGCCTGGCTCCGCCACCCGGTCTCGAAGCTCCTTGCCGTCGCCGTCGACCCGATCGACGACGCAGGCCTTGTCGATCTTCGCCGCCAGTTCGCCGGGCGTGCCGAGGTCACGATCAGCCATCCTCGCTTCCTCGAGTTCCTCGCCCCCGGCGTCTCCAAGGCGGACGGCGTGCGCCGCCTCGCCCGACGCGCGCGGGTCCCGATTGGG
>Ga0209058_1002550_pt1 | contig 14963 bp, 12 predicted proteins | sample GraSoiAngelo_147_FD_185904 | JGI IMG/M metagenome (GOLD analysis project Ga0209058, IMG submission 185904) | Grasslands soil microbial communities from the Angelo Coastal Reserve, California, USA - 14_1009_05_40cm (SPAdes) (version 2) | ecosystem: Environmental > Terrestrial > Soil > Grasslands ... | reverse complement strand
CGCCGAGGTCGGGAAGTTCGGCATCGACACGGCCAACATGTTCGGCTTCTGGGACTGGGTCGGCGGCCGCTACTCGATGGACTCGGCGATCGGCCTCTCGACCGTGATGGCGATCGGCCCCGAGCACTTCCGGGCGATGCTCGCCGGCTTCCACGCCATGGACGAGCACTTCCGGACCGCGCCGTTCGACCGGAACCTCCCCGTCCTGCTCGGTCTCCTGAGCGTCTGGTACCGCGACTTCTTCGGCGCGCAGACGCTCGGCGTGATGCCGTACGAGCAGTACCTGAAGCGGTTCCCGGCCTACCTCCAGCAGCTCACCATGGAATCGAACGGGAAACACGTGACCCTCGACGGCGCCGCCGTCGACTACGACACCGGGCCGATCGTCTGGGGCGAGCCGGGCACGAACGGGCAGCACTCCTTCTACCAGCTGATTCACCAGGGCACGGCGCTCGTCCCCTGCGACTTCATCGCCTTCCACCGGACGCTCAACCCGCTCGGCCGGCACCACGACCTGCTGCTCGCCAACGTCTTCGCCCAGGCCGAGGCGCTCGCCTTCGGCAAGACGGCCGACGAGGTACGGGCCGAGGGCACGCCCGAGCCGCTCGTGCCGCACCGAACCTTCGAGGGGAACCGGCCGACGTCCATGATCCTCGCCGAGCGGCTGACGCCGGAGACGCTCGGGACGCTGGTCGCGCTCTACGAGCACAGTGTGTTCACGCAGGGCGTGATCTGGCACATCGACTCGTTCGACCAGTGGGGCGTCGAGCTGGGGAAGCAGCTCGCGCAGCGGATCATCCCCGAGCTCGAGAGCGCGACCGAGCCATCCCTCCGGCACGACAGCTCGACGAACGCGCTCATCCGCCGCCATCGCCGGCCACACACGGACGCGTCATGACCGACCTCGGGTTCGACCGACCGCTCTACATTCTCCCGTTCGACCACCGCGGGTCCTTCCAGTCGGGCCTCTTCGGATGGGAAGGGCACGCTCACCTCGGAGCAGACGAATCGGGTCGCGGCGTCGAAGGCGATCATCTACGAGGGGCTCCTCGCCGCCGTCGCCGGTGGCGTGCCGAAAGCGCACGCCGGCATCCTCGTGACACCCCGGTGCTCACGCCGTGACGCCGGGCTGCTCGAACCGTCCGCCACCGTGCTAGGCTCGGGGACCTTGGCGAGGCGCTACGCACCCATCGGCGAATACGGCGTCATCGGCGACCTCTACACCGTCGCCCTGGTGGGCATGGACGGATCGATCGACTTCCTCTGCCTGCCCCACTTCGACTCGCCGTCGGTCTTCGCGGCCCTCGTCGACGCGGAGCACGGCGGACGCTTCCAGATCGCGCCGCTCCTCGACGGCGCCGCGCGCAGGCAGCTCTACCTCCCCGACACCAACGTGCTGCTGACGCGCTTCCTCGATGCCCACGGCGTCGCCGAGCTGTCCGACTTCATGCCCGTGGAAGACGCGGGGCTGGCGCACAACCTGGTGCGGCGGGCGAAGACGGTACGGGGCGAGGTGCGCTTCCAGATGCGCTGCGAGCCGCGCTTCGACTATGCGCGCGCCTCCCACACGGCCGAGCGCCGGAGTGACACCGAGGTGCTCTTCTTCGGGCGGTCGGGCGACGGCGAGCTGGTCCTGCGCCTGCGGTCGTCGGTCCCGATGCGTCTCGAGAACGGCGCGGCCCTGGCCGAGTTCACGCTGGGCGCCGACACCTCGGCCTGGTTCGTCCTCGAGGTCGTGCTCGCGCAGGAGCCGTCGCCTTCGGAGCAGCCCGACTACGAGAGGGACGCCTTCAAGCAGACGGTGAACTTCTGGCGCCGCTGGGTCGCGCGCAGCACCTACGGGGGGCGCTGGCGCGAGGTGGTGAACCGCTCGGCGCTGACGCTGAAGCTGCTCACCTCGCGGCAGCACGGCTCGATCGTCGCCGCGCCGACCTTCGGTCTCCCCGAGACGATCGGGGGCGGGCGCAACTGGGACTATCGCTACACCTGGATCCGCGACTCGTCGTTCACTCTCTACGGGCTGATGCGCCTCGGCTACACGCACGAGGCGGCCGACTTCATGCGCTGGGTGATGGCGCGCTGCAGCGAGCTCGAGCCCGACGGCTCGCTCCAGATCATGTACGGGCTCGACGGCCGTCACGCGCTGCCGGAGGAGGTCCTGCCCCACCTCGAGGGCTACATGGGGTCCAGCCCGGTGCGTGTCGGCAACGCCGCCTTCGACAACCTCCAGCTCGACATCTACGGCGAGCTGATGGACTCGATCTACCTGTACGACAAGTACGGCTCTCCCATCGGGTACGACGCCTGGACCAACGTCGTGCGGTTGATGGACTGGGTATGCGCGAACTGGCGCCAGCCGGACGAGGGCATCTGGGAGGTACGCAGCGGGCGGCAGGAATTCCTCTACTCGCGGGTGATGTGCTGGGTGGCCGTCGACCGCGCCATCCGGCTCGCCACCAAGCGCTCGTTCCCCGCCCCCCTGGCGCGCTGGCACGCGACGCGGGACACGATCTACCAGGACGTCTTCACCCGCTTCTGGGACCCGACGCGGCGCGCCTTCATCCAGCACGTCGGCGCCACCACGCTCGACGCCGCGGCGCTCTTGATGCCGCTCGTCCGCTTCGTGTCCCCCACCGACCCGCGGTGGCTCTCGACGCTGCGCGCGATCGAGCGCGAGCTGGTGAGCGACTCGCTGGTCTATCGCTATCGCCTCGCGGGCGGATTCTCCGACGGGCTCACGGGCGAGGAGGGCACCTTCTCTATGTGCTCCTTCTGGTACGTCGAGTGCCTCTCCCGCATGGGGGACCTACACAAGGCGCGGTTCTTCTTCGAGAAGATGCTCGGCTACGCCAATCACCTGGGGTTGTACGGCGAGGAGCTGGGCCCCCAGGCGCAGCACCTCGGCAACTTCCCGCAGGCGTTCACGCACCTGGCGCTCATCAGCGCCGCCTTCGATCTCGACCGCCGACTCTCGGCCGCCGGCCACGCCGGGTGATCGCCACCCGCCGCGGCTGACCGCGAGCGCTTACCATTTCGGGTCGATCCCCGACGCGGCGCCGCGCTCGAGCCATCGCTTCAAGTCGGGCGTCAGCGTGCGTGCCGCCGCGTCCTCGTAGAGCGCCACGTCATCGCTCGTCAGGACGTCGCGCCAGCGATCGTTCGTCCCCTTGTAGAGGAAGCGGTCAGCGCCGCCCTCGAAGATCATGCCCATCTCGGGTCCGAGCACCGCGGCGTCGCGCTTCATAGCCGCGAACGTCGCGGCCTCGGCGAGCATCGGCCACTTCTGCTCGGGGACCTCGATGTCGAGGAAGCGCGCGATACGCCGCATCTCGCCCTCCAGGTCCGCCTTCAGGTCGTTGTAGTGAACGAAGAGCAGGTTCGGCAGGTGCCGGAAGTCCCAGTAGGTGCGCGCGTGGTGATGGTGCGACCAGTAGGGGAATCCGTCGCTCTCCCACGGATGCGTCGCGCGCGTGATCCACAGACGCCAGAACTCGCGGATGTCTTCGGGAGGCTCGAGGAAGGGCTCCGCCGGCGCATTCTCCCCGGAGTTCAGGAGCTCGCGCGCGAACGGGGTGTAGGCCCGGATGTGGTTCCAGGTCGACATGAAGACGTCGCGCGTATCCCGCCCGACGTAGATGTACTTCGTGCTCTCCTGGTAGGGCAGGCCGTCGAGGGCGAGGTGGCTCTTCAAGAAGCGCCGGTGCCGGAGGCTCTCGACGACCTCCCGCATCTCGGCTCTCGGGATGATGAAGCGCGAGTCCGGCCAGGGCGACACCCAGTGCAGCGTTTTCGGAAGCTCGACCGTCTGGAAGACGAGGAGGCTCACGATGCGCTGGGTCCAGGTCGTCCCGGCCTTGAGCGAGGTCGTGATGACGATGTCGTCGGGACGGGGAACGATGTCGTCCCAGCGCGTCGAGTCGAGATGATGGCACTGGTAGACGCGGGTGCGCTGCGGGAGGGTCCGCATACGATCAAGTACGCCAGGCCGGAGCCGCCCCGCAAGCGCACCCGGCCCTTGGTTGCGGCCGGGAAGAGAGCGCCCGACCGCGGGCAGCCTCCGCGCATGCTCGCACGCGCGCGGACGTCCGTTGAGACGCGACTGGCCGTTGCCTCCTGGATCGAGCACGCCACGGGGGCGACTGCCGCCGGCGCCTTCGTGCGCCTCCGCTTTGACCGCTATCCGCCGCATCGTGTCTCCGTAAAGCGCAAGTATCGTGCCGGCGAAGCGCGCGCTAGAACGGTGGAAGGTTACGCGTCAAATGAAGGAGTCAAGCGTGGAGACACACGGTGGATGGCGAAGCTACGATGCCGACGGGGCGGCACGCGCCGAGATATCGGCGCACGTGTCCCCGGCGGTATCGACGTGATGACGCACTGCTGGATGGGTGATGCGGCGCCGGAGGGCATCTCGAAGCGCTCCGGCGTGGCCCCGATGCTCGAGGCGATCGCGCGAGAATCGCGCTGTTTCATTCCATCGTATGCCAGGTGTCCTTCACGCCCTCCGGGGAGACCCATTCGGGCAGCGGCATGATGAGGAAGCTCGACAGCGCCTGGACATAGGGCTCGTACATCGCGCGTAAGGCCCTGAACTTGGCGGCCGAGGCCTCATCCGTGCGAAACCGAACGCCGACCGTGGCGACAAAGGTCTCGAGTCGCTTCTCTTCTGAAGGCGGGAGCCGATCGACGGGCGGCGGCGTCGGCTTGAGATGAAAGACGGCGCACAGGTCGACGACGGCGTGACGTGCCATCGCGAACGTCAGTCGCGCCGTGGGCAGCGGCCGGTCCTCGATCCGAGCCACGACGAGGGAGCAGACGTCGAGGATCGCCGTCAGGGCCGCGACCCACGACTGGTCATCGTGCTGCGAGCGGAAGTAGGAGAGCACCGGAAAAGAGACGTGGCTCTCGAGGAGCTCCGCGGACCAGCGTTCCCAGTCGCGGAACAGCCCGCGAATATCTGCGTCTTCGTCCCGGAAGTGCCGGCGCAGCAGCTGCGCTGCGGTCGGAGGGGAGCCGGCGCTGGCATCGAGCATCGAGATGCTCACTTCCCGGCGGGAGAACGCTTGCGAGATCAGAGGCACATAGCCGATCACGAGCGCGAGGAAGGCGAACCCGATACCGGACTCAAAGACCGCGAGGCCGCGGGCGAGCGTCGTCCGCGGTGTCACGTCTCCCAGACCGAGCGTGAAGAAAGTCGTGCCGCTCATGTACAGGTCTACGCCGAATCCCGTGTGGCCGTCCGGATCCGTCAGCCGCGACCCGAGACCCCAGTGGAGAAGTGCGAAGGAGACGATCAGGCCGAGTGCCCAGAGGGCGATGAGCAGGATCAGCGAGAGCGGGCCGAACACCGTGAGCACGTTTTCCCTTCGGTTCCCCTGGGGGACTCGCTTCGCGGCAGCTCTCCATGGCGTCCACAGGACCCGGTAGAAGGCCCGCGTCGGCCGGAACTTTCGCGAGACGCGGCGGGAGAGGATGATCGTCTGGAACGCATCCCAGAGAATGACGAAGATGAGGAGCGCGGCGACGGCGGCAGTCCAGAGGGGCATGGTCTCTGGAATCCCTACCGGGGGAAGCTGGCCCGGTGAGGCTGCACGCCGAGGCTCACCGGGACCACCTGCGCGACCGTTCCACCGCACCGAGGAGCCCGCGGCCCGCGTTGTTGACGAGCACGTCGATGCGCCCGAACCGTGCGACCGCCCGCGCGGCTGCTGCCTGCGCCTGCGTCTCGTCGGTCAACATCCAGGGTGATTGCCAGCAGCGGCGGCCCCGCCACCCGCCAGGCCCTCCTTCATCCGGCTGGGTCGCGCGCCGTGGCGACCCGAATCCGCGCGACGCACCGGTGACGAGCCAAACCCGGCGACCGCCGAGTCCTTCCGCGCCTTCCCGTGTCATGAGCGGACCCTCCTTCGCGCACGTCTCGACCTCGTTGTACAGTGCACGATCCGCGCCGGCATCCGTCGCGCTCCGCCGGATCGAGGAGCTGCGATACGCCCGGCGCAGCCGACCCCTCGGCACGGTGCCGAGGCATCGGCACGCGGCGCTCGGATTCGCGCCCGCCGATCGCCGCACAGCCCCCGTATCTCTTTCTCCTCGTATGGGCGGCTGGGGAGCGGCACGGCAGTTGCGTCTGGTATGTGATCATGTCCAGCGCCGCACGACATCGGGACCGTTGTTTGCCAAAATTGCTCCTCGCCGCCTTCTTCGTGATCACGCTGGGAAGCGGTGCGGCATGGCCCGCCATGGGGGGAGGGCACGGGGGCGGCCACGGCGGTGGATTCGGCGGCGGCCACCCCGGTGGGAGTTTTCGGGGAGGCCGAGAGTTCGGGGGCCGCCGCTTCGGTGGCCGACCGTTCCACCGCGGTCCGAGGGTGTTCGTCTTCCCCTACTTCTACGATCCCTATTACGGGTACGACCCGTACGCCGCGTACTGCGACCCGTATGCACCCTCGTACGCCCCTCAATACTGCTACTGGGACGGTCCGTAGGACTGCGTGTCAGGGGTTTCTCTGAGCAATGTCAGCCCGCAGGACGCGACGGCCCGAGACGCACCGGCACGCCGTTGAGGATCGACTGGCCGATGATCGGCTCGACGACCGAGTCGTCGACCCAGTCGTTGATGGACACCCCAGCGTGGCTGCCGGCCACCTTCTGCCACGGCGCGCTGTCCGCATGGCCCCAGCCGTGCGGCAGGCTGACCACCCCGGGACGCATCTCGTCGGTGACCGCGACACGCACCTCGCCACGATGGACGCGGCTCTCGAGGATCGCCATCTCGCCGTCACGGATCTCATAGCGGGCGGCGTCGTCGGGATGAACATAGAGCACGCAGCGCTCGCGACCCGACACCAGCGACGGCAGGTTGTGCATCCAGGAGTTGTTGCTGCGCAGCTCACGACGGCCGATCAGGACCAGGCCGTTCTGGCCGGCCTTCGCGTCGAGATCGTGCTCGAGGGCGGCAATCGCCTCCAGCATGCGGGGCGAGGTGAGGTGGATGCGCTTGTCCCGGTGGTAGAGCCGTCGCTCGACGCCCGGCTGGAGCGCGCCGAGGTCGATGCCGTGGGGCGCGGCCTTGAGCTTCTCGAGGTTGAGCCCGTCCGACCACGGGAGGAAACGGTCGCCGTAGGGCCCGAGCCGCAGCAGCAGGTTCAGGAACCCGGTCGGTGTCCAGCGCACCCCGAGCGGACGGAGCCAGTGGAGCATGCGGTCGAGCCAGGGCTCGCCGAGCGGACCGCCGCCCAGCCGCTCGGTCAGCTCGAGCAGGATCTCCCAGTCGGCGCGCTCGTCCTCCTGCCGCTCGACCACCGGGGGGGACCAGCGCGCGATATTGCGCACGGCGACGGCGCAGAACAACAAGTCGATGTGGTCTTCGGCGAGGTTCCAGCACGGCGGCAGGATCACGTCGGCATGGCGCGTGGTCTCGTTGATGTAGATGTCGATCGAGACCATGAAGTCGAGCTTGTCGAAGGCCGCGGCGATGCGCTTGCCGTTGGGCGCGGAGAGGACCGGGTTGCCGGCCAGGGTGACCATTGCGCGGATCTGGCCCTGACCGGGGGTCTCGATCTCATCGGCAAGCACGGCCGAGGGGAGGTCCCCGAGCGTCTCTGGCAAGCCGCGCACCCGGCTTCGCCACCGGTCGGCGCCGTCCAGGCCGCCCATGCGCGCGACGCGGCCGATGTCGAAGGCCGGCGTCGTGAACATCGGTCCGCCCTCGCGACCGAGCCGTCCCGTGACGATGTTCAGCAGGTCGGTGGCAAACGTCGCAACCGTGGCGTGGGCGCCGACGCACACGCCGACGCGCGAGTAGCACACCGCCGAGCGTGCCTCGGCGAACTCGAGTGCCAGGCGCTCGATGGTCGCGGCCGGCACGCCGGCGAAGGCGGCGACGCGCGCCGGGGTGAACGCGGCCAGGCGTCGCTCGATCTCAGGCCATCCGCTGGTCATGCGCTCCAGGAACCGCCGGTCGACACGGCCGTCCTCGACCACGACCTGGGTCATCGCCAGCAGTAAGGCCGCATCGCCGCCCGGGCGGATCGCGACGTGCTCGTCCGCCTCCTTCGCGGTCTCGGTGCGACGCGGGTCGACGACCACGACCTTGCCGCCGCGCTCGCGCACGGCACGCAGGCGCCGGCGCATGTCGGGCGCGGTCATGACGCTTCCGTTCGAGATCATCGGGTTGCCGCCCAGGCACAGAAAGTAATCGGTGCGATCGATGTCGGGGATCGGGATCGAGATCGACGAGCCATACAGCTCGTAGGAGGTCACGATGCGCGGGTTGGCATCCTGCGAGCCCGAGCTGAAGCGGTTACGGGTGCCGAGCGCCTTCGTGAACGAGCTCAGCATCAAGAGCGCCCCGTGGTTGTTCCCCGTGGGGTTGCCCCAGTAGAAGCCGATCGCGTCGCCGCCGTGCCGCTCGCGGATCTCGCGGATGCGGCGAGCCACGAGGTCGAATGCCTCGTCCCAGGAGATCTCCTCGAAGTGGCCTGCCGCGTTCCGGCGCACCGGTCGGCGTAGCCGGTCCGGGTCGTGGTGGACGTCTGCGATGGCGATCCCCTTCGGGCAGACGTAACCCTTGGAGAAGACGTCGTCCTCGTCGGGGCGCACGGACAGGATGCGGTTGTCCTCCACCTCGAACTTGAGCCCGCAGGTCGCCTCGCAGAGCGAGCAGGTGTGAAAGACCGTATGCGCCATCGTAGCCTCCGTTCCGTCGGCGGGTGCGTTCCGGCCACCCTCTGCTGGAACCCAGCCATATCAGACCACCGGCTTGACGGAACACCGGCAGCTTGACCGCCAGGCCCGCGGGAGCGCACGGTCTTTCGCAGGCGTCCGGATCGGATGGGAGGGCCTGTCATGAGCATCGAATTTCGCAGCCAAGGTGCCGTCGCAGTGGTCACGATCGACCGCCCCGAAGTCGCCAACGCAATCGACCGCCCGACGGCCGCGGCGCTTGCCGATGCGTTCCGCCGCTTCGAGGCCGACGAGTCGCTGCACGTCGCCGTCCTCACCGGAGCGAACGGCACCTTCTGCGCCGGCGCCGACCTGAAGGCGATGCGAGAGCCGGGGATGGAGCGTGCGAGTCGCCTCGACCGCGACGGTGACGGTCCGGTCGGGCCCACCCGCATGCTGCTCGCCAAGCCGGTCATTGCCGCCGTCGAAGGGCACGCGGTCGCCGGCGGCCTCGAACTTGCGGCGTGGTGCGATCTCCGCGTAGCGGCCGAGAACGCGGTCTTCGGTGTGTACTGCCGGCGCTGGGGCATTCCACTGATGGATGGCGGGACGATTCGGCTCGCTCGATTGATCGGGCACAGTCATGCGCTCGACCTCATCCTGACCGGCCGTGGGGTATCCGGGGACGAAGCCCTTCGCATGGGGCTCGCGAACCGGCTGGTCCCACCCGGCACCGCGCTCGACGTCGCAATCGCGCTCGCGACCGAGATCGCGTCGCGGCCGCAGGCCGCGCTGCGGAGCGATCGGCTCTCGAGCTACGAGCAGTGGTCCCGCTCACTGAGCGAAGCGCTCACCAACGAATACGATCACGGCATGAGGGCTCTTGCGACCGGTGAGATGCTGCGCGGACTCGACCGATACGGTTCCGGTCGATGGCGGGGTGGCGACTTCACGTGACCGGGTGACGAGCGCCGGTGTCGCCCCAGGGCTGGTGCCCCGACCCAACGGCTGAGCGTCCTGCGCGATTCCCCGCGGTGCGGGGCTGGGATACGCTTCAGCGGTGAGGTCGACGCTCTGTACCGCCGTGCTCGTCGTGCTCGCCGCCGGGGCCGCGCTCGCGGGAGCGCCGCAGCAGCGCGTCCGCCAGACGGTCGACGCCGTGTCGGCGGTGCTCGACGATCCTCAGCTGCAAGGATCGAGCAACGAGCGCGAGCGGCGCGAGCGCGTGGCGAAGGTCATGCACGAGTCGTTCGACTTCCGGACGATGGCGCAGGAGTCCCTCGGATCTCACTGGGCGAGCCTCACCCCCGAGCAGCGGGACCGGTTCGTCGGCCTTTTCGCCCAGCTCTTCGAACGCTCGTACGATCGGCTCGTGCTGCGCTTTCTCGGTGGCAGTGCCGCAACCTACGGCGCGGAGTCGGTCGACGCGGGACGGGCCACCGTGAAGACCGTGCTCCTCCAGAAGGGCGGCGACGAGCTGCCGGTCGACTACCGTCTCACCGCAGACGGCGGGGCCTGGAAGATCTCCGACGTCGTCGTCGACGGCGTGAGCCTCGCCGGCAACTTTCGCGCGCAGTTCACCAAGACGATCCGCGCCTCGTCGTATGACGCGCTCGTGCAGCGGATCGAGACGAAGCTGGCGGAAGAGCAGTAGGTCTACGCTGCCGCCCGCTTTGGCGGCGGGGGCTCGATGACGAGCACCTCCGCCGTGGTGCGGAGCTCGGTCCAGCGCAGCAGGACGGGCAGCACGATCAGCGACGCGACGAGTGTCGCGATCATGCCGAGCGTCAGCAAGAGCCCGAGCCCGAAGATGCCGCGGTGGGCGGCGATCATCAGGCTCCCGAACCCGACCACGGTCGTGAGCCCGTTGACGAGCACCGCGAAGAAGGTGCTGCGCGGCAGGCGCGGCCCGCCGTGCTGCCGCGCCTCGCCGTAGCGGAGCACGACGTTCAGGCCGAACTCGGCGCCCGCCCCGAGGATGAGCGGGAAGCCGAAGACGTTCCCGAGGTTGAACGGCAACCCGAAGACGAACATCAGGCCGACCGTGCACAGCGTTCCGAGCACGAGGGAGATCGTCGCGAGCACGCTCTCTCGTGTGCGCCGGACGATCGCTGCGCTCAGGAGTCCGACCAGCAGGAACGCGTACAGCGTCCCCTGCCGGTAGGCACGCTCCATGTAGCGGATGGCCTCGAACGTGATGACTGGCGTGCCGGCCACGTCGGCGTCCACCGTCCGCAGCTCCCGGATGAACCGCTCGGCGCCGTCGCGGTCCCAGATGTCGACCTTGGGCTGGATCTGGAGGAGGAAGCGGCCGCTCTGCCCGACGAACTTCCGCCGGAGCTCCCCTGGCACGTCGGCGAGACCGATCGGGGTGGGATGGAGGTTTCGCTTGAGACGGCCGAGGGTACGCGCGAAATCGGCGCGGAGCTGGTCCTGCAGCGTCGCGAGCGTGGGCGCGGCGGCAGGGGGTGTCTGCTCGAGCTTGCGCGCGAGCGCGGCCGTTTCGTCCCGCAGCGCCACGACCTCGTCACGATCATGGCCGGACGGCGCCTCGTCGGCTGCGAGATCGAGGCGCTGGCGGAGCGCCCGCGCCGCCGCAAGCAGTCGGGGAAGATCGACACGCCCGCGCGGGCCGACCGCGACGGGCTCGACGATCGGCGCGATCTCGGCGAGGATATTCGCCTTCGCCTCCTGGTCCGCGGGAATCAGAGAGAGCACCGATTCGACCTCGGATACGGAATCGAGTGCCTCGAACGCGGCGACCCGCTGACGGAGCTCGTCGAGCGACCCGGCGGTCGAGAGCGCGACGAAGCTCGAGCGGCCCGCGGAGCGGAGGATGCGCTCCTCCCAGTCGACCGACTCGGTGCCGCGCGCCTGGAGGTGGAGGAGGTTGTAGTCGAAGCGGACGCCGCGCAGCGCGACGAGCGAGAGCGCGGCGGCCACGACGGCGAGTCCGACGACGAGCCGCGGATGCCGACTGACCCGCGCGACGAGCGGCACGGCTTGCGGCCCGGTCTCACGTCGCCGCTCGACATGCCCGCGCCCCGTGACGAGCACGAGGGCGGGGAGGAGCGTCATCATCGAGAGCCAGGCAAGCATGATCGAGGTCCCGGCGATGAAGCCGAGCTCGCGGATGCCCGGGAAGTCCGTCAGCATGAGCACGTAGAACGTGCCCGCTGCCGTGAGCGCTCCGCTCAGCATCCCGGGTCCCGCGCGCATCGCGGTGGTCTCGAGCGCCTCGCGCGGCGAGCGGCCGACGCGACGCTCCTCTTCGTTGCGGAAGATCAAGTAGACCCCGTAGTCGGTGCCGAGGCCGACGACGATCGAGATGAACATGATCGAGAAGATCGAGAGGTGGCCGACCACGAGCGTCACGACGCCGAGCGACCAGCAGAGGCTCACGGCGAGCGTCGCGAGCACGAGGACTGGCATGCCGAACCGCCGAAAGGCGATGGTCAGTACGGCGAGCGTCAGCGCGAAGGCGAGCGCTGTCGCGCGCTTGCTGTCCCGGAAGGCCGCTTCCATTTCGTCGTTGGCGAGCACCGGGGCGCCGGTGAGCCCGGCCTTCACGTCGGGAAATTCCGTCCCGACGTGCGCCATCGCCGCCCGGAGAGGGTCGATCGCGTCGCGGTAGTTCGTGAAGCTCGCCTTCGCACGCGTCGCCTCCACCAGGAGGAAAAGGAGGCGCTTGTCGTCGGAGAGGAAGTAGCCGGCGTCCTCGCCGCCAAGATCGAGGGAGAAGAGCGATCCCCACGGTGACCGGTAGGGCGCGGGTCGGTCGAGCCGGGTCGAGATCTGGTCCAGGACCTCGCGCGCGCCACCGAGGTCGACCTTCTTCTCGTCTCCGTCGAGGCCGAGGTCGAAGGCGCTGCGCACGAAGGCGGTCACGATCTCCGTCCGGATACCGTCGATCAAGCGATCGAGTGTCGGGCGGGCGGCGAACGAGGTGAGAAATCCCTGATGGTCGGCGACCTGGTCGCGCACGTCTCGAAGCTCCGGGGAGCTCGGATAGAGCAGCTCCCGACCCCGGAACCTCTTCGGATCGATCCGGTAGGTCACGTGCCGGAACGTCCCGGGTTCGCTACGGAGCTCCTCTGCAAGACGATGCGCATACGCCTTCGATCGTGCGACGTCGTCGCTCTCGACCGCGACGACGAGCTGGTCGAGGCGCGGAAAGTCGTCCGAGATCTCATCGTCACGCTGGACGTACGACCGGTCCTGCGGGAGGAGATCGCGTCCCGAGGTGACGAAGCCGAGGTGGCTGAACGTGTAGGTTAGCGCCGCAACGGCGAGAACGACGCTCAGCAATACGGTGACGACCGGCCGTGCGGAGGCCAGCCGGACGAGGGCGCCGAGCCCCCGCCAGCCCTCGCGGCTCATCGTGCCGCGACGGCCCGCGAGGGCGGATGCCACTCCGCCTGGCGCGCCGCGTCCGCCTCCTCGATCAAGCGGCGGCGCCGCTGCAGGTAGCCGTTGCGAACGGCGCTGTAGAGGTCGAGGACGCTGTCCTCGACGTCCTGGAAGATCTGAAGGTTGAGCGAGCGCTCGTTGACCTGCTTGACGATCGAAATCCCCGTCGTCGCCAAGAACGGTGTGACGTAGCCGAATGGATCCAGCAGGCCGTCGACGCCGTACCCGATGCCGTCCCGAACGGTGAGGGGCTTCAGCGCGGGAAGCACCAGGTAGGGCCCGGGACCGAGACCATAGACGCCGAGGGTCTCGCCGGTATCGGCGTCGCTCTTCTCGATGTGGAGCTGCGCCCGTGCGACGTCGAGGAAGCCGACGACCCCGACCGTCGTGTTCACGCCGAAACGAGCGAGCTCACGGCCCGCCCCGCGAAAACGCCCTTGCAGGAGGCTGTTCACCAGGCGCTTCGGCATTCCGAGGTTGTCGAAAGCGCGATCGAGTCCACGCTTGCCGACGTCGGGAAGGACCTTCCCCCAGCCGGTCGCGACGGGCTTCAGCACGTAGCGGTCGAGGATGTCGTGGTTGAAGAAGAACATCTTCTCGTTGAACCTCTGCCACGGGTCGTAGTCGTCGGAGACGTCCTGCTCCGCGTCGGCGATCGGCGGTTGTAGGGCCTCGTCCGCGCTCGTTGCGGGCGACGCCATCCCGGCGGCGAGGACCATCGTCAGAACGAGGATCGCGAGGGGCCGCATCACGCCCTGCGCCTGAGCGGCGGCAGGACGGTGCGCAAGAGGACCTCCATGCTAGCGGGAAAACATCTCACGGATCCGCCGCGCGGCGATCCGACGCGTGCGCCAGCGGGCTATCGCCTCGAACAGTCCATGGATCGGCCTGATCATGATGGCCTCACCATCCGCAACTACCGTGCCGGAGCACTGGCGGACTCGGCTGAGAACGAATAGGCGGCAAACGCGCGGGAACTCGCGGTGTTGAGCGTATTTGGTGGCCCTATGGGCGTACGGGTGTGCCGATCCCTCGGCACGCGTGCCGGAGTGTCGGCAGTCTCCGGAGGGCGGCCGCGCGGATCAGCACTCGGCCAGCCGTCGGCGGCCTGCGCCTTGAGCCACCGCGACCTCGGGTCACAGCTGTACGGGTCGGCATAGCGGTAGACGACGTGGCCGTCCTTCGACTGCGAGACCAGCTTCAGGGGAGGCATCGCATGGAGCTCCTGCGCTCGCTCCGGCGTGTCGGCTGGCTTCGTCGTAAACCCGGCCGATACGAGGAGGTCTCCCGTGTCCCGCGCCTCGTGCCCGCGGCACAGCCAACCATCGCGAATGCCGTCGCGAACACCATCAGCAGATGCGCTCTTCGTACCGTCGGCATGTCATCACCACCTCGCGGACTGTCTCGGACGCCGGGTTCAGCGACGGAGTGGAGAGACGTCAACGACGTTCCCGTAGATGAAGTCCACCTCGTCCTCGACCGCTCATGCGATTCATTCGATGCTAGCGGTGTCCGCCGCCGCCCCCGCCGTGGAAGCCGCCCCCACCGAAGCCGCCGCCGTGGAAGCCGCCGCCGAAGCCGCGGCCGAAGTCGCGCCCGCCCATCGTGCGAGCGCCGAAGGGCTGCCGGCCAAAGTCATGCGACGCGAAGTCGTGTCGCGTGGCGTCGCCCGCACCGCGCGCCCAGGCGTTGTTGTCGAGCGAGCGCTCCGTGGCCGCGCGGTCGTGACCGCCGGGTGACTTCCAGCCGCCGGCATCGTTTCGCTCCCAGCCATGCGCGCCCTGGCGGTAAACGGCTCCGTCGCGCCCGGCGAACAGTCCTGCACCGGAGTGATGCGCCACCTCGCCCGCTCCGACGTGGACCGCCCCCGGTCGCGCCCGTACCACGCCCGC
>Ga0209058_1002548_pt1 | contig 14970 bp, 9 predicted proteins | sample GraSoiAngelo_147_FD_185904 | JGI IMG/M metagenome (GOLD analysis project Ga0209058, IMG submission 185904) | Grasslands soil microbial communities from the Angelo Coastal Reserve, California, USA - 14_1009_05_40cm (SPAdes) (version 2) | ecosystem: Environmental > Terrestrial > Soil > Grasslands ... | reverse complement strand
AAGACTACGATACCAATTCTGGCTAATGTTCTCGTTCGTGCAGAAGGGGGTGAGCTCGGGATTGCGGCGACGGATCTAGAAATCGGGCTCAAATCCGTATGCGTTTCAAAGACAACGGTGCCAGGTGCAATCACTCTTCCCGCGAAACGCTTATATGAAATTGTTCGAGCATTACCGGACAAGGAAATCAACTTTAAACGCGGCGAGGCCAATTGGGTAATGATAACGTGCGGTACCAGCCGCTTTCGAATTGCGGGATTACCTCAAGATGACTTTCCTACGCTGCCCGAAACAAAAAATAATGTTGGAAGAATCCCGGCAGATGTTCTTGCAAAAGTAATCTCAAGAACAATATGTGCCATCAGCACGGAGGATTCAAAATACACGCTCAGTGGGGCCCTACTTGTGCTCAAACCGGGATCCATCACGATGGTTGCCACGGACGGACACCGGTTGGCACACGTGGAAAAAACCGAAGCGATGGAGGATGTTCGGGAAGAGATCAAAGTGATTGTTCCCAGAAAGGCAATGGCGGAGCTGGTGCGAATCATTTCTGAAGCTGCGGATGCAGAAGGCGTTGGTTTGTCGCGCGATGATAATCACTTGTTCTTCGATATGGGAAAACGTCTCCTAATTTCGCGTATGCTGACTGGGCAATTTCCCAATTATGAAGCTGTCCTGCCGCGAAGCAACGAACGCATCGTTACTGTCAATCGTGAAGAGATTACGGCTGCGATTAAGCGCGTTGCCATTCTGTCCGATGAGCGTTCGCGAACAGTGAAATTGGCATTGTCAGATGGGACAATGGAAATAAGCGCGAGCCACTCCGACCTTGGCGAGGCCCATGAAACTTTGGAGGTTGACTACGGTAAAGATAGCCTTCAAGTTGGGTTCAATTTCCAATATCTTCTGGATTTCCTGACAACTGCAGACGAACCCGAAGTCAGTTTCGAATTCAAAGACAGTGAAAGTGCCGCCCAACTTCGAGCCCAACCGGCTGGTGACTACACCTATCGTTATGTGGTCATGCCGATGCGCATCTAGGAGCTATTGCATCACAGTAAAGGACTACAATATATCGCTATAGGAACTGGGACTCTACCCAAGATGATCGGCTAGGCGCACCAGTGCGTAACGAAAGTTTTCCCTCCGAAAGTGGTCCAAATCTTGCTAAAATAGTCGTTACTTTTCTGTCCGGGGAGACCCCTATTCGAAGCACGCTTTTAGAAGGGCTACTGCTCGTCACTAACGAAAGAAAAACCAACGGATTTTTCTCTAAGTGCTCTGAAGAAAAGAAACCTGAACGCCGCGATTCTTGCGGACGCCCAACGAGATGATGCATGACGGGACGAATTGAATACCCCGGTAATGGTGGGGTCGAACAACCGCTGCAAACTGAGGCGGATTACAGTGCCGAGCACATCAAAGTGCTCGAGGGCCTGGAAGCTGTCCGCAAGCGGCCGGCAATGTATATCGGGTCGACCGGCACTGGGGGGCTACATCATCTTGTATACGAGGTAGTCGATAACTCTATTGATGAGGCTCTTGCCGGTTTCTGCACGGAAGTTCATGTTGTTATTCACATTGACAATTCGGTTACTGTCATCGACAACGGCCGGGGCATTCCGACTGAAGTGATGCCCAAGGAGGGAAAGCCCGCCGCGGAAGTGGTGTTAACCAAGCTTCACGCCGGCGGGAAGTTCGATAACGCTGCCTACAAAGTCTCCGGAGGATTGCACGGCGTTGGTGTCTCGGTGGTCAATGCCCTGTCCGAGTGGCTGAACCTTGAGATCTGGCGTGGCGGCAAGGTTTACGTGCAAGGCTACAAACTCGGAGTGCCGACGGGTGCGCTTGAGATGACGGGACATACGGATCGCCGGGGCACCAAAGTCAGTTTCAAACCGGACGACAAAATCTTCGAAACGACCGAGTTCAGCTTCGACGTTCTTTCGCAACGATTACGCGAGCTAGCGTTCCTCAATAGGGGTTTGCTCATCACTATTGAAGATGAGCGTGATGAAAAAAAACACGAATTCCACTACACGGGTGGGATTGTTTCCTTTGTCGAGCACCTGAACAAAAATAAGGAACCTTTACACGACAAGGTCGTCTATTTCGAGGGAGTTCGGGAAGGCGTCGACCTTCAGATCGCAATGCAATACAACGATAGTTATCAGGAGCAGATCTTCACTTTCGCCAACAATATAAACACTCACGAGGGCGGAACACACATGATTGGGTTTAAATCCGCCTTAACGCGAACACTGAACAACTACGCCCTATCCAACAATCTCTTTAAAGAAGACAAGGAAACGCTCTCCGGTGACGACGTCCGCGAAGGGTTGGTCGCGGTGATCAGTGTGAAACTTCCCAACCCACAGTTTGAAGGACAGACGAAGACAAAGCTGGGAAACAGTGAAGTAAAAGGGATTGTCGAGACACTCGTCAACGTCGGATTGGGAGACTATCTCAACGAAAATCCGCCGGTTGCGCGAAAAATTGTCAGTAAGGCCATCGAAGCCTCACGGGCACGCGAGGCGGCGCGCCGCGCGCGGGAGTTAGTCCGGCGAAAGGGGGCCCTGGACAGTATGTCATTGCCTGGCAAGCTGGCGGATTGCCAAGAGCGATCGCCGGAACGGGCGGAAATTTTTATTGTCGAGGGTGATTCGGCTGGTGGTTCTGCGAAGCAGGGCCGCGATCGACGCACTCAGGCGATTTTGCCGATCAAGGGAAAGATCCTGAACGTGGAGAAAGCCCGCTACGACAAGATGCTCACGCACCAGGAAATCGCCGCGATGATTACCGCGCTTGGTACAGGTATTGGTCAGGATGATTTTGATGCAGCGAAACTGCGCTATCACAAAATCATCATTATGACCGACGCCGACGTGGATGGATCGCATATCCGAACTCTCCTGCTGACCTTTTTCTATCGCCAGATGAGTGAACTTATCGAGAGAGGCAACATCTACATCGCGCAGCCGCCGTTATTCAAAGTGAAGAAGGGCAAAAGCGAGCAGTACATCAAGGATGAACGGCAGATGTCACGATTTCTCTTGAAGAAGGCAACGGAGAATCTAGTTATCGAAGTTGGCGGGCATGAGCTCAACGGGCGGGATTTGACGAGTTTTCTGGAGAAGCTCATCGAACTCAACGGCGTCTTTACGCGGGTTGACCGCCATTTTCGCGATGCCCGAATCGTCGACCACTTGCTCAGCATGGATGCGGAAAGCCGCGCGTTTTTGGCCGACCAGCAGAAAATGAAAACTTTGGCCGAGAAGGTCGAGTCCTTCGGATACTCGGCCGAGATCCTGACCGACGAAGAACACAGCGTTCAGAAACTGCTTTACCGGCAGGGCAGCCAGTCCCCCAGACTGGTTGGATACCCGCAATTGTCGAGCCCCGAGTATCAACGGTTGCTCGTGCTGCACAAGGCCATTGGCAGCCTTGATCAACCTCCTTTTACAGTTAGGCTCGATTCCACAGCAACGGTGCTGAAGGATCGTCAGTCGTTGATCGATAAGGTCATGGAACTCGGAAAGAAGGATTTGCAGATTCAGCGCTACAAAGGTCTAGGCGAAATGAATCCGGAGCAACTCTGGGAAACGACAATGGATCCAGAAAAGCGGACGTTGCTTCAGGTTCAAATCAATGACGCCGTGATGACCGACGATATTTTTAGTGTACTCATGGGCGATGCCGTAGAGCCGCGAAGAAAGTTCATCGAAGACAACGCGCTGGAAGTGAAGAACCTCGACATCTAATCCATGGCAGACGAAATCACACCTCCCCCACCGCCGCTATCGAATCTCGTCCCGGTAAATATCGAGGACGAAATGAGGCGGTCCTACGTCGACTACGCGATGAGTGTCATCATCGGGCGAGCTTTGCCCGATGTGCGCGACGGCCTGAAACCCGTTCATCGCCGAATTCTCGTCGGCATGCGTGATATGGGCCTCGCCTCGAATCGTGCATACCGCAAGTGCGCGAAGATAGTCGGCGAGGTCATGGGTAACTATCATCCACATGGCGACAGTCCGATCTACGACGCGCTCGTCCGTATGGCCCAGGACTTTTCCTACCGTTACCCCCTTGTTGACGGCCAGGGCAACTTCGGTTCAATAGACGGCGATCCGCCGGCAGCCATGAGATATACCGAGGCGCGCATGGCGCCCTCTGCAGAGGCGCTTCTCGAAGATATTGACAAAGAGACCGTGGACTTCGTGCCCAATTATGATGAAGAGCGCGAGGAGCCGTCGTATCTGCCTAGCAAAGTGCCTAATCTTTTGGTCAACGGCTCCAATGGTATTGCTGTCGGTATGGCGACCAACATGCCGCCGCACAATCTGACGGAAATTTGTGAGGCCGTGATTCGTTTGATTAACAATCCTCAAGGCACGCTCGACGACATTATGACGCATGTTCCGGGTCCCGATTTCCCCACCGCCGGAATCATTCACGGCCGGCGCGGGATTCGGCAGGCTTATGAGACGGGCCGCGGCACCATCACCATGCGTGCGCGCGCCTCGATCGAACGCCAAGCAAAGGACCGCGACAGCATCGTCGTTACGGAGATTCCGTATCAGGTCAACAAGGCTCGATTGATCGAAAAGATTGCGGAACTGGTCAATGAGAAACGGTTGGAGGGGATCGGCGACGTCCGTGACGAGAGCGACCGGCACGGAATGCGCATCGTGATTGAGCTGAGACGCGGAGAGCCGGGTCTTGTCATACTCAATAACCTATACAAACTCACGCAGATGCAGACGACCTTCGGCGTCATCAATCTGTCTATCGTCAACGGCCAGCCTAAAGTTCTATCGCTTATTGAACTGCTTCGATCCTTCATCGAGCATCGCGTCGATGTCGTGCGCCGCCGCACACAATACGAATTGCGGCAAGCTGAAGCGAGGGCGCACATTCTGGAGGGTTTAAAGAAAGCGCTCGACCACATTGACGAGATCATCAAACTGATCCGTGCCTCAAAGACAACGGCGGAAGCGCGCGAGGGTTTGCTGGCACAATTTGAATTCACCGAGATTCAGGCCAAAGCAATTCTCGAAATGCAGCTCCAACGGTTGACCTCATTGGAGCGGCAAAAAATTGAAGATGAGATCAAAGAGCTTCGGGAAAAGATTGCCGAACTGAAAGAAATCCTCGCGAGTGATGTGAAATTGCGCGAAGTCATTGTTAAGGAACTCCGCGATGTTCAGAAGAAATACGGCGATGCGCGGAGGACCGAGATTACTGAGGAAGAGGCCGAGATCAGGCTCGAGGATTTGATCGCCGAGGAAGACGCCGTCATCACTGTCACACATAGCGGCTACGTCAAACGGACTCCGCTTTCGGTTTATCGACAACAGGGAAGAGGCGGCAAGGGCCGAATCGGCATGAAGACGAAAGAGGAAGACCCGGTCACGAATGTCTTCGTCGCGAACACCCACAGTTATGTACTCGTCTTTACCGATCGCGGGCGGTTGTACTGGCTGAAGGTTTACGAGATTCCTGATGCCAGTAGTACCGGGCGGGGGAAAGCCATCGTCAATCTGGCTAATTTGTCGTCCGAAGAAAAAGTGCGCGCACTGCTCTCCGTTAAGGACTTCGATCCTAACGTGTCAGTCCTCATGGCCACGCGTGCCGGACAGGTAAAGAAGACTTCGCTCGAGGCCTTCAGTAATCCGAGCGCCCGTGGGATCATCGCAATGGGCGTCCCCGATGATGACGAACTGATTGCAGCGGAAATCGTCTCGGCAAACGAAACAGTATTCATTGGAACCTATGATGGCATGGCTATCCGCTTCGCTCATGACGAGATCCGTGAAATGGGGCGGCAAGCATACGGAGTCATCGGAATCCGGCTCGAGGAAGGTGACTATGTAGTCAGCATGATCGCCACCAGTAATGAGAATGACATGGTGCTTTCTGTTACTGAAGGTGGGTTTGGTAAGCAGACCGCCGTCGAAGAGTACCGCACGCAAGGCCGGGGCGGCAAAGGCGTCATCAACGTCAAAACGACCGAAAAGAACGGGAAGGTCGTGGCCATCATGCGGGTGCGGGAAGATGCCGACGTCCTCGTGATCACTGCAAATGGAAAGCTGATCCGCGTAAGCTCACAGGATATTCGCGCAGTAGGCAGAGCGACGCAGGGCGTACGCTTGATTCAGCTGGAAGAAGACGACAAAGTTACTGCCGCCACACTGATCGAACCGGAAGGAAAAAGCGAAGACGAGACGGCTCCTACCGTTCACTGATGTTGTCCCTCTTCCCGGAGGAGAGGGGTTCTGATCTCCCTGTTATTAAGTCAATCCCGATTGACGGAATCGAGAAAACCAAATGCCGTTTGAGTGTTAGGTAGCTTTGATTCCCAGTTATCAGATTCCCAAGAATCGAACGTACTGTACGGCTTCGTCGGGAGATCTGTACAGTGCGCTTGCAGAAATCTGCTCCTAAGAAATGGCCCCGGTAAAAGCGCCTGTACATTCGTGCAGCCCGCGCCAGTTCCTGCCCGATTGCGCCTTTGACTCTAGAGGCGTACTCGTCCGGTTTGTCGATCGTTTCCGACAAGAGCTCCGCCGATTTGAGTGCGTAGTGGATGCCTTCGCCCGTGATCGGATCAACAAGTCCCGCAGCGTCTCCGATTAACGCCCAGCGATCGCCCGAAATGCGATTTGCTTTCCACGAATTCGGACTCAAGCACGGAACCGGAGCGCTAAAGAATTCGGCGTGCTTGAGGGGATCGGGGCCTAAGTCAGCAACGATGAAGTTGGTAAGCAGCGTCTTCGCATGGGCGGTCCAACCAGGTTCACTCCGCGTTATCAATCCATAGGAGATGTGATTTGGGCGGGGAAAGGACCAGATGTAACCCTCGAGGCCCGGCACGAAGTAAACCTTCATTTGCGACGGGCCGCTGCCAGGAATGAAATATCCCAGCGTTACAGCGAGTTCCTCGGGCTGCAAAGCAGTTGCTACGGTCCGCCGGACGAGGCTCGTCGCCCCGTCGGCGCCGATTAGGAAATCCGATTGCAATGAAGTCTCACGGGATGAGAGGCGCCAACCACCCACAACAATACGCTCTATGTGGTTGACACGGCTCTTTAGAATGGAAACCCCGGCATTTTCTGCAGCGTCTAAGAGATATTTGCCGAGTTCGCGCCGGGATAGTACAGCTATTGGTTTGGCGGGCGTAACGGTTACGGAGTTTTCATCGCCAAAATAGATGGTGATTTGGTCAATGTTCTTGCGCGGCAGGTTGGATGTAAAGACTTCAAAGTGGGACAGGGCTTTCGCAGTAATGCCTCCGCCGCAGGGCTTTTCCCATGGTGCTTGGGCATCAATTAGAGTTACGGAATGTCCGCGCCGCGCGAGAAGTACTGAAGCCCATGCGCCGGCTGGCCCTGCTCCGAGGACGGCTATGTGCATGAATTTTTAAAAGATCCACATTGGAAGGCCGCGTATGTTACCAGAAGGATTATTGCATGATTGACAGGAGCCAGCACGAAATTCCGGCCGACCATCCAATCCGCGGCTTTTTTAAGATATTAACCGAGCGTGGAATGGGCCAACTGAATTTGCACGATCGGGACACCATCCAGTACATCACAAACCTTCTGACCGAATTCGTGCAGATCGAAAATATGTATCGCATTAAGGATGACTCGGGACGGCGTCTGCAGTATTTGTACGAAATGCTCGAGCAGGCCAGCAACGAGATGTCACCAACGCTTCGTCGCGATTGCTACAAACACGTCGGCGATCTCACACTCTTCAACCTCGGACTCTTTCCCGAACACCTGAGTTACGGACGTCACACCGTCAGCCCGGACTATTTTGCTGAAACGGGTCGCCGGTCCTACACTATCGTCGCAGAAATCGATTCCTCAACGCGTAGTGTGACTATATACCGTAAGCTCTCCGAACAATTTGAGCAGTGCGTCATAGGTCTGAACTGGGTCAAAATGTACATCAACGACCCGTTCTACCAGTACATGTTCCGGGAATTCGACCTCACGTAGTAAACTCACGCATTCGCTCTCCCAGAGGGAGAGGAATACGTGAACATGGCTAAACCTAAAATTTCGATCGTCAAGTACCTCAATGCAGTCCCACTCGCATGGGGCATTTTGGAAGGTCCACAGCGTGACGTATTCGATTCCGTTTTAAGCACTCCGGCGGCGTGTGCTGATCAGTTGGCGCACGGCGGCGTCGATATTGGTCTCATTCCATCAATTGAATTCCAGCGTATTAAAGGCTGCCGCATTGTGCCTGGACCGGCTGTGGCTGCAACACATCGCGTGCGCAGCGTCATTCTTGTGAGCGTCGTTCCACTATGGAAAGTGAAGACTGTGGCATGCGACCGCGGGTCAAGAACCTCGGTTGCCCTCGCCAGGATTATTTTCAGTGATTTCTATCATACGCGTCCGGACTTCAGGCCTGCTGAACCGAATATCACCAATATGTTGGCGCAAAGCGACGCGGCATTGCTCATTGGCGACAATGCATTGAAGTTCATGGAAACCCACGAGCGTCCTAACATCGAACTACAAAAGCCTCTGGTGCGCCTGGGTTCGGAGCCGGTTCAGGTGTTCGATCTTGCCGAGCGATGGCGTTTCCTGACCGGATTGCCTTTTGTTTTCGCATTCTGGGCTGTCCGTGAAGGGTTCGAAGACGGCACCGTCGTTGATGTTCTCAAGCAATCGCGCGACTTTGGCGTAGCTAATATTCCAACAATCACCGCAAAGTACAGCGAACAGTTGCAGATCAAAAAAGAATTCCTTCAGGAATATCTCGAGCGCAACGTGCATTACTACATGGACCAAGCGTGCCTTGAAGCGCTGGAGTTGTTCTACAAGAAAGCTACGCATGCGGGCGCGCTGACGGCCGTGCGTAACCTGCAATTCATATGAGGAGTGTTGGGTCGATTTTGGAATCCGCCGCTGAGGGCGGTCGGATAAGTTCAGAAGAGGCCGTCCGTCTTTTCGAAGAGGCAGACTTGTTCGATCTGGCATCATGTGCGGACACTATTCGCCGGCGCCGGCATCCGGATAACGTCATCAGTTACATCATCGATCGCAATATCAATTACACAAACGTATGTAAGGAGTTCTGTACATTTTGCGCCTTTTACCGCGTCAAAGGCGATCCGGAAGCCTATGTTCTGCCGGACCACGTGATCCATAAAAAGATCGAAGAAACCATTGCGCTCGGAGGCACAGGGATCCTGATGCAAGGAGGAGTTCATCCGGATTTGAAAATCGATTACTACGAGCGGCTGCTTGCCGGCATCAAAGAAAGGTTTCAGATTCACTGCCATTGTTTTTCACCTCCGGAAATCTTGAATATTGCGCGTGTTTCGAAACTCTCGGTCGCGGAAGTCTTCGTGCGCCTAAAGACGTCCGGTCTGGATTCGATGCCGGGAGGCGGTGGTGAAATCCTCGATGACGAAATCCGCCAGTCCATCAGCCCCTTGAAATGCAGAACTGAGGAATGGTTGATGGTTCACCGCGAAGCACACCATTTGGGACTGCGGACCACCGCCACGATGATGATCGGTGTCGGTGAGGCGATCCATCACCGCATACGCCATCTTCAGCGCCTGCGTGAATTACAAGAGGAAACAAGCGGTTTTACGGCATTCATTCCATGGACATTCCAACCGGAAAACACCGAGCTTGCCGCACGCGGCGTCCCTGAAGTGACCGCGGCCGAATATTTGCGCTTGTTAGCGCTCAGTCGCATTTACCTCGATAACATTGAAAACGTGCAGGTGTCGTGGCTGACCGTGGGCCTGAAAGTTGGTCAGGTCGGTCTGCGATTCGGCGTAAACGATATGGGAAGCATCATGATTGAGGAAAATGTGATCAGTGCGGCGGGCGCGCGAAATCGCGCAAATGACGCCGAACTGCGACGGATCATTCGGGATGCGGGCTTCATTCCTCGCCAGCGCACGACGTTATACGAGCGTTACGTGAATTAGCGCAGGCCTTTTTGAACGAATGTGCTCAGCGCGAATACTCCGAACAGCATCGTATTGTAAGCAGTGTGAATGATGAACGAAGGGATCGCAAGCGCACAAATGATAGGACGTAACCGACAATAAAAATAAGAATGACGCCTCCCCAGCTTCCCCAGAGTTGCAGAAGGTGCAGTAGTGCAAACAATATCGCCGTCAGCGAGACCGCCGTTCCAGGGCCCCAGATGTCGAACAGCACCTTAAAGAGAAAGCCCCTGAACATGATCTCCTCGAAAAGCGGGGCGGCACCGATTCCGAAAATTGCAAAAACATATACCGCAGTTGCCGACGAAAGCAGCCGTTCGATGGGGGGTGGTTCTCTAGGCGGGAAGAATGAAGAAACGAGCAATACACTAATGGCGAGCGTAGCACCTAAAGAAATGAGAAAGCCTGTACTGAATTGATGGTTTCGAAACCAATGAATCGTTTCCACAAAAGATTGCCGGTGCACAACCTTGATCAGGAAAGCAATGAAACCGATCAGGACCGAGTCCATCAATCCTTGAAGTATGACCACGGCCGTGAGATCGGTAACTCGAAGCTGGGGATTGAAAATGTGCCAGACGCGCAGTACAGTGAGGGGCAGGAATAACACCGTAAGCAAAGAGAACACGGCAAAAACGATAAGATCCACAATGCGCCACGTACTCTGCGGTGCCGGTTCGTCCGTTCGGAATTCGGAATCGGGCAATGGGAAGCTCATTGTTTTGTGCTTCTATTGAGCCGCGAAACGCGAGGCCGATCGGCCTCGATCGAAGCTTTGAGCGCCGCGGCAAGCAAAGGAACCATGATTTCGTGGTGCCCTGTGAGGGCAATCGCTTGGCCGGAATTTTGCGTGGGTCTTTTCAATACGTTTTGAGTGGGGCGGTAATGTTGGATAAAGTCGAGATTTGCGGTCGTGAATTCTTCCAGCCGGTTTCCAAGATTACGCGCGACCGACACGGCTTTCAGAAAGACTTCCGGCAAGACCACGGCTGACCCGATATTCAAGAACACGCCTCCGCCATCGAGATCTCTAGCCATGCTACAGAAGAGGCGAAAATCGTGATAGCTTACTTTACCGAGATTTTGTCCCGAGGCCTGGGGATGGGCATGGATAATATCGGTTCCCAATGCAACGTGAACAGTCACAGGAATTTTTCTGGAATACGCGACGGCCAAAACACTCATCGACTGGTAGGGGAACTCGATTTTCCGGTCCGTGCTTCTTGAAATAAAGTGTCCCAGTCCTTCGCCCATGCCGATTTCGCCGGCAGCAGCAGTGTCGACCGCCTCGTTCATGTATTCAGCGGTTTCACGTGCCATACCGAAACGCCCGCCGCGAATCTGCTCTTCGATCTCTTCTGAAGTCGCTCCGGCCAAAGCGACTTCGAAGTCATGAATGGCGGCTGAACCGTTCATCGCAATTCCGGTAATCAACCCCGCTTGCATCAGATCATTGATTACTGGCCCAAGCCCGACTTTGATGACATGTCCGCCCATCCCCCAAATGATTGGTTTGTTCGCCGAACGCGCGTATAAGATGGCGCGAATGAGGGCTCGAAGGTCATTCCCCGCGAGGATGTGCGGAAGTTTGGATATAAACCCGAGCACGTTTTCCGACCCGTCCATCGGTTTGCCGAACATCCCGGTATGCACTTTGCTTTTGCGCTCACGAAGCGGATATGTGGAGACGCCACTTAAATTCAGAGGTTTGGTCGAATATTGCGAATCCACAGTTAATCCGTGGGATAAATTTCGGGGAAGAGCTCGCGATCGACGAGCTCACAAAGTATATGACCGAGTAACGCGTGCGTTTCCTGGATGCGGGGTGTTTCGCGGCTTGGAACGCGAAACAAAACTTCGACGCGATCCTTCAATTTTCCGCCCGTCTCTCCGGTAAAGCCGACAGTGAACAAGCCCTTTGATCGTGCGACATCAATTCCTTCGACGACGTTGGGGGAGTCTCCACTGGCCGAAATCGCCACGGCAGTATCCCCGGACAGCCCTAAAGCTTCGATCTGCCGGGAAAAAACCTTGTCATATCCATAGTCATTCCCAACGGCCGTCAACACAGAGGTATCCGTCGAGAGCGATATCGCCGGCAACGCTGGCCGGTTCGGCCCGAACCGGCCCACCAACTCCGCAGCGAGATGTTGCGCGTCGGCGGCGCTGCCACCGTTTCCGAAGAAAAGAACCTTGTGACCCGTCCGAAGCCCATGGGCAATGATTTCGGCGGTTCGTGCTATGGTTTCTTTGTTTTCCCTGAAGAATGCGCTCTTCACTCGGAAACTTTCGCCGACGAAGTGTTAGATCAGTTGTGCGGCGTCTTTCATTACGTTCAATCCAATGTCAATTGTCGGGAGCGCGGCTTCGAAAGGACCTGTGCCAGGGCCTGACCTGTGTATGACTTCTTGGCCCGCGCGATCTGCTCCGGAGTCCCGGCCGCCATAACGCAACCGCCCTGCGCTCCTCCCTCGGGTCCGAGATCAATGACCCAGTCCGCTGTCTTAACGACGTCGAGATGATGCTCGATAATGATCACCGTGTTTCCAAGGTCTGTCAACCGACAGAGAACGTCCAGAAGCTTTTTAACATCATCGAAATGCAAGCCAGTCGTGGGTTCGTCGAGAATATAAAGAGTTTTTCCCGTTGCGCGCCGGCTCAATTCTTTCGCCAATTTAATCCGCTGAGCTTCACCGCCGGACAATGTGGTTGCAGATTGGCCAAGACCGATGTAACCCAATCCCACATCAACGAGTGTTTGTAATTTGGAATGGATTTGCGGAATGTTGCCCAGCACCCGCAGGGCATCTGCAACTGTTGAATTGAGCAGATCGGCAATCGACAGGCCTTTGTACTGGATCGCCAGCGTCTCGCTGTTATACCGCTTGCCATGGCAGACTTCACATGCCACGTAGACGTTGGGAAGGAAACTCATTTCGATTTTGCGAAGGCCGTCTCCTTGACATGCCTCGCATCGCCCGCCTTTGACATTGAAGCTAAAACGTCCAGGTTTGTATCCCCGGGCTCGGGATTCAGGCAACATGGCGTAGAGCTCGCGAATTGGTGTGAAGACGCCGGTATACGTTGCAGCATTGGACCGCGGCGTGCGTCCAATTGGAGACTGATCGATTTCGATGACCTTGTCGATGTATTCCAAACCTTCGATAGCTTTGTGGAGTCCGGGTTCGTCCAGAGCGCGATAGATATTTCTCGCCAGCGCCTTGTAAAGGATTTCGTTCACAAGGGTGGATTTACCTGAACCGGAGACACCGGTCACGACCGTCATCAGTCCAATCGGGAAAGAAACGTCAATGTGTTGCAGGTTGTGTTCGGCGGCGCCGCGAACCACAATCGCCTTTCCATTGGACTGACGGCGTTTGTGGGGTATCGGAATTTCGCTCCGGCCGGACAAATACAGGCCCGTCAAACTGCCGGAAGATTGCGCGAGGACTTCCGGAGAACCGCTGGCTACGACATGTCCACCCTCCGTTCCTGCCCCGGGTCCGAGATCGATGACATAATCGGCGCGGCGAATCGTCTCTTCATCATGCTCGACGACGATAACCGTATTTCCGAGATCCCGCAACTCTCCCAGAGTCGACAATAGTCGGGTGTTGTCCTTGTGGTGAAGTCCGATCGACGGCTCGTCCAGAACGTACAGAACGCCCCGAAGTCTGGAGCCAATCTGCGTTGCCAGCCGAATCCGTTGACTCTCCCCGCCAGAAAGCGTATTGGCTGCGCGATCGAGGCTGAGATACTTCAAGCCGACGGCATCCAGAAATTGCAATCGATCGCGGATTTCGCGAACGATACGTCCGGCAATCTGCTCCTCGCGGGCACCGAGTCTCAGATCCGAGAAGAACCGGAGAGTATCGGTTACCGGCCAAGAAACGATCTCCGCAATCGATCGATTCGCGACCTTGACGGCAAGGCTCTCCGGCCGCAGGCGGGCACCGCGACAGGCCGCGCAAGATTTGGTGACCATAAAATCCGAGAAGTCCTCGGAAATGAGTCCTTCCTGTTCGTAATAACGATTGAGAATATCGACAATACCTTCCACACGTCTGCCGCGTTCCTTGATTCCGTAAAAGACCGCATTCTGAACTTTTGAAGCTAACTGTTCGAAGGGGAGCGACAAATCTGCACCCAATTGCTGCGCAATCTTCGAAACCTGCACTTCAAATTCGTCGTCGAGCCAGCCGATAGCCATGCCGAGACCGCCGTTCAAAACGGGTCGAGTCGGATCGGTGATGATACGGGCGGGATCGAAATCAAATTTCATCCCCAGGCCGTTGCAGACCTCGCAGGCGCCATAAATGCTGTTGAAGGAAAACGTGCGCGGTTCAATGGCCGGGATACTCAGCCCACAGTCGGGGCATGCCATCTTTTCTGAGTACAGGCGCTCCTCACCATCCACAACGGCCACGAGGACGATGCCCTTTGCCAGTTTGGTGGCCTGTTCGATCGAAGCCTCGAGTCGTTTGTCGATATCCTTCTTTATCATCAGGCGGTCGACAACGATCTCAATGGAGTGATTCTTTTTCTTATCGAGGTCGATAGGTTCGTCGAGATTATGCAGAACACCGTCAATGCGGCCGCGGACATAGCCGGTCTTGGCCAATGCCTGAAGCTGTTTCTTGAACTCGCCTTTGCGTCCGCGAACGATCGGGGCAAGGATCATCACGCGTGTGCCTTCAGGCAGGGTCTTTAGATGGCGCACGATTTGATCGGGAGTCTGTTTGGCTATCGGCTTCCCACATTGATAACAGTGCGGGATTCCGATCGAGGAGAATAAGAGGCGGAGGTAATCGTAGATTTCTGTAACCGTTCCGACGGTTGATCGCGGGCTGCGGGCTGCCGTTTTCTGTTCGATGGAAATCGCGGGCGATAGACCTTCGATGGAGTCGACATCCGGCGGTTCAAGCCGATCGAGAAATTGCCGTGCGTACGCTGAAAGCGACTCCACATACCGCCGT
>Ga0209058_1002535_pt1 | contig 15006 bp, 13 predicted proteins | sample GraSoiAngelo_147_FD_185904 | JGI IMG/M metagenome (GOLD analysis project Ga0209058, IMG submission 185904) | Grasslands soil microbial communities from the Angelo Coastal Reserve, California, USA - 14_1009_05_40cm (SPAdes) (version 2) | ecosystem: Environmental > Terrestrial > Soil > Grasslands ... | reverse complement strand
TTTTACCCTCAATCCTCTCGGCCAGAAGAGCTTGTCTCCGAGAAGTGAGAGGGTGGCCGGGACTAGAGTCAGGCAGACTATCAGCGCGACGGATATGCCAAGCATGACTGCAAGCCCTATTGACCGCAACATGCCGAACCCTGCCACCGCGAGGCTCCCGAATGCGATCACGACAGTAGCCCCGCTTGTGGCGATGCTTTCTCCTGCCCGGACAACCGCTCGCTCTACCGAGTCATTCTTTCCCCTACCCGCTTTGCGTTCTTCCGCGTATCGACTTACTAGGAAGATGCAATAGTCCGAGCCCGCGCCGAACATTGAGACTGGAAGTAGCGTGAGAACGAGGAAATGCACGCTCGTGATGAGAGTGCCGATTACGTAGACCAATCCAAAGGCGACTCCAACGGACAGGCCTATTGCTGAGACCGGCAGCATAGGCACGAACAGAGAGCTGAAGAACAGGCCCACGATGATCAGTATCAGCGCGACCGTCACTGGGTCTATTCTCTCAACATCGGCTGCAGATTGTATCTCTACATCATAGTTGAACGCTGGAGCGCCTGTGACGTAAGCGGAGAGGGTTTGTCCGCTGATCTTCGCCGCTACGATCACGTCATCTCTGACTTGCTGGGTGGAGCTGCTAGGGTCACCCCCTTGAGGCTTGAAGTCGATGATGACGAGCATCGTTCTGTTATCGCGTGATATGAACTGGTCAGAGACTGCTCGGCTGGGCTGCACGGGATAGGAATGCATGTTGCCAGCGTGAAGAAGCTGGGTCGCGAGGCTTGAAAATCCTGGCTGAGATGTTGAAGATCCTAGGTCGTAGATTGGGCCTATGAGGTTTTGTTGGGTCGCTGTGAGGTTCGCCTGGTTCTCGAACGTGCTGATTGAGAAATTGCGGACCGCTGGTAGGCTGTTCCAGTTGTTGCAGCTGGAGCAGATGGGGTACATGTTGAAGACTTGGATGGTGCTCAGAAAAAGTCCCTTAGTTTGAGGGTCGAAGGGTAGCGATTCGAAATAGCTGTAAGTGACGTTGTAGTATGGAGGTTGCCCTGTCATACCCGGATAGCCTTTGGTGACGTTCTGGCCCCTTTGGAACGGCGAGTAGTTTGAAAGGAGTTGGAACGTGTTATAATTCTCGGCAGAGCTAAAGGTCGAGTTCCAGGATTTGTAGAACAGATTTTGGTACTCTATGGCGACTTTCGCGTAGGTTGGTGGGATGAGTGGGGAAACTATTGCCCAGCTTGTCGCGTTGGCGATTCGATTGTATGCAATTACCTGATTGCCGGTAACGTTGAATCCTGCATTGTTGACGATGCTGGTCCAGCTTGTTAGGTAGGTGTTTGGGATGCCGAACTCCAAGAGGTTGGCTAGGTTGGTGGCGTTCTGTATCTGGTAGAGTTGGAAGTGGGCGACGCTGGTGAACCCGAGTAGTAGCTGGTAGTAGATGTCGTAGATGGTCGTGATATTACCTATGTTAGTGAGAGTGGGATCGTTTCTCAGGGTCCAGTTCAGAGCGAGAGTGAAATCCCTAGTTTCGTTGCCGCGAACGTCGTTGTGGCTGATTACGACGACACCGCTTGAACCCTCTTGGATGTTGAATTCGCGGTTTACTATCTGTTGGGCGATGCTGGATTCGGAGTCTTTGGAGTTGAAGGCGGTCTCGGAGTAGACTATGACCTTCTGAACCTGCAAGATGGCTGGGACGCTCAGGGCCAGGGCGATTATCCAGATGGCAAGGACTGCGCGGTTGTGCCTAATCGTGGCTCTTGCAAGGGTTCTGAAGAACAAGTTCTGACCTCGTTTCGCGTGAGCTTGAATCGTTGCCTCGGCGGCGATAAAGCCGTGGTGTAACCGAGAAATTGGTCGGGCGAACGATCGGCTTTCTGCTGTGCTCATTCGGTGCTTAGATTGCCATTTCTTCGCATTGAAACCGAACCTTCAGTTCTTATACAAATGAAGAATACCGAAACCCTAGCATAATCGAAGGCATTGGGGAACGTGTGAAGCACGACTGATATGCTGAAGGGGAGTCAGGTCCTCCAGAAGACCTACACCTATATTGAGAACGTGACGAAGGAATCCCGCAAGGCTCTGATGGAAGATTTCAGCCAGAAGCACAAGGGAATCGGGATCAATTTGGCACCTGATATTCTCCGCCAGACAGTCCTAGACTGGTTTCCTCGTCGCGATCCCATGTTGAAGCTAATCCATGAGAAGACAAGCCAGGGAAAGCCGGGGGATGTTCGGATGGACTTTCGTGGAGAAACCAAGGCTGTACGTTTCAAGGTTCATCTTCATGCAGTTTTCGCGGTGAACGGCCAATCCCCGGATTCGCCTTCCTTTCTGAAAGAAGTCAACCTCTCAGTCGACCCTAGAGAATTCTCGATGTAGAGCCGAGGCTCAATGAGTCTCGTCAGCACATTCACACTCTCCAGTCTAGAGCTGACCCGGTTTTTCTTGGCAATGGTCTTACTATTGTTCACGGCGCATTCTTTCGGTTTCTTGTTCTATGAAGCCAAGCTTCCACGGGTGATCGGAGAGATCTTCGGCGGGCTAGTTCTCGGCCCGACCTTCCTTGGATGTGTTGCTCCTGACACAGAGAACTGGGTGTTCGGGGCTTTTCCATCGGAAGGTCAGTTGATCTCTGTAATTTCCTACATCGGGCTCGTTCTTCTCATGTTCATATCAGGGTTCGAGATCCAGAGGGCCTTCTCGAAAGAAGACCGTAAGATCGCTACCTCGTTCTTGGTTGGCGCTACTTTTGTTCCATTCATTATTGGAATGGCTGTTCCCTTCGTCTACAATTTCTCGCCGTTCTCGGGGCCAAACGGGAATCTGCTCTCACTCGCTATCATCGTGGGCATTGGGGTCTCGGTCACATCGATCCCGGTGATCTCGAAGATCTTCATCGACCTGAAGATCATGGACACGCGATTCGCCAAGATCGTTCTGGCGATCGCCACGATCGAGGATGTCATCCAGTTCGGGGCCTTGGCCATCGCAACGGGGGTTGGAGCTTCAGCGTCTGCATCACTGTCATTGATTAGCTACACCGGGTTTGTGACTGTCGCGTTTTTCGGTGCAGCTCTGCTGGGTCTGCCCAGGTTGATACGCTATACGATAAGATCGAGGTTTGACGTTCTGATCAAGTTTCACCCGTCGAGGTACGCTCTCTTTCTCTGTTTCTCGATGGTGGCGTTGGCGAGCCTTCTCAATGTGAACATTGTCTTCGGGGCGTTTCTAGCTGGTATTGCGGTCGGAATGATGCCGGAAGAGGTCTTTGCTCTTGCGAAGTCGCAGGTCAAGTCGATATCCCTGGCTGTGTTCACGCCGGTCTATTTTGCCGTCGTCGGATTGAAACTCGACCTAATCCACTCCTTTGACATTCTCTTCTTTCTCGGGTTCCTGGTCTTCTCCACGGCGCTCAAAGGTGGAGGTGCCTTAGTGGTGGGCAGGTTGATCAAGCAGAAGAGACTGCCAAGTCTCAACCTTGCAATAGCTCTCAACGCCAGAGGGGGACCTGGAATCGTGCTCGCTACTGTCGCTTTTGACCTCGGATTGATATCGGAAACATTCTTCGTCGCGCTCGTTCTAACGGCAATCGTTACTTCGCTGATCGCCGGATTCTGGCTGAGGTACGTCAAGAAAAAGGGCTGGGATCTACTATAGCCATCGGAAGAGCTCGCTGAGTCCTTCCTTCCGAAACACATTTCAGCTCAACACACCCCCTCTTAGAGCAACCGAACCATGAAGGAGGTTTCATCTGAAATCGTGATTGAGGCCCCCGCAGATCGGGTCTGGCAAGTACTAACTGACTTTGCCAAATTCCCAGAATGGAACCCTTTCATCAAAAAGATGACCGGCGAGCCGAGGACGGGGGCGAAGCTTGAGGTCCGGATTGAACCTCCTGGAGGAAGAGCGATGACCTTCAAGCCCAAAATGGTCAATGTCGAGACCAATCGCGAGATGTGCTGGCTCGGAAAACTCTGGATACCGGGCCTGTTTAACGGCGAACACTGCTTTACGATCGAAGCCTTCGACGAAAAAGGTGTCCGTTTCGTTCAGCACGAGAAATTTACAGGATTACTCGTTCCATTCATGGCTAAAAGTTTGGACAGGGATACGAAGAGTGGCTTCGAAGCGATGAATCGCGCATTGAAGGAACGAGCCGAGCAAGCTTACTAGCTTTTCCTCCTTCGCTATCGATAAGCAGTTAAGTCTGGCTAGACAAGTTATCGCGAGCAGAAGAGATCCCGGTCTCTGGAGCTTCCTGAACCATGCACTTTGCGAGATCTGGGATCGACACACCGTCGAAGGTCTCCGGCATATTCGGGATTATTAGCGGAGTGTTCCTACTTTGCAGTCTTGCAATCCTGGATCTGAAGTACGGGCCGTTGGACTTCAGCTCTCTATTTACTTCTTCATCAGGTTATAGTTCTCCATTCTCCTTTTCATCTCTCATCATAGCAAGCATGATAGGTGAAGTTTTCGTGATCCTCGGCAGCTTAGCAATCCTCTTCGCTCGTATGAACATTGAACGGAGAGGAGTGCTTGCCTTCTTTGTATTCATCTCTTCCGTACTCGGGATGATTGGTTCGCTTCTCTTCTTCGGTCTGGCTTTCCTAGGACCGCAGTAGGCCTAAATCGGAAAAAGTCTTACATGACAATCTAGAGACTTAGCCTGATGTTTGCGGGACCCGCATTGTCTCTTCTTCTTCCTCTTCTAGACATGTCTTGATACGTTTCAGCCGGAAGAAATCCTCTCTCGACCTCCTGCAAACTCATCTCAACGTACCTGATTTGTGTTCTCGATTCTCGGGACGACCATGTTTTCTAGGCTGTTGACTCGTCTCTTCGTTGCGGAGATCGCTTCAACTAATCTGCGAATAGCAGCTTCGAAGCGATGAACGGTGTTTTGAAAGTCCGGGCCGAGAAAGCCGAGAAGGCGTTGTAATATATCAAATCCATCTCTTGCCCAATCTATCAGCGTCTTATCAGGAGGTAGAGTCCTGTTGCAAAAAGGCCACCGGCTACAAGTCCGAAGATAAACGCCGCCCATTGAAAATAGGCAAATCCCTGGAACGCCAGTGATAGTAAGGCAAGAATTATTGCAATCGCGAGTGCAATAAGAAGGATGCCAGCCCTGACGCTCCGGTTGATTTCGTCCGACAACTTGTGTCAGTCCTTGTCGGATTGCACTATTAGTTTCTAGCCTGTGACTTGCTGGACCCTCATAGTTTCCGTCTCTTCCTCTTCTAGGCGGGTTTTGATCCGTTTCAACCGGAAGAAATCTTCCCTCGATCTCTCCTGTAAACTCATCTCGATGTACCTGATTGTGTTCTCGATTCTCGGGACGACTATGTTTTCTAGGCTGTTGACTCGTCTCTTCGTTGCGGAGATCGCTTCAGCTAATCTACGAATGGCGGCTTCTGCCGCGGACAGCTCGACCACATTCTTGACTGCTTCCGTCATTAATACGACTGCTTCATCGAGCTTTGCGCTGCTACCGATCATCGAATAGGGAAATCCCTCCAGAGGTTTCAGTTTCACAGAGACGTACGGTATGGATACACCGATGACGTTTCTGGTCGAAGCGTCCACGTCAAACCGGTCCTGGACTGTCAGCGATGTTTCTTCGACTCTCGTGAAGCCCATGAGCATCTGGGCCTCGGTGAACCTCTCGTAAGCCTGGAACAGCAAGTCTTGGGTCTTCCGTCTTAGCGCGGTGATTTCTCGGGCGAACTGGAAGAACTCGATCATCAACGCATCCAATTTTTCCCGTAACAGGTCTCCTCCGCGTTGTGCAATACGTCGTCGTCGCCGAAGGGCGATAAGCTCCATCCGGGTTGGACGAGCGCCCGCGACGATTTCTGACACTACGATGTCTTCCCACGATATTTCGGATGATACTTCTTGATCGTGGCCGGGTCGATACGCTTCAGCTCGCTTTCAGGTAAGACGCTGAGCAAGTTCCAGCCGAGATCGAGCGTCGCGTCGATATCCCTATTCTCGTAGAGTCCTTGGTTGATGAACTTCTTCTCAAAATTGTCCGCGAAACCTAGGTAGAGCTTGTCTCGGGCTGAGAGTGCCTCTTCACCGATGACGGCGACGAGGTCGCGGAAGCTTCGTCCCTCCGCATAGGCGTAATAGAGCTGGTCCGAGACTTCGCGGTGATCCTCTCTTGTCCGTCCTTTACCGATTCCTTCCTTCATCAATCGCGAGAGAGACGGCGCAGGATCGATTGGCGGGTAGATTCCTTTCCGGTGTAATCCTCGATCAACGTAGATCTGTCCCTCAGTGATGTAACCGGTGAGATCGGGGATGGGATGAGTGACGTCATCTCCTGGCATAGTAAGAATCGGCATCTGGGTGATCGATCCTTTACTACCGTGAAGTCTTCCAGCTCGTTCGTAGATCGTACTCAGATCGGTATACATGTATCCTGGATATCCTCTGCGTCCAGGAACTTCTTCTCGGGCTGCAGAAATTTCTCGAAGAGCTTCTGCATAGTTTGTCATGTCGGTGAGTATGACGAGGACGTGAGTTCCGAGTTTAACTGCGAAGTACTCGGCGGCTGTCAGTGCGAGTCGCGGGGTCAGGATTCGCTCGATGGCTGGGTCGTCGGCGAGGTTGACGAACATGGTAACGTGGTCGAAGGCGCCTTGTTTCTCGAAGTCGTCTCTGAAGAAACGGGCTTCATCAGCAGTGATGCCCATGGCCGCGAAGACTGTTGTGAAAGGCTCGTCGGTGCCTCGGACCTTGGCCTGGCGAGCGATCTGGGCCGCGATCTGGTTGTGCGGCAGCCCGGATGCTGAGAATAGAGGGAGTTTCTGTCCCCGGACGAGAGTGTTCATTCCGTCGATGGCGGAAACGCCTGTTTGGATGAACTCTCTCGGGTATTCTCGGGCGAAGGGATTGATAGGACTGCCGTTTACATCGAGGTAATCATCGGGGATGATTCTTGGGCCGCCGTCAGTTGGTCGGCCGCTGCCGTCGAAGATTCGTCCGAGCATGTCCTGTGAAACAGGAAGCTTGACCGTTTCCCCGGTGAAACGGATGCTAGTTGAAGCTATATCGAGTCCGCTGGTGCCTTCGAAAACCTGGACAACCGCTACCCCGCCACCCACCTCCAGGACTTGTCCTCTCCGTTCTTCGCCACTTGGAGTCTTGATCTTCGCCAGTTCCCCATATCCCACTCCTCGGACTGATTCGACGAAGATTAGCGGTCCGGATATTTCCCGGACGGTCTTGTATTCGAGGCCGGCGAGTGAGACCATTACTATTTCGCCTGGACAGCGGGTGTCTTGAGCGTCTGGAATTCTTGATCGAGACGCTCGTTCAAAGATTGGGAGTAGTCGGTGAACTTGTCTGCGGGGGTGAGTCTCATGCGGCTGATATCGTTCTTGACTGGGAGCTCGAGAAGTTTCTGTAGCGGTATGTTCTCATCGACTGCTTTCTGCATGAGGTTGTAGTAGTGGAGGATTGTCCGTATCATATTGTAAGTCTTGGTCTTGTCACAGTAGCTGTCGGCGGGGTTGTAGGATTGCTGCATGAGGAAGTCTTCCTTGATCATCTTCGCAGCTTCCAAGATAACCCGTTGTCCCTCAGAGAGGGCATCGGGACCAACGAGCATGACAATCTCGCGAAGCTCCTCGTCGCGCTGGAGAAGATACATTGCTACTTTTCGCAGGTCGACCCATTCGGGCCCGATTTCTTTGGGATACCATGTTTCGAGGGTGTCAAGGTAGAGAGAGTAACTTGTCAACCAGTTGATGGCTGGGAAGTGGCGTCTCTTGGCAAGTTCGGAGTCGAGAGCCCAAAAGACCTTGACAATACGGAGAGTGTTCTGAGTAATCGGCTCAGAAAAGTCGCCTCCGGGGGGTGAGACTGCGCCGATGACGCTGATTGAGCCTTGCTTGGATTCCGAGCCTAGGACTTCCAGTCGGCCAGATCGTTCGTAGAAGTCGGCAAGTCGTGATGCAAGGTAGGCGGGGTAGCCTTCTTCACCAGGCATCTCTTCTAGACGCCCGGATATCTCCCTGAGGGCTTCTGCCCATCTGCTCGTGGAATCTGCCATTAGCGCGGTGTCGTAGCCCATGTCTCGAAAGTATTCTGCGATTGTGATGCCGGTGTAGACGCTTGCTTCCCGGGCGGCGATGGGCATGTTTGAAGTGTTTGCGACTAATGTTGTCCGGTTCATGAGCGGCTGCCCGGTGCGAGGGTCTAGGAGAGTTGGAAATGTTTCAAGAACTTCTGCCATCTCGTTTCCTCTCTCGCCGCAGCCTACGTAGACGATGACTTGTGCGTCGGCAAATTTTGCCAATGCCTGCTGGAGTACCGTTTTTCCGGATCCGAAGGGTCCGGGAACGGCTGCGGTTCCTCCTTTGGCGACTGGGAAGAAGAAGTCGATGATTCGTTGGCCTGTGATGAGTGGGATCTCGCTGGGAAGTTTTTGTTTGAAGGGCCTGGCGATTCGTACGGGCCAGGTGTGCATCATGAACAATGAGACGGGTCCGGTCTTGGTCTCTAGCTCACCGATAGGCTCGGTGATCGTGTAGTCACCTTCTGGGACTATCGAGATGATCTTTCCGGATTGGTTGGGCGGGACCATTATTCTTTGAGTGATCAAGCTTGTTTCTTTGACGGTGCCGAGAACGTCGCCGCCGGAAACATTTGTTCCAGTATCTGCGGTTGGGATAAAGTGCCACTTCTTGGATCGGTCGATAGCGGCGGGGGCAAGGCCTCTCTTGATGAAGGGACCCGTCTTTTCGAAGAGAACTGTTAGTGGGCGCTGGATGCCATCGTAGATCTGGCCCAAGATTCCGGGTCCAAGTTCGACTGATAGTGGTTTGCCTGTACGTTCGACCTTCTCGCCCGGTCGTAGGCCTGCGGTTTCCTCGTAGACTTGGACTGTGGCGTTTTCGCCGTCTATCTTGATGATCTCGCCGATGAGGCCTTGGTCGCCGACGCGGACGACTTCGTACATTTGGGCCCCGAGCATTCCTTCAGCAACGATGACGGGGCCTGCGACCCGTGCGACCTTTCCAGGCTTGAAGTCAGGCATGAAACGTGACCTTGTGAGTGATGGAGGGTCGAGTTTCTGGCCGGTTGTCATTAAAACCTTCCTTGTTAGAGCATTGGTTACGCCAACCTCATAGCCAGCCGGTGGGTTGGACGCGTGTTGTCGCATCCTTTCCTTTCAAAAAGAGTGATGATGAAATTGTTTAGAGGAGTAGCATCGAGAACCCCACTGTCCAGCTTCAAACGATTGATACAGATTCTCGTGATAGGGTCCGACGGGGATCATTGTCCAGAGAGTACTTACGCGGCGGCTAAGGAGGTCGGCGCAGAGATAGCCTCCAGAGGAGCGGTTCTAGTGACAGGTGGCCTTGGGGGAGTGATGGAGGCTGCATGCAGGGGAGCGAAGGAGAAGGGTGGAATGGTTGTCGGGATTCTGCCACACGAAGATATGAGCTACGCGAACCCTTACTGCGATATCATCATTCCGACGGGAATGGGTTTCTCGCGGAATTACGTGACCGCGTATTCTGCTGATTCGGCAATTGTGGTGGGTGGGGGAGCGGGAACCTACGTTGAAGCGTTGGTCGCCTATCAGAAAGGAAAACCAATAGTTGCATTGAAAGGGACAGGTGGAACGGCCGACAAGATCGCCGACACCTACCTGGACGATCGGAAGACAGTAAAAGTCATGGTCGCCCCAACACCCAAAGATGCTGTAGACCAAGCACTGGACCACGCCCTCAATGGCAAAAGAGGAATACGATACTTCCAAAGCGTCGCAAAAATGCTCTAACGCTTTCCGCAAGGATTGGAAATGTGTCTTCCCAGAAAGTAGACAGTCAATATTTACGTTTGGTTGGGTTGTCACACTCTAATGTTTGTAGTCTCTTAATCTCTGACATTGTCTGACACCCGTTCCTTTCTTTGTGGGACCACGTTGTAGTAGGTCTCTTCGCTGCGAGGATTCTGATTCGCTACGATGCGTCGACAAGATCAGGAGTCTAGTAGGCTGGAGTCGTTACCGATTCCATTGTAGCCAAGATAACGGTTGGCTTGAACGATATTCTGAGCCTATGCGACGCCTAATCTTCATGCATCACGGCTTTCGGGTTCGACCCGTTGTCCTTTGCGAAGCTTCGGAATTGGCCTGCTCGTTGCGCTCGTCGGGTATTTCAGGTCGGCTGCTCCTTCGTAGGACCTGTTGAGTGGATGGGCGGGATCGGGGGGACTTATGGCGATTACCTGGTCGTCTGTGACAAATATGTCGGTTCCTAGTCCTAGGTGTGAGAATGCGGCTTTTACTGCTTCAGCGTAGAACACGGATGCCTTCAACCCCATGTCGTGTTTGACGATGAGGGTGTGGCTCCGGCCGTCGAATGCGTAGTCGGAGGTGAATGCTCGGCCGTATTGTGCGCCGAGGAATTCTAGCGCTTTCAACACGCTGTCGAAGTCGAATTTCTTGAACCAGAAGGTTATGATTCCTGGAGCCTGGTTTTCACCCCACCAGCTTCCCATCTCCTTTGCCTGCTCGATAGTCAGATAGTCGAAGAACTTTCTGATAGTACTGGCTGAGGTAGTGACTGTTCCGAACTTCTCGGCGTTAACCTCCCACTCAACATACCTTCTAAGTGCCTTGTTGGCCATCTGGTTCATGCTGACTCTCCCTTCTGAGGAGAGTCCTTCCATCTTCCTGTCAACGTCACGGTCTATGCGGAATGTTCTCGTGACTGTGTCGGGAGACCTGCGGACTTCGGGTTTGAGAGGGCTTTCAAGTTGTGTCATTAGGAACTATCACATTCTATAGCATCTGCAATCAAGTGCAAACAGTAAGATAAACTTGGCCCTACTCCGTGGCACCACGAGTCATTCTTGCCAAATAGAGGAGAAGGAGGTATTCCGCTCGCAATACATTGCAAACGGTCCGTTTGCTAACTTGGCGCAAAACTATGCCGTGCATACAGGCAAGATGATTGCCTCATGCAAGCAGAGAGAGACGTACCGCTTAAGTGCTTGCAACGACCCAAAGGGGTTTCGAGGACAAAAATGACCTTAGCACCTACACGATCCATGCTCGAACTCAAACCAACACCGGTTTCGAGTTCGAGAAGCGTGACCAGGACCCTTAGACTAGACGAGGATGTTGAAGCGGGTATTGTCGAGATGGCTGAGAGAGAACAGTTCTCGTTCAACCTTCTCGCCAACAGAGCACTCAGGAAACTAGTGGAGTGGGAGGACAAAGCCAGCAAGTTCGGCTTCATCCAAGTTCCCACCTCCCTCGTGGAAAAAGTCTTCAGCATCCTCAGCGATGAGGAAGCTCGCGAACTAGGCAGAGAGGCAGGCACGAATACTCTTCCTGAGATGGTCCTATTCTGGTTCAAGAAATTCAACCCCGAGAACGCACTGAAAGCGATGGAGATGATTGGCAGCTACGGAAACGCGTTCAGACTTCAATACACCATAGATGGAGAAACTGATACTGTAGTGTTGAAGCATGATCGAGGACCCAGAGTATCCGCGTTCTACGGCGAGATGTTTCAATCTCTCTTCAAACCCATGGGTGCAAAAGTTGAGACACTCGAAACAGACGGACAAGTAGTCGCGACTATCATTCGCCCTCTGACGGGTCTTGCCAGCGAGCACAAAGACGCGCCGCTGATCCCAAGCTTTGCAGGGGCCAAGAATGGAAGAGGCTACAAGAGATAAGCAAAGCTCAACAAGTGAGCCCAAGCGAGACAAGCAGAAGACATCGGGGTGGATTCGGATGCACTCCGATGCTGAAGCGAAGCCCCCTCCGGCCGATGAACAGTTGGACGACGAGTCCAAACCACGCGACCGAAAGATTCGAAAAGCACTAGAGAACCCGTAGAAGAAATCAGGGCCGCTAAGAGTATTCGACGACGGCGCACTCAATCCGATCAGGAATGACAATCGCTCGGAGGAGTTCCTGAAAAGCTAAGTCTCGGCCTTTCGCTACATGTTGAAGATCATCGAACACTCCATCATCCAAGGTCACAATGAATTTCCTGCAAGACTTTTTTGTGATTCCGAATCGAGTTGTTTGTTCTATCAGTCGGAAGCTCATAGGACCGGATTCCCGATCTACACTTTGCCTAAGAATCATCTGTGATCTTCCCGATAAGAGCCGAGTGTCTACAGTGTGTTAAGAGAGATTACTTTGTAAACGTCGCGGTTATATGGAAAAAATAGCGAAGGGTAGCGATAGATAGAAGATGAATGCAATGCTTTCCAGCAATGAAAAGCGGGAAGGGCTTCCGCACTCGGAAGGTCGCGAACCCGAGACTATTGGTCGTCTGAAAGACCTCCTGGTCGACCTCATAGATTCTTCAAAATCACTAGACGCAAGAGTCTGGCTCGACGGAGTGTACACTGACATCAGTGACGAACAAGTCCGGGGAGATTGGATGAACGATCGAGACGTGTATTTCAAAGTCGAAGGAAGAGTAGACAAGAGGAATGGCTCATGACAATGATGTTCGATCAAGACTCGGATCCTAACAGCTGCCCTTCATGTCTCGAAACCACGGGTCTAACATGTGATACTTGCCGGCTCTGCTTCGAACACTGCTGTGCATGCTCAGTGGATGTCGATCCGACTGACACGATGGCGGGATAATTGATGAGCGACATAAAAAACAGAATCCAGGAGAACTACAAGTGGACGGCCTACATGAAACTCAAGGGACAGACATGGGCCCGAAGAGAGGAGGAGATACTGGACGAGTTTGAAAGCTTCGTCCAATCCCTTAGAGGCGTAGGTGTAGACTACAATATAATTGTCATGGTCAAGGGAAAAGTTCCACGACAAGTGTACTCTGAATACAAGACGAGAGAGGCAAAAGCAGAGGTCGCTCGAGAGGGGTCTGGTGCATAACATTGGCCAAGTTCATATTATCCGTGGGAGACGGCACGTTCAAGCTGCTAGCGTCGGAGGCAAAGAAAAGAGACGTCACTGTGCAACAACTTCTTCGAGCGGTCATCGTGCCTGAGTGGGTAAGAGAGAATCTCGAAGTCAGTCCATCTTCGATGGAAGCAAGGTTGAATTCGTCTTCGATGGCACCGAGAGAGATCGCACCGCATTTGATGCACCAATCAATTTACCCTGGCCAACGAGATCAATTGGTGCAAACACCGGTTAACCGGCTTAGATGACTACATTGACTGGAGCCGATAGGACAGCCGTGTCTCGCCCACAGCAAACAAGATTTGCAACCAGAGCGTTGGTGCTAGTAGTTGTCATCGGTCTGGGAGCTTTGTTCGCGGTGCACCCGTACATCGCCCAAGGTACTACCGTCCCTCCCGGCCAGCTCCCCTCATGGAACCCGGCCGTCCCTTGCACTGCGGTTCTGACAAGTATAGAAGGGATAATCGGCAACCAGCCAAACGCAAACGGCGGGGCGACATATGCAGGAGGCGGCTTCATACCTGGCATTCCCAACAAGAGGGCAACCTCCCCGCCGTGCATGGTGAATGGAAACACAACGTTTGTGGAAGTCCATGGAGTCCAAATGCTCACGCTAACCAACGTCGTTGAAGACTGTGCCCAGTATCCCAATGGGAACTTCTGCGACACAACATCCAACTTCAAAGATCCAAAGTGCGCCAGCTCAGACGTCTATCTTTGTCAAATGCACATGGAGATAGACCAGGCCTGGAAATCAGCAGGTATCGCACCACAAAACCCACCGGTCACCACCCAGCTCTTCGACATCCAAGGCTTCGTCTACTGGGACGACGGACATATCAACGATACATGGCACAGTTACACCGGCTGGGAGATCCATCCCATCTCAGCCTGGAGATACTCCAGTAGCTCAACGCCAGACTTCGGCCTAACAATGAACCTCAACAAGCTAAGTGTACAACAAAGCTCATCCTCAACAGCAGCCGTTGCCGTAGACGGTCTCGATGGTTTCAATGGTACCGTGACCCTCTCCACCTTCGTGACGTCCAAAATCGCGAACACCACTACGGTGACACTCAACCCTCCAAGCGTTTCGATAACCCCAGGCGGGTCAGCGACGTCAATACTGACGATCCAGGCGTCGCCATCCGCTCCTGTGTATAACTACTGGACAGTCACCCTCAAAGGGACTAGCGGAGGCGTGACCCATACCCTACTTGTGACGCTCGCCATCACGAGGCCACCTCCCGACTTCAATATCTCTGCCAGTCCAGCGAGTGCAACTCTTACGCCTGGCTCATCTCGATCAGTCACCATAACCCTTCAGAGTATGTACAACTTCACGGGAACGGTGAACCTCGCAGCTTCAGTCGCGCCGGCAGACACAACCGCATCTCTCTCCCCCTTCGGACCGAGCGCCTCCCTCAGCCCTGCTAGCATAAGCATTTCTGGAAACGGATCCGCTACTTCAACCCTATCAGTTTCCACATCTCTCCTCACGACACCCGGCACCTATACGGTCACCATCAAAGCTGACAGCGGGACATTGTCCCACTCCGCCACAGTAACCATCACAGTCTCCTTGATGTGAGGATAGGATGGATCTGGGAAGACGGCGATCTCTCGGGTATCAGCCGCCGACGGAACTACTCCCATTTTCGTTCCAAAGCAATCTCCAGCGTGGTCGGCTGTGTCACATTGTGTACGGGTTGTGTTCCCTTCTAGGCTCTTGTAGACAGACTGGACAAATACTTCACCCGCCTCCCTTCTATTGGAAATTGAATTGGTAACAACACTGCAAGTCACAACTCAAGTCCATCGCAGGCGAACCAGGACATTACCAATTACCGCGGCCCTGCTCTTGGCTGCCTTGGCAGTCTCTACAGGCCTGTTCGCTACACATTCAGCCAGCGGAATGACGATTGCTCCAGGCAACTTCCCGTCATGGAACCCCAATGTAACTTGTCAAGCGACATTGGCAACTGTCCACCAGGTCATAGGGGACCACTTCAACTCGTCAACACAAGGCGCGCTTGAAACCGGTGGACCGTTCGGAGTCCTCA
>Ga0209058_1002534_pt1 | contig 15008 bp, 12 predicted proteins | sample GraSoiAngelo_147_FD_185904 | JGI IMG/M metagenome (GOLD analysis project Ga0209058, IMG submission 185904) | Grasslands soil microbial communities from the Angelo Coastal Reserve, California, USA - 14_1009_05_40cm (SPAdes) (version 2) | ecosystem: Environmental > Terrestrial > Soil > Grasslands ... | reverse complement strand
AGGACGATCTGCACCCCATCGCCCGTCCGTTCGGTCAGACCGGCGGCCGAGCGCAGGTCCTCGATCTGCGCCTGCAGGTCGCGGCTCGCGGTGGACTGGCTCGCGGCGCCTCGCTGGATCTCATCGAGTTGCGCGCGGAGGTCGGCGAGCTGCTTCTTCAAGACCTCCTGTTCGCTCTGGAGCGACCTCGCGGCGTCGAGCAGCGGCGCGTTGTAGCGGACGCTTAACTCGCTGCGCTCGAGCTGTGTCCGCCACTGGACCGATACCAGAAGGCCGAAGAGCAGCGCGGGCACGATGAGGACGATCGGTGCCCCGATGCGCCGCGGCGCCCGCGCCGTGAGCGTCGCCATATGGAAAAGTGTCACATAGGGCTACCCCGTAGACACCACCCCCACCCTATTGGGGGATGAGCATGCGCGTGCCCGGGGATGACTGTTCACGCCGGGTCTCTAGCGTCGTTGGGGAGTACACGGGTGGGTGTGGTGGATGCCGGCGTAACTGCCGTCGCGCATGACGTGCATGCCTGCGCGCTCTGCGCCGCGAACGCTTCCGCAGGGCACGCACAAGCGCCTGCCGAGCGCGACCGACGCGACGAGCTCCTGCCGTGGGCCGTCGCGCTCACCGTCGGTGTGCTCATCGCGAGCTTCGGTGTCGGCGGTGATCGCTGGCTCGGGCTGGGATCGATCGGCGGTGTTCTCGCCGGCGCCGCGTTCGCATATCAAGCCCTGCGCCACGCGCAAGCCAAGAGCCGCGCCGTGCATGAGAACGCGGTCAAAGCGCTGAACACCGAAGCCGACGATCGCGTCGCCATGGTCATCCGGCAGTTCGAGTGGGCGGTGAACGACCTTGCGAGCCTCAAGCGAGAGCAAGATCGCGCCCAGGTGACGGCGGACCTCCTCGTCGTGCAGGGTCGCGCGCGCGAGCGTCACATCCGCAAGCTCGACCGCGACCTCGCTGAAGCACGCCGTTCTCAGGAGCGCGCGGCCTCAGCGGACGCACCGCGCGCCGAATTCGACGGCGCCGCGGAGGAGTCCGGCCTGCGCTTCAGGTGGGGCCTGCACTTCGACGGCTCGGTGCTCCGCCTCGAACTCGACTGCGACACGTCGACACGTGCGACGCGCGTGCGCATCGCGGACCGCTTCGGAATGACGGTCATGAAGAGCCTCACGCCGATGCACACCGGGGACGGCTCGCTCTCGTTCGCGCTCGCGGATCCGCCCGCCGATCTCATCGAGGATCTCGAGAGCGGTCGCGAGATCGGATATCACTTGCAGGCGCTCTGCGACTACGACTGGTTGCCGCTGCGTCTTGAGGACAGCGGGCGCCGCACGCGCCTGGTGATGGACAAGCGCGGCCAGACGTTCCGCGTGACCGCACCGAACATGACGGCGACCAGCGCGAACCCGTTCGACTACACGAACGACGCGTTCTTCACGCTGTAAGCGTCCGGAGCTTCTTGCTCCGCGACAACAACGGCAGGTGGATAGAGCGCCGCCGTATGGATGACCGGCGGAGTTTGAACCTCGCCGGCCGCAGTTCGCGACTCGATCCGCGTCGTCGAGGCTCTTGAGGGCCTCGATATAGCTTCGTTTGAGTCCCAGGCGCGTCCAATGCGCGCCGATCGCCAACGTGCATCGAGAGTCTGCTTCACCTCAGTCGCTGACATGAAGCGCGTGATCACCGAATCACTGCCTCGCTGACGCACGTTAGTGGCCGCGATCGCGTCTGCCGAGCCGGCGTAGCCACAATTGCTACAGCTGAACCTATCCCCATGTCGGTTGCTCTTAGCGACAAACCAACATCGAGGACAGGTCTGGCTTGTGTAGGCCGCGTTCACGGTCTCAAGCTCAACACCGTTGAGCTCGGCTTTGTAGACCAGCCGTCGCTGTAAATAGCCCCTTAGCCATCGGCTCAAGCGCCGATTGATTTCTCGCCCGGGCCAACCGGGTCGAAACGTCAGATCCTCAGCGTAAATGCGCGAGATACCCAAGTCTTCGAACAGCTCGTTCAAGGATCTGTTGACGAAGTCGCGCAACCCCGATGATTCTCGCGTCCTCGTTCTCGCCTGTTTGCGGCGTCCGAGATTGCGGCGCCGGATCAGGCGCGAACGAGAACGATTGGAGTTTCGTATTGACCGCTCGTACGCTGCGATTCGAAGTCGATTCCGGCGTCGAGCGGACGTATTGATGATCTCTTCGAGCTGCCGCGACGCGTCGCGACCGAATGCTTTCGCGGAATCGACGGCACCATCGGATGCGACGAGGAGAGTGTTCATCCCCTTGTCCACACCGATCGTCCGTCCTTCTGGTCGCCGCTCACACGGCACCCATTCGGCGACATAGAACACCACGCGCTCACCAACCACCACGCGAACATTCGGTCGACTGTCCCGCCGGCGGGTACGCGACGCGAACATTTGCAGCGACGATCCGGCAAGCGGCACGGCGATGCGCCGTCCGCGTCGATGCGCCGTCCGCGTCGTGTACCCGTAACCGCCAACCACGCGCCGCGGAAGTGACCCGCCGATCGGTAAAAGGGTCGATACAGGTTGCAGTCGATCTCGAACCAAAACTTGCCGCCGTCGCGAGGTTTCCGGCCTCGTGCCCGCAGCACGAGTCGCCTCAGGCGACGCTGGCGCCGCGTCGACCGACGGAGCGGAGTCGTAAGGCACTCCTGAATTGCCCCTACGGAGCGCAGCGTGGCGAGCGCCCAGTCCCGATCGCCGTCCCAGCGCCGATCTAGCAGAACAACTCGCCTTGCAGTGGCGAATGCCGTGGCCAAGAACTTCGCAGGATCGCGAGACTTGACTCAAGACACACCTTGTTCTGATGAGCACTCAAATCTGGACTGAGCCACCCGGCTATACGTTGGCTCTGGACGATGCGCAGACGAGGATCGCAGACCGCGGTCAGGAATTTGGGTTGCCAATACGTGTCCACGTAGGTCCTACGACCCTTCCCGAAGCGTCGCGCAAGGTCCAGGAGTTCCTCACGTTTCGCCGCCGTCAACTCCACGGCAGCGTCCCGGCGAATCGTTCGGATTGCACTGCGGCCTGGCATGACCATCGTCCGCATCAAGACATAGTCCGGACTCGGTGACAAGAGCCACCGCCGTCGGCGGATAATCGCCACAACGCGGGGCTGTAGCTCAGCGGATAGAGCAGGGCCGTCCTAAGGCTCGTGTCGCCGGTTCGATTCCGGCCAGCCCCTCTGGGTCCGTCGCGGCTCCCCCTAGAACCGCACGTTCTGAACGACGCCCAGCAGCGGTCCGGGCACGAGCCCCGCGAAAATTGCGATGACTGCCGCAAGCACTCCGATGGCATCGACACGACCTCGCGGTCGTACTCCGTCTCCTTCGCCGAGACATGCGAACAGGATCCGCAGGTACGCCACGGCCGAGAGCACGCTCGCGAGCGCGGCGATGAGCGCGAGCCACGCGAGCTGCGCGCCTACGGCGAGCTCGAGCACGTAGAGCTTCGCAACGAATCCGATCGACGGCGGCAGCCCCGCGAGCGCGAGCAGCAATGTCCCGAGCGCCAGCACGAAGAGCGGACGGCGCCGCGCGACGCCGCGCAGGTCGCCGAGCCTCGCGGCTGACGGCAGGCGCGCGATGAGCGCGAGCGCTCCGACGGTCATCAACGCGAACGCGGCAAGAAAGAACGCCGCCGTGGGGCCCGACGCGAAGCCGGCGGTGAGCGCGACCGCCGCGTAGCCCGCCTGCGCGATCGACGCATACGCGAGGATGCGCCGCGGGCTGGTCTGGCCGAGCGCGACGAGGCTCGCCACGATCACGCTGACGGCGGCGATGACCGCGATGCTGGCGCGCCAATCGATGACCGCGGACGATGCGAGCGCCGCGCCGACACGCATGAGCGCGCCGAGCCCCGCGATCCGCACGACGACGGCGACGTACGCGTCAGACGTTCCCGTGTCGACCGGTGCATGGGATCGCGGCGACACGACGCCGGCGATCATCACGAGGCCCGCGAGCAGGAGTGCAAGGCCGGCGGATCCGAGGGGTGTCGCCACTACGTCGAGCGCAGACAGCGACGACGAACCCGTCGCCAGCGCGAGATCGATGGCGCCGACGACGACCAGGCCCGCCGCGCCCAGCGTGATGAGACGGCCGCGCGACTCGAGAAGCGCGAGAGGCAGCACCATGACCGTGACGCCGAGCGCAAGGACACCAAGATCCCCGCTCGCGACGATGACGATGGCGCCCGAGCACGAGACAAGGAGCAGCGCGACGGTGCGTGGCGCGACCTGACGGACGCCGATCGCCAACGCCGCTGCCGTCGACGTCGCAGTGAGCACGCTGAAAAAGAGCGTCGCGCTGTCTCGGCGGACTGCGCCCCCGAAGAGGTCATGGCCGATACCGGCGACGCTGGCGGCCGCCGCCGCGGCGAGAGCGCTCGCGACGCCGATGAGCGGCGCGACGAACGCGTCCGTGCGCCAGATTCGATCGATCGCAGTGACGACCGCGGCTCCGGCGAGCAGCACGAGCTCCGGGACGAGCAGTGGCAGGTCGGCGCCATTCATCGCGGCGCCTCGAGCGCGGGCAGGACGTCCGCGGGCACGCGATCGGTGATCGAGCGCGGTACCACGCCGATCGCGAGGCTCAGGAGGAGAAGCGGCAGGATGATCGCGGTCTCGCGCCACCGCAGGTCGCCTGCGTGCGCGAGCGGCGGACCGTGGAACGCTCGGCGCAACGTTCGCGCGGCCCAGATCGCCGATGCGATGATCACGATCGCCACGACGGCGGCCGCGGTCGGGAAACGCTCGTATGCGCCGGCGAGGACGAGGTAGTCCGCTGCGAACGCGCTGCTGCCTGGTATGCCGACGAGCGCGAGCACGGTGACCGTGGTGAGCGTCGCGAGGCGGGGACTCGACGTCGCAAGACCGCCGGCGCGAGCGAGCGACGCCGCGCCGCTCCGTCGAGCGACACACGCGATCGCGACGACCAGCGCGGTGAGCAGGATCTCGCGCGAGATCGCGGCGAGGGTCGCGCCGCGCAGGCCGACCTCTGTGCCCGAAAAAGCGCCCACGGCCGCGAGGTTGATGGTCGAGAACGCGACGAACGCCGCCAGCCGGCGCAGATCGTCCTGCCGTGAGGCGATGACCGCGCCGTAGAGCGTCCCCACAGCGGCGAGCGCGACGAACGCCGGAGCGGCCACGCTCATGCCCTGCGGGAACAGTCCGACACAGAGCCGCATGACGGCGTACAGCGCGACGCTCGAAAGGCCCGCACCGAGCAGCAGCGCGACCTCGCGCGGCCCAGCGACAAAGGCGCGGATGAGCCACGACTGGAACGGCAGCACCGGCAGCGTGACGAGGAACGCGGCGCAGAGGAGCACCGCGGGAAGAAGCTGCGCCGACGCGGGAAGCGGGCGTGCGCGGAGCACGTCACTGTCGAGCGACCCCCGGGCGACCGCGAGCGACACGATCACGACGATGTAGAGCGCGCTGCCGACGAGCGCGGTGACGAGCACCCGAACCGCGGCGTCGGACCGACCGACGCCACCCCACTGCGATATGAGGAGCGCAGCGATCGCGAGCGCGAGCTCCCAGAACAGCAGGAAGAGCGCGAGATCGCGCGCCACGAAAGCGCCGACCAGCGCGGCGAGCAGTACGGACAACAGCGCGTGATACGCGCGCGCGTGCCCGATGCGATCGCTGGACGCGACGACCGCGGCGAACACGAGACCCGTGGCTGCGACGAAGATCGCCGCGAACGCGTCGAGTTCGACCGCGTAGCTGAGACCGAGGATCGGCGCCCACGGCGCGTGGACGCTGGCGCGCACGGGGAGCATCGGACCGGTGAACCCGAGCACGGCGACCGCGAGCCCCGCGACGACCGTAAGGGGCCGCGTGCGCCGGGCAAGCGGCGGGAGGAGCGACACGACGGCGAGCGCGAGCGGAAGGGCGATGACCGCGGTCGCGATCACCGCAGTCCCCAGTACGCGACGAATGCGATAAGCGCCGCCACTCCGATGGCCTCGACGCGCCACGCCGGCCCGGCCTCGGCGTGCGCGACGATCCGTCCGGCACGCAGCGTCGCCGCGGCGACCCACCCGAGAAGGCGATCGAGCGAGGCGTCGGTCCCGTCTTCGAGCGCCTTGGCGATCGCGCCATAGCCGCGCGCGACCGCGACGAAGACCGCGAGGAATCCGAACCCGTCTGCGAGCGCGCGCCGCGCACGCGCCGGACCAGCACCGCGCCAGCGAAGGTGCGGACGCCCGATCGCCGCGATCGCGGTGAGCGAGGTGAGCGCGATCGCCGTGACCACGAAGATCGTGAGCGCCATCTCGCTCGCGCCAGCGCCGATAGTGACGATCTCGATGCCGGCCGGTGCGATCGCGATCCACGCGAGCGCCGCGCGGCCGTCGGCGCGCGTGGCCGCGAGCACGACCGCCAGGAGCGCGGAGAGCGTACCGAGCGCCGCGGCGGCAGCGAGCACGCCCGGATGCACGAGAAACGACACGCGCGTGAGCGCGACGGCGTTCGCCGCGAACGCCAGCGCGCCGAACGTCGCGAGACCGAGCGGCGCCTCGCGCAGCGCCGTCGCCCGCGCCTGGAACGGCAGCTGCGCAGATTTCGCGAGGATCCCCGCGCAGAGGAACACGCTGGGGCCGATGAACGTGATGTCGGCGACACGTGTTGCGACCACTCGCGTCTCGATCTCGGCGAGATCCAGCGTGCGGAAGAGCGCGAGATAGCCGAGCGTCGCGAGAAGCAGCGCGCCGTCGCCCAACCGATCGACGACGAGTGCGCGCTCGGCACTCGCCGCCGCGGCCGCACGCTCGCGGTCGTGCGAGAGCGCGATGTACGTCGCGGCGCCAAGGAGGCCGAAGGCAGCGGTGAAGAGCGCGAGGTTGCCCGCGGTGGCGACGAGGACGAGCGCCGCGGTCCCGAGCAGGATCGCGAGCTGATAGGCACGGGTCTGTCGGACGCGCCACGACGCGACCGCGATGGCCGCGCTCACGAGAGTCGTCGCGATCAACACGGGCAGCGTCGTCGGCACGACCACGAGCGCGATGTCACCACCGCGCAGCGGCAACCATGGTCCGAGCTCGGCCACGAGCGAGTTCTTGCCGGCCGCGAAAGCCTGGCCGATCGCGACCGACGCGCCGAACGCGAGGACGAGTGCCGCGGATGAGATGGCGACGACGCCGCGCCGACCGACGCGGTCCCCGGCGAGCGTGATGATCGCCGCCGCGAGGAGCGGCAGCGCGGCGCAGAGCAGCAGGGTCACGACGACAACCTAGTGCAGTGGTCGAGTGCCCTACGCGAGCTCAGATCGCTGTGGCGAACAAATACGGAGCCTCTGCTCAACTCTGAAACGTCCGAACGGCGTGACAGTTCACACAGACGAGATCACACCATCAACGGAGCCGACTTGAGCTTCACGCATGCGGGCGACAGGAACGTCGCTGCGCCGGCGGCGCCGCGAGCGACGGAGATCTCTGGTCGCCGCGACGGTGAGCTGCACTGAGGCGCTTCGTCACGCCACAGCGCGAACATCGACGCATGGAGACCGCCGCGTCCATCAGCCATCTCGGTAGAGAATGCTAGAACGGATGTTCTGTCATGACAGGAACAGCTCCTGCCTTCTGTCCTTGTCGGGGTGGGCGGACTTGAACCGCCGGCCTTTGCGTCCCGAACGCAACGCGCTACCAAGCTGCGCTACACCCCGTGCGGTGATGACCACTATACGGCCCCGATGACGACCAACTGGTCATCCGACATCGCCATCGCGCCGCAGGGCGCGCTCGACCGCATCTCCGCGCGCATCAACCGCCGCGGCAAGCGCGCGTTCGGCGTGCTGAAGACGACGAACGAATACGTGGGCGTCGTCGGACCCCGTGAGTTCGAGATCTGGGAACGTCAGAAGCGGGCCATCCACGCGCGTGGCCGCGTCGAGGCGGCCCAGCGCGGCTCCCGCCTGGAAGTGTCGTTCATCACGCCGGCTCGTACGCGCGTCCTGGTGTCCGTGTTCTACGTCCTGTATGCGCTTGTCGCGGCGGGCATCGCGACGCGGCAACCGGACCCCACGGTATCGGTGGAAGAGGTTGCGGTGTCGGTCGTGGGAGCGCTCGTCATAGCCGGGATCTTCGTAGGTGGAGCGCAGAGTCAGCGAAAGGATCTGCGAGCGTTCCTCGAGGAGATGTTCGCCGATGTGCGGCGCTAGCGGAAGCTCTCTCCGAATATCGCGACGGCGGGGCCATACGCCAGCCACGGGACAAGCCAAAGCACGGCCATCGACACGAGCTGTATCGCGAGGAACGGGTACATGCCCTGGAAGATCTCATTGAGCGTGACTAGCTTCGACGCGACGCCGCGTAGGTAGTACGCCGACATCGCGACCGGCGGCGAGAGGAATGACGTCTGCTGGTTGAGCGCGGCCATGATGCCGAAATAGAAGGCATCGGTGGCGATGCTGTCCGGATACTGGCGGTGGTACTCGGCCAGCAGTGGCAGGAAGAGCGGCATGAAGATGATCGTGATCTCCGTCCATTCCAGCGGCCAGCCCAACAGGAAGATGATCCCCTGCACGACCCAGAAGAACACCTCGGGCGAGAGCTTCATGCCGAGGATGAAGTCGCCGATGATCTGCGCGCCGCCGAGGCGCGCGAAGACCGCGGCGAAGATACTCGAGCCGACGAGCAGCCATCCGACCATCGCGGCGGTGCGTACCGTCAGGAACACGGACTCGCGGAGCATCGAAAACGAGAGGCGCTTGTGTGCGGCGGCCAAGATGATGCCGCCGAGCGCGCCGAGCGCGGCTCCTTCGGACGGGGTCGCAAGGCCGAAGAAGATCGCGCCGAGCACGAACAGGATGAGCGTCACGATCGGCACGAAGCCACGGAAGATAAGGACCAGCGTCTGTGACGCGGTCAGGTGCTCCTGTTGTTCCTTCGAGAGGTTCGGGGCATCGTGCGGCCGGAACTTCGCCCAGAGCACGATGTACCCGAGGTAGAGCGACGAGAGCATGAATCCGGGAAGGAAGGCTCCCGCGTACAGGCGGGGGACCGAGACTCCGGCGACGAACCCATAAAGGATCAGCAGCACGCTCGGCGGGATGAGGATGCCCAGCGTGCCCGACGCGGTCACGGTCCCCGCGGCGAAGCGCTTGTTGTAGCCCGCGCGCACCATCGCCGGGAACGCAAGGAGGCCGAGGAGCGTGACCGACGCGCCGACGATGCCGGTGGCGGTCGCGAAGATGGTTCCCGTGGCGAGCGTCGCCACGGCGAGCGAGCCCGGCAGCCAGCCGAACATGACGTTCACGGCGTGGAACAGCTCGTCGAGGATGCCGGCCCTCTCGATGATGTAGCCCATGAAGAGGAACAGCGGGATGGCCACGAGCACATCGTTCTGCATCACGAAGAACACGCGCTGCACGGCGAGGTCGAAGACGAGGAAGCCCATACCCAGGTAGCCGAACGTGATGCCCAGGGACATGAGCGTGAATGCGGTCGGGAAACCGACAAGGATCGCGGCGACCATCAGCGCGAGCATCGCCAGCCCGAGGTATTCCGGGCTCAACTAGACCTCGCTCTGCCTTGCGAGGATCGTCTCGGTCTCCTCGACGTCAGCGAGGCGGGGCGGCCAGACGCCCGTGCGGAGCGCCTGGAACGCGCGGATCGTCTCCGCCACGCCCTGGACCGCCATGAGCCCGGCCGCTAGCGGAATGACCGTCTTCAGTGGGTAGAGCGGGGGCCCTGACACCCCTGTAGGCGAGCGCTCGTGGATGGACCAGGAGAGTCCGGCCCACTGCGCGCCCACCGAGACCATCGCGAGGATGCCCGGATAGAACGCCAGCAGCATTAGCGCGAAGTCGACGCCGCCCTGTACGCGCACGGGCCAGCTCCGATAGAAGATGTCGCCGCGCACGTGCTGCGCTCGCGAGAGTGCGTAGGCGCCGCCGAGCATGAAGAGGGTCGCGTACAGGTAGTAGGACATGTCGTACGAGAAGTTGTAGGTGAACCAGATGTTGCGGATGAGCTCGCCAAACCAGCCTGTGGCGAACGGCTTCGAAAGGTAGCGCATGAGGACGTCGTAGCTAATGAGGAGCGTGCTGGCGAGCACGAGCCATGCAGCGGCCTTGCCCGACCAGGCGCTGAATCGGTCTATTGAGAACAGGAGTCGCTGCACTTCGGTCCCTCTACGACATCAGACGGGGCCCTGGATCCGCCAGGGCCCCGTCACGATAGGTTCCAAGAAGCAAGTCGTCCGCGGGCTACACCTTCGGCCGTGCGGCGAACGACACCGGATCGGGCGTGCGGATGTTGACCGTGTCCGCCCAGGGGAAGATCCGCTCGGCCCAGGCCTTCTGCGACTTGAGGATCGCGACGAACTCCGGATTGTCCTTCGACTCGTCGGCGATGACCTTGTCCCAGGCTTGGAGTTGCGAATCGCGTACTGATTGCGGCGTCTTGATGAACTTGATGCCACGGGCGACGAGCTTCGCGTAGTCCTCGGAGTTCTTCGCCATCTGTATCCACTCGCCGTCCGCAGAGGCGGCAATGACCGACCACTTCATGATCGCCTGGAGGTCTTTCGGCATCGAGTCGAACTTCGTCTTATTCAGATCGAGACCGAGGATCTCGCTCGGCTGGTGGTACGACTGCGTCATGCAGATCTTGCGCACGTCCGGGAGGCCGTATGCGGTGTCCGAGGTGGTGTTGTTGAACTCGGCGGCGTCGATGACGCCACGATCGAGCGACGACGCCACATCCGCGCCGGCGACATTGATGACGCTCGCGCCCATGAATTGATAGATGCCGGTCGCGAGACCGACGGTCCGGAACTTCATGCCCTTGAAGTCGTCAGGTGACTTGATCTCATCCTTGAACCACCCGAGGGGCTGGTTCTGCATTGGCATGTGTAGGAAGGAGACGACGTTGAGCTTGAGCTTCTTTTGGATGAGGTCCTGGTAGAGCTGCTGGCCACCGCCGTACCAGTACCACGACAGCCACATCTGGCCGCTCATGCCCATCATCGGACCGGTGCCGATGAGGCTCGCGGCGTGGTCCTTCTGGAACGGCCCGTAGGCTGGCACCTCGTGCGCGCCGTCCAGCGTCCCGGCATGGACCGCGTCGAGCATGCCGTTGTTGTTCGTGATCGTGTTCACCGGCAGCGCGTCGATCTTGATCCGGCCGCCCGACATCTCCTCGACGCTTGCTTTCCAGTTGAGGAACATCGTTTGGAAGATGTCGTTGCCGGCCCAGCCGGACTGGATCTTCCAGGTGATCGCGTTGGCAGCGGGAGCGACGCTCGATGCGCCGCTGCTCGTCGCGGCGGCACCGGTGCCGGGTGCCTGCGAGGTCGTCGGTGCGTTCTGCGCGAGGCACGCGGTGATGAATGCGCCGAGCCCCGAGAGCGAACCGTACTTCAGTAGCGATCGGCGAGACAGGCGCGAAAGAACGCTCACCAGTAGTCCACCTCCAACCCAACTGGGACGGCGGCCTCATTCGATTCCGACCGTTTCACTCTGTCAAGTCAGGGTTTCGTCAGGCGGCAACCGCGCGGGCCGCGCGTCTAACGGAATGTACCCGCGATCCGCAGCGCCTGTTCCTTCGTGACCTGCGCCTCGAGGCGCATCGTCACGCCGTCCTGTTCCCAGACGAGCGTGTTGCCCGCGAGGCGGAGCGTGTCCTGGCGGACATCGCCCGACGGCTCGCGATAGAAGAAGAGGTGCGGCTCGCCCTCGAGCCAGAATCCGCGCCCGCCATTGATCGAAACGGGCTCGATCTTCGTACCCGGCCCCGCGGCCTTTCCGAGCAGGACCTCTTCGAGGGTCCCGCGGAACTCGCCCACGAGCACCGCGATGCCGAGCTGTTTCGACTGCGGTATGCCGGCGCGCTCGCGATAGGCGAGCGTGACCCGCTCGCTGGGGCCGCTCGTCTCGACGAACACGTCATCGGGGGCGCCGAGTTCGGCAGGCACGCGGATGGTGAAGTGCACACGACGCCGTGCCTCGTCCAAGGTGACGCGCTCCCCCGACAGCGGCAGCGGCGCGCCGGTCGCGGTGGCGGGCACGCTCGGCACCGGGAAGATGTCGATGCCGCGCAGGTGGAGGAACTCGGCTGCAGCACTGCGCACGTCGGGCAACGCGAACGCGCTGATGAGCAAGAGCAGCGCGGCTGTGACGAGCGCCGGCGCGAGCGGGCGACCGAAGATTGCCGACCACCGAGAGCGCGGCCGCGCAATGCGCGCGCGCACCGCGGCAGCGATGGCCGTCGAGCGCGGGTACGCGAGCCGCTCGCCCACCTCGGCGAGCGTCCGCTCGAGCTCGTCGTCGTGTATTCGCTCAGTCACTCGGCGGTCTCCTCACCCATGTGTTCGCGAAGCCTCGCGATCGCGCGTGAGAGCCGTGACTTCACCGTACCGCGCGCAACGTCCAGCGCCTGGGCCATCTCCGCCTCGGAGAGATCGAAGAAGTAGCGGTACGCGATCACGACACGATCCTCTTCGCGCATCTCACGCAGCGCGGCGAGCACGCGCTCGCGACGCTCGCTGGCCAGGGCCGCGCCCTCGGGCGACAGGGCCGTGTCGGGCGAGGGGCGGTCCATGGCCATGCTGAGACCGACCGTCGGACGGCGACCGCGCGCCTTGCGGCGGTTGATCGCCTCGTTCGCGACGATGCGGAGCAGCCAGGGGCGAAAGGGCGCGCCCGCGCGGAAGCGGTCGAGCGCGTAGTACGCCTTCACGAATCCCTCCTGCGCCGCGTCCTGAGCGTCATCCTCCGAGCCGGTGATCACGTACGCCGTCCGCGCAGCGAGCGCCTGGTAGCGCGTCACAAGCTCCGCGTAGGCGTCCTGATCGCCGTGCCTGCTCCGTTCCACGAGTTCGGGGTCCTCCAGTGGCCGGCCCTCCACTGAGTCGGTCTCCACCCCCTCTACAACCGCACGCGCGTGCGGTTCCCGAGGTGCGCTAAACGCGGATGAGCTCTTCAAGCGCGCGGTACCGCGCGTCCACCGCGCCCCGGTCGACCGCCAGGATGCCGTCGACGCTGAAACGCTCGACCGAGAACGAGGCGCAGACGGTCCCGTGAAGGACGGCCCGTCGCAGCACACCGGGATCGTCGTAGCCGCCACACTCGGCGATGTAGCCGAGGAAACCGCCGGCGAAAGTGTCACCCGCGCCCGTGGGGTCGATGGTGTCCTCGAGCGGATACGCAGGCGCCCAGAACGAACCTTCTTTCGTGAAGAGCGCCGCACCGTCCTCTCCGCGCTTCACGACGAGCACGCGCGGGCCGAGCGAGAGGATCTCGCGCGCGGCCTTGATGATCTTGAACGTCTGATAAAGCTGACGGGCTTCACCCTCGTTGATGGTCACGACGTCGACCTTGCGCATGACCCGGATGAGGTCGTCGCGGTTGTGGTCGATCCAGTAGTTCATCGTGTCGAGGGCGACGACCTTCGGTCTGCGGATCTGCTCGAGCGTGGCGAGCTGGATCTCCGGATGGATGTTCGCGAGGAAGACGAACTCGCTGTCCGCGTACGCCTCGGGGATGTGCGGCCGCCAGTCGCCGAAGACGCCGAGCTCGGTGTTGATCGTCTCCGCGGTGTCACTCACGAAGTCGTACGTGCCGGTCCAGCGGAACGACTTGCCGGGACGACGTTCGATGCCGCGAACGTCGACGCCACGCCGCCGAAGTCGCCGGATGTCGTCCTCACGAAAGTCCTCACCCACGACGCCCACGAGGCGCACGCTCCCGTACAGCGCGGCGGCCATGGCGAAGTACGACGCCGCTCCACCGAGCACGCCCTCGCGGCTCGCGAATGGCGTGCGCACGTCGTCGTACGCGAGCGACCCGACAACGAGGATGTCCGCCACCGGCTAGACCGCACCGTCCCGTCGTAGCGCGTCGATCTCGTCGGCGCTGTAGCCGAGGTCGCGCAGCACCTCATCGGTGTGCTCGCCGAGGAGCGGCGGATGGCCGCGCACCGACGGCGGCGTCCCCGACATCCGCACCGGAATGCCCGGCGCGCGCACGCGACCAGCGACAGGATGGTCGACCTCGGCGACGAGCCTGAGGTGACGGATGACCGGGTCGGCAAAGACCTCGTCGAGCGCGTTGATCGGACCCACCGGCACGTTCGCCTCACGCAAGCGGCGGACCACCTCCGCCTTCGGCAGCGACGCGATCCGCCGTTCGATGAGCGGGACGAGGTCCCTGCGATGCGCGACGCGCGTCGGGTTGTCGACGAAGCGCGCGTCGTCCAGCAGCTCCTCGAGCTCGAGCGCTCGGCAGAAGCGCTCGAAGAGCGCGTTGTTCGCGACGCCGATGTTCACGTGGCCGTCGGCCGCGCGGAACGTCTGGTACGGGACGATCGAGGCGTGCACGTTGCCCTCGCGCCCGGGCACCGTCCCGTCGGCGAAGTAGCGCGCGGCCTGCCGCGACAGCAGCGCGACCTGCCCGCCGATCATCGTCGCGTCGATCACCTGCCCCTCACCGGTGCGCTCGCGCGCGTGCAGCGCAGCGACGATAGCGAAGGCCGCGAACATACCCGCGACCATGTCGGCCTGCGGGACGCCGACCATGACCGGTTCGCTGCCGGGCTCGCCGGTGAGGCTCATGATCCCGCCCATCCCCTGCACGATGAGGTCGTACGCCGGCCACGCGCGGCCGGGTCCATCCTGACCGAAGCCGCTGACATGGCAGACGATCGCGCGCCGGTTGATCGCGCGGATGCGATCGTCGGGGAAGCCGAGACGCGCGAGCACACCCGGGCTGAAGTTCTCAACGACGACGTCTGATCGCTCGATCATCCGCTCAAGGACACGCTTGCCGTCAGGGTGCTTCAGATCGAGCGTCACGCTGCGCTTGTTGCGATTGATCGCGAGGTAGTACGCAGACACGCCGCCCATCGCCGGCGGCATCCACGACCGCGTCTCGTCACCCTCGCCTGGGATCTCCACCTTCACGACATCGGCGCCGTGGTCGCCGAGCATGAGCGTGCAGTACGGACCCGCGAGCGCGCGCGTGAGATCGAGGACGCGCAC
>Ga0209058_1002533_pt1 | contig 15013 bp, 12 predicted proteins | sample GraSoiAngelo_147_FD_185904 | JGI IMG/M metagenome (GOLD analysis project Ga0209058, IMG submission 185904) | Grasslands soil microbial communities from the Angelo Coastal Reserve, California, USA - 14_1009_05_40cm (SPAdes) (version 2) | ecosystem: Environmental > Terrestrial > Soil > Grasslands ... | reverse complement strand
GAGATCGATGGGCGGGCCCGGAAAATTCACGTTCCCGTTCAATCCTGTCCACACGGCTTGGCCGAAGGCCAGGAGCTGTTCCGGCAGCATCTTGCTGAAATCCAGAACTGCCTTGATCAACTTCGGTACTCTTGCCATTGTCGTCTTCCTCCTTTCTATTAATCGAACACGCTAGTGTGTTCGATGTTGCGCGCACACGCTCCTATAAAAGCACACCGGTGACCAAACCGTGCGCATTCGGTTTTCTTGCCGTTTCAATTACTTGCGTTTTGACGTGGATTGTGGAAACTGTCGCAGAAATGCGACTTGTAGCATTTCTGCGAAGCGCAAGCGCGCGCGCAGCGTGAGCGCGACAGCGCGAAACCTCAAGTGACGTTGCGCAGCCTCAAAGACGCGAAGCGCAAGCGCGATAGCGCGCAGCCTCAAAGACGCGAAGCGCAAGCGCGATAGCGCGCAGCCTCAAAGAATGGAGCGCGAATGGTGATTTATCATGGGCCTCTGATCGGTTGCAGCGCCAAGGCGGAAGAATTGCGCGATGAGGTCCAAAAGGTCGCCCGCACGAATCTGACGGTGATGATCCGAGGCGAACGCGGGACCGGTAAGGATTTGGTTGCGGGCGAGATCCATCTGAAAAGCAATCGTGCCGGGTCATTCATTCGAGTGAATTGCGCCGGCCTGCCCGAGGAGCTGGTTGAGACCGAGCTCTTCGGCTGCGAGAAGGGCGCCTATACCGGAGCCGAGGCGCGAAGAGGCAAATTCGAACAGGCGCATGGCGGAACGATATTTCTCGACGAAGTTGGAGAACTCAGCCCCAAGGCACAACCGAAACTACTTCATGTGACTGAAACACTGGTGGTGGACAGAGTTGGTGGTCAGAGATCCATACCGGTCGATTTCCGCCTGATCGTCGCAACAAACCGCGATCTCGAGGAAATGGTCCGGCAGGGAAAGTTTCGTGAAGACCTCTACGATCGTTTGAACATGGACGCCATCCGGGTACCGGCTTTGCGCGAGAGAATGGAGGATATTCCCCTGCTCGCCGATTACTTCAGAGACCGCTACGCTAATGAGGCTAAACGGGTCGTCAGCCATGTTTCGCAGCAGGTTCTTGATCTGTTTCAGCAGTACTTGTGGCCGGGGAATGTCCGCGAACTGCAGAACACGATCAGGCGCGCTGTCTACAGAGGCCGGACCGAAGCGATCCGTGTAGAAGATTTGCCGTTCGATTTTGCTCAAAGAACGGCCGCGCCGCGCGTGAAGCTCGGAAATTACCACGAAATGATGCAGAAGCATTCGCGCGAGCTTATCGTCGGCGCCTTGACGCATTGCGATGGTGACCGGGCCAGGGCCGCAAGTCTGTTGGGGTTGAGCCGTTCACAGCTCTACCGGCTGGTCAAAATGCACAACTTGGATGACGATATGTCCGACAACCGGTCGCAAGAATCGGGCTGGATGCCATGAACTACGAGAAAACGCAATCGTCTCGTCGGAGCACGCGGCCATCGACGAGAAAATGCAGTCTTTTCGTCGGAGCTCGCATTCTCCTGCCAGAAAGCGGAATTTTCTGGTCGGAACGCGTCCTCTCCGGCGAGAAAGCGAAATCTTCTCGCGGGAATGCGCCCTCTCCGACGAGAAACTGGAGTCGTCTCGCCGGAGCACGGGTCCTCCGACGAGAAAATGGAATCATCTCGTCGGAGCACGGGTGCTCCGACGAGAAAACGGAATCTTGTCGTCGGAGCACGCAGTGTCCGACGAGAAGACGAAATCGTCTTGTCAAGGCGTGCATCGTCCGACGAGAAAACGGAACCTTCTCGCCGGAGCGTGCCTTCTCCGACGAGAAACCGAAATCGTCTCGCCGGAGCACGGGTTCGCCGTCGAGAAGAAGTCATCTTCTGCACAACCGGATAGGGAGCTGAAGACATGCACCCATCGGGAGTTCAATTCGGATTATCGCGGGGATTGCTCCAGCTTCGCGGCGAGGAAGTTCTTCTTTCCGATGAACTTTTGGAGAGGATCTCGGTCGAGGCGCAAATACACCTCCGGCTCGGCAGGCCTCCGATTCAGGGCAATTTTCTGGTGGATATCACGGTCCGGGCCGCGCAAAATGCCCTCGGAACTCAACAGCAGGGCCGGCGCGAGGAGATCGTCCCGTTCTTCACCGGTTTGAATCGGACGATGTATTACACCTTCTGCCGTGTCGCCGAACGGGCGGGACTTGCGCACAAAGAGCCGCGCCGCCTAAAGACCAATCCCGAATTCTGGAAAGAATTCAGCGAGCGGGTTGTGGATATGAAGGCCAAACCGGGCAAAAGCATCGCGAAGCTCCAGAAAGCTCTCTTTAAGGTCTGCCATGAGATCGTCAAGAGGCGCTACACCGAAAACGATCCGGACAATGCCCGGCATGCGGACCTGATCGCATTATTTATGTTCAATTTCTGGAACGTGACTGGTTTGCTGCCCATGACCCAAGCCCTCGTGATCCTGGGCTCAGAGTTGGATGCCTGAGCTATCGCCGCGCACTTTTCGACGAATTCAACCTTATCATCTCAATTGGAATATTGGCGCGCCACGCTACTCAATCCGATTCGGAGAGCCGATGGCAACCAGAGAGTGCTACCACTGCAAGCAAGAGATTGAAGAAGGAACGGCGCACGATTGCTGGACCACGACGGAAGACAACCTCACGCGTGATCTTCCCGAAGACCTGATCGACGCGTGGGAGCGCTTGCGGGAAACAGCGGCTGAGTTTGGCGATCAAAGGATCTACGCCTCGCATCGATCGATCATGTTCTCGCGCAAGGCCTGTTATTTCTTTATCCGTCCGCAAAAGAAGTTTCTGGAGATCTGGTTCTTTCTTGGGAGGAAGATCAAAGATTCACGCGTACGCAAGATCGTTCCCACATCCACCGTCAAATTCGGGCATCAAATCCGTGTCACACATCGTGACGAGGTCGAGTCCCCGATCACCGACTGGCTCAAAGAGGCCTATAACGTTTCCGACTCGCTTCATCCTGCTGCGAAGAAGAGGAGGAAGCGATCCTAATTCCAGGCGGCGCCCGTGGAGAATGCTAGTGTTGCGTCTCATAATCTCGCAAGCCCCATCGGCGATGGTAAAGCTATTTATGAGACGCAACACTAGGTTCGTTACTATTCGGCAAACGGGTGGCGTTTGTACCGCTGGGCCTCGGCTTTTAAGTCCGGGTTGCAGTCGAGCGCCTGCAGGGCTTCGTAATGTTCGAGGGCCTGGGTGCGGTCCCCCTTGGAGTCGAAAAGTTTTCCCAGCCAAAGATGAGCGCGGCCCTTTTCGTTGGCGGTTGCGTCGTTGGCGGAGAGGACCTGTTGGAACGTGCCGGTTGCCTTTTCAAACTGGTGGTTATTGATGTCATTCATGCCAAGCGCCGATAGAACTCTGGCCTGACGGAGGCGTTCGTAGCCGTCCGTGCTTGAATGTATTTTCCCCAGAATTTGTTCGTATAGGCGTTCGCCATCGTTCCACCTCTGCATCTTTCCATATAAGGATGCCTTCGCAAGTTCGAAGGGAAAATTGCGGGGATACCTGGAGTGAAGCTCTTCAAGAAGTTTCAACGCCTCTTCATACCGCTTCTCGCGTGTATAGACGACAACGAGAATCATTTTGGCGTCGGTTGACGCAATTTTTCCTTTTGCCGCCACCGCTTCGAGTTCCTGAATGCCGATGTCTTTGCCTGCGCTGCGCACACCGAGGGGAGATAGCACGAATCTGAGAAGACCCGGAAGCACACCGACAACGTAATCGTAGGCACCGACGCCGAGCTGCGCGTCATTGAATGTGGGATCGAGCTTCAGCACCTGCTGGTGAAGATCATGCGCCTCCTTCGCCTTGCCATGCGCAGACACATATGACCGTTTGACGGTGGCCTCGAAGGCAGCCAGGGTCCCTTGTGAAATTCCTTTCGCGTACAGCGCTCGCAGATCATTTGGATTTTTCTTCAGTATCGTCTCCGCTTTTTGGATCGCGATCCCGACGGTTTCGCGCAGCCGCTTTTCGTCTGCCGGATTGACGGTATCTTTCGAATCCCGTGTTCCCAAGGATCTGCCCGAGAAACTTTCGATGTTCAGCTTCTGCTGGTTGAACGTGATTCGGACCCAGATCGCAGAAGCGAGCGCGTTCCAGTAATCCGGATTGTCGGAGTAATCGTGCGTCAACGTTTCGAAGCCGTGCTCCGCGGTGGTAAAGTCGAGATTATATAGGGCGTTGGTCGCCTCCTCGTAAATCTGCTTGGCATCGGCGGCCAGAGCAGACTGGACGAGCAGAAAGAACAGGGAGAGGATCACGATGAATTGTTTCACAGAACAGAAGCTCCATTCCCCTCCTCTGCGAGGAGGGGAATGCGGAGAGTCAGCGGCAACCTGAAACGACATGATCCCTTTTAGAGATAACATTCCGTCGCGCTCATTTCCAACCATCACGGTCTCGATCATCATAGCCAATGTCTGCGTCTTTTTTTACGAGCTGTCGCTTGGAAGCCGCAGCTTCGAACGATTCATCATGCATTATGGAGTTGTTCCGACAACGGTACTCGCCTGGCCTCACTCCCATGTTCCCTTTACCGTTGTCGCGCTGCCGTTTTTCACTTCGATATTCTTGCATGGCGGCTGGCTCCATCTGATCGGTAATATGTGGTACCTCTGGATTTTCGGAGACAACATTGAAGACCGGTTGGGTCATTTCACGTACCTCATATTTTACCTGCTCTGCGGTTTGGGCGCGGGAATTGTCCACACGCTGCTGAATTCTCAGACCACGGTGCCCAGCGTCGGAGCGAGCGGGGCGATCGCGGGCGTTTTGGGCGCGTATATGGTGTCCTACCCGTTTGCCCGGGTTCTCACGCTGGTACCGATTTTCATTTTTCTGCAGGTCATTGAAATTCCGGCCGTGCTCCTCCTCGTCTTCTGGTTTCTGATGCAATTCTTGTATGGAGCTGCTTCGCTGGCTTCAACCAGTGCGAATGCGGGAGGCGTCGCGTGGTGGGCACACGTCGGCGGCTTCACTATCGGAATAATCCTGGTGGGCCTGTTTCCACGCAAGGACCGGCCGCGATATGGGTATTCGCGATCTTAGGCGAATCTTCAAAGGAATCGTGATCAATCCGGTCGCTCCGGATCGTGTCGATTACTACGACCCGGGCTACCTGGTAATCGAAGGCGAGAGGATCGCCCGTCTCACCCTCGACGATCCACAATCAGAATTTCCTGGCGCCGAGTTCCGGGACATGAATGAAAAAATCATCCTGCCCGGCTTCGTGGATACTCACGTTCACTTGCCACAGTTCGCAATTATGGGTGTTGGAAAAGGTCAATTGCTCACCTGGTTGAATACTTATACGTACCCGGAAGAAACGCGATTTGCCGATCCCCAATACGCAGAAAAAATCTCCACGGCGTTCTTTGATGAATTGATAGCAAACGGCACAACCACCGCGGTCATCTACTGCTCCATTCACGAGCATGCGACCGACATTGCCTTTACCGCAGCGCGCGCGAAAGGTGTGCGCGCGTTCATCGGCAAAACGATGATGGATCGGAATTCTCCTTCTGAACTCCAGGAAGACTCACAAGATTCCATTGAGGCCAGCATGCGGCTTTTCGAAAGGTGGGATAACAGCGACGGCGGCCGGCTGCGCTACATATTTACGCCCCGGTATGCCGCCTCCTGCTCGATGAGTCTGATGCAACGTGTCGGCGAGATCGCCCGCGCGACGGGAGCTTTCGTGCAGTCGCACTTGGCCGAGAACATCGATGAGGTCGAATGGGTCCATGAATTGTTTCCCGGCAAGGCGTCATATGCCGCCGTCTACGACGACGCCGGTATGCTGGGCCCGCGCACTCTTATGGCGCATTGCATCCATCTATCCGCCAAAGAAATAGACCTGCTTGCCGAACGCGCCGTGAAGGTGGCTTTCTGCCCTTATTCCAATCGAGCGCTCCACAGCGGCACGATGCCGTACCGGAAACTTAGGGAAGCGGGCATCAGCATTTCTCTTGGAACGGATATTGCCGGCGCTCCTACGTTATCGATGTTCGAACAGATGCGCGAAGCCATTCGGGCTACAGGGATGACTCCGGCCGAAGCCCTATACCTTGCAACGCTTGCCGGCGCAGCCGCGCTGGGCCTGTCCGATCGTATTGGTAATTTCGTTCCCGGCAAAGATGCAGACTTCCTAGCCGTCGAAGTAAAACCGCGCGCCACGGCCGAGGAAGCTCTGTCGACGCTCGGTTTGCATTGCAATAAAAACTGCGTTGCCGAAGTTTACGTTCGGGGCAACCTCATGTATTTTTAATTCCATGAAGCGTCTCCTAACCATCGCCGCCTTGTTGCTGGTCGCCCAACCTTCGCTCGCCGCCGACAAGTGGCTGAGCATCCGTTCCAGGAATTTTCTGCTGGCGGGAAACGCCAGTGAATCCGAAATCCGCCGCGTCGGACGTACGCTCGAGGACTTCCGAACGGCGCTGGCCATGATGTTTCCCAAGATGGACCAAAGCTCCACAGTGCCTGTGACGGTACTTGTCTTTAAGAATGATGAGTCATTGAAGCCATACAAGCCGCTCTATCAGGGGCAGCCATCGAATGCGCTCGCGTTCTTCCAGCCCGGTGAGGATATCAATTACATCGCCGTGACTCCCGTGATCGGTTCACCCAATATTGTGCTCCATGAGTACGTCCACTTCCTCCTCCGCGAGAACGTCGGTGGGTTGCCTCTATGGATTACCGAGGGATTTGCGGAGTGCTACAGCACTTTCGAGATGGGCAACAGGGCAAATGAATTCAGCATAGGACGCGCGCCCGAACAGCATGTTGCGATGCTGAACCAGACACCGCAGTTCATTCCAATAAAGAGGCTGCTGTCGATTCAACAGAACTCGCCGGAATACAACGAAGCATCGAAGCAGGGGATGTTCTACGCCGAATCGTGGGCTTTCGTTCACTACTTGATCCTGGGCGCCGAAGGCAAGCGAAGAACTCAATTCGTCCAGTTGCTCACAGCGCTGACCAAGGGAGCACCTTTTGAGGACAGTTTCGGCGAAGCCTTCCAGACCGACTACGGCACGCTGGAAGACGAGGTCCGCGAATACGTCCGCAAGCGGACAAACTGGCCGAACATGAAGGTGACATCCAGAGAGAACCTGCAGGTCGACGTACGTTCCATGACGACGACCACGCTTTCGGAAGGCGAGTCCGAATTTTATCTCGGCGATCTGCTCCTTCATTTGAATCGCCCCGCTGATGCGGAACCACGCTTGACCGCCGCCATTTCGAAGTCGCCAACTCTCAGCTCCGCTCAAACATCCCTCGCGCTGTTGCGCGTGCGACAAAAAAGATACGATGAAGCGTTGGCATTACTGAAGAAGGCTGCGGAGTCGGACTCCAAGAATCCGATGATCAATTACTATTATGCCTATGGCCTCGAGCGCGCTGATGCCGACGCGCTCGCCAACGTTAACGCCGGTCCGCCAGAACGCTATGAAACCATGCGGACCTATGCGAAAAAATCGATGGAGTTGGCGCCGCGCTTTGTTGAAGCTTACGCTCTCTTTGCGCGCATCAATTTGAATTCAGGCGAGCAGTTGGATGAATCCGAAGCCGCGCTGAAGAAAGCTATCTCCATTGCACCCGGCCGTGACGATCTGAAGATGCTTCTGGCGCAAACGTACTTGCGCGAGGACCGAAACGCCGACGGTAGGGCTGTCCTCTCCGAGATCGAACGGAGCGCATCGGATCCGGAACTGCGCCGCCGCGCGACAACCCTGCTCGATAAGACGGAACAAATCGTCACATTTACAGAGATCACTGCCGGGATCGAAAAGGATGCCGGCAAGGAAAGAAAGACTGAGGAGCGGATCCCGCCGCCTCCGCCCGCTCCAACCGCTACGAAAGAGACCGTTCTGGAAGCACTGACACCTATCGGGCCAAATGTTGAGGGCGAAAAAGCCGTCGGCCTGCTGGTGAATCTGGATTGCTCGAATGGCTTGACGCTTCGAGTCAGAACCGATGGCGGCACCCTCGATTTCCACTCACCGCAACCCGATAAAATTCAATTCCTCAGTTACACCACCGATGTCTCCGGAAATATCAAGTGCGGATCCCGCAATCCCGGCACCCCTGTCTCAATTACATTTCGTGCGCAGCCTGACGGCACACGTGAGCCGCTGGTTGTGGAGTTCGTAGAGGGCAAGTAGGGCCTCTCCCTCTGGGAGAGGCCGCCCGCCGAAGGCGGGCGGGTGAGGGTCTCAAGATCTGCCCAAATCTTGCCACCCTCACCCGGCGCTCCGCGCCGCCCTCTCCCAGAGGGGATCGGCCTGGAATTTGTTCTCAAAGATATTCAAACCGGCGACATCATCCGGCTCACAACGCTCGAGGATGTGAAAGAATATCGCGTCGTTTCTACGAAAGTTGTTCCGCCGACAGATACGTCTGCACTCGATGACGCGATTTCCGACAAAACACTCGTGCTCGTCACATGCTACCCGTTCTACTACATCGGTCCTGCCCCAAAACGTTTCGTCGTTGAAGCCGTCAAGGACTAGCAGTTAAAATTTATGTTTGCCGCGCGAAGCGCAAGCGCGCTAGCGCGACGACTCGAGATTTGTCCGGTTGTCCCGTTCGTCTAGCCCGGTCTAGGACACAGCCCTTTCAAGGCTGCAGCACGGGTTCGAATCCCGTACGGGACGTTGTGCGAAGATGTACGCTCTCCCTCTGGGAGAGGGTACATCTCTTGAAGAAGCGCCTCGGTCAACATTTCTTAACCGATCCGTCCATCCTCCGGCGTGTTGTGCAATTCGCGCACCTCGATCCCGAAGATACCGTCGTGGAGATCGGACCGGGTGCCGGCTCCCTGACGCTCGCGCTTGCTGCCGTTGTTCACCGGCTCATTGCAATCGAGATCGATAGAGATTTGATTGCGAAGCTTCGTGCCCGCGTACCCTCCAATGTTGAAATCATCGAGGGCGATGCACTCGAAGTTGCGTTCCCTCAGGCTCCGTTTCACGTCGTTGCGAATCTCCCCTACAATATTGCAACCCCGCTATTGAAGCGATTCATCGATCACCGCGATCAGATCATCGACGTAACCGTAATGATTCAGAAGGAAGTCGCGGACCGGCTGGTCGCAAAGCCGCGCACGCGTGATTACGGGCCCCTTTCCGTCTTGATTCAGTATTACGCGACGGTGGCTTATGGCTTCACTGTTCCGCCCGGCGCATTTAAACCGCGTCCTAAAGTGAACTCTGCTGTCATCCGCACCCAGTGGAAGCCGGACATACCTGAGGACAAACGTTTCACCGGCTTTGTGCACGAAGCGTTCTCCTCACGCCGGAAGAAACTCTCAAACAACCTTCAACTCATGTTCGGTACACTGTCACGTTCGCAGATCGTTCAGAGGCTCGAACATGCGGGAATCAATGCCAACGCGCGCCCTGAAGAGCTTTCGGTAACCGAATTTTTGCGTGTGTATAATCAATTCAGATCATGACACTCGAAGTCGTTCCCCTTGGCGGACTCGGTGAATTCGGCATGCACATGATGGCGTTCCGCTCAAACGGCGCCATGATTGTCGTTGATGCGGGCGTGATGTTTCCCGATGAGGAGCTGCTGGGCATCGACATCATCGTTCCGGACATCACCTACCTGCTCGAAAACAAGAACGAAGTCCAGGCCATATTTCTCACGCACGGCCATGAGGACCACATCGGCGCATTACCTTTCATTCTTCCTTACCTGAATGTTCCCGTATACGGTTCCAGCTTCACGATGGCCCTCGTGAGGAACAAGCTGGAACAACACGGGATGCTGGACGAGGCGCAGCTTCGCGTCGTCAAAGACAAGGACGAGGTTACCGCCGCCTGTTTTAGCGTGCAGTTCTTCCACGTCACCCATTCGATTGTGGACGCGTTCGCGCTGGCGATCAAAACTCCTGCCGGAACTGTGATCCACACAGGTGATTTCAAGATTGATCCGACGCCGACGGATGGAAAACTCTTCGACCTGCACACGCTCGCCGCATACGGAGATCAGGGCGTGCTGGCTCTCTTCTCCGACAGCACAAATGCCGAACACGCGGGATATACCGCGTCCGAACGCTCCGTCAACGATCGCTTTGAATCGATATTTCGAACTTCGAAGGGACGCGTCGTTCTCTCGTGTTTCACGTCATCGATTCCGCGGCTTCAATTGGTCATCGATCAAGCGAAGCAATACGGACGGTTCGTAGCGTTCCTCGGCCGCCGGATGACCGAAAACACCGAGATTGCCCAGGAACTGGGCTTTCTGAAAATTCCGCCTGGATTGGTCATTCGATCGAAAGAAATTCGCAGCTATCCGCGCAACAAAGTTTGTGTGGTTGCCGGCGGATGTCAGGCAGAACCGATGTCGGCGCTGTCGCGGCTTGCGCTTGACGACCATAAAGATCTCAAGATCGAGGAAGGCGATACGGTCGTCCTCTCCTCGCGCCAAATCCCAGGCAACGAACGCGCCATCGGCCGGATGATGGATCATTTCTATCGCCGGCGCGCCGAAATGTATTACGCCGATGGAAGCCAGCCGCCGGTGCATGTAAGCGGGCATGCCAGCGAAGAGGAATTGAAGCTGGTGGTGACATTGGTGAAGCCCAAATATTTTGTTCCAATTCATGGGACCTATCGGCAGCTTCACCGTCACGCGAAACTCGTGGAGAAAACTTCCGTCGTCGGCGAAAAAATCATCGTCGCCGAAACCGGAGATGTCCTGCGCTTCGGTCCGGCAGGTGCGGAGATCGCAGGTAAGGCGCCGGTGGGGCGCGTGTTGATTGATGAAGGTAGTCTCGAGGAAGTTGAAGAAGTGGTCATCCGCGACCGCCGTCACATCTCCGAAGATGGCATCATCTTGGCCATCATCGCGATCAACAAACAGTCCGGAATGATGGAAATCCCGCCCGAAATCGTTTTTCGCGGCGTCGCGTTTCTCGACGAAGAACGGCTGTTAAACGAAAGCCGCCAAATGTTATTCGATACTGTCAATAACGCGACAGTGGAAGAACGAGGCGACTGGACTGTGATCAAGGAAAAGATTCGAAAAGACCTGAAAAAGTTCTTTTACAAGCAAACGGCGAAGCGTCCGTTCATTCTCCCCGTGATTCTGGAAATTTAAGTGCAGTCTGCCGGTCTATGACCATCTTACAAGCGATTATCTTCGGGGCGGTTCAAGGCCTCACCGAGTTTCTTCCGATCTCCAGCACGGCGCATCTGATTCTTCTGCCCTGGGTTGCCGGCTGGCCCGATCCCGGCCTATCCTTCGACGTCGCGCTTCACCTGGGCACACTGCTCGCGCTGCTCATCTACTTCCGCGCCGAATGGATCGCCCTGCTCACTTCAGCGCTCGGCATCCTTCGAGGACGCACACAGGCACCCGATGCGCAAACGGCCATGCAGATCGTTGCGGCAACGATCCCAGGAGCGCTGGCCGGAGCATTGTTCGAACACCAGGTGGAAAATGCGCTGCGGGCTCCGCAAGTGATTGCGGTGATGCTTATTGCTCTGGCGTTAGTGCTTATCGCGGCGGAAATTACCGGCCGACGAAAAAAAGGTCTCACCGAAGTCTCATGGGGGGATGCCATCACGGTCGGAATCGCTCAAGCATTTGCCATCGTTCCAGGGGTGTCCAGATCCGGCGTCACGATCAGTGCAGGCCTGTTCCGCAGCATGAAGCGCGAAACCGCTGCCCGGTTCTCGTTCTATCTTTCGATGCCGATCATCGCCGGGGCCGTCGGCAAAAGGACGTTCGAATTGATCCGGGAGTCCGTCGCGATCGATCAACTGACGCCATTCATTGCCGGCATCCTTTCGGCCGGCGTCGTCGGTTACCTGGCCATCGCGTTCTTAATGCGATACCTGCAAACGCACACCACATATTTGTTTGTCTGTTATAGGATCGCGCTAGGTATTGCGGTGCTTCTCGCAATTTGGACCGGAATCCGTTAGAATCGTTGGGTGGGTTGGACGGGTTATTTGGTACCGACGGATCATCGCCGGGCCAATGAATGTGTCGGATTACTGCTTCTGACGATGGCCATTCTAAGTGGCCTGAGTCTCATCTCTTTCAATCCTGACGATCCATCATTGAATATCAGCAAGAATCCTCTGTTCGATGCTCGTCCGGCGAATTTTATCGGCTTTGCCGGCGCGTACACTGCCGATATGTTTTTCCAAATGTGGGGCTATTCCGCGTTCCTCATTCCCATCTTCCTAGGCATATACGCGTTCTATTGGCTGGCATCCTGGCGCGTCCAAAGCTTCGGTATCCGTCTGTCGGGAATGATTCTGATGCTCTTGACGTTGTCGGTTTCGTTTTCGATGGCGCCATCCCTTCCACCCGTTCGTGGATACCTCCCGGCCGGTGGATTGTTGGGGATTGTCCTAGCCGACGCGCTGGAAGCATCGTTGAACCCGGCAGGCGCTGTAATCGTGCTGGCCGCCGCTTTCTTTGTTTCGCTCTTCCTTTCGACGACCTTCTCATTCGCGTGGGCGACAGGCATTCTGAAGTCGCGGTTTCATTTTGTGCCCGCGCTTTTGGAGAGTTGGGCTGAACGCAAAGCGGAAAAGCTTCGCGAAAAGGCGCTGAAAGAGGCCCAGCCGAAGAGAGAAAAGAGCCCCAAGAGTCAAACAATCTTTACCGAAAAAGAAACCTCTTCTCCCTCAGGAAGAGCAGGGCGCGACGACAGCACGGCTGTCACACCAGGTGAGGGTTCCGCTCCAATCCTCAAACCAAAATCAGCCAAATCTCCGGCGCCCCGTCCTGAATTTCCTTCTACAACGCTGCTCCACCTCCCTGCCGCAGCCATTGCCGTGGACGAGGACGAACTTCGGGAACGGGCGCGTCTGATCGAAAAGAAAGCTCGCGAATTCGAAGCGGTGGGCGCGGTTCAGAAGATTCATCCTGGACCGGTTGTAACGACATTCGAATTCAAGCCCGAGCCCGGTGTCAAATACTCCAGGATCACCAGCCTCGGCGACGACCTCTGCCTTGCGTTGGAGGCGGAATCGGTACGCATTGACCGCATTCCAGGCAAATCGACGGTAGGTATTGAAGTTCCCAATGACGACCGCGCCACAATTGTGCTTCGGGAACTCCTCGAATCCTCGGACTATCAGCACAACACCTACCGGCTGCCCTTGGCGCTCGGAAAAGACATTACGGGAAGAATCGTCGTGTCCGATCTCCAGAAAATGCCGCACCTGCTGGCCGCCGGTTCAACCGGTACGGGAAAGAGCGTCTCGATCAACGCCATGATTCTCTCGCTGCTTTTCCGCTCGCGGCCCGACCAGGTGAAGATGATCCTGATCGATCCTAAACGGCTCGAGCTTGGACTGTATCAGGACATTCCGCATTTGCTGGTGCCGGTCGTCACGGAACCGAAGATCGCGCAAAATGCGTTGAAGTGGGCTGTGACCGAGATGGAAGCAAGATATAAGAAACTGGCGGACCGCGGCGTCAGAAATCTCGAAGTTTATAACGAGCACAAGAAGCAATTGCCGATTCCAGGCTTCAGCGACGAATCCAGTGATGCCGGAGGTGATCGTGAACGGTTGCCCTATATCGTTATTGTGATCGACGAATTGGCCGACCTGATGATGACGGCGCCGCGTGAGGTCGAAGAATCGATCACCCGTTTGGCGCAGATGGCGCGCGCTGTGGGTATTCATTTGATTTTAGCGACGCAACGGCCGTCGGTCGATGTCATCACCGGCTTGATCAAAGCTAACTTCCCTGCCCGTATCTCCTTCCGGGTTGCCTCGAAGGTCGATTCGCGGACGATCCTGGACTCCAATGGCGCCGAACAACTGCTCGGCCGTGGCGACATGTTGTTCTTGCCGCCGGGTTCGTCGCGTCTGATGCGCGTCCACGGGCCGCTGGTGACCGAAGAGGAGGTTACTCAGGTGGTTGAATTCCTGAAGACGCAAGGAAAACCCGCCTACAACGAACGCATACTGGAATCGCCTGAAGAGCGCGCGGGGCCGGCCGAAACGGACGGCGAAATCGACGAATTGTACGAAGAGGCTCGACGGATTGTCATCGAAATGGGCAAGGCTTCCACTTCCGTCCTCCAACGCCGGCTACGCATTGGATATGGCCGTGCTGCCAGCCTCCTCGATGCCATGGAGCGCGACGGCATCATTGGCCCGCCGGATGGAACAAAACCTCGGGAAGTCCTCATCAACCGCGACGATTACGAAGTCCCGTCGTAGCGTCTTCGGGACCGGGGAGTACAATTTTTCTTTATGGGCTTTAAAACAGACGCCATCCACGCCGGCCAAGATCCGGATCCCACAACCGGCGCAGTAACGATCCCCATCTACCAAACCTCCACCTACGTCCAGGAGGGCCTCGGCAAACATAAAGGCTTCGAATACGCTCGAACGCAAAATCCAACACGCACGGCGCTTGAAAAGAACATGGCGGTGCTGGAAGCGGGCTGCGCCGGTTACGCTTTTGCGTCGGGAATGGCGGCGATTACCGCGCTCACACAACTTCTGCTGAAGCAGGATGACCACGCTGTCTGCACCGAAAACGTCTACGGCGGAACTTTTCGCTTGTTCGACACGATCGTGAAAAATTATGGCGTCGAATTTACCTACGTCGACACATCGAATCTCGGCGATCTCGAACGAGCGATACGGCCGAACACGCGGATGGTTTTCGTCGAGACGCCGACGAATCCGCTAATGGTGATTACCGACGTCCGCGCCGTTTGCGACCTTGCACATCGGCACAATTGTCGCGTCGTCGTCGACAATACATTCATGTCCCCTTACTTTCAGCGGCCGCTGGATCTCGGCGCCGACATTGTCGTCCACTCGACAACCAAGTATCTTAACGGCCACAGCGACAGCGTCGGAGGCGTTGCGGTTCTCAAACGGAAAGACGACGCCGCGCGGCTGCAGTTCATTCAAAACGCCGCCGGAGCCATTCTGTCTCCCTTTGATTCATGGCTCGTGCTGCGTG
>Ga0209058_1002527_pt1 | contig 15034 bp, 19 predicted proteins | sample GraSoiAngelo_147_FD_185904 | JGI IMG/M metagenome (GOLD analysis project Ga0209058, IMG submission 185904) | Grasslands soil microbial communities from the Angelo Coastal Reserve, California, USA - 14_1009_05_40cm (SPAdes) (version 2) | ecosystem: Environmental > Terrestrial > Soil > Grasslands ... | reverse complement strand
GCCGCTGCTGGGACGGAGTGGCGTGTATCCGATCGCCGCGATCGCGCAGGCCGCGATCGCGCTCGTCTTGCTCAATCCGTTCGGCGTTCTGCCACTTCGCAGCCTGGCGACGGGCGCGTGGGGCGACCCGGATCGCATCGCTGTCGTCGCGCGCGTCAAAGGCACGTTGCTCGTCGAGGACAGTGGCTTGCTGCTCGCGAACGGGCGGGAGCCGCTCTTCGACGACATCTTCCTGTGGTCACGCAATCGCGCGCGCACGGCCGGGCGCTTCGATGCCTTTGTCGAGGGCGACCGCGTGCTCGACGCGGTGAGGGCGGGCGCGTTCGACGCGGTGATCAGCGAGGTCGATCTTGAACAGGTCGAGAGCATCGGTGGCTTCGAGGCGCAGCGCTGGCATCCGGATCTCGTCGCGGCCGTCCGCGAGCGGTATGTGTTGCGCGAGCGCGTGCTGCCGACGACTCCTGGACCCGCACGCGGCCCGCTCTACGTGTATGCGCGGCGCTGAGCCCGTACAATTCGATCTGTCCCATGGATCTTCTTCAGATCGCCCAGATCGTCATTGCCGTCGCGGTCGCATCATCGATCCTCCTCCAGGCGCGCGGTACCGGCCTCTCGTCGACGTTCGGTGGCGAGTCAACGGCCTATCGCAGCCGGCGGGGCCTCGAGCGCACGCTCTTCCGGCTCACGGTCGTCTTGATCGCGGTGTACGTCGTGATCTCCATCCTGGGCGCCCGGAGCGCGAGCGCCGTCTAGCGTGACGAGCGCCGTCTAGCGTGACGGCGCGCGACAAGTTCATCGTCATCGCGCTCATCGGCCTCATGGCCGTCGTGAGCGTGGGCGCCGCCTTTCTTGAACAGGCTGAGCGCACGGGCGTCCTCCCCGCGTTCGGCGGCACCTACATCGAGGGTGTCACGAGCCAGCCGCAATATCTCGAGCCGATCCTCGCAGCGACCGATCTCGATCAGGATGTCGTGCGCCTTGCCTTTGCCGGCCTCACGCAATTCGATCGCGATGGTGCCGTCATCCCCGATCTCGCGACGTTCACCGTGAGCGACGACGGAAAGAACTGGACGTTCACGATCCGCGACGACGCGACATGGCACGACGGACGGCCGGTCACGTCCGCCGACGTCGTGTACACGGTGACGCTCGTGCAGGACAAGGCATACGTCGGTCCGTACAGCGACGCGTTTCGCGGCGTGAAGACACAGGCGATCGACCAGCGCGTCGTGCGCTTCACGTTGCCCGAGGCGTTCGGCTCGTTCGCCGCGAACACGACCCTGCCACTCATGCCGGCGCATCGCCTCGTCGGCGTGGGCTACAACGAGCTGCCGCGCAGTCCCTTCAACCAACGCCCGGTCGGGGCAGGTCCGTTCCGCGTGCTCGAGGTGGACATGCGCCAGATCGTGCTCGCGCGCAATGACGACTACTACAAGGGCAAGCCCGAGCGCGCGCGGCCGTTCCTCGATCGCATCGTGCTGCGGTCGTATCCGGGGACGGCCGAGGCGCTGACGGCGCTCTCGCGAGGCGAGATCGATGGCGTCGGCGGGCTCTCGACCGCCGACGCGGAGCGCGCACGCACGTTCAAGAACGCGTCCCTGTACAGCTTTCCGACGTCGGACTACAGCGCGCTCTTTTTCAACGTGCGTCCCGACAAGACGCAGTTCCGCGACCGCCTTGTCCGGCAGGCGATCGCGACGGCGATCGACAAGGGTCGCATCCTCGACCTGGCCGTCGACGGCCGCGGTCGCGTCGCGGACGAGCTCGTTCCGCCGTCCTCGTGGGCGTACGTGCGTGATGTGAAGCGTTACGACCGCAACCTCGAGGAAGCGCGGCGCATGCTCGACGCGGCCGATTGGAAGGACCACGACGGCGACGGCATCCGCGATCGCGGCGGCGTCAAGCTCGCGTTCGGCATCAGCACGTCAGATGAACCGCCGCGCGTCTCGTCGGCGCTCGCGATCGTGGACGACCTCAGGCAGATCGGCATCGCCGCCGATATGCGGGCGGTGCCGTTCGGCGAGCTCATCGAACGTGTCGTGCGCGAGCGCTCGTACGACGCATTACTCATCGGCATCACCGGGAGCGGCGACCCAGACCCGTATCCGCTGTTCCACTCGAGCGAGATCGCCGATCCGGGGCACAACTTCTCCGGCTACTTCACGCTGCCGCTCGACCGCGCTCTCGAGGCGTCGCGGCGAACCTCCGATCAGGCGAAACGGCGTGAACTGCTCGCGCCGGTCTTCCAGACCATTGCGACGGAAGTGCCGGTGATCTTCCTGTACTTCCCGGATTACCTGTACGCGCAGAGCAAGCAGGTGCAGGGACTGCGCATCATGCCGATCACGTCGCCCGCCGATCGCTTCTGGAATTCCTACGACTGGTATGTGAAGACGGCGATCCGCCGCTGACGTGACGGTTTGTCACCAGAAATCGTGACGGCTGGTCACTGTTTTTGGTGACAGGCGAGGGACAGACATTCGCGATCCGATGTGCGTAGATAGCGCATCGGAAAGAACTGGGCGAAGGGCCTCACTGCGAAGACCGACCTGCGCATCGCGCGGAATGCCGAGGCGCACCGCGGGATGACGTATCAGCGTCACCTCCGCCCAGAAGACGACCGCCGCTACGCCAGTGTCGGAAGTGCGAGGTCTGCGCGAACGCTGCCTCTGGAGTGGTCCGACGCGATGGCGTATGTCGTTGGACTCATAGCAACGGACGGCTGTCTCGTGAGCCGGGGCCGACGGCATCTTTCATTCGACTCCGGGGACGAACAGCTTGTTCGCACGTTCTTGCGATGCCTCGGGCGGCAAATGGTCTATCGGGCTCTTCCGACGAGGATCGGCGGTGTTCGCTATAAGGCGCAATTTAGTGACGTGCGCTTCTACAAGTGGCTGATGGAAATCGGTTTGATGCCGCGCAAGAGCCTCGTTCTTGGCGCGATTGATGTGCCAGATCAGCATCTACTGCCGCTCGTGCGGGGCCTGCTCGATGGAGACGGCACCATTTCCAACTTTGTCCACCATCCGACAGTCAAGACGTATCCCGCCTACGAGTACGAGCGGCTCTGGGCGGTCTTCACTTCGGCCAGTCGTGCCCACCTCGAGTGGATCGAGTCGCGCATCAGCGCTTTGCTCGACGTGCGCGGCCTGGTCGAACAAATGAAGCCAAGGCCAGGTCGACACGATTTCTTTCGACTGAAGTATGGAAAGGCCGCATCAATCGTCCTTCTTCGGGCGCTCTATCCCAGCGACGACGTTCCGAAATTGGAGCGCAAGTGGGCGATATGGGCGAGCTACGCCAAGCGCAACGGCGTCGCCATGTCGTCTAGTGCGGAAGGGGGGATTTGAACCCCCACGGCCGTGTAAGGGCCAATGGCTCCTGGGGCCATCGCGTCTACCAGTTCCGCCACTCCCGCTCGCGACACCAATTCTATCGCGAACGCGTTCGGCTGAGCGACCTCATACCATCGCGCCGTGCCGAGTCGCGTCGCGCAGAGCGTGTGGATCTCCGTTGACATGGAAGGCATCGGTGGCGTCGCGACATACAGCCACGTGATGATGCAGGGCGTCGAGTACGAGCGAGCGCGCCGTTGGATGACCGACGAAGCGAACGCCTGCATTGATGGCGCTGCGGACGCTGGCGCGAAGCGGTTCTGCGTCAACGATTCGCACGGCGCGATGCACAACATCTACGCCGACGATCTCGATCCGCGCGCCGAGCTCCTCGTCGGCACGGCGAAGCCGTGGAGCATGGGCCAGGGGATCGACGGCGGCTACGACACCTGCTTCTTCGTCGGTTATCACGCGCGCGCCGGTCATCGGAAGGGTGTGCTCGATCACACCTACGCGAGCCGTGCGATCTACGAGTTACGTCTCAACGGCAAGGCCGTCGGCGAGACGACGCTCAACGCGTACCTCGCGGGATACTTCGGCGCGACGGTGTCGCTCGTCGCCGGCGACGACGCGACATGCGCCGAGGCGCGACAGCTCCTCGGCCGCGATGTCGTGACGGTCCGCACGAAGGAAGCTGCGGGACGATTTGCGGCGAAGATGCTGCATCCATCGAAGGTCTGCGACCAACTACGCGAGGGCGCGTCACAGGCGGTCGCGACCTCCCTGAAGCCAATGACGGCGAAGGGCCGCAACGAGGTCGAGCTCCTGTTCCTCACGTCGGCGATGGCGGACATGGCCGAGCTCATCCCCGCGACGCGTCGCTCGGGAGCGCGCGCGGTCGCGTACGGCGCGCGCGATTACCTCGAGGTCTACAAGGCGATGCTTGCGATGGTCCGCATCGCGCCGTCCGCTGTGCCGCCCGAGCAGTCCTAGCGGCGGCGAAGGGTGGAGCGCACAGAGGTCGTCATCGTCGGTGGCGGCGTGTTGGGTGCCTCGATCGCGTACCACCTCGCGGTAAGGGGCATGCGTGACGTCGTCGTCCTCGAACGCGATCGCCTCGGAAGCGGATCGACGTCACGAAACGCGGGCGGCGTGCGGCTCCAGTTCTCGACGGAGATCAACGTCCGTCTCTCTCAGCGGTCGCTCCCTCACTGGGAGCGCTTCGAGGACGAGATGGGTGTCGATCCGAACTTCCATCAGGTCGGCTACCTGTTCCTCATCACAACGGAGCGCGACAAGAGCGCGTTCGAGCGGTCGCTCGCGCTGTGGTCGAAGCTCGGGGTACCGGCGCGCCGTCTCGAACTCGCGCAGATCCGTGAGATCTTTCCACAGCTACGCGCTGACGACGTCGCGTTCGCGACGTACTGCCCGAAAGACGGCTACCTCGACCCGACCGCACTCCTCAACGGCTACGTCGCGCGAGCGCGCGAGCGCGGCGTGCGCTTTCGCGAGGGCCAGCCGGTGACCGCCGTGACGAGCGAGCGCGGCACCGTCACCGGCGTGCGAACGACGAATGCCGAATACGCGTGCGCGACCGTGGTGAATGCCGCCGGTCCATGGGCGGGCGAGATCGGCAGGCTCGCGGGCGTCGATCTGCCGATCACGCCGCTGCGGCGCCAGATCTTCGTGACCGACCCGCTGCCCGACCTCACAAGGGACTTCCCGCTCACCGTCGAGATGGCGACGTCCTTCTATTTCCACCGTGAGTCCGGCGGCGTCCTCATGGGCATGGCCGACCCCGCCGACAAGCCCGGCTTCGACGATTCCGTCAACTGGGACTTCATCCCGTCGATCGTCGAGCGCGCGCTCGACCGGATGCCCCTGCTCGAGAAGGCGAACGTGAAGACCGGATGGGCGGGCTTCTACGAAGACACGCCCGACAAACATCCGATCCTCGGTCACATCGATGGCGTCACGGGCTTCGTTTGCGCCGCCGGGTTCAGCGGTCATGGGCTCATGCACGCGCCGGCCGCGGGCGAGGCGATCGCCGAGCTCATCACGAGCGGCAAGACGACGCTCGATATCTCCGCACTGTCGCACTCGCGCTTCGCGCGCGGCGATCTCATCCGTGAGTACAACGTCATATGAGCGCCCTTCTCCTCCTGCTCCTCTTGGACTTCGCGCTCGTCGCCGCGGCGGCGGTGCTGTTGCTCGTCGTGATCATTCGCAGGGGACGTTCGCCGCAATACCTCCTGCTCGCGGCATTGCTCATCGCGCTCGCGCTCGGCGTCTGGTACACCGCGATCCGCACACCGCCCGCGCTCCCCTGACGCGCGCGCGGCGATACTTGCTCGGTGTTCACTCGTGACGAGGTGCGTCTCACGACGCTCTCGACCTGCGCTGGCTGAGGCGCGAAGCTGGGCCCGGGCCCACTGACGCAGGTCCTGCGTCCTCTCAGCCAGCAACGCGCGCCGAAGGAGCTGCTCGTCGGACTCGAGCGGGCCGATGACGCCGCCGTGTACCTCGTCGCGCCCGATGCCGCCATCGTCGAGACGCTCGACTTCTTCCCGCCCATCGTCGACGACGCGTACGCGTCAGGCGCGATCGCGGCCGCGAACGCGATGTCCGACGTGTACGCGATGGGCGGCGAGGTCCTCTTCGCGCTGCAGATCGCCGCGTGGCCAGAGGATGCGCCGATCGCGCAGCTCGAGCGCGTCTTCGCCGGCGCCGTCGACACGGTGCGCGAGGCCGGTGGTGTCGTGGCCGGTGGTCACACGGTCATCGATCGAGAGCCGAAGTTCGGTCTCGCGGTGACCGGGCGCGTCGATCCGCAGCGGATCCTGCGCAAGGACGCGTTACGCGTCGGGGACGCGCTGTGGCTCACGAAGCCGATCGGGACCGGCGTGCTCACGACCGCACACAAGCGCGGTGATCTCTCGCCCGAGGACCTCGCGTCGACGATCGCGTCGATGGTGACGCTCAACCGCGGTGCCGCGCGCGCGGCCGTCGAGGCCGGCGTGCACGCCGCGACGGATATCACCGGCTTCGGGCTCGCCGGACACCTGCATGAGATGGCGAGCGCGGCCGGCGTCGAGGTCCGCGTCGCGATGTCCGCTGTGCCGCTTCTGCCTGGCGCGCGGGCGCATGCCCTCGGTGGAAGCTTCGGCGGCCTCGAGCGCAATCAAGCGCATTTCCTCAGTGAGGGTCGAGTGCGTCTCGACGTGAGCGACGAGGTGCTGCGCGTCCTCGCGCTCGATCCGCAGACATCTGGAGGGCTCCTGGTCGGCGTCCCGTCCGCGCACGCGAACGACTGGGAGCGGGCGAGACGCGCCCACAGCGTGACCGCGGCGCGCATCGGCGAGGTCGTCGGAGGCTCCGGAGTCACCGTGACCGCGTGACGATCCAGACCGCCGACGAGGTCGAGCTCGAAGCAGCCCCCGCACCGAGCGCACGCGCCGCGCAGCTCGCGAGCATGTCGCCGGCGCGCGCGGCGATCGATCTGGCGTGGCCGAGCATCGTCGAGCAGTCGCTCACGGCCGCAGGGACGGCGATCATCTTCGCCTTCGTCGGACATCTCGGCGCGACGGCGACCGCGGGTGTTGGCGCTGCCGGCAACTTCCTCTTTCTGATGTTCCCGGTGTGGCGCTCACTCGCGATCGGCACGATCGCGATCGTCAGTCGGCGGATGGGCCAGGGTCGACCGGCCGAAGCAGCCGACGCGACGCGACAATCGCTTCTGCTCGGGGCGATCGCGGGGCTGGCGTTCGGCGTGTTCTTCCTCTTCTTCTCGGAGTCGCTGCTGCGACTGCTCGGTGCGGAGGGTGAGGTGCTCGCTGTCGGCACGCCGTTCCTGACTGTGCTCGGCATCGCGAACGCCGCGGCGACGGTGTGGCTGATCGGGACGTCGGCGATGCGCGCCGCCGGTGACACGCGGACCCCGATGTTCCTCTCGATCGCGAGCATCGTGCTGAGCGTCGTCCTCGCGTACCTGCTTATCGACGTGTTCAAGCTCGGACCGATGGGCTCTGCATATGCGCAGACCACGACCTGGGTGCTCGGCATGATCGCGTCGCTGGTGGTGCTGTGGCGTGGCGTCGCGGGGCTGTCGATCGCCGGCGGTCCGTGGCATCTCACGATGACCACCATCCGGCGCATCTTCGAGATCAGCCTTCCCTCCGCCGGCGAGAGTGCGACGTTCAGCTTCGGCATCCTCGCGCTGTCCGGGCTCGTTTTCCGGCTCGGGACCAACGAAGTCGCAGCGCATCAGATCGTCGGACAGATCGAGACGTTCTCGTTCTTCCCGTGCATCGGCTTCTCGGTCGCCGCGAGCTCGCTCGTGGGACAGGCGCTGGGCATGCACGAGCGCGATCGCGCCCGGCGGTCTGGATGGGCTGCGGCGGCGATGGCGTTGACCTGGTCCGTCGCCGCTGGCGCCGCGTTCGTGCTGTTTCCCGGAGTGCTGCTCGGCTTCTTCACGAACTCCGACGCGGTCGTGCTTGCCGGAGTCGGCGCACTCGCGGTCGTTGGCCTCGGGCAGCCCGCGCAAGGCGTGATCTTCGCGCTCGGCGGTGCGCTTCGTGGGGCGGGGGACACGCGCTATCCGTTGCTCGTGTCGTTCGTGAACTGGTTCGTCGTGCGACTGCCGCTCGCGTACACGCTCGCGTTCCCGCTTGGCATGGGACTCACCGGGATCTGGCTCGGCGTGACGGTGGATTACTTCGTGCGTGCGCTACTGCTCGCTTGGCGATTCAAGAGTGGGGCGTGGGCGCGGGTAAGGGTGTGAGCGACCGTCGCGACTGTGCCCAGGGAGGGATTTGAACCCTCACGTCCTTTCGGACACGAGCCCCTCGAACTCGCGTGGCTACCATTACACCACCTGGGCCGGAGCACTCATTGTAGCGCGCGACAATTCTGCGGATGCGCATCTTCCGTTGTCCACGCTGCCGTGCGGAGGACATCAGCGCGGACGCGCATCCCGCGCGCGTCCTCGATAACGGCGTCGAGCGCCCATTCTTCGTCTGCCGCAATTGCTATCGCGCGGCTGAGCTCGAGTTCCGCATCGCGTGCCAGACCGCGGACGTCGGCTACGTGCCGCTTGCGATCCGCGACGGGCTCGCCCTGCTGCGCGACTTCTATCGCGAGCGCATCGCCGAGTACGACGACCCGAAGATGCTCATGGACGACGTCGAGCGCGTCGCCGCGACGCGCCGCATCCGCGACGCGCTCGATGGCGTCGAGCGCCGTCTTTCCATCGCACCCGCCTAGACTCGGCGCATGACGCCGATCCGTCCCGATCTCGCGCTGCTCTGGCCGTCGTACACGTTCTTCCCGCTCGCCGCACTCGGCGTGCTGATCTTCGGTGCGGCCGGCGGAGATGCCGTCATGGTCACGATCGGGCTGGGCCTGCTCGCGCTGAACGCGCTCATCGTCGTCAATCAGGCGTACTTCACGACGCTCGCGATCGAAGGCGATGAGCTCGTGTTCCGCACGAACTTCGGTTTGAAGGAGGAGCGGGTTCCGATCGGTGCGCTCCAGCGGATCGACGCGAAGCGGTATCCGGGCGCGCATTCGGGCGCATCGGCACCGTATTTCGTCGCACGAGGCCGCGCGTCCACGGTGAAGGTCAACACGAAGCCGTACCGACTCCCCGCGTTCACGCCGCTCATCGCGCTGTTGCGGCAAGCGAACGCCCGCGTCGAGCTCGATCCGTTCTGGAGCCGCGTGGCGGCAGGCGAGGACGTCTCGAAGGAGATCGCGCTCACTCCGCGAAGCCGCCTGTAGACCGGCGCGCCGCTACGGGGCTCTTGGAGCGGCGCTCCTTCTGATCCGACGATGCTCGATCGCGGTGCAGCGGTCCCACACGACGCGCATGCCGGCAGCCTCGGCGCGCTCCGCCGCGGCGACGTTGCCGAGGTCAAGCTGGAACCAGAGCACCTTCACTCCGGCCTCCCGTGCGTCGTCCACGACGGCATCGAGGAACTCACCGCGGCGGAACACGTCGACGAAGTCCACATGCTCGGACTTTGGGATGTCTGCGAGGCGGTCGTAGGCGCGCTCTCCGTTGATGACCGCACCGCGCAGCAACGGGTTCACCGGGATGACGCGAAAGCCCTGGTTGCGCAGGTAGCGCGCGACCGAATTACTCGGTCGTGAGGGATCAATGGAGTAGCCGACGAGCGCGATGACGTGGGAGTGGGTGAGGAGGTCGTCGACGAGACCGCGGTCATTCATTTTACGACGCTCTCATCGCGCTGAAAAGTCTTGAGATGCATCTGCACGGCAGGATAATCGCGAGCGACATGCCACCTCGTGCGCCGGTCATCTGGGCGACCACCGGAGTCGGCGCCGAGCGTTTTCGCAAGAGGATCGACGAGCGTCATCGCGAGCTCTCCGTGCAAGCCAAGCTCCGGAGTCGCAGCTACCGACGGTCGCGCGCTGACGCGGCGAGCGAGGAGAGCCGGCGTCTGCGCGGTGAGTTCCTCGCGGCTCTCGGCCGCCTCTCATCGTTCGAGTCGGCGACGCTGCGGCTCATGCGTTGCCGGTACAAGGTGCAGCTCGACGAACGCGCGGACGATCTCACGCGCGACTACTTCCAGCTGTGGCAGCTCATCGCGCGCCACAGCGGTGACGAGTGGCCGCTCGACGAGCGCGGCGCCGAGCGGTTCGATTTCTTCGCGACGCAGCTCGGGCGGCTCGAGGGGTTGGCCGACGCGCTCATCCTCGCGGGACGCAACGTGCGACTCTTCCCGCTCCCTCGCCTTCCGTGGGTCGCCGCCTGAGAGTTCGCGCCTTCATACTTGAAGTGGGCGACTAGCTCAGCGGTCAGAGCGTCTCCTTTACACGGAGAGGGTCGCTGGTTCGAATCCAGCGTCGCCCACTCGCGCCAGCGTCCGCCACTCGCGCCAGCGTCGGCTCGAGATCGTCGGCGCTCAGCCGAGCTTCGGCAGGCGATCGAGCGCGTCGCCGAGATAGCCGTAGGCGATGAAGCCGAGGAACGCGAGGCATACCAGGAACGCGAAGAGCCAGAGCAGGAACGCGACGCGTCGGACGTGGCCGCTGTCCTCCCGGACCTCGCGCATACCCTGAAGCGTATGGGCGCGCGTCCCGCGGGTCCCCTGTTCGCTGCCGCACTGGCGATGGCCGCATGCACGCCTGCCGGTGGTCTGAGCCCCACCCGTGCCGCGACCGCACCGGTTGCGACGAGCCCGGGCTTGCCCGACGCCGCAACGGTGACGGCCTCGGCGCGGGCGACATCGATCGCCGCGTCATGGCGACAGATTGCCGATATCCCGACCGCGCGCAGCGAGGTCGCGGCGGTGCTCTTCCGCGGAGGCATCTACGTCATCGGTGGATTTGGCGGTGGCAGCGTCGTCGAGCGCTACGACATCGGTCTGGATCGCTGGTCGCGCGCACCTGATCTTCCCGTGAGCGTCGATCATGCGATGGCCGCGGCGATCGACGCCGGCGACGGCGCGGGCATCTACCTCATGGGCGGCAACGCTGGTGCGCCGATCGCTCGTGCCTTCGTTCTGGCCCCGGGAGCGAACTCGTGGCGCGAGATCGCGCGGATGCCGAACCCGCGTTCGCAGGCTGCCGCCGCAGTGCTGGGAAGTGTGGTGTACGTCGTCGGTGGATTCGATGGCGCGCGGCTCGTCGCGCCAACGTACGCATACGACGTGACGACCGATCGCTGGCGCGAAGTCGCGGCAATACTCACGCCGCGCGATCATCTCGCCGGCGCGGCGCTGCGCGGTCGGGCGTGCGCGATCGGCGGTCGCATGCTTTCGCTCACGACGAACCTCGCGGCGTTCGAGTGCTACGACCCGCAACGCGATGCGTGGGTGCGGATGCCGGACGCCCCGACGCCGCGCGGCGGTGTCGGCGCCGCCACGTATGGCGACAAGCTCGTCTTCGTTGGCGGCGAACAACCGAACGGCACGTATCGCGAGGTCGAGCTGTTCGACGCAGCGACCGCGCGCTGGTCACGGCTTCCTGATCTCCCGACTCCGCGCCACGGTCTCGGTGTCGTCGCAAGCGGACCGGTCGTCTACGTGATGAGCGGCGGGCCCACGCCCGGCGGGAGTCAGATACCGATCTGCGAGGCGCTGACGCTCCAGTAACGGACAGAGCGAGCCTATGCTCGCCTCATGTTCGACATCACGATCCTCGCCATCGTCGGCATCGCGGCGGTCGCGGGTTGGCGAAAGGGCTTCGTCGCGCCGCTCTTCGCCGTCGCACTCTCGGTCCTCGGTCTGTACGCGCTCTACAACGGACCGGGCGCGGGTCTCGTCCCAACGGGCACGATCGGCCTTGGACTCGGTGTGCTCGTCGTGGGATTCGTCGCGAGCGTCGTCGGCCGCGTGGCCGGGATGCTCGTCTCGCTCGTGCACCGCGTCGGCCTGCTCCGCGCCGCAGATCACACGCTTGGCCTGCCCCTTGGCGCGCTCACTGGTCTCGTCGCGGTGTACCTCGCGCTCGTCGCGGTCGTGAGCTTCGACAACCTGCTCGCGCCGTTCCACGGAAAGCTGACGGTCGATCAGGCCGCCGTCGCTGCGCTCAAGGTCGCACTCGATGCGAATCCGCAGTTCGCGGTGATGATCGATCCTGGGATGGTCGACGCGATGGCGACGCAAGTTGCGAAAGCGGCGATCCCCGCGGATCAGATCCAGAAGTTCGATCAGACGCTCGGGTACTACGAGACGACGGTGCGGCCACAGCTGATCTCCAGTGCGCTCGCGCCGGTCATCCTCGCGGTCGGTGAGCGCGCGCCGTTCCTCGGGCGACACATCGTCTTTCCCGAGAAGTAACTACTGCTTCCGGAAATGCTCCTCGCGCGCCGCTGAGTTTCCGCGCGCCGGAGCGGAGCGCGTGCTCAACGCCTCTGACGCGACGCGGTGCGAGAGCGAATCGCTTCGGTGTCGACGGACGTAGCAGCGCGCGCAGATCCGCCCATTGCCATCCGCAAGCTCGATGAGCGCGCGCTTGCCGCACTCTCTGCATGGGCGGAATCCGGCTTCCTCCATGGCTCGGGGCGCCGCACTCAACGTGCCATCGCGCTCTTCGGGACCAGCCGTCCGGCCGCACGCCTGCCGCTGTTACATCGTCCAGGTATGCGATGACGTCCTTGTGCCCGCCCATTCGCGCCCAGCCCAACGTCGTCTCGCCTGCTCGTCTCGCGCTGTCGTGTCGGCGCCAGCCTCCACGAGACGTCGGACTCGTTCGAGGTTGCCGCGATACGCGGACTGATGCAGCGGACCGGCCGGCCATTGCGGGAGCTCGAGTGCTCGCTCGAACGCGGCGCGGTCGTGCACCGGTTCCCCGTGCGAGATGATCACGCGCTCGAACGGCAGTTCGAGCATCGCGCGGAGGTCAGGAAGGGCTCGCTCCGTGTGCGTGGGGGACATCCAGACGCGCAACACGTCTCGGGCGGGCCATCGTCGGGATCGAAGACGGACGGACCGTACGCGCGGCATCCGTAACGGCGGACCGCGGCGTCGAGACTCTTTGTCTTCGGATCGCTCCAGGTCCGGCGCATGTGATCGGGAATGAGCACGGCCACGGCCGTCGGCGGACGCTGCGCGAGGCGGTCCCAGACCTGCGTCGCGTCATCGGGCGGCAGAAGCGGATCGAGGAGCCACCGCTCGCGGCCCGCGTCGACGCAAACGCATGTCACCACCTGCTGCCAGTCCACGTCGGGTCTCCAGGACGGATGCTCGAGCCTCCAGATCCAAAGACCCGGCGCGAGATCGATGACTTTCACACGAGGCGGCAACGACCCGGTACGGCCGAGCGCTCCAGCGCTCGCCGCTGGAGTCTCTAGGCCGTCTTGGCCATCGCGAGGATCTGTTCGCGCGATGGCGTCGGCATCGACGAGTGGATCGACTTCAGGTGCGCGAGAACGTTCGCGACGAACTCGTTGTCGTCCTTGCCGCTGATACGCACGCTCGAGTGTCCCTGCGCGCAATCCGTGTATTTGCCAGCCATGTGCGGCCTCCCCTTGGTGCGTCACGTTGACGCCGGGAGCACTGTAGACCTGCGCGCCGACTCACACTCGGTCAGGTTCGCTCTGTTGCCACCACTCCCGCCTGAGCGGAGACTCAGCGGATGCCGCTCCGCCACCCACGTGAGTGGGCTTGGGTCAACGATGCGCTGCCGATGTATCGGCGTTGGAACCGGCTGCTACCTACAAAACATCGCTGCAAGCGCTGTTGGGCGCCGTTCGGCGGACCATTCGCGTTTTTCTACGAGCTGTTCATGATCCGGCCCTCACGCAAGAATCCCTCGCTATGCACGACCTGATATGAATTCTCTCCTCCGGGTGGGGAGGTCACGATCTCGATGGCCGTCATGGGGCTGCCGGGCGCCGGAGAGGCCGCGCAGCGACTCTCTCCGACGCAGATGGTCGAGCGGCTGAACCACTTCTACGAGATCGCGACGCGCGCTGTGGTCGCGCGCGACGGGACCGTCGACAAGCTCATGTCCGATCAGGTCATCGCCTTCTTCGGTACCCCTTACAACGACCGCGAGCATGCCCTGCGAGCCGTCGAGGCGGCTGCGGACGTGATCGCGGCCATGGAGGACCAGTGGGGCGGGACGTCCCTGGTCGCCGCCGCGGTCGGAACGGGTGAGGCCTTCGTCGGGAACGTCGGAGAGGGTGGGACCCGCGATTACACAGCGATCGGTCAAATGGTCAACTCGACGCACGAGCTGCTCGGACATGCACGGCCCGGCGAGGCACTCCTTCTGCCGGCGACGTACACCGCCGTCTCCTCTCACTATCCCGATGCTCCGATCCGAACGATCACCATCGCGGATCGGGACGAGCCGGTCGCGGCGCGTGCGGTCAGCGTCCGCGCGCCCGCAGCTGCTCGGGCCGGCCGGAGGGCGCTCGCGACGATCATGGTCCTTGATCTTGTCAATTCGACCGTGATCGCGTCCGAGCTCGGAGACGCCGCATGGCGCGAGCTTCTCGCGCGTCATTACGGGCGCATGCGAGAACTGCTCGCTGTCCATGAGGGCACCGAGATCGATACGGCCGGTGACGGGTTGCTCGCGACGTTCCAGGCACCCGTGCACGCCGTGCGATTCGGCGAGGCTGCGATCGACGCGGACGCCGCGCTTGGACTTCGTACGCGCGTGGGCGTGCACACCGGCGAGGTGGAAGGTGATCAGGGTGCGATCCGAGGCATCGCGGTCGTCATCGCGGCTCGGATCGGCGCACTCGCCGACGCGGGCCAGATCTTCGTCTCGAACACCGTGCGCGATCTCGTCGCCGGCTCCGGCCTCGGGTTCGAGGATCGCGGGGTGCGGTCGCTGAAGGGCGTAGCGGAGCCACGTCAGATCTACAGCGTGCTGCGCTCCCCCGACTAAAGGTCGCGAGGCGCTGGCGCTGGGATCCGCTAACTCGCCGCTACGCCAGCGGCCTCTCGCCAGCCGATGAATGAGTATCCGGCGACCAGAGCGGCGCTCGCGACGACCGAGGCGCAGATGAAGACCGACGCGAACGAGCCGGCCAGCAGGAACGACAGCCCCGAAAAGACGTAGATCACGACGCTCACGGCGCCGAGCGCCAACGCAAGTGCGTACGCGCTACGACGCGAACTCCAGATGCCGAACACGACGACCCCGATGAGAACCATCGTGAGTGGCGCGACAACGGAACCATTGACCAAGGGGCCGAAGACACGACCAAAGGTGGG